>Ga0222419_100146_pt1 | contig 122740 bp, 128 predicted proteins | sample 1B20Ametagenome_FD_182474 | JGI IMG/M metagenome (GOLD analysis project Ga0222419, IMG submission 182474) | Enriched microbial communities from leaf-cutter ant dump, University of Wisconsin, Madison, United States - 1B20A (version 2) | ecosystem: Environmental > Terrestrial > Nest > Insects... | reverse complement strand
AATAAATTAAGTCCAATAGATTTTGAAAGCAGATGGATTAATAATCAGTTTTTTTCATTGCCGATAATTACTATTTTTGATAATGAATGTTTAACCAAAAGTGGTCAACTCTAATCAGGGATGTTCACATTAGACGTGAGACTATTTTTTAAAGTGGACAAGTAGTTGAGTAATGCTTCAGGTGCCTTTGTTCTTCTAACTTCTGATTTCTAATCTCTAATTTTAGAAAATGTTGACCGTTTTTGTCTCCATCTTCCGGCAAAAGATGTGAGACATGAGAAGGGTTGGGTGTTGGGCGATGGATTGACAGTCGGATAGAAGATGGAAGTGGGAAGATGGAAGATTTTTCTTAATGTAACTTAATGACCATTAATACTTTAATGTTAAAAAAAAATAAAACATTAAGAAATGAAGAAAATTAAGATGATTAAGACCTTGTTAATTAAATATAACGGATAAATCAGGAAAGTTAAGCCAAAAGCGCCCATCAATATACATTATACAATTTTACATTATACAAGAAAGAAAGTCTCACATCTCAAAATCTAATGTCTCACGTTTAATTTTCCACTCCATTCCTTTCTCTTTGGTCAGATTTTTCGTAAATTGTGCAGTCATAACTGAATATTAACTACCAAAAACAAATCAAAAATGTCAGTATTAAAAGTATTGGAAATCATGTGCAGTTCTGACAAGAGTTGGGAAGATGCAGTCAAAAAAGGAATTGAAAAAACTTCAAAAACCGTCAAAGGGATCAAATCCGCATGGGTAAAAGATCAAAGCGTAAAGGTCAAAGACGGAAAAATCACCGATTATCGGGTTATTTTGAAGGTGAGTTTTGAAGTTGACTGATTCAAGATTCAATTTTTTGGAAAATTTAGGACCCGCAAAGAGGTTTGGTCGTCTTTTTGCTGAATGGTACAATCAAAATTACAAATCATGAGATTTCATACCAGAAAATGGGTCAAACCGCAGGACTTGAACGCCAACAAAACCCTGTTTGGCGGTGCACTGCTCGCCTGGATTGATGAAGAAGCGGCGCTGTACACCATCATACAGCTCGAGAATAAAAATGTAGTCACCAAATTTATGTCCGAAATCAATTTTATGAGTTCGGCGAGAGAGGGAGATATCGTTGAGATCGGGATGGATGTGGTCGAGTTCGGCAACTCGTCTCTGGTGCTCAAAGTTGAGGCAAGAAACAAGATGACACGTGATACGATATTAACCGTTGACCGAATCGTAATGGTCAATTTGGGTGAGGACGGAAAACCAAAAGCACACGGAAAATCCGAGATTGAGTTTGTGAAAAATCGGTTGGAGCACAGATAATGGTTTCAGACACCCATAATGTACAATCTATAAAGTATGATGTATTCTCCTTTTCGAGCTTTCGCCAACTTCCATTTTTGTTGAACACTCTTCCATCTCACATCATCAACCCCTAACATTTCAGTCGGAATGATCTCAAATTTCATGAAAGATTGTAATTTTGAAACATGGGAAAAATTATACTTGAAAACATCCGTATTTATTCCAATCACGGTTGTCTGGACGAAGAAGCGCTGATCGGATCCGATTATGTGGTCGATCTTGAGATCAAAACAGATCTGTCCAAATCGACAAAATCAGACAGTCTGAACGATACGGTTGACTATGTGCATCTGAACCGGATTGTAAAAGAAGAAGTTTCCGTCCGGTCCAAACTGCTTGAGACAGTGGCGCAAAGAGTACTCGACAGGATCGGCTCCGAAATCAGTCAGGTGGAAAGTGCGGTGATCAAGCTTTCAAAGATGAATCCGCCGATCGGCGGCAATGTCGAAAAAGTGAGTATAGTTTTGGAAAAGAAATTTTAAGTTTGGTTTAAATTTTTATCTTTGCAAACCAAAAGTAAACGAATGGTTCCGTGGCCGAGGGGCTAGGCACCGGTCTGCAAAACCGTTTACAGCGGTTCGAATCCGCTCGGAACCTCAAATTAAAAACCTAATCAGCTATTTATTAATTGATTAGGTTTTTTTATGGCTTTGATTCGCCTGATTTGTACCCGAATTTGTACCCAAAAATATTAAACCTCAAATCAAAGAATAAAAAAAGGGATACCGGCAAAAGTATCCCCTTAATTAATCAAAAAATTAAAATCATGGCTTGTATTCCCAACAAGCCAAAGAACGTCTCAATTCTTTTTTTCCTTTTCCTGCTTCAAATAATTTTTCATTGTTTCTGAAATTTCATTAGGTTTTTCAGTTCCCAAAGTTTCAGTTTGGTTTTTCAGTTCCTGAATTTGTTTTTTAATATCTTCTTGACTTTGTATTAAGTCCTTTGCCCATTCGGGAATTTTAGCTTCCATAATAATTATTTTTTGTTATTTATAATTCGTGACTTCGCTAATTCGTCATAATTAATTCTTTCATTGGCTACATAAAATTTCTGTTTCTGAAATTCTGTTAAATTTGCTCCAATGATAGCCCGCCAATGAAAGGGAATACTGCCATTAAACGCTTCATTTAGCAGGTTAACCGCCTGTTCTAATTTGTTATAGAACTCAACGCCCTCCGGGGTTTTTATTGATTTAGTCAAGCTGTCTTTGAGCCGTTCCAGATTCTTCACGGAAACAATACATTTTCCTTTCTCAAATCCGATTAGTTCGTTTACCGGTAAATCCTGAATAGCTTCATTCAGGAACTGGATAATCGTTTGGCGTTCGATTTCCCTTTTTACATTGCCCTTTATTTTCTCCGGGATAAGTTCCGTTGCTATGTTCAAATCTCTTTGGATAAACAGGCTGTAAAGCTGTGTATCGTTCAGTTTAATTTCATTGCCCAAAAGGTGTTTGATAGAGTTGTTTATGGTGTCTGTCAAAACCTTTGCTTTGTCAGCTTGACGGTTAAATTCCGATTCTTTAAATTCTAAAATTTTTAAATGTTTCATTTTTATTGATTTTTTAATTCGTTAATTATTTTCTGCAAATCTTCATCGGATAATTCTTCAAGTGTATTTCCAAATTCTATGCTTTTTAGCGTTGGCAAAACATACTTCGATAGCTCAATTAAACATCTCACCCTTTCATATGGTTTCAGTGTCTTCAAATCGCTTATAAACTGTTCCTGGTGGTCGGTTATCAAATTGGCGTAAAACTCTCTTATTTGGGCTGTATTTTTGTTTTTTGTGCCTTTTGGTCTGCCTTTGCTTAAGGTGTTCCCTTTTTTAAATCTGCCTTTTTCATCTTTGTTCATGATCTTTTCATTTTCATCAGTTTATTAAATATTCTTTCTGCTTCACCCTCAGCCCATAATTCTGTACTTGCAAGTACGTCTCTATCTTTGGATTCTACATAAGCAGCGTAATTCATGCCGGCTACTACGATAAGTACAAGGCCCTTTTTGTGTTTCTCAGATACCTCAGAAGCTATTTTTTGACCGTTAACCCTACCTTCCTCCGTTTTGCCTTTAAAGGATTCTGTTACTGGAATACCGTCTTTTAAAACGACAAAACCCATTGAGTTCCTAAGGTTTGAAGTTCTGTCCTCATAAGAACCGACCTCTTTGGCTCGATCTACGCATTTCTCACCCAAATAATTTAACAAGCGAATAACCTCTCTTTCCAATTCCATTTGAGCCTGTTCTAACTTCATTTTAATTTCTTTCATATCAAAATTTGCTTTTATTCCCATATCTTTTGTTTGTCTATATTTTAAAAATTTTACCGTTATCATTTACAATCTTTTCAATTTCCGAGTTCACAGCATACACAATAGCAATAGCGTAATCATTTACCGTAATTTTGACCTCTGAATCTCTGACAAAGATTTGAGCAACCGTAAAGCCGGTTAATTCGATTGTGCCTTTGCAATTGAAAATTGCAGCTTTTTTCGGATTTGTCAGGTTAATGTCATTTTTGTAGTAAACACCTTTTATTTTGCCAATTTTCTTCAATATTTTTTCCGTTGGGAATCCTTTTTCCATACACCAATCCAAAGTCTGAAAGTATAAATTGATTAATCTGTCATCGGATATCTCATAAAGCAAAGGTGCAAATCTGCAATCTTCGTCCGGTGTTATATTCTGTCTTATGATGTTGGCTGCTCGCATAGTAATTTTATTAAGGATTCAAAATAATATGGTTTCTCAAATCTGTCAAATCATTTGCAATTCCGTGCAACCGGGATGTATTATAAGAAATGTCGTTTAACTGACTGACAATTGATTGTGTCAGTTCGTACTGGTGCTGTTGAATTTCAAGCATCTCAGCCTGATTTATTCTAATAGCGTTCATCTGCCCCTCGATAAGTCCTGCAGTATCCTCGGTTATGCCTTTGATTGCACCTTGCAGGGTTTGTTGAGCGCCAAAACCAAAGTCTCCGCCGAGCGCCTCCATTGCTGCCTGATAGGCTTCGGAAGCTGCTTTTATCTGGTCTTTGAATTTCTGTCTTTCTTCTTCTGTCAGACCGTCAAATGAACCCGCGCCGCTTTCATCAAAACCCATTGAGCGCCTTAAATCTTCAACAGCTTTCTTTAACGGTTCTTCAAGGAATTTGACCCTCAAAGCGTTTCTGATAGCCTGATTCATTACGTCATCTGCTACCTTGCCCCAAGCAATAGCAGCATCTTCACCGCGGGCATAGGCATTCTCCAAAGCCGTTGCAAGTTCCTCTGAAAGTGATTTAGCTGAAGTTTGGGTAATATCTTCTGTTATGGACTGTTTTATGCGCTCTATTTGTTCATCGATACTTGCTATCTGATTTGAGTAGTCTAAGACAGCACTTTTATCCGTTTTCTTTTTGTTTATTTCTTCCTGACGTATCTTCTTTAACTGTTCCTGCTGCTGAATCAGATTTTGAATCAAAGCACCTTGTTTTTGATATTTTTCCTCGCCGAGAGCATTCTCAATCGCGAATTGAAGCCTTTCGTAAGCGTTTCTAAGTTCCTCAATAGCTTCCTTATGCCGCTTTATCGCACGGTCTCTTTTTCGGTCTCCGCTTATCCAATTTGATAGCGTGTGGACAACTTTTGATAATCCTGAGACAATCGAAACGGGGTTTCCGGTCTGTATTCCTTGCGCAAGTTCACCCATTCCGTTAGCTATGTTTGCAATGTCCCCGATAATCTGCCGAGCCATTTCAGCTGATTCGCCGGTAATGTCTTCGTACATTCCGATAACATCTTCGCCCATCTGCTGAAACATAGCGGATGCTTCCTGAAGCGCACCGCCAAATATTTCACCGTCAAAGCCGTTTTCAAAGGCTTTTTTCATCTGATCGAGCATTTTCTCAAATGCAGAATGAAATCCTTTTTCAGTGGCGTTTAATTTCTCTAAGATTTTATCAAGTTCCTCTCTGGTCAGATTGCCTTTTTCGTGCGCATCCTGCGCCAACCGTTTCAGTTCAATAACCGCGAGATTGACCGCCTTTTGCGAATACTGACCGAGATTGTTAAAGACGATTTGCCAAGCTGCGCTTGCTTCAAGTTCGGTTTTTGTGATTTCGTCAAGCTGCTGCGCCTTCCATTTGTTGAGCGCTTCCATATGGCCGGCACGGTCAAAAGTAACATCGGTTGCTGATTTGAGATAGATGTCTTTCAGTCTTTTCTCATACTGATCTTCTACATCTGCTCTTTTGTCTGCAAAACTTTTTTGATCTTCGAGCATCTGTTTGTAGCCGTCCGCAATGATTTTGCGCTGTTCTTTCAATTGGCTTTCTAATTCTGCTCTTTTTTTAAAATAATCCGGTGAGCTGTCAGGATCGAGACCGGTAAGCACCTGATTTAATTTCTCAATGTATTCGAATGGATCATCTGAAGCATCCTTCAAATCTTCGAGTGATTCCCTGAATGAAGTGAATGCATCAATACCCTGAATTTCATTCATCTGCTGCTTTAATTTTATCAGCAGTTCGATTTGTTCGTTTGTCGGTTCTTTTAGTTGTTTTAGAATGTCGATCTGACCCTGAATGAAGTCAAGCAGCGAAGTATCATTCATACCGGCGAAGAAAGGATTCATGCCGGTATTCTCCTTTCCGTACAGTTCAACGGATTTGTAGTACAGTTGCCATTTTGAAAACATTTCATCAATGGTCTGTTCAAGTGTTTTAATCTCTACAAGTTTCTGAGCTTCTGCAAGTTCTTTTGCAAGTTTGATTCTTTGTTGTTTCAGTCCTTCGATTTTCGGACTTGTGGCCGGTGTTTTCTTTAATGCTTCATCTATCTTTTGGATTCGCCTTTCGATTTCTGCAACGGATCCGGCAGGGAATATTTCTTCAGCTTTCTGTTTGGCAGTGGTTTTCTTTTCACCCAGATTGTATTTTTCCAATTCTCTTTCAGCTTCACGATACAGCTTTTGAGCTTCTCTGTATTCGTCCGCTCTTTTGTTCATTTCGTTTGTCGGAATGTCATTTGCTGCATCCTGAGCATCCTTAGCCTGCTTGTCCCAAAACCCTCTGTTTTTTACATTCTCTGCTGAATTCGGGTTTAATTTACCAAGTTCATTGTTGATTCTGCCGATTTGTTTTAAAGCATTGTCATACATTGACTGATCGAACATTCTCTGTAAACCATCGGCGATCTGGTCTTGAATGTCTGAGAATTCTTTAGCTTTTTCAACACCCTTGTCAACAACCTCCTGATATTTTCTTTTTTCGGCTTCGAGTTCTGCCATGCGTTCATCATTGCTGAGTTTTGAGATTCGCATTGTTTCGGCTTCGACCTTTTGTTTTTCTTTGAGTTGCGCCAAAAGTTCGGATTCTGACCGGCTTCTGTTTTTAAGTACGGAAATAGCGCCTGCATTTTCTTTCATTCCGCCCATCTGCGGACTGCTCAAATCTTCAATGGACTGTTTGTAACTTGCAATCTGTTTTTCAGCTTGTTTTATGTCATCCTGCAATTTCTTTGTACTCATTCTGTCCATCTCTTCGTTGAGCAGTTTCTGACCTTGAGCAGTGAGTTTTGTAGTGTATTCAAGCTGTGACATATCACCCACCAGACCGGGCAATAATGCTTTTAATTCTTCAAAGGCGTTTGCTTTTTGAAAGTCTGTCGAATTTTCATCAGCCAGAACACGGTTCAGCTCTTCTGCTTTGGCTTTTGTTTCGTCAATTATTTTTTTTCTTTCCTCTAAGGCTTCATTGTAAAGTCTTGTGGCTCTTTCTGCATCGGTTTCAGCAGTTGAAAGTTTGTAGATCGTATAGACAAGCGCACCGAGTGCAGCGACTACCCACACAGCCGGGTTTGCAAGCATAGAAGCATTTAGCGCTCTCTGTGCTTTATCGGTCGCTGCATACGATAATGCAAGCAGTCTTTGAGTAACTGTAAGTTGTTTACCTAAAGTATTTTGAGCATAAAGCAGAATTCCGTGAACCTTTTGAGCCGTGTTTATTGCAATCAAAGCGGCCTTGTATGTACCATAAGCGGCTACAAGTGATCCAATGATCTCAGCCAATTCTTTGTAGTGTTCTACCAAAAAAGTAACACCCTCAATGGAGCTGTTCAGAAAACCTTCATCTGATTCGCCGATTTTGTTTAGAATCTGTTCAAATTCATCTTGAAGGTTTGAGATTTTGCCGGTCAATGATGCTGATTGCTTTTCCATTAGATTAAAGAACATTCCGCCGGCATCGGTCATATCGAAAAGGACTTTTTTAACGTGGTCAAAAGATATTTGACCGCCTGAAACCATATCTGATATTTCAGCCTGAGTTTTGCCAAGCTGTCTGCCAAGTTCGGCAAGCATAGGAACGCCGGCCTCAGTGAATTGTCTCAGATCATCGCCCATTAATTTACCCTTTGCCCTTACTTGTCCAAATACAAGCTGTATCCTTCCCAAAGGAATTGACAAACCGGCGGCAATATCGCCCATTCTTTTGAGTGTGTCGGTTACTTCCTCTGCCGGAACCTGAAAGGCTAAGAGTTGTTTTGCACCCTCTGTTACTTCCTGAAGTGAGAAAGGAGTGGTAGCCGCCAATTCAATCATGTCTTTCATCAAATCTTTGGCTTTCTGCTGACTGCCGAGCATTGTTGAAAATGCTATTTCAGTCTTTTGGAATTCGCCTCTGATATTGATGACTGCCTGGGTGAAGCCCATCAGCGCACGAGCTGAGAAATAACCGCCTATTAAGGTGCCTAACTTGCTGAATGATTTGTTTACTTTTTCAGTTTCAGCTTCGGCTGTTACCGATATACCCCTGATTTGGTTTTCGAGGTTTTTGATAGCTTTTTCAAACTGCTCTTTGGTTAGTGTGGCTTCAAAGTGCAAGGCTCCGTTTTGATTGTTCATAACCGTTATTTTTCTGTTTGTTTATCGGTTTCACTCATTACGGGTACTGCGTATTCGTTTGCTGATCCACCAAATATCAAAAGCTCTTTTTTTCTGTCCGGATCTGCTTTTAGATTTTCCATTTCGTCAATCGTTAAGATTTCTCCGATTCCTAAGTAAGAATTCCCGTTGTACCAATATGGTTTGAAGTCTTTTTTTTGAATTAATAATTTTTTAATTTCTGAATATAATTTTTCTCTGCTCATTGCTATAAATTTTTAAAATTTCGCTTTGGGTTTTTGGTGAAAGCTTTCCAAATTCTTTACTTACATCAAATACATCTGTACCGGCTTTTTTCATTATGGATTCCAATTCATTCAATGCCTGATTTGAGAGTAAGGGTAAAATATTTGGAATATTCTTTTTTAAAAGTTCCCGGATTTCATAGTATAATTTTTGCCTATCCATTTTTTTTGTCAGCTTGCATAATCTCGTTTTTTTGGCGTATAAACCTCTGTTTTTTTGTTGTCATAGTTCCCCTCAAGTACTTTAATGAAATTTACCGGTTGAATAATCCAGTCAAAATTTGCTTGCCATTGCCTGTCATTTTCGCCTTGTAAAAATTTAGATTTTTTAGTTTTTAGGACAACTTTTTTGAAATCATCTTCCGAATGCTGTTTGAGCAATGTTTTTATTTTTTGCTTACGTGTTTCAGTCAATTGTTTTACTTCCGGTATTTTTTCCTTATTCAGATTAAAAAATAAAATTAAATTTTCAAAAACGGCGGGCGGTGCTTCCGTTTTATTTATTAAATCAGTGTTATTTATTAAATCAGTGTTATTATGATTGTGGTTTTTCCCGAATGTGGGTTTTTCCCGAATGTGGGTTTTTCCACAATGTGGAAAAACCACAATCCGGTTAAGCGTTAACTCATAATCAATATCACCCGTAAACCTGCCATTTTCATCGGTCTTCTTTATTCTTATCACCCAACCGGCATCTTCTAATTGTTTCCAATATTTAGCAAGCGTATGATTCTGCCTAATGTTTAGGCTTTTCTTTATGTCGCTGTTGTTTACATTCCAGTTATCAGGTCTTGAATACAAATAAAATAGCAACACTTTAGCCCCGTCTTTCAGTGTGTTGTCTGTGATAGCCTTATTCGGAATCTGACTAAAATCTTTCTTCAGTTTATTTTTTAGAATGCCCATACTTCAAAGATTTTATTATATTTTGATTTGTGGTGAGATACGCTGCACGGTGTCCGGTTTTTCGGCAATCTGCATAAAAAAGCTCAATCAATTGCCCGGATTTCTCTAAAGCTCTTTTGTGTCTGGTCAGACACTTCTGTGGTATGCCCGTTGCTTCAGTTACCATTGAACAAGTTGCGGTATTTTCACTTAAAAAATACCGGAAAATTCTGATTTGAGTTTCAGAATTAGTATGTTGTGCTGTTTCTATGATTCTCATGATTCAGCACTTTTTTTTATTAAGAAATTCCTCTAAATCATCAATGCTATACACTACGCGTCTGCCGAATTTAATCGGCTTCAATTCTCCTTTTTTTGCCCAGAGATCCAAAGTCTGCTCAGATATTTGTAAATACCGTGAAGCTTCCTTCCTTGAAAGAGGTTTTGAATTTTCATTTTTAGAATGAAGAATCCTTGAGAATGCGCTCAAAACTTCGGGGCTTTGGAGCGCCTCAATTGCTGCTTGTCTAAGTATGTCTTTTTCCATGAGACAAAAAGACAGTATTTACAAGTAATTATATGTAGAGTTTTTACGGTGTTATGGTTTTAACAAAAAAAGTTGTAGTTTTCATAAATAAAAAACCGGCTATAAAAGCCGGTTTTTTGTTAAGTATCTTTTCAATCTTTAAAGCCCTTACATCATTTCTTTTTTAACCACTCCTATTATTGTGTAATAACATTTTATAAGGTCAATGTGAAATTCTTTTGGCTCATAGAATTTATTATGGTCTTCCAGTTTTAAATGGTTCTCATCCTTGCCTTTCTTTATGTATTTTATGTAAGTATCTCCGTTTTGAAAAGTAATAACATAAGGGTGTCCATAAACAAGATATTCAAATTCTACTGGCTTGATACTTATTAGATTGCCTGCACTAAGTTTCGGATACATATTATCCCCATGAACTTGGATTAGGTTTGAGGCGTTTAAAGATAAATTTTGAAGTTCCATTTTTATAAAATTTTATGATTAATTATTTTACTATTTTCATTGGTGCGCTGATGTTTGCCCTGCGTTCATTTACTTTGTTGAACTGTTCAACCGTTTCTTTAATGTCATTGGTTTTTTCCTTATTAATGTATTCAAGTAGCTGTTTTAAGCTGGAGTGTCCGGTTATTTCCATAATCAAATCAGATCGGATTTTCCCGTAAAAGTTAGTTGCAAAGCTCCTGCGCATTGTGTGTGTTCCTATAAGTTCATACTTCGGATATTCACCACGAACCCCACGCCTGACTGATTTGCCATTCATTTCAACGCTCATTTGCTTAATTCCGATGGTAGGTGTATCTATACCAGATAGCTTGCATACTTCTTTAATCTCTTTATTTAGGCGCACATCATCCGATTTGTAATTTATCTCATACAACCCATATCTTTCAATCAAATCTTTAATTCTAACAGTTGCCGGAATACGAACGTAACTATCTGTTTTTTGGCTGAAAAACTCCCAATACTCTTCTCCACTCTCGAAGACTTTATTTTTGTCATTCAGCTGGCCATAATCGGAATACCTTAATCCGGTTTCGCAACTTAACAGAATAACTTTTTTGGCATTATCCAAATGCAGAGGAACAAGAGTATTATCAATTTGATTGAGTTCGTCAAAATCCAATGTAATAACGATTTTATTCTTTTTGGTGTGTTTTGTCTGTGGCAATTTAATTAACGCAAATTTTTTAGAAACTTCAATTATTTCATTTTCATCATTCAGATAAGCATACCTAATTGTATGTTTAATTTTTTTCAAGAGAATTTTTGTGTATGAATCTTCATAGTCTTGTTTTTTGATTGCCCAATTATAAAACTGATCTATGAAACTTTGATTAACATCTTTTATTTTAACGGGTTTTTTGAATTTTTCAACTTCAAATTTTTCAATCAAATTTTTCAGATTCCTATATTTAGTGTTTTCGCTTTGATTATCGGCATACTTTCCTGTTCTAACCTTATCTATTGCATTGGTTAGTAAATTACGACTATAAACCTCTTTTTTCTTTTCAGCAGCTGCAAATTCTTTTAGTTCCTTATCCAATACAGCAGAATCAACCTTATCTTTATTATCCAAAATATCAACAATTTCATCAACTGATTCTTTGAACCATTCTTTTGTTATCGGAATACCATTGTTATAATCTTCATTGAACTTTTTTAACAATTCATCATGTACCCCGTCTAATCTGTTTTTTAGTCTTTTCGCTTCATCACCAAGATTAGAGAATTCAATCAAAAGCCTGCGAACGGTTTTGTTGTCTTTTTTCTTAAACCAAAATCTTTTTTCCGATTGAATTGGTGAGGATAATCTAAAATCGATAAAATCCTTATGCTTCAGCTTTATTGTTACATTTCCGGATTTTGATTTGCCACGATAATAAAAAGATACTTTTGCCATATTGCAAATATAACATTTGTACCCATTTGAACCCTAATTTGTACCCATTATTTTATAACTCAATAACGTTTATTATACTTTAATATGTAAATAATACTATTTATCAATAAGTTATGATTATAATAAACAATATTGAGTTGCATTGAGTCTTAAAACTCGAATCCGCTCGGAACCTCAAATTCCGGTCTGTTCACCAGACCGGAATTTTAATTTTAATCGTATTTTGACGGATTGATTCCAATAAATAAAAGCTCCGGTTTCCCGAAGCTTTTCAAACTGATATATTCAATCGGCTTATGCCTGTCTGTCGGCTTTGATATCGAGTTGGAGAACCACCTCGTCTTTGATTACCGAATCATTTTTTGATGCAAAATTAACACCGAAATCCTGACGGTTGATGGTGAATTCCTCAGACTGAATGATCAGTTTTTCGCCGTCCATTTTTACATTGGCTTTGAATGTAATGTTTTTTGGAATGCCCCTGAAGTCCAGATTTCCCGAGATTTCGGTATTGTAATCGCCGTCTGTCAGCGGGGTTACTTTTGAAATTTCGAAAGTTGCATTCGGAAACTGATCCACATTCAAAAAGTCGGGTGATTTCAAATGACCTTCAAGTTTACCTTTTCCTTCCGGGTCGTCTGCCAGGTCATCGCTGACAAGCGTTGTCTGATCAGAAATGATTTTTCCCGACTCAAGAACTCCGTCCTTAGCGGTAAACATTCCGTCCTTGATTTTGATGGTTCCAAAATGACCAACTTCCGGTTTTGTCGCATCGTGGAAGAATTTAAATCCTCTCCAGGCGGTTGAACTTTCATCTGTGTTTACCACAAATGTTTCTGAATCCCGGGATGCAGAAGAAGCTTCCTGAGCGTCGCCTGCCGTAATGGTTTCCGCATTTTTTCCGCAGGAAGCAATGAAAATCATCCCCAAAACTGTTAATCCTAAAAATACTTTCTTCATTTTCTTTAAATTTTGAGCAAAACTATGGCAAATCGCGTGCCTGAAAATTGATTTATGATAAGAAAAATCAATTGAATTTGAATTTTACTGAAAATTATTTCAATAATATTTTTGATCAGACGAAACAGTCGGCTTTAAATTCTGCCGGATCATTCAAAAATTCAATTGAAAACTTTGTCAAAGTGCTGTTTTTAAATTGTGCTGTTCCGAACTTTCGGTTTATCTTTGGATATGCTCAAATCAAGAAATCTCAATTTTGAATACACAGCCGGAAATCCTGTGCTGAAACGGATCAATTTTCAGATTGAAGATTCAGAATTTATCAGCATTCTCGGCGAAAGCGGAAGCGGAAAGTCAACACTTCTGAAACTGATTTACGGAATGGAAGACGCAACCGACGGCGAGATTCTTTTTAACGGCGAAAAAATCGGCGGACCCAAATTCAATCTGGTACCGGGTCATCCGAAAATGAAATTTGTCACCCAGGAATTCAGTCTGCTTGAAACCATCAGCGTGGCCGAAAATGTGGGTAAATATTTGAGCAATTTTGATCTTCCGAAAAAGAAGAGAAATATCAGAAGTGCACTCAAGGCAGTCGGACTGCTGCAGCTCAAAGACGAACTGCCGTCAAAAATGAGCGGTGGACAGCGACAGCGGATTTCGATTGCAACCGCACTTGCCGCACAACCCGAAGTCCTTCTGCTCGACGAACCTTACGGTCATCTCGATCAGCCGTTGAAATTCGAAATCAGAAAAGGAATCAGAAACTGGACACAAGAAAACGGAACTACGGTGCTGATTACCACCCACGACATCAATGATGCAATGGCTTATTCAGACCGGATTTTTGTAATCAAAAACGGACGGTTGATTCAGATTGCAAGACCCGAAGAATTAAAAAGTCAGCCAAAAAATAAATACGTAGCCGGACTTTTGGGTGTTTTCAACGGTCTGACTCCGGCAGAAATATGGCGGCTGTTTCGGATCAGAATCGATGAAAACAGATTTGCGGTGGTTTATCCCGAAGAAATTTCTCCTGACGACAAAGGCGCCGAATTTTTGGTCGATGAAATTTGTTTTCAGGGAAATAATTATCTGGTCAAAGCAATCAATCAGAAAACTGAAGTTTATTTTTATTCGGATGAACGGCCTGAAAGACAGCATATTCATCTGGGATTGAAGGATTTTAGAACCGTAAAAAATTAATGGAATTACATTTTCAGATAAAATTCCTTTGTCAGACCGATATATTCTTCGGTATAAACATTTCTCGACTGCTCAATCGTCAGTTCGTCAAATTCAGTATCTGATTTGATTCTTGAAAAAAGCATCAGACTTCTTTTGACTTCAGTCTTCTGATTTCCTTTGACCCTTGTGATTTTTTTTGGAAAAAGCAGATTTTTTGAAGCGATTGAAATAAATTCATCTTCAGACAAATAGGGCAGTATCAAACCAAAAATTCCGGTTGTATCAGTCAGTCTTTCAACAGATTTGCACAATTCTTCAAAACTGAGTTCTGATTTTTGTCTGGCCAGACTTCTGTCGGTTCCGTCGTCGTGATTTGGTTCGAAATAGGGCGGATTGCTGACAATCAGATCAAATTTGTTTTCATCATTAAATTCCTGAATCGGAAGATTCACAGCCTTCATTCTATTGGCAAAAGGACTGTTTTTAAAATTGAATTCGGATTCCTCAAAAGCGGAACGGTTGATTTCAACCGCAGTGATTTCGGCATCTTCAAATCTTTGCGCCAGCATCAGCGCGATCAGCCCGGTTCCCGAACCGATGTCGAGGATTCGTTTTGGATTTTCGGCAGCAGCCCATGCACCGAGCAATACGCCGTCCACGCCGACTTTCATTGCCGAATCACGATGACGGACAGAAAATTTTTTGAATCTAAAAAACGGATCTGACATAAGGTATCCTGATGATGAATTCGGTGCCTCTTCCTTCCTCGCTGATGTATCTGATTTCACCGTTGTAATCCTCAACGATCTTTTTGACCATTGCCAGACCCAGACCGGTTCCGCCGGTGGTGGTAGTAAATTTGGGTTCAAAAATTTTGTCGCCCAGATGCGGCGGAATTCCCATGCCGTTGTCGGTCACACGGATGATGATATAGTCTTTGATCTTTTGAAGAAATACGCTGATTTCGGGCTTTCTGTCTTCGGGTATCGCCTGAATTGAATTTTTGACCAGATTGGTGATGATTCTGATCAGATAGATTCGGTCAAAATTGATTTTCAGTTCTTTTGCAGACGAATTGAATTGTACCGAATCTCTCGGAAAAACTTCCAGTGCGGTGCGTATGGTTTCTGCCACATCGATCTCTTCATCGTTTCTGACCGGAAGTCTTGCAAAATCGGAAAAAGCTTCTGCAATCGCCGACATGGTATCGATCTGACTGATCAGCGTTTCTGACAATTCGTTCAATTTTTCTTTTGCATTCGGATCTTCGGGATTGTATTTTCTCACATAATTCTGAATCAGCATTCGCATCGGGGTCAGCGGGTTTTTGATTTCATGTGCAACCTGTTTTGCCATTTCGCGCCAGGCGTCTTCGCGTTCGGTCAGCGCCAGAAGATTTGACTGATGATTGAGTTTGTCAAGCATTTCGTTATAAGAATCAACAATCGGTTTGAATTCATCGTTCTGTTCATAGCCGATCGGCCGGTTGTGAATGACCACATCGGTCTGTTTGATTTTTGCAGCAATCAGATCGATTCTTTGGGTAATTTTTTTTGCCAGAAACCATGAAATAAAACCGCCGAAAATCAGAATAAAAAACATCACGCCGGCATACCGGTTGAGCAGTTTGTGCATATTGTTTTTGATCAGGCTGTCATCAGATTTGTAGGGAATATTGACAATCGCAATCGGATGCCCCTGAATGTCATTCAGATATCTGTATGTGGTCAGTATCTGTTTTCCGCCTTTTGTCCGAATCGGAATTTTCAGAAATTCAAGATTTCTCGACAGACTGTCCAGCACCTGTTTTGGAATCACTCTTTCGACCGGTTCTTCTGATTCGGTCGAAATGATCAGATTGCCGCGCGTGTCAAAAACATTGATATCGGTTTTGTGGATGTCAGAAATGCCGAGTATAGAATTCTGAAGCAGACTGAATATATTGTCCTGATTGACTCTTTCGGGAACCTTGTCGAGTTCGTAATCGATCGATGCAAGCACCTCTCTTTCTTTGATCTTCAGATTTTCTTCGGCAAATGACAGACTGTGTTTTCTGTAATTGATCAGCGTTACCATCAAAATCGAAACCGCCGTCAGCAGGATCACCAGAAACAGCGCCAGAAATATTTTTTGAGATAACCTGAGGTGATTGAACATTATTACTGATTCATTAATCTTTTTACATATTTCCCGATGATGTCAAATTCGAGATTTACACGATCGCCCGGTTTCAGATTCTTCAGATTGGTGTGTTCCAGGGTGTATGGAATAATTGCAACCGAAAATTCACCCGGCGCCGAATCCACAACCGTCAGACTGATCCCGTTGACACAGACCGAACCTTTTTCGACCGTTACATTTCCGGTCGATTTTTCATCGTATTCAAACAAAAGAAGACTGCTTCCGTTCTGATCGGTAACTGATTTAAGAATTGCTGTCTGATCAACATGGCCCTGAACAATATGTCCGTCCAGTCTTTCATTCAGACGCATACAGCGTTCCAGATTAACCCGGCTGTTTTCTTTGAGCTCGCCCAGATTTGATCTTTTGAGCGTCTCGTCAATCGCAGTCACACAATACTGACCGCCCGAAATTTCTGTAACCGTCAGACAGACACCGTTGTGCGAAATGCTCTGATCGATTTTCAGTTCATCCGTAAAATCTGATTCAATCCAAATGTTCATATTTGAATCCTGTCTTTCAGTTTTTTTTACAATTCCGATGGTTTCAATAATTCCTGTGAACAAAGCGCTAAATTATTTGTGTTGAATAATGATTTTATGACTTTTGCCGTCGATCTTTAAAATATAAACACCGTTTGGCAGCTGTGAAGTGCTGATTATCAAATCCCGATCCAATTTTTCAGCAGACTGAAATACCGTTCTTTCCGAAAAATCAATCAGACTGATTTGTTTCAGACCTGCGGTCATCTGAGCCGGAATTGTGATGAAACGATCAGCCGGATTCGGATAAACTTTGAACTGGTTCAGATCAGAATCATTCACACCCATATTCTGATAAGCTTTTGCAAAATAGGCGAGTGCACCTGCAGATCCTTTTGCAATTTGAAACACATATTCGGGATCCATATTTTCAAGCGTATCGGTCGGTGTGTGCGGATGATCTGATTCGTTGTATTCATACAGTCCGGTGATCACATAGCCGGCATCCTGAAACGGAATATAATCCGATCCGTATGCAATATCGGTCACGGTTCCCAAATCTGAATAAAGCCCGATGCAGTTTGAAAGTTCCTGTGTAATCTGAGCAGATTCAGAATCATTTCCGTGCGGCTGGAAAATATCTTTCTCGCAAACGACTTTGTTGTTGATCATCCCCGCAACACCGCCGACCTCATCAATGTTGAACACCAGTTTGATGTCCATGTTTTGAGGAATGACAACTTCGTCCACATACTGCTGACTGCCGATCAGTCCCCATTCCTCGGCTGTGAAATGGATGAATTTGATCGAATATTCGGTGGGAACATTTGCAAAGATTCTCGCCAATTCCATCAAAATTGAAGTGCCGCTCCCGTTGTCATTGGTTCCGGGTCCGTTAATTGTATCATAATGTGCATCGATGATGACATAGGTATCCGGATAGACGGTTCCGGTTTTGGTCACGATCAGATTTGAACCGGTTTCGCCATAAGCGCTGACGGTTTGGGTTTCAATATCTGTATATCCGTTTGACTGATAAAATGAAATCAGCCAGTTGAGTGCATCATCTTCTTCCTGAGATCCGAACGTCTTGACACCAAAATTTTCAAAATCGGTCAGATGCTGGATGATGTTGCTCTGACTGACCTGATCGGCCAAAGTCTGATGAAACGGGTTAAGGGTTTGTGCAAAGTTTTGAATCGTAAAGAGGAAGGTGAACAGAAATCCGATAAAAACTTTCATTTAAATTTTTTAGTAAAATTACGACAAAAAACGAAAAACCCTTTAACTCGGTTGAATTAAAGGGTTTTAATTTTATCGGTTCAAATCATCAGACATATTCTTCGTAAGCCTGTCTCAGATTTTCTGCAATTGCTTCCGCACGATGACCTTCTATATGATATCTTTCCAGCATGTGCACCAGTTCGCCGTCTTTGAAAAGCGCAACTGAAGGTGAGCTTGGCGGGAATGGCAGCATATATTCTCTCATTCTTTCGGTTGAATCATAATCAAAACCGGCAAATACGGTCACCAGATGATCGGGCTTTTTATTTCCGTCAAGCGACAAAACCACACCCGGACGTGCAGCACCCGCAGCACAGCCGCAAACGCTGTTCACCATCACCAGAGTGGTTCCTTTTCTCTTCATTGCTTCGTCCACCATTTCTTTGGTGGTCAGATCTTCAAATCCCCTTGAAGTGAGCTGATCCTTCATTGGGGTTACTATTTCTTCGGGATACATCTTATTTAAATTTAAATTTGTACAAAATTAATGATTCTTTCTTATATCGCAGAATGAATTAACTTTGAAATCCTTTTTCGACAGATGGATTTAAAATTTGGTCAGGACAGAAAATTAAAAAGCAGAAAGCGGATTGAAAATTTGTTTGCTGAAGGCAATCGGTTTTCAAAATTTCCGGTTACCGCGGTTTATTTTTTTGACAGACAAAAACCCGAATCCTATAAAGTCGCGGTCAGCGTTCCCAAAAAGAAAATCAGAAAAGCGGTTGAAAGAAATTTGATCAAACGCAGAATCAGAGAAGCATTCCGGCTGAATCAGCACAAACTGAAACCCTGCTGCGGTTTGGAAGTCATGTTTATCTTTACCGGAAACGAACCATTGAGTTTCGCAGTGATTGAGAAATCTATCCTTTCTTTGATTGATTCTCTAAATTCGGTTTCAGCTGACGATATTTCAGCATGACCAGAGCGAGCAGCAGTCCGCAGATGCCTGCTCCGATTCCGATTACAAACGGACGGTTCCATTCAGAAAAAAGACTTTCTGAATAATGATATTTCACCAGATTGTAAACCAGCGAACCGAGTATGAAAATGATTGCGATGTATATAAAGGTCTTCATAAATTAAAAACTTTGGACAAACAGTGCACCGATATTTGAAACAAACAATTTGACGGCAATCGCCATCAGGATCACACCAAAAACCTTGTTGAGCACAGACATCAGTCCTTTGCCCAATATTTTTTCGAGCTTGCCCGCATTTTTGAGTATGATGTACACGATGAACATATTGAGAATGATGGCGATGATGATGTTGATGTCTGCAAATTCTGCTCTCAGCGTCAGTACGGTGGTCAGTGAACCTGCACCTGCGATCAGCGGAAAAGCGATCGGCACGATGGATGCGGATTCTGCAGTGACGCCTTTCTGAATCTGAATTCCCAGGATCATTTCGAGTGCGATGACAAAGATGACGAATGCACCTGCAACCGCAAATGATTCAACATCGATTCCGATGATATTCAAAATTTTGGTACCGAAAAACAGAAATGAAATCATGATGATACCCGCAACAATTGTGGCTTCTTCCGACTGAATGTGACCAACTCTTTTTCGGATGTCAACGATCACCGGGATGCTTCCGAGCGCATCGATAACCGCAAAAAGAACCGCAAAGCATGCACCAATTTCTTTAAAAGAAAATTTGACAAAAAAATCCTCCATTTAAATTTTTTGCAAAGTTATGCCCGATGATTGAATTGACACAATCTGAGCGCGCTTATTTTTGAAATGATTTCCAAAGGCTTTCGGTCTCGGCATAACGGCTGTTCAGATCGATGTTTGCAGCACCGAGCCCGTATTTTGAATGTTTGCAGTCTAACAGCAGCGTTTTCCATCGGTCGGCCGTGTTGCCAAATTTATCCTTTAATTTTTGAGCTGCATCATTTTCTGTAAATTCAGAAAGACTGATTCCGCTGAATTGAATTCCGATTTCGGTGAGTATTTTTTCCTGAAGGTTTAAGAATTCATTCTGTTTTTGTTCGTTCGCAAGTGTCTTCAGCTCAGACAGTTGTTTGGAGATATCAGACTTGAATTCCGAAAACAATTGTTTATCTGATTTATGATCTTTTTCTGCAGAATTCTTTTTTCTGAAAATATAAAATACAGCAAAAGCCAAAATCAGTCCGCAGACGATCCATATCCAGCTGTTGTTTTTTTCTACCGTTTTGGTCACTCTGTTTTTGACTTCGCTCAAACTTTGGGGAAGATCAGAAATAAAACTGTTGGGCGCCGGTTCAGTCTGACTTTCGTTTGAAACCACATCGCTTTTTGCTGTTTTTCCGCTATCTTTTGGCGGTTGCGGTCCATTGATTTTCAGCTGATAAGCTTTTGAATTCAGGGTGATGTATTTTCCCTGACCCGGATCAAAATAATTGAATGCAATCGGTCCAATCGTATAATTTCCGCCGTATTGCGGAACCAGCAGATGGGTTTCAACGATTTTTCCTTTCAGTCCGTTTGGTCTCAGATCATATGCATCTCTCTTTTTGGGCGGATAGGTTTCAATGTTTTCGGGAACACTCACATCAGGTGCTTTCAGCGTATTCAGATTTCCGTTTCCGATGATTTCAACTTCCAGATTGATGGTTTCGTTTGATTTTGCTTCGGTTTTGGAAATATTTGTATTGAGCGTGAATTCACCGACTGCACCGCTGAATTTTGCAGGTCTTCCGGCTGCCGGCAAATTCTTAACATGCATCGTGATCGGTTCGGTCGAAAGCGGAATATTTTCGGCACCGTAAAAACTTGAAATAAAAACATTGATCGAAAACGGATCGATTTCAATGTCACCCGCTCTTTGCGGAAAGAGGACATAACGCGCCAATTCTTTTGAAATATAGGTTCGGCCGTTGACCAGCACCTGTTTTTCGCCGTCGTCGCTGCGTTCGCTGATGAATTTTGCAATCACATCATTGAAGTCCGGTTCTTTGTAATTTCTGAGTCTTTGAAAAAGCCCGTATTCTCTCGAATACATTTTTATGACCAGTATAACCCCCTGATTGATAAACGGATTTTCGTCAGAAAGTTCTGCGCTGATAAATGCTTCGTTCATCCTTTGTCCCGCCGGTTCTTTTGGTTTCAGTCCTTTTTTGACAGTGATTTTGATCGGATCGGTTTTGTATTTTTTTCCGCCCAGACTGATCAGTGCGCTGCCGATATTGTAGGTTCCTTCGTGGTCAGCCACCAGAATAGCTTCTATGCCGACCTGATTGATGGCAACACCGTTTGAAAACTGAAAACGGTTGATGGTCGATTCGCCCAACTGCTGCAGACCGTCAAAATCGGGAAGACGAATCGGATGATCCACAGACACATTTTCCTGTCCGTAGGTCAGCACAAACTGAATCGAGAAGCGCTCGTTGACCGAGACTTCGGTTTTGTCCGCAACCGATTTGAAAGAAATCTCCTGACTTCTCAGAAGTGAGGCGGTTCCCAAAATCAATAAAACAAAAAATAGATTTCTTGTCATTACCAGTCTTTTTGATTTTTTGTCCGTTTTCCTTTTGTTTTCTGACTCATGATTTTTCTGAGCGTCTCCCGCTCCTGCTGACCAAGCGCATCCAGCATGTCTTCCTGTCTCAGTTCATCCATAGACTTTGGCTGCTCATTTGAACCGTCTTCTCCTTTTTGGATTTGCTGATTCGGATTGGACTGATCGTCTTTTTTATTTTGGTCGTTATTTCCGTTCTGCTGATTGTCTTTCTGGTTTTTGTCCTGCTGGTTTTGTTTGTCCTTATCGGAATTTTGGTTTTTGTCTTTGTTCTTGTCCTGGCTCTGATTGTCAGACTTATTTTTGTTCTTGTTTTTTGAATTTTGATTATTTTTCCGGTCTTCTTTCTGCTTTTCTTCCATCTTCTTTTTTGCCAGTGCATAATTGTACCGGGTTTCGTCGTCGTTCGGATTCAGTTTCAGTGCATCTTTAAAATTCTCGACTGCTTTTTCATAATTTTTTTCGTCCAGCCAGCTTTTTCCGATGTTGTGATAAGCACTTGCCCTGTCTGAATTTGAAGCGCTTCCGTTTTGAATGATTTTATCGAAATGAGCCCTTGACTGATCATATTTTTTCTGCTGATAAAGTGCATTTCCAAGATTGTAATTTGCTTTGACTGAATTTTCTTCTTCAGACAGCGCTGTCCTGTATTGTGCCTCAGCCTTTTGATAATCATCCTGATTGTATTCCCTGTTTCCACGGATTACATAGTCTTTTGATTTGGTATTCTGGCCATAGCCAAAACCGCTGAATACAGCGACAGTCGCCAAAATGAATATGAATTTCAGGTTAGGCATAAATGAGGTCAAAATTAGAGTTTTTTGTTGTTAAAAAGTTTATACTCAGTTGTTAAAGTATCTATAAAAATAAACAGGAAGGCAATGCCGAGAAAGTATTGAAAAACATGTCTCTTCCCCATACTCATCGAACTGTCTTTTTCTTCTTTTTCCTGACGGTTTATAAAATTGTGCAGTCTGTCCAGTGCCGTATTCGTCTGATCGACATGTATATAAAACCCCGATGTAGAACCCGCGAGCGACTGCAGGTTTTTTTCTTCGAGTTTTGAAATCACGGTTTCACCGTAACGGTTCATTTTGTATTCTTTAAATCTGCCGTAATCCATCGGAATCGGCCCGCCGGATGCAGTCCCAACGCCCATTGAAATAATTTTGATATGATTTTTTTTGGCCAGATTTTCTGATTTTGAAATATTTCCTTCGTTGTCTTCACCATCCGAAATCAGCACCAGTAATTTTCCGGCCGGCGACACACCTTTGAACATTTCAACTGCTCTTTCCAGCACCGAATTAAAATTTGTCCCCTGATTGGTAATCAGTTCGGGTGAAGCAGAATCGATATAAGCCAAAATGGAATTGTAGTCGGTTGTCAGCGGCGAAATCATATAGGCATCACCCGCAAAAACAATCAGTCCTACACGGTCACCGCCAAGTCTTTCAATCGATTCGGAAATAATTTTTTTCGCTTTTTCAAGTCGGCTGGGCGCCACATCTTCAGCAAGTATGCTGTTTGACAGATCGAGTGCATAAATGATGTCGGTACCTTCTCTTTTTGTCTGAACTTCTTCTTCGCCATACAACGGATCCATCAGCGCCGCAACACCAAAAAAGAATCCGAAACTGATCAGCAGTGTTTTGAGCCAAAAGTTTTTTGAACGGCCCGGAAAAATTCTTGAAACCAGTTCGGGATCTGCAAATTTTCTTCTGGATCTGATTCGCCAACGATAGACATAGATACCGAGTCCGATAAAAACCGGAATGAACAAAAGCCAGATCATATTTTCAGGATTTCCCCACTCCATCAGTTCAGTTCTTTGTAAATTGTTCGTTGAAGAATCAGTTCAATAATCAGCAAAATCAGTGCCCAGACCAAAAATTTTGAAAACAATTCGGTATAATTGTAATATTTGATCGTATTCACATCTGTTTTCTCAAGCTTGTTGATGTATTCATAAATCTCTCTGAGCGTTTCATTGTCGGTTGCCCTGAAATATTGTCCGCCGGTGACTTTTGCAATGTATTTCAATGAAACTTCGTCGATTTCAACCGGTTCCATCGTATAGATCAGTTCACCGCTAAACATATCTCTGCCGGTCGGAAAAGGAGCTCTTCCGTTGGTTCCTATTCCTATGGTATAAACCTTGATCCCTTTGCTGAATGCGATTTTGGCAGCTTCTTTTGGTGAAATATAGAGCAGATTGTTTTCATAATCAATCGATTCCACTCCGTCAGTCAGCAGTATGATGATCTTGCTTTTTGCATCGCTGTCTTTCAATCGGTTCACAGCAGTTGCCAGACCGACTCCGATTGCTGTTCCGTCCGCCAGAACGCCGGTTTGCAGATTTTTGATTTCTTCGGTCAGCACATTGTGATCGATGGTCAGCGGAACTTTCATCACTGCCTCGCCCGAATAATCAACCAGACCGATCCGGTCAGAAGGACGTTCATCCACAAAATCAATTGCAACCCTTTTCAGTGCCTCCAAACGGTTGGGCGTCAGATCTTTTGCAAGCATGCTGAGTGAAGTATCGACGGTCAACATGATATCGATTCCCTGATCTGATTTAACGCTTGTGGTTGCCTCAACGATCTGTGGTCTTGCCAATGCGATGATGATCAGTGCAAGTGCCAGTATCCTCAGCAAATAGATAAACGGTTTGAGTTCGGTCAGAAAACTGTGTGAATTTTCAAACGGTTTCAGTGTTGAAATTTTTACGCCCGCCTTTTTGGTTTTCAGTCTGTAATGTCTGTAAACCAGCAGCGGAAGCAGCAGCAAAAGCAAGAGCGCCCAGGGAAACTGAAATTCAAAATTGCCGATCATCGTTCGTTGGTTTTTGAGTTGGTTTGCTGTGTTCCGTCCTCAATTTCAACCGGTTTGGTTTTTTCAATCAAATCTTCTACCCATCTGCGGTACAGCTGATGACGGCTTTCTTCCGGGATTGCTTTTGCATATTTTACCAAATCCGAATCAAACAGAAATTCTTTCAGTTTTCCGACTTCATCTTTGCTGATTTGCCGGGTCTGACCTAAATGTTCGACCAGATCGTCCGAAAGCAGTTCCAATGAAGAGAAATTAAATACCCTGCCCAAATATCTTCTCAAAAGAAATGACAGATCCGAATAATAAGGTTTGATCTGATGTTTGTCGAGATATTTTTTTTCATCCAGTTTTTTCAAAGCCTCTTTTGCTTCCTCATAAGGTGTTTTTGGATTTAATTTTTTCGCAATTCTCTTTTCGCGGTTTTTCATCCACCACCAGACGACTGCAAGCACAGCAATCATCAGCAGTACAATCAGTCCTTCAAGCCAGTATTTTCTCAGATAATCTTTCCAATTGTAGGTTTCGTCCATAATCGGTTTGATCGGATAACCGGCGAGATTTGCAGAATCGATTACCACATCATCCACCTGAATTTGAAATGAATGCGAAAGCAGCGTATCACTGTTGATGATCACCGGCAGCGAACGAATCAGAAATTCGCCCGGATCATAGGAAGTTATCGTCATTTTTCGGATCAGCTTTTGTTCGTTTCCGTCTGCAAGCGTATCGGTCTGCTGATCGAGAATTTCAATATGACTGCTGATCGTATCGGTCAATTCGGGCAACTGAATTTTTGAATTGTTTTTCATCAGTACGCTGAGCGTATAATGAATAGGTTCACCGATTTTGATGTGTGCAGTATCGATCTTTGTATCGATCTGTGCCGTTGAAATCACCGGAATCAGCAGAATCAGCCACCCGAAAAACAGTTTTTGGAAACTGTAATGAACCATTGATTCAAAAAATTTCAGATTCATCTTGCAGAATGTTTTTTGAAATAATTCAACAATGGTTTTACAAAATCTTCGCCGGTTCTGATCTCAAGTTTTCCTGCATTTGCATGTTTGAAATTCTGCTCAAACCGATGTCCCATCTGACGGTGATAATCTGTGTAAGCAGCTCTCAGTCGGGGAGAGGAAGTATTGATCAGTTTTGTTTTTCCGGTTTCGTTGTCGGTCAGTCTGATCATGCCCACATCGGGAAGGATGATTTCTCTTTCGTCGCTGATCCGTATGCCTGCAACATCATGTTTTTTGGCGGTAATTTTCAGATTTTTTTCATAATCGCTGTCGTCGATAAAATCTGAAAGTATAAAAATGTTTGCTTTTCTTTTGAAGGTGTCGATTGTGAATCTGAGCGCATTCGAAAGATTGTTTGATTTATTTTTTGGTTCAAAATTGATCAGTTCCCGAATGATTCTCAGCACATGTTTTTTGCCTTTTTTTGGCGGAATATAAAATTCGACTTCATCTGTGTACAGAATCAGTCCGACACGGTCGTTGAAACGGATGGCAGACATAGCCAATGTAGCGCAAAGCTCTGCTATCAGCTCTGATTTGAACTGTTTTCGTGTTCCGAATCGGTTAGATGCGCTGATGTCCACCATCAGAATCATCGTCAGTTCTCTTTCTTCTTCAAATACTTTGACATAAGGTTCGTTGTATCTCGCAGTCGTGTTCCAATCGATATTTCTGACATCATCACCGTACTGATAAGGTCTGATTTCAGAGAAGATCATACCTCTTCCTTTGAACGAACTTTTGTATTCGCCCATAAAGAGGTCGTTCGCATTTCTGCGACTTCTCAGCTCAATCAGCTTAACCTTCTTGATGATTTCTTTGGTATCCAATTCAATCGGAATATTACGGCTTGAAAATACAGTTTAAGGAATCGGAACCGCATTCAGGATCTCGTCGATGATCTGATCCGAACTGATGTTTTCGGCTTCAGCTTCATAACTCAGACCGATTCTGTGTCTCAGCACATCCTTGCTCATCGCTCTCACATCTTCAGGGATTACGTATGCCCTTCTTCTCAAAAAAGCATAAACCCTTGCGGCAAGCGCCAGATTGATCGAACCTCTCGGCGATGCGCCGTATGAAACCAGAGACGACAGTTTTGGCAGTCTGAATTCATTTGGATTTCTTGATGCTGAGATGATATCGAGTATGTATTTTTCAATTTTTTCGTCCATATAGACTTTTTTCACCAATTCTCTCTGTCTGAGGATTTCATGAAGATCGATCACCTTTTCGACTTTTGGAAAAGAATCATTGATGCTGTTTTGGATTACCCGCCTTTCGGATTCTCTGTCGGGATAGCTGATCACGGTTTTGAGCATAAAACGGTCCACCTGAGCTTCGGGCAGCGGATAGGTTCCTTCCTGTTCAATCGGATTTTGGGTGGCAAGCACCAAAAACGGATTTTCGAGTTTATGGGTTTCGTCGCCTATGGTCACCTGTCTTTCCTGCATTGCTTCGAGCAGTGCCGACTGTACTTTTGCGGGTGAACGGTTGATCTCGTCTGCCAATACGAAATTGGCGAAGATCGGACCCTTTTTTATATCGAACTGGTTTTCTCTGATGTTGTAAATCAGCGTTCCCACCACATCTGCCGGCAGCAGGTCGGGTGTAAACTGAATTCTTGAAAATGAACCGTTGACCGCATCAGCAAGCGTTTTGATGGCAAGCGTCTTGGCCAGGCCGGGCACACCTTCCAAAAGGATATGACCGTTTGCCAAAAGTCCAACCATCAGGCTTTCCACCATTTTTTCCTGTCCTACGATTACTTTGTTGATTTCTTCCGAAAGCCTGTAGATCGACTGGCTTTCTCTTTCTATTTCCTCACTTATCAGTCTGATATCTGTTGAGGTCAATTCATTTTGCATTGGCTGTAATTAAAGAGGCTAAGTTGCATAAATTATTAAAAGGCCTGCGCCAATTAATTGATAGAATAATGTTAAAGTTTGTTAATTGATGAAAATCAGGGGCAAAGTTAATAAAAACAGCAATAATTTGACATTTTCTGAAGCTGATTTTTGAATCAATTCTTCGAATTTCAAATAAAATTGTATTTTGGCTTGTGCTTTGAAATATTGGTCATCGGTATTTCAAATTTCTTTCAATTAAAAACTTGAGAATATGAATAAAATAATCTGCTCATTCATTTTTATTCTGATTGCCGGAATCTCGCTGAACTGTTCTTCGGGAAAGAGATCGCTTGAAAAAGGAAAGTATTCGAAAGCGACCCGTGAAGCGGTGAAACAGCTGAAATCAAATCCAAACAACAAGAAAGCAGCAAAAGTGCTGATTCAGTCCTATCCGCTTGCAAAACAGGATGCGCTGAGAAAAATTAACGACGCAATGGCTTTTAACAGCCCCGATAAATACAGCATTGCGGCTGATGAATACATTGCGCTCAACGATCTGGCAGATCTGATTCACGGCAGTCCGAAGGCGGTTCAGCTGATCGGTCAGCCGACGGGTTTTGCACGGGAACTCGGCGATATGCTGCCAAAAGCAGCCGAAGAAAAATTCAATCAGGCGGAAATGCTGATGAAATCGGGCGATATCATGGATGCGCGTCAGGCTTATTATGCCTATAAAAAAGCTGACGAATATGTGAGAGATTACAGAGGCGTCGGTCAGAAAATCAAAATTGCTTATGATGCTGCGACGCTCAAAGTCGTTGTCGAAAAGCCTCAGACACCTTCGCGTTATCAGCTGACTTCAGATTTCTTTTATGACAATCTGATGAGTGAAATGAATAAATTTTCAAAAAACAAATTTGTCAGATTTTACAACTGGAAGGAAACCGGCGAAGGAAATCTGATCAGACCGGATCAGTATATGGTACTTGATTTTGAAGATTTTTCGGTTGGAAATTTTTATGAAAGCACCGACCGTTATGAAGCGGTCAAAGACAGTGTGGTAACCGGCAGAACTCAGGTGAACGGTCAGACTGTGGATATATACGGCAAGGTCAAAGCAAATGTGACGCTTCACAGACAGGAAGTGATTTCACAGGGTCTGCTTTCGGTCAAAGTTATCAATTCGGACAATACAAGGGTTTTGGAGAACAAAAGATTTCCGGGTCAGTTTGTCTGGGGAAATCAGTGGCTGACATACAACGGCGATGAACGGGCTCTGAACGATGAGGAATACAAGCTGTCAAAAGGAGGGCCGCTTCCGCCGCCTCTAAGTCAGAATTTATTTATTGAATTCACAAAACCGATCTTTGACCAGACCATGGATTTTGTCAAAAGATATTATTCAAATTATTGAAAAGATTTGAAAAACCATTTTTTTTATTAAATTGAATTTCAACATGCTATAAAAATTCCAAATGGCTGTTGCGGCTGATCTCAAATCTCACAAATCAGTTTGGCGGGTGCATGATTAGTGAAGAAAAATTTTATCTTTGTAAACTAGAAAAACCACAATGACCCTGAAAAGTACGGTTACGGTAATTTTTTGCCTTGTCACCTGTATCGTTTATTCCCAGTCTTCAGAGGCTGGGAAGCTGCTGAATCAGGCTCAGGAAATCGTATCGTATAATCCGGTTGAAGCGGGTACAATCACAGAACATACTTTAAAAAGCACAACCGATGATCGGCTGAAAATCAGATCGCTGTATATCGGTGCGCTTTCATCTTATGTGCTTGGCAATTATGATCAGGCGCTGACAAAGGCGTTTGAAGGAAAAGAACTGGCAGAAGAAAACAATAATTCGGAATTTAATTTTAAAAACAGCGAACTGATCAACAGGATCTTCGGTTTTCTGCAATTGAACAGTACTGAAGCGGATACAGACTATAAAGGAAACTCTAAAGAATCAATTTTTGAAACCGAGGATCTGATAGAAAAAGGAAGTAAGGCGCTGACCAACAGTCAGATTGATTCTGCAAAGCTGTATGCCGAAACAGCCAAAAAGGGTTGGAGCGAATCAAATCCGGGTTATCAGGCTGTGCTTTATTACGGTCTGATTGCGGATATTGATTTTGAGCAAAAGAATTTTGAATCATCATTACAGAATTACAAAAAGGCAATCAAAATTTCTGACGAACTGAAAAATCCCTTTTTGAATGAGCTGCTTTATGACAAAATTGCTGCAAACTGTCTGGCATTGGGAAATTCTCAGGAATTTCAAAAGTACAGTGAACTTTCAAAAGCGTTAAATCTTGCCTCATCCAAAATTGAAACAAAGGCTTCGAACGAAGCTCACAAGTTGAGAGTCAATGAATTGGACAGGCGGTATTCAAAGAAAACAGCTACTTACAGGAACATTATGTGGATATTGTTTTCATTGGCAGCAGCGGCTTTGGCACTTAAAATTATTTTTTATATCAGAAACCGAAACCGGCTGAAGATGTTTGGCAGACTGGTAAATTATCTGAAAAATCAGGAAGAACTGAAGGAAGTCAAAAAGACAATACCGGCTGAAGAAACTGCAGCTGAACCGGAGTACGAGAACGTCGCCGAAACCGTTGAAAAAGAAGCAGAACCCCATTCACATACAAAAACAAGTTCGCTGCTGAAGGAAAGCGAAGAACAGATACTTGCAGCGCTTGATAAATTTGAAAGCAGCAAAAGATACAATCATAAGGATATGTCTCTCAGTAAATTGGCGACTCAGCTGAACACCAATACAAAATATCTTTCGGAGGTGATCAACCGACACAAGGGGAAAAATTTTAATGCTTATATCAACAAGCTGAGAATAGATTATATCACCGAAAAAATGAAAGAAAATCCGGCCTATCTCAATTACAAAGTAAGTTATCTGGCAGAAGAATGCGGCTATTCGTCACACAGTACGTTTACAACCGTGTTCAAATCGATTGTCGGTGTTTCGCCGATCACATTTGTTGATTTCATCAGAGAAGAATTGCATCAGGAACATCTATCGAATTGATATGGAAAGACTTTTGAAATATCTGAAATATTTTCCGGTTTGCACATTGCTGATGTTCAGTCAGCTCAATGCGCAGGTTTCTGAAGACAGTCTGATGCAGTCTGCGATGATGTATGTGTATGACAATCCGGACAAAGCGATTGAGATTGGCGAAAGACTGCTCAAAACAAATGAAAACAATCCCGAGAAACTGATTTCAATCTATCTGATGCTTTCAAATTCATATTCATCAAAAAGAGATTATGAAAAATCGCTGCAGGAAACACTGAAAGCAAAGGAGATTGCCTCAAAACTGAAAAATGTGGCCGAAGAGTTTAAGATTCTGGTTAAAATTGCAGCCCAATATCATTCATTGGGTGTAAATGACAAAGCACTTGAAATTCTGGAAGAAGCTGATTTGATTTTTGAAAAAACAAAAGACAAAAAGAAACTTTTGTTTGATAAGGGAAGCAATGATGCAATTAAGGGATTTATATACAGCGATCAGCTCAGTTGTGATATTGCAATCGATTATTTTAACAAAGCACTTCGTACCTACTCCGAATCTGATATGGCCAGTGAAAGGATCAGAATCAACCAAAGCGTTGTGGCCTACAACAAGGGCAACTGTTTTATCAATCTGAATCAGTTGGATTCTGCAAAATCGAGTTTTATGATTGCCAAAGAAAAGGTTAAAGACATTGAAGCGGTCAGTCTCAGGGCATTTTCGATGAGAGGACTTGCAGAAGTCTATACCATTGAGGGAAATTATGATCTGGCACTAAACGAGCTGGCAGAGGCAGACAGTCTTGCTCAAAATGTAGGTGATCTTGAATTGAATTCGGGTATTTACAGAGGTTTGGCAGACAATTATCTGGCAAAAAAAGATTGGGATAATTTCAGAAAGTATGACAATTTGTACAATACCACCGTTCGGCAATTGAGACAGTCAGAAAGAAATACGATCAACAATATTCTCGAAGATTATAATCGGGAAATTGCAGAGAAAGAAAAATCGGGAAAGCTGAAATTTATAATCCTGATTTCGGTCTTCGGACTTATATTTCTGACCGCACTTTTTTTAATTATCAGATCCGAAGTTTTGTTCAGAAATGAGTACGGAAAGATAAAGTCGCAGATAAAAATCTGAAATGAGAATGTTTTTCAGAATTCTCAAATCAATCACATAACACGCTTATCATCAGCAAGGTGAAATTATATTTCGGTTTTTGAAATTCACGAATTTCAAAAGCCATTATCTTTTTGGGTTAAAACAAAGACTGTACTTTTGTTTCAAATTCTATTGTCAGAAAGAATGAAAAACTGAAGAATCAAACCGGGGATATTGGTGTTTGGATTCAGTCAGTTTTAAAATAAAGAAAAGAAAATAGTTTTTCAGGTAGTTAAGTAGTTTTTTTAAAAGAGGTGTTTTCGAGACACCTCTTTTCATTTTTGGAACTGAATTATTCACTTTTCTTTTTTTCTTTTAAATTGTAGTGACATAGACATATAGGGGCGCAAACCGGCTTTTGGATTTCGGTAATTCCAAAAGACAAGTTCTTTTTCTGAAAATATCAATACCTTACTTTTACTTCAAATTTAATAAAACAAAAAACAATGACTAGAAAATTACAGATTAAAGGATTGCTTGCAGCCGGAATTTTTGCAGCAGGAAGCAGTCTTTTCGCACAGGTTCAGTACAATGAGCTGGATGATTTTGGAACAGCAATCATGGATATCAACAACCAGGGGCACGGTGTCCTGATGGGCGGTTATTATGATTTTGCTACAAACGGCCTGACCCCGCCTGAGACAGGTATTTATGGTACAGCAGCGATCAATGATAACGAAGACGTAATTGGATTAATGGATGACGGTTCGGGTAATATAGTTCCGGGAATGAGAGTTGGCGGTGTATGGGCTGCATTTCCTTCTTCTGTTCCTTTGGATGAAGAAGATACGCTTTATGATGTATCTGAAAACGGAATCTGGGTTGTCGGTCAGACAGGCTGGGATGCGGGGACCAATACTGCATGGGGATTTATTTACAATACTGATACACAGGAGTTCAGACTGCTTGAAAGCGTTTTGTACGAATACAGTGCCGCATATGGGGTCAACAATGACGGCTATGCGGTAGGATGGGTTGATGACCTTCCGACGGGAACACTGAGAATGCCGGCGCTCTTTAATCCTGACGGTTCAATCACTCTTTTGGGTGAAGATTCGGGTGAGGGAAGCGGTATCAGCAATAACGGAAAAGTAGCAGGAAGATTATCGGGCTTACCTTTTATATATGACATTGCAACCGATACCCTGGAAACTTTCAGTATTCCTTCAGGTGCTTATACAGCTTCTTTTGCTTCAATTTCAGATACCGGGATTGCATTTGGTTATTCGGAATATCCGGGATTTGTAAGAAAACCGATCATCTATCATCCCGATCTTGGTGAAGAGCCTCAACTTTTGGCAGATGTACTGACAGGATTTGGAATCGATGCAAGCGAATTGGCCGGTACCGGTTACAGAATCTCGTCAGACGGAAATTATGTTTGCGGGTTTACCGACGGACCTGCATTTATGGCTATCGGCTGGGCAGTATTTTTTGACGGCCAGCTGATCGGTGGCGGTTCAGAAGATCCTTGCGAAGAGAAAACAGTAATGGAATGCAATGTTGAATATACAGCAGAACTGATTCCGGATTCAGGTGTATGGAACAACTATCCGGATGTTTCATATAACTATCCCGGTTCTGAGAAAGTTTGGGAATTCACTGCGCCTGTCAGCGGTACTTATACCTTTAATCTTGATCAGGGGACTCAGGATGCTGATTTCTTCCTGATGGATTCATGCGGCAATACCGGAATAAATATTCTGGAATGGTACTGGACAGGCGAATCAAACGAACAGATTGACCTGGTTGGAGGTGTAACTTATTATCTGATTGCAGACCTTTATCAATCTGCAGCCACACCGACCACAGTGACTGTAAAAGTTGAATGTCCTGAAATGGGTGTGAGCGATATGAACTCATTTGATTTTGCTTATTATCCGAATCCTGTGAAAGATGTGTTGAACATCAATTCTCAGAAATCGGTAAAATCGGTTGAAGCATACAATATGGCAGGTCAGAAAGTAATCAGTACCAAAACCCATAACGGTCAAATCGATCTGACTTCACTGTCTGCGGGTACTTATGTATTCAAAGCGGTTCTTGAAGGCGGTCAGGTTGAAACCTTTAAGATTATCAAAAAATAAGAGCCTGAAAATACAATGTTTAAGAAAAGCCTCGGTTTTCCGGGGCTTTTATTTTTTCAGAATTTCGGCAAGTTTTGAGATTTCCTCGTCAATCTTTAAACTTTCCGAATTTGGAAATTCAAACAGTGAAGAATGATGTGTTTTGATCCTTTCAATAATCTCCATACAGATTCGGGCTCTTTCGGTTTCACCCTTTTTGGCAAATACAAAACCCGAACGTGCAAAAAGCAGCAGCTGTGAATTTTTTGAATGTTCGTCCAAAAGCAACGCATCTCTTGCAGCATCATCTTTGAGCAGCAGATTCAGTTCATCCGGTTTGATTTTGAAATAATCTTTCAGCAGCGAATTGAAATCCGAATAAAATGTTTCGGGTTCGTTTATAAAATCCAAATCAAGCAGTTGGGCAACCATTTTTGCAAACTGTTCAATCAATTTCAGCATATAGTCTCTGCGCAGCATCCTTATTTGTTTTTTCTTGAAAACAGATAGGCAGAAATGATCAGGCCGATCAGTTCAAGCCACATTCCGATGATCAGCGCCTTGTCGCCGGGTTCTTTTCCGTTTATATTGTCATTGATTTTCAGGAATTTGCCAAATGCAATAAAGACAAGACCAAATACAATCAGTGTCAAACAGATAAAAATCAGAGTAGAAGATTTCATTTATTAATTCAATTTGGCCGAAAGGCGTTTAAAGACTTTTTTGGGTGATTTTTCATCGTAAAGGATTTTGTGAACCGCAGAAAGGATCGGCGCTTTTACTTCGAGTACTTTTTTGAGCTGATAAACACTTCTTGTTGCATAATAACCTTCTGCCACCATGCTCATTTCAAGTATCGCCGATTTGACGGTATATCCTTTTCCAATCATATTTCCGAACATCCGGTTTCTTGAAAAACTCGAATAACCCGTAACCAGCAGATCGCCCAGATAGGCAGAATTGGTCACATCTCTTTTGACCGGTGAAATATGCTGTGTAATCCGGTTCATCTCTCTCGTGGCATTGCTCATCAGCACCGCCTGATAGTTGTCACCGTAGCCCAAACCGTGTGCGATTCCGGCTGCGATGGCATAAATATTTTTCAGTACTGATGCATATTCGGTTCCCAAAACATCCTCAGAAAGATTGATTTTGATAAACTGAGATTTCAGACAGTCTGCAACCATTTTTGCTTTTTCCTTGTTCCGGGCCGCAATGGTCAGATACGAAAGCCGGTCAAGCGCAACTTCCTCGGCATGACACGGACCGCTGATCACACCATAGTTTTCATAATCCAACTGATACTGATCTTTCAAAAATTCGCTCACAATCTTATAATGCCCGGGAACGATCCCTTTGATGGCAGAAACAATAAATTTGTCATCCAAAGGAACGGTCAGATCTTTCAGACAGTCCTCGAGATAAATCGATGGCACAGAAAGTATAATCAGTTCGCTTTCCGAAAACAGCCGGTTGATATCGGTGGTCAGATTTAAAAATTTCTGATTGAATTCCACCGAACTCAGATAATTCGGATTGTGTCTGTTTTTCAGTATGTATTCTCTGGTCGGCTCGTTTCTTACCCACCAGCAAACCGATTCGTGGTTTCTGCTGAGCATTTTGGCGATCGCTGTTGACCAGCTGCCGCCGCCGACTAATCCTACTTTGGGTTGGGACATAGGCTGTTTCTTTAACAACGCTCCAAAAGTACTAATTTTTAAAAGACAGTGCTCAGATTTCAATAAACTTTGAGTTTTTGCGTTTTATTTTCAAACATTTTTTTTGTTTCAAAAAGAAAGCAGAATTTTGCGTCAATAAACCTGAAATAGATTGTACAAAAGACTTTTAAGTGAAACCGTCATCTACGGAATCGGATCGATTCTGCCCAGGCTGATTTATTTTGCGCTGAATCCTCTGTTCACCAGTCAGATCAACACCGCAGAATTTTCAAAGTTCGGCCAGCTCTATGCGTTGGTTGCATTTGTGAATGTGGTGCTGACCATGGGTTTTGAAACCGCTTATTTCAGATATTCGGCCGACAAAAATCTTTCGCATCGGGTTTTTCATACCGCTTTCTGGTTTGTATTTGTCAATGCGGCAACTTTTCTGCTGCTGATGTATTTGCTCAATATACCGATTGCAAGGATTTTTGATTACAACGAAAATCCCGAATACATCATCTATTTTGCATGGATGGCATTTTTTGACGCAATCTGCATGGTACCATTTGCCTATCTCAGATTTACAAATCAGCCGATCAGATATGCTGCGATCAAGATCATCCAAAACATCTTCCAGGTCGGGCTTGTGGTGTTATTCTTCTTTGTGATTCCAAAAGAATTTTTTCAAAAAATCGGGATGGAATCAAATGTTTCCTATCCGTTTGTCGCCAATGTGATCGGATCTTTGTTCGGAATGCTGCTTTTGTTTCCGATCATCAGACAGGTCAGATGGTTTTTTGACTGGAAATTATTCAAAAAAATGCTCAATTACGGTTATCCGATCATGATAGCCGGACTTGCATTTGTCACAAACGAAAATCTGGACAAAATTCTTTTGCGCGATATGATCGACGAATCCGAAGCCGGCGCATACAACGGCTGTTACAAGATTGCAACACTGATGATTCTGATGGTGACCGCCTACCGATTGGGCGTTGAACCCTTTTTCTTCAAAAAAGCAATGGACGAAGATGCAAAGAAATCTTATGCCGATGTGATGCTTTATTTTGTAATGTTCTGCGGTTTTGCACTGGTGGCACTGCTCGGAAATCTGGATTGGATCAAAAAAATTATCATTCCGAATCCTGATTACTGGATCGCAATGAAAATCGTACCCATCGTCGTGATTGCAAATTTCTTTTTTGGTGTGTATTACAATCTTTCGACCTGGTACAAAGTCACCGACAAAACCTATGTGGGTACAATTGTATCGTGGGTCGGCGCGGGTGCAACCATACTTTTCAATATCATATTTATTCCAAAAATCGGATTTATCGCATCCGCCTGGGCAACTTTGATCGCTTACGGACTGATGATGCTGATTTCTTATTTTTGGGGTCAAAGCAGTTACAGAATTCCGTATAAAACCAGAAAGATTGTGTTTTATATGGTGCTGAGCATTGGTTTTGGAATGCTGGGTTATCATTTTTCAGAAAACAGTTTTATCATCGGAAATCTGTTTGTGATTGCTTATGTTGCAATTGTCTATTCGATTGAAAAAAAGAGTTTGAAATTAATAAAAGAACAATCTGTTAAAAATTAAATAAACTTAAAACAATGAAAATTAAAATCATCAACCAATCAAAACATCCGCTGCCCGAATACAAAACCGCGCTGTCTGCCGGTGTCGATCTGACCGCAAATCTGGAAGAAGAAGTGGTTTTGAAACCATTGGAAAGAAAACTGATTCCGACCGGACTTTTTATTGAACTGCCGGCGGGTTACGAAGCACAGGTAAGACCGAGAAGCGGACTGGCACTCAAAAACGGTCTGACGGTTTTGAACACACCCGGAACCATTGATGCCGATTATAGGGGTGAAATTCGTGTGATTTTAATAAATTTGTCAGCCGAAGATTTCAGCATACGCGACGGTGAACGGATTGCCCAAATGGTGATTGCAAAACACGAAACCGCAGTCTGGGAGCAGGTGGATGAACTTGAGGACAGCGAACGCGGAGCGGGAGGATTTGGAAGTACAGGAAAAAATTAAAAATTAGAAAAAAATGAAAATAATCATACCGATGGCCGGACGCGGCTCACGACTCAGACCGCATACACTGACCGTTCCAAAACCGCTGATTCCGATCGGCGGAAAACCGATTGTTCAGCGGCTTGCCGAAGACATCACCAAACTGTCTGATCAGAAAGTGGATGAAATTGCATTCATCATCGGTGATTTCGGATCTGAAATAGAAAAAAATCTTTTGGATATTGCAGAAAAACTGGGTGCAAAAGGAACGATCTATCATCAGGACGAACCGCTCGGAACCGCGCATGCGGTGTGGATGGCAAAAGATTCGCTGACCGGGCCGGTGGTGGTTGCTTTTGCGGACACACTGTTCAGGGCAGATTTTGATCTCGACATGAGTTCTGACGGTGTCGTTTGGGTAAAAGCAGTCGATGATCCGAGTGCTTTTGGTGTGGTCAAACTCGATCAGTACGGTGTGATTACAGATTTTGTTGAAAAGCCAAAAGAATTTGTATCCAATCTTGCGATTATCGGAATCTATTTCTTCAAAGACGGCGACGGTCTGAAGGAAGAAATCAGAAACATCATCGAAAACGATATTCGTGTCAAAGGCGGTGAATACCAGCTGACCGATGCGCTGAAACACATGTATCAGAAAGGAAAGAAATTCACTTTGGGACCGGTTGGCGAATGGATGGACTGCGGAAACAAAACGGTGACCGTTCAGACCAATGCAAAGATTTTGGAATTTGAAAAACAGGAATTTGAAAATATTCCGTCCAGTTCAAAAATCAGCAGTTCGCTGATTATTCCGCCCTGTTTTATCGGTGAAAACGTGACCATCGAAAATTCAAAAGTCGGTCCTTATGTTTCGCTGGGCAACGGTACAAAAGTGATTTCGAGCAATATCCACAACAGCCTGATTCAGGAAAACTGTATCATCGAACACGGGAATCTTGCCGATTCAATGATCGGAAATCATGCGGAATATTATGGTGTGGCACGAAATCTGAGCCTTGGCGACTATTCGGTACTCGATTTCAAAAACAAAGATTAATGAAGTTTTCATTCAGCCATTTTTTCGGATTGTCAATTCTTCTGGCATTTATTTCCTGCGGTACGGCCAAAAACATACCGGGAGGAAATGAAGCAGCCGGGATGAGCACTTCCGCATTTGTAAAAAAAATCAAAACACAAAAACCGATCTTTAAGGATCTGACCATACAGTCACGAATCGATGCGGATATCGATGACAACCGGGCGAGTCTGAGCGGAAAAATTTATATCAGAAACAAAGAGAAAATCTGGATCAATGTTTCAAAATTCGGGCTGACCGCAGCACGGGCACTGATAACATCGGACGGATTTCAGGCTTATGAGAAATTAAACAAAACATACATAGACGGAGGTTTTCAGTATTTCAACAATCTGCTGAAAGTTGATTTCATCGATTATGAAAAACTTCAGGATCTGATGCTCGGCAGAATTTTTGTCGAACTCAATCCAAAAGATTTTGAACTTGAAATTGAAAACAATCAGTATTTGCTCGCTTTTGCGGACAATCAAAAAATACTGAAACACCCCAAAGAAGGAAAATATTTTCAGACTTACCGTTTTGACGACAGTTTCAGACTGGTTGAAGCACAACTGAAGGATCCGACTTCGGGAATGGAACTGGAAATCAGTTATTCGGGCTGGATATCGGTCGGTCCGCAGCAGTTTCCAAAATATGTTAAAGTTTTGGTAAAAGACAAGAAAACTCAAAAAGTTGAGTTGGAATACAATAATTTTACCTTTGTGGAAAGCCCGACTCCATTTGAGATTCCTTCAGGTTACAAACCCAATGGCATTTTAAAATGAAACAAAAAACCTATCTGATATTTACAATCCTGTTTCTGCTGGTTTCGGGTGTGACTTATTCACAGATTACCGAGCAGGAACTCAAAGAGCAGAAGGAAAAACTTCAGAAACAAAACAATGCGCTCAAAAAAGAAATTGCCGATCTGAACAAAGATTTGCAAAAGAATCAGGCGGATTCAAAAACTTCATTGCTGTATATCAAAAATCTGGACAGCAAAATTTCTGCACAGACCCAATTGGTCAAAGGGCTTACAAAAGAAAAAAGATACATAGAAGACGAAATCTATCTGACACAGCTTCAGATCAATAAACTGAGCAGGGAGCTGGTTGAATTGAGAAAAGAATACAAGGAGATCCTGGTAAAAGCATACAAAAACAAATCGGTTGCCAACAAACTGCTGTTTGTTTTGTCAGCCAAAAGTCTGAAACAGGCTTTTCACAGGGTCAAATATCTTGAGCGATATTCGGATTATCAGCTCGGAAAAGCTGAGGAAATTCTGGCAAAAACCGAAGCGATCGAAAAAGTAAAGGCTGCCCGCGAGAAATCGAAACTTGAAAAAGAAGAGGTATTGGCGCAGCAGTCAATTATCACCGATGATCTTGAAAATCAGAAAACGGCCAAAGAGAAAGTTGTTGAGGAATACAAGAAAAATGCGGGTGTGATCGCACAGCAGATTTCGGACAAACAAAAAGAACAGAGATCGGTCAACAACGAAATCAACAGGATCATTGAAGAAGAAATAAAACTTGCGAAAATCAGAGCCGAAAATGACAGAAAGGCATGGAATGCAGCTTCAGTTACAAATACGATTGCAGCTTTCCAGACCTATCTGAACGAATGGCCCGACGGTGATTATGCCCAATCTGCAAGAAAAAACATTTCGCTGCTTGAAGCCGACAACCGCGGATGGCAGACCGCAAGAGGAAATCACACCAAAGCAGCTTATCAGAAATATCTCGCCAATTTCCCTCAGGGACAGTTTGCATCGACCGCAAAACTTGAGATTTCAAAATTTGAAGATGCCGAAAAAGAAGCTGCCCGACAGGAACAGCTGGCAAGAGAAAGGGCTGAACGTGAGGCGGCCGAAAGAAACAAACCGGTGGAGGAAGTGAAAGTGGCGGCTGTTGAAGTGGAAACACCAAAAAGAGTTGAAAATCCAAAACCGGATCCGGCACCCGAACCTGCATTCAAAGACAGAAGCGGAGACGCTGCACTGGGCGCTGATTTTGCAGTCAACAGAGGAAAACTTCCCTGGCCGGTGGCAAAAGGTCAGATCGTCGGTAAATTTGGAATCAGCAAACACCCGATTTTGAATATTGAAATCAACAACGACGGTGTGGACATTGCAACCAACAAAGGTGCAAATGCAAGAGCTGTTTTTGACGGTGAAGTTTCGCAGATCATCTCGGTTCCGGGCGGAAACAGAACCGTTCTTTTGAGACACGGAAGCTATTTTACGGTGTACGGAAATCTGTCTTTTGTGTCGGTTAAAAAAGGAGACAAAGTCAAGCGCGGGCAGGATCTGGGAAGGATTTATACCGAATCCACCGGAGACACCATACTCAACTTTCAGCTGAGAAACGGTACCTCCAAACAAAATCCCGAACTTTGGCTGAGTGCTAATTAATTTTCCATAACTTTGTAAAAATTCAGAAAAAATGGACTTTGGATACATAATTTTAGGACAGATTGGTCCATGGCAGATCGTACTGATCGTTGCCGTTCTTTTGCTTTTGTTTGGCGGTAAAAAGATTCCGGAACTGATGAAAGGACTGGGTTCGGGCATCAAGGAATTCAAAGAGGCGAGCAAGGAGACACCGGACGAAAAGCCTGACAAGAAAGAGGACGAAAAATAATTTTGGTTATTGAATTGAATTCATTGAGGTAGAAGTCATTCTGCCTTTCTTTTTATATATTAATTATGAAATTTACAGAAAAAGCCTGGCAGATATTTAATCGCGCAATTGATGATTATCACCTTAAAAACGATGTGAATGCGACCATCAGCAATCCGTATGATGAATCTGATCTGATCGAACATCTGCTCTACAAAAAAAATTGGATCGACACGGTTCAGTGGCATTTGGAAGACATCATCCGAGATCCCGAAATCGATCCGGTTGAAGCTTTGAAAATCAAGAGATGGATTGACAAATCAAATCAGGAAAGAACAGATATGGTCGAATATGTTGACAGCTGGTTTTTGCAAAAATATTCGGATGTAAATGTTCAGCCCGATGCGAAAATAAATACCGAAAGTCCTGCCTGGGCAATTGACCGGTTTTCAATTCTTTCGCTGAAAGTTTATCACATGAAAGAAGAAGCAAACCGAGCCGAAGCTTCTGCCGAACACAGAGCGAGCTGTCAGAAAAAGCTCGATGTGCTCAACGAACAGCATAACGATCTTTCAACTGCAATCGAAGAACTGATTCAGGACATTGAAGCCGGCAGAAAATATATGAAGGTTTACAAACAGATGAAGATGTACAACGATGATGAACTGAATCCGGTTTTGTACAAAAAGAAATAAAAAATCAGAACAATGATAAAAAGAAATGCTCCGATTCGTCGGAGCATTTTTTATTGATTGAAACAAAAAGTTTGTTCGGGTTATAATTTGATTCCCATATTGTAAAGCGTAAACGCATATTTGTCAGAAATCTCATTGATCATGGTTTCAGTTGATTTTCCTGCACCGTGCCCCGCTTTGGTTTCGATACGGATCATCACCGGATTTTTGCATCCCTGTTTTGACTGCAGTTCTGCCGCAAATTTATAGCTGTGTGCAGGAACCACTCTGTCGTCATGATCACCTGTCGTCACCAGTGTTGCCGGATAGCAGACCCCTTTTTTCACATTGTGAACGGGTGAATAGCCCAGCAGATATTCAAACATTTCTTTGCTGTCGTTTGCTGTTCCGTAATCATAAGCCCAACCCGCGCCGGCAGTGAAAGTGTGGTATCTCAGCATATCGAGCACACCAACCGCGGGCAGTGCAACTTTTGCAACATCCGGCTGAATCGTCATGGTTGCGCCGACGAGCAGTCCGCCGTTCGATCCGCCTGAGATTGCCAGATAATCGGTCGATGTATATTTGTGATCTTTCAGATATTGGGCAGCCGCAATGAAATCTTTGAACACATTCAGCTTGTTCATTTTGATTCCGCCGTCATGCCATTTTTTTCCGTATTCACCGCCGCCTCTCAGATTTGGAACCGCATAGATGCCGCCGTTTTCCATCCAAACCGCATTTGCAACACTGAATGATGGTGTCAGGCTGATGTTGAATCCGCCGTATGCATAAAGCATGGTCGGATTTTTTCCGTTCAGTTTTGTTCCTTTTTTATAAGAAATCATCATCGGAACCTTTGTCCCGTCAAACGAAGTATAAAAAACCTGCTCCGAAACATAGTCGTCCGGATTGAATTTGATATTTGATTTTTTGTACAGATTCGATTCTCCGTTTTCAACATTGTAATCAAATATGGTGGACGGAGTTACGTAATTGCTGAAATTATAATAAATCTTCTTTTCGCTTTTCTTTCCCGAGAAACCGCTTGCAGAACCTTTTCCGGGCAGTCTGATCTCTCTGATTTTTTTGCCCGAATGATCGTACTGAATAATTTCATCCACCGCATCTTTCAGATAATGCGCAAACAGATATCCGCCTGCAGTTGAAACCGACAACACATTTTCGGTTTCCGGAATTACATTTTTCCAGTTCTCAGGACCCGGATTTGTAAAATCGACTTTGACCAATCGGTTGTTGGGTGCATCCAGATTGGTGAGCAGATAGAGTTCATTTCCCACATTGTCAACCGGATCGGTACTGATTTTAAAATCGAGTATGATCGGAACGATCGGTGAATTCGGTTTGCTGAGATCCTGTACATACAATTCGTTTCCGGTGGTTGAAACCGCAGTTGAAATGACCAGAAAACGCTGATCTTCGGTTACTCCGCCGCCGATGTATCTTCTGGGTGTTTCTTCACCGCCAAAAATCAATTTGTCTGCTTTCTGATCGGTGCCCAATTTGTGAAAAAATAATTTGTGCTTATCGGTCATTTGCGAAAGCTCGCTTCCTTTGGGTTTGTCATAACTCGAATAATAAAATCCGTCATTGTCTTTCCATGAAAGCCCGCTGAATTTCACATCTTTGAGTGTATCGCCGATCTGTTTTTTGTCAAGGGTTCGCATCACGATCACTTTTCTCCAGTCCGAACCGCCTTCAGAAATCTGATAGGCGCAGAGCGAACCGTCTTTTGAAAAATTGACGCCCGCCAGTGAAGTGGTGCCGTCTTTTGAAAATTTGTTCGGATCGAGAAACACCTCTTCTTTTGCATCACCTTTTTGACGATACAGCACCGAATGCTGCTGAAGACCGTCATTTTTATAAAAGTAAGTAAAATCACCTTCTTTGAACGGAGCCGAAATTCTTTCATAATTCCAAATCTCTGTCAGCTGATTTTTTAATTTTTCCCTGAACGGAATCTGATTGAGATAACCGAATGTCAGTTCGTTTTCGGTAACCACCCATTTTTTTGTGTCGGCCGACAAATCATCTTCGAGCCAACGGTACGGATCTTTTACTTCGATGCCAAAAAATATATCCGTCTGGTCCGTCTTTTTTGTGTCGGGATAACTTCCCTGAAACTGCTGTGCGTTCATACTCATTGCAAATGCGATGTTAAGTAAAACAAGCGTTTTTCTTTTCATGATAAGAATTTAATTTTATTAATTGAAACGGGTTTTTCAGGCAGTTTTCAATAAAGGTCAAAAATACGAAATTTAATCATTTCTGCCTTACAGAAATTGAGTTTCAGACAAAAGATTGACCAAAATCGATTTGACGAAAAATTGATATATTAGACTCTTGAAATTACAAACCAATGAAACACTGCTGTTTAATTTTTATTATTTTAATTTTTGGATTCTCATCGGCCCAAAAAGTGTTGGTCGAAATGACCGACGGATCATCCAAAGAAGGTGAAATGGGACTGATTACCACCGAAATGAAATCGTTCAAACTCAAGCCGATTGGCGGAAAAGGAAAATCACAGACGCTCAAAAAAGGAGATGTCAGTTCGATTACTTATTATTATCCGGAAGGAATAGTCATTTATGAAAGAGTCAAAGCATATAAAAATGCAAAAAACAAAAAGATTGCAAATGATGATGTTTTTCTCGAACTGGTTTACAAAGGTGAAAACATCAAGCTGTATCACGCTTTTCAGAATGGAAGTTATGTAAAGAATGTTGCAACCGACGAATATTTTTTCTGTCTCAGACCGGGAGAAGAGGCCGCCTATATTGTTTCCTGGATTTTTGGCGGTCAGGTCAATAAAAATGCAATTTTCAGAAAAGTAGGCGGAGAATATTTCAAAGATTATCCGCAACTCTATCAGAAAATTAAAAACAGAGAATACAAATACACAGATATCGTTCAGGTCGTTCTTGATTATGACAATTGGAAATCGGGCAGATAATTTTTGGTTTAATTTTACGAATTCAGGATCGGCGGCATCCGATTATTAAAAATTAATCACTTATTTTTGACTGATGATTTGGGATAATATTACAGCCGGCAAAGAAATTGCTGAAAAGCTCAAAAATTCGGTGGCAGAAAACCGGATCAGCCACGCACAGCTCTTTTCGGGCAAGGCCGGCTGGGGTTTACTGAGTGCTGCGATTGCTTATGCGGCTGAAATAATTTTGGCCGAAAAAGGCGAAATGGCAGCCAAAAGGGTTTTGGATCTTCAGCATCCGGATGTACATTTTTCTTTTCCGGTATTTACTTCCGACAAGGTCGATAAATTCCCGACCAGCAATATGTATTTTAAGGAATGGAGAGAATTCATACTTGCCCATCCGCTTTCAAATATGTTTGACTGGCTCGAATATATGGAAGTTCCCAAAAAGACCGGAATCATCAATGTGCATGAAGCCGCCGACATCAACCGTTTTCTGTCGCTCAACAGTTATGAAGGCGGACATCGGTTCTGCATCATCTGGCTGGCAGAAACAATGAATACTGAAGCTTCAAACAAACTGCTCAAATCAATAGAAGAACCGCCCGACAAAACAGTTTTTATACTGATTACAGAAAGAGAAGATTTGCTGCTTCCGACCATACTCTCGCGTTGTCAGGCTGTTAAATTCAGTCGGCTGACCGATGTTGAAGTCGCTGAATATCTGATGAAAAACAAAGATTTCAGTCAGAAGCAGATCAGAAATGCGGTTGCTTCTGCCAACGGTGATTTGAGGGAAGCACTCCTAATCGCAAATTCCGCAAATGAAGAATTTGAAGAACGATTTGTCGACTGGGTACGGAATGCATTTATGGCAAAAAAAAATGTGGCAGCTTTGAGAAATCTGGTCAAATGGTCTGAAGAACTGAGCGGCTGGCCAAGAGAAAAGCAGAAACAGTTTCTGATTTACTGTTCTGAAATCTTCAGACAGGCGCTGATTTTGAATTATCGGGCAGAAGATTTGGTGTATGCCAACATTGAGGCGGACGGATTCAGATGGGACAGTTTTTCAAAATTCATTCACGGCGCAAATATCGAATCGATTTTGGAGGAAATCAACGAAGCCGCTTTTCATATTGAGAGAAATGCAAACTCAAAAATCGTATTGCTCGATCTTTCGATCAGACTGACCCGGCAGATTCATAAAAGCCCGGTTTAAGCCCCGGCCGGCGAAATTTATTCCTGGTTTTTTGGAAAATTGACCGAATCATTTTCCGGTTAGGATCAGATCGGAAAGCCTCAGGCTTATTTTCACAGTGAATGTTAGGGATTCAAGATTCCGGTCGTACCTAATTTAATTACATCATAAATAAAAATAAAAAATGCCGGAACTCAAGTCCGGCATTTCATTCTATTGATTTAAGAAAATTATTTCTTAACGATCTTTTTGGTCAGCATCCTGCCGTCCACTTTCATATTCAGGATATAAACTCCTGCAGGGAGATGTCCGATATTGAGCTGTCCGTTCTGAGATTTTAATTCGGCTGAAATCAGTCTTCTTCCTGAAGCATCTGTCAGAATCACAGATTCGATGGCAGATTTCTGAGAAACGATATTCAGCACATCAGTGGTCGGATTCGGATAAACTGTGATTCCGTTGATGTCGCTCACTTCGCTGATTCCAAGTACACCGCAGTCAATGTGTCCTTCCCATCCGTAGGCCACACCTGTGCCGTCAGAAACAAATTTGATGGTGATTGCACCCGAACTGTGGGTAGAAGTAAACTCAGGCCCCGGATTGTTGTTTCCGGTGATAGTGCCGTTTGCAAACAGGTCAGCCTCAACAGAATCACCGTCATAGACATACATAAAGTCAGAATTGGTCTGAAGTCCGATTTTGTCAAAACTCAATTTAACTTTCTCGCCGGCTACATTCGGATAGAAGGTTTTGATGAAATTTTGGTTCGAGCTATAATTTCCGCCGGTTCCGCCTGTATCGGTAAACAATGTTCCGTCGCAGAATCCTCCGGTCAGCACCAGTGCCTTTTTACCGACACCTTCTGAACCGTCCTCACAAATATTGACTACATAGATTTCATAATATTTGTTTGATTGAAGCCCTGTAACCGTAAACGCAGTCGAATTGGTTGACGACCATCCGCCGGTTCCGGGGTCTTCACCAAACAGAACCGCTTTATAATTCCACAAACCGGAAGATTCGTCATTGATATCAATCTGGATATCATTCAGATTCAGATAGGTAACCGTAAGATTTTTGATCGCATAAGTACAAACGGTCATGTCTCCTATACAGTCGGTCCCCAGACAGCTTTTTGAGTCAACTGTGTTTCTGATCAGCTGACCCGGCTGAGACCCGAAACCAAGATTGAAGTTGATTCCGATTCCTCCCAACAGGTGACAGTAACTCATGATGGTGCCGCCTTCGCTTGGAATCGGGCCGTTGCATCCTTCACTGTATCCGGCAGCCGGACCGCAGCCGTCGATTGCTGTATTGTTTCCGTTCCATGCGCATGCATGTGTGTGCGGAGAACCGAGTGAGTGCCCCATTTCGTGGGTCATCGCCATGATGGTCCATGAATAAGTAGGCACCTGCGAGTAAGTCATATTGATACCTGAATAGGCAAAGTTGTAATTGGAACAGATTGAATCCAAATAGGCAACACTTGTGGTTGACGGATAGTTGACTAGGTGGGCAAGATCTGCATCAAACTGAACACCTGAAGTTCTGAAATTATCCAGATTTTCACCATAACCTCCGGTATAAGGATCCGCATAAGTCCAGATTCTCACCTGGTTCAGTACCATGTTTATATTATCGTTGTCATACAGCGTACTGATATTGTTCTGAATACCGGTGATCCAATCGATGGTCGCCTGAATATTTTTTGCTTTTTGAACAAACGGTTTGTATGCGATTTCATAATAAATTCTGACACAATTGACTGTTTCGGGAGCCATGGGTGCAGCCGTTGGGTCATAGCTGAGCTGATCCATGATCTGCTGATTGTATTCCAAATCGTCAACACCGCAGCTGAATGGGTTGTCACCCAACAGATTCACATCTGAATAAGTAATATAATCCTGTTGGTCTGCTGATTTTCCCAAAACTATATTTCCGTCCTGAAAAGTTGAAATCACACCGATCACATCATTTTCAAAAAAGCTGATCGCCACCAGCGAAGTGTAATCACCGTCAACAATCCCTCTGTAATACTGACCCGGCGTATAATTCAGAATATTTCCGCTTTCGTCGGTTGCAAAGAAATTATCGGTCAGTACATTGTGTCTGTACATTTTTACCGCAACCTCCTTGTCCTGATAGGGAACCGAGATGGTAATCAATTCGGGAGCTTCATCCGCGATTCTGCTCAATTCCGAAGAATTCATATTCAGAACAGTTACATCTGTCGCCGACTCCATGTATTTGGCCGTTTTGTTGTCGTTGCTTTTTGTAAACAATTCATAATTGCTGAACTGTCTTTTAGCCGTCATCAATTCCTGAATCTTCTGAGATACCGAGCCAACCTGGCCAAAGGCAAATCCGGTAAAGATTAGAAATATCAAAAATCCTAATTTCTTCATTTGTTTTGTGTTAATTAATAATTGTGAATTTTTTCGCTTAATCGCCAAATATAATTATTTTAAAATAAATAACTTTGCTTATCATGTCAGAAATCAATTTTCTTATTGTCGGTCAGGGAGTTGCCGGCAGTTGTTTTGCACTTAAACTCATTCGTGAAAATAAAAGCTTCCTGATCATTGATGATGACAAAAACAAAGCTTCAAAGGTCGCAGTCGGTGTGTTCAACCCGGTGGTACTCAAACGCTTCGCGCTGATATGGGATGCCGAAATTCAACTCAGACTGATGCATGAATATTTTCAAGAATTTGAAAAAATCTGCGGTCAGAAACTGGTCAGTCAAATGCCGGCTTATCGAATTTTTAAAAATCCCGATGAAATCAAAACCTGGCAAAAAAAGTCAAAAAAACCTGAGCTCGCTCCATTTTTAAACCAAGAAATCATCACAAACGGACACGCTGACATCAATTCACCTTTTGGTTATGCCGAAATCAGACAGACCGGAAGAATAGATCTCGGTGAATGTCTGGAAGGATTCAGAAAATATCTGACTGATAAAAAGTTATACATCAACCGGAAATTTGATTATTCAAAATTGAAAATTCATAAAAATAAAATTGAGTACGATGGGATTTCGGCCGAAAAAATAATTTTCTGTGAAGGATACGGTGTAAAAAACAATCCGTATTTCAGTTATCTCCCTGTAATCGGTGTAAAGGGCGAAGTGCTGAAAATCAAAACTTCGACTCCGGTTCCAAAAGCGATTTGGAAGGCATTCAATTTCCTGCTGCCGATAGAAGAAAATATCTGCTATACCGCTTCGACTTATGACCGCGACGATCTGACACCCGAACCGACCGAAAAAGGAAAGTTGGAAATCCTGAAGTACCTGGAAGAAATTTACAAAGGTTCATACCTTGTCATTGATCACACCGCCGGCATCCGACCGACGGTTGTGGACAGACGACCGATTGTGGGCAGTCATTCCAAATTCAAAAACATGTATATCCTCAACGGAATGGGCACGCGCGGAACGCTGCTTGCACCGAGAATGACCGAATATCTGTACGATTATATCGAAAATGGCACACCGATCAACAGTGAGGCAGACGTGAGGAGGTTTTATGCTGGATGATGGATGTCGGAAATGATGATCATTTTTACAATTACATTTGTCAACCTGAAACCCGGAACGCCCTTCTGGCCTCTAATCTCAGAATCCAAAAAACTTTCTTTTTCTCGGTCTTGTATCATCCTGATAGAACTCAAGCAGCCAGATCATTGCACAGCCTGCCACATACGACCAGATGTTGTCAAAACTGAAAGTTGCGCCCAGCAGATTTGTAAAAACCGGACAGTCTGAAAGACCAAGATTCTCTGTCAGGTCGAAAGATTTTGAGATTTCAAACAGCAATGCAAAACCCGCAACACAATAGACGGTGATTTTTTTGCTCGGGACAAAAAATGTCTGAACAAGACAATAAATCAGAATCACAAAACCAACATTGCCGACATTTCGGTTGAAATCGGTATTTGTCGAAAAAAACATCATAACCAGCATTGCCGCCAGAACAAGAACCGAATAAAGACCGTACTTTTTATCAAATTTTATTTTCACACTTTAAAATTAAGTACAATTGAAATAAGAACAAAGAATACCGCCGAATTTAGCTGTCGTTTTCTTCGGAATGAATTATTTCGGTTAATTTTGAAAAACTCAAAACAAATCGGATGATCAGTTGTTTTATTTTTGATCTCGACGGTGTGATCGTCAACACTTCGGTTCATCATTTCCGTGCATGGCAGCAGATTGCGGACAGGATTGGAATTCAGTTTTCCGAAAATGACAATCAAAAACTCAAAGGAATCAGTCGTGAAGATTCGCTCAAAACGCTGCTCGAAATCGGAAATCAAAAAATTTCCGACACCGAATTTATAAAACTTCTCGATCTGAAAAACAGCATCTATCTCAATCTGATCAATGGTCTCGATGAAACCGCGATCCTTCCGTCGGTCAAAGAAAAACTGAATTTTCTGAAAACTTCAGGCTATAAGATTGCACTGGCATCGTCGAGTAAAAATGCAAAAACGGTTTTGAACCGAATTGGTCTCAATGATTATTTTGATGTGATGATTGACGGCAACCGGATTTCAAAACCCAAACCCGATCCCGAAATTTTTCTGACGGCTGCCAAATTAGCAAACAGCAGAACCCAAAACTGTGCGGTATTTGAAGATGCATTTGCGGGAATCAGTGCTGCAAAAGATGCGGGTATGCTGGCCATCGGAATCGGAAACAAAGAAATTTTACACAATTCGGATTATGTTTTTGAGAATTTCGGTCAGATTTCAAATCAATTTTTGGAAAGTTTATAATTCACTGAAGAATAAACCCTCGAATGGTTTTTTGACTTTAGAATTTTACAATTGAACTTTAAAGCAATTCAGCATAAGTTTTGTAACTTTAAGGCTGAAAAAAAATTTAATCATTTAAAAATTTAATTATGAATCTTCTAAAAATACCTGCCCTTTGTCTTGCAGCCATGCTTTTTTCGGTTTCCTGTTCATCGACAAAGGAAATTTCTTATGACATCACAGGTCGCTCCGGAACACCCACAGCCGGCACCGTAACTTTCTTTCAAAAAGACGGTGAAGTGACCATGACAGTAAAAGCAAACGGTCTGACACCCGGTCTGCACGCAATCCATCTTCATGAAAAAGCGGATTGTTCGGCGCCTGATTTCACTTCGACAGGCGGTCACTGGAATCCTGCCGGATCCGATCACGGACGCTGGGGCGCAGAACATTTTCACATGGGTGATATCGGTAATCTGAATGCAGATGCTGACGGCAATGCAACAATGCTTTTTATTACAGACAAATGGTGCATCGGATGTAAAGATGCTTCGAAAAATATTATCGGAAAGGGAGTGATCATTCACGACACCCTTGATGATTTTCATACACAGCCGACCGGTAATGCAGGCGGCAGGGTTGGCTGCGTTGAAATCAAATAATTGATTTACCGCCTAAACCTTGGAATGAGCCTGATTTCTTCCGAATACCGGGCTCATTCTTTTTTTATTAAAATCTATAGAAAAATCCCAAACGCGCAAACGATCTGATGCCGACGCTGCTGTCAAAGAAAAGACCGTAATCATGACCGTATTTCAGTCCGAAAGGCGTCACATTCCAGGTCAGCACCGTCTTGCTGTCGTTTACTTTGCCGTTTGATCCTTTATCGGTATAATTCAGCTTCATAAAAGTAATCCCAAAACCTGCACCCGAATAAACCTGAAATTTTCTTTCGGGCTTTCTCCACAGATAATTGACGTTTGGCAGCAGTGTGAGAAAATTTGCATCTGTGCCGTATCCGGTATTGTCATCATCAAAAAATTCATTCATCAGACCCAGACCGTACTGCCATTTCTGATTCGGGCTGTAAAAAGAAATCGATGCATCGAGCACACCTTTGGCAGAAGCTCTTACTTCCTCGTTCTGATCAACCTGATTAAAGACTACATTAACAAAATCATAAGCAACCCCATAAAGTGAAGGCGCACCGTAGGAAATCGAAATTTCTGTCTTTTGTGCATTTGTAAAACCAAGACCGAGAATCAGCAAAATCGAAAAAATGATGTGTTTTGACATAATTTGAGTTTGAATGACGAATATAAAAAATAAATGCCTGCCTCTAATGACTTTTGATTAAACTTTGCTGTTATGAACTTTTAACCCGCGGGTAAGTGGTTTGTTTTTTTGACAGTATAAAAACGATCAAACAAAGCCAAAATTGAGTTAATAAAAATAATTTGGGCTTTAATCAATACTTCCTTTTGAATACCAGTTCAATAACACAGCATTCAGGTAAAAAGTGTATTCTGCAATAAGGCTGTCCGATTCAACCTGGAGAAGGTTATTTTTTAAAGTCAGGTATTCGTAAATGTTAATCATTCCAAACTCAAACTTGTCATTTGTTTTTTCAAATGAAAGCTGATGAGCATTGAGGTTTTCTTGTGAAGATTGCCATTGGTTGTAAGAATTTACGGTTTTAAGCCGGGCTTCACTTAACAAATTATAATAATCCTGCTCATATTGTTTTGTTTGAAGTTGTGAACGTTCCAGTTCTATCTTGGATTGTTCCACTGATTTCTTAGTTTGAAGTTTATTGAATATGGGGATGTTCAAAGACAACCGTATAAAATGGCTTCTGTTATCCACTATCTGGTCACTAAATGCCCCAACCCTTGAATCCGTATAAAATGAAGAAAGAGAATAACCCGCACTCAAAGTCGGATAATATAAACTCTTTTGTTCGTCAATCTACCTCTGTGCTATTTCTTCCTCTTTTCGGGCAAGTTTGATTTCAGACCTTGTTGGCAATCCATCCTCATATAAATCCTCAACCGACTCGGATGGTTGGAAAAAGAGCAGCTCATTTTCAAATACATAATTACTTGAATCTTTTCGGTTGAGTAAATTCTGCAAAGAAAGATAAGCTTGCTGATAAGTCGATTCCGCATTGGTTTTTCTCTGATAATCGGAGGTCAGATTGGCTTTCATTTCCAACAAATCACTTTCCGATTTATTACCCAATTCCACTTCATCTTCAATTCTTGACAGATGTGTCTTTGTATTCTCTATTTGGGATTCAATCAGCTTCAGTTGTTCTTTGCTGAACTGTAACTGATAAAAAGTCTGAACTACCTGAACAAGTACTTCACTTTTTGTGATTTCGATATTGTATTGGATTTTTTCTTTTTCGAGCTTGGAGATTTTAATACGCTCAAAGTTCTGCCAGTTGAACAAATCTACATTGGAGCTCAAAGCAATATTGGATGACTGTACGTCTAAGGTTTCACGACTATTGGTTGCCGGGTTGATAACCGAACCAAATTCAAAATTTTGCCCTGCTGAAATTCCTAATGTTGGAAGCAAATTCGCACGTCTTTTTTCAACTTCTTTGGCTGATATTTTCTCTTGTAACTGATAGTCTTTTAGGGTAAGATTATTTTCCCAGGCATAATCAATCGCCTGCTTCAATGTAAAGGATTGCTTCTGAGCAAAAGTCAGCACAGAGAACAAAAACAATATAAAAAAGATTTTCTTCATTGTTCACATTTACTGAAATTGAAAAATTTCTCTGAACTGATAAAACACTCTTTCAATCAATCTCAGATCTTCTGTTACGATTTCAGCCGAACCGCGCATTTCTTTATCGAAATTCAGATCTTTATTGTATGAAGTTTTCAATCCTTGCGGTAATTCAACTTCCACATAATAATTTCCTTCAGCGTCAGGCGAAAGGGAAATATTTCTGACCATGCCTTCAACTATTCCGAATTGCTGGTACAAATAATTGTCCAATTTTATCAATACTTTCTGACCGGGTTTTATTTTTCCTGAATTCTGAGCGGGAACGACTAATTTCCCCAATAAGTTATCTCTGTCATCAGGTAAAATGGTAAAAACAACTTCACCTGATTTCACAAACTGATTCTCTCCCCAATATTGCTGAAAACTTATCTTACCATTAATAGAAGATTTAAAAAGATAATTCTGCTCCCAATCTCTTAGTGCTCTTTTGAGTTCGTCATAAGTTTGCAAAACATTGACGTAATAGGTTGTTTCATCCTGTTTCTGACTGATATTTGCATTTCGAATTCCTTTGTTTGAACCTACTCTGCTTTCATTGAGTTGTGAGATAGACAAATTGATATTTTCCAAACTTTGCTGCGTCTGCAGATAAGCCAGTCTTGACTGTTCCAACTGACTGGTTGATATGATTCCTTTTTCAAACATTTTTTCATTTCGTTCAAAATCTATCTTTGCCAGTTGTACTTTGGATTCCTCGATTTTTCTTTGGTTTTCCAGATTCCTTACCCGGCTGTTTATCTCGGAAATCGTTTGTTGACCTGATGTCTTTTCTACAGAATAAGGCTGTAGCTGTCTTTGTAAGGTATAATCTGTATAGGCTTTTTCAAATTGAATGTATGTGGCCTCAATTTCCCCTAAGGATAAATTTCTCGTTTTCTGAATAGGGAAATCAAAAGAATTAGAATGAGGTTTAAATGAATCCAAAATATTTTTTAATGCAATGACATCTTTATAATTGGCGCTTGTTGCCAAATAGGCTAAAATTTCTCCCGATTTTACATTCTGCTGATTTTCTGCCAAAACCTTTTCCAACTTACCATTCGTCCTCGCCTCTATTTTTTCGGGTGGATTTTGGGTTGTGATAACAACTTGTGAACTTATGAAATCAGGGTATTTTACAAAAACAGATATGGTAACAATAAATAATATAGCTATGAAAATAACCGTATTTCCCCAGCGAACAATCCATGAAGGCGGATTGTTCATTATTTCCTGAACGGATTCGGAACGAAGTTCTATATCTCTTAAATTTTCCGGCATATACTAACTTTCATTTAATTTCTCCAGCTCCAATTGGTTTTTTACCAAATTGAAATAAGCTCCGTTTAATTCAATTAATTCTTTGTGGTTTCCGATTTCTATAATTTTCCCATCATCCATCACTACAATCTGATCTGCATTTCTTACAGTGCTTAAACGATGGGCAATGATAACGGCTGTCTTTCCTTCAAAAAATCGATTCAGGTTTTCCATGATGATTTTCTCGTTATTGGCATCCAATGAGGAAGTAGCTTCATCGAAAAAGATAAAATCAGGATTTTTATAGACCGCTCTTGCTATCATCAGTCTTTGTTTTTGCCCTCCGCTCATTCCGATTCCTTCATTTCCGATTTTGGTATTATAGCTTAAAGGAAGGCTTTCTATGAATTCTTTTATATTGGCTATTTCAACTGCTTTTTCCAGTTTTATTTTATCAACGTAATCTTCTCCGACGGCTATGTTTTGGGCAATGGTATCATTGAACACATAGCCTTCCTGCATGACAACCCCGCACTTGGAGCGCCAGGTTCTTTGTGCAATATTTTTAAGGTTTGTATTTCCGACTTTAATTTCTCCTTTGTCAGGTTCATAAAACTTCATCAACAATTTCATCAACGTGGTTTTTCCGCTGCCCGATGCCCCCACAATTGCCGTGATTTTCCTGACAGGAATTGTGAAATCCAGCCCTTTCAGAACAGATTCCATAGTACCGGTATACCTGAATTCCAGATTTTGAATTTGAATATCTTCTTCTGGTACATCGAATATTTTTTGGTCATGTAAAGGTTCCTCATCTTCTTTGTCGTGGATTTCTCCCAATCGTTCCAAACTGATTTTGGCATCCTGTGTCTGCTGGATAAAACCCACCAATTGGGTTAAAGGTCCGTTCAGTTGACCAATGATATATTGAACGGAAAGCATCATCCCTAAGGTCAAATCTCCTTTCAAAACCAAACTTGCCGACATAAACGTGATGAAAATATCTTTCAGTTGATTGATAAAATTAGAACCCACGCTTTGAGTTTGTTCCAAAGTCAATGATTTCATACCGATTTTGAACAATTTTACCTGCACGAATTCCCAGCCCCAACGCTTTTGTTTTTCAGCATTATTGAGTTTGATTTCCTGCATTCCGTTGATGAGTTCCACTACTTTGCTCTGCTCATCAGCCATTTGGGAGAACCGTTTGTAATCCAGCTCTCTTCTTTTTTTGAGGAAAAAGAATATCCAAATCAAATACAAACTGCTTCCCAAAAGGAAAATCAGAAAAATTCTCCAATCATAATACGCCAGCACAAAGCTGAAAACGAGGATGTTGATAAACGAAAACAGCGTATTGAGCGAAGTATTGGTCAGCAGGTTTTCGATGCGGTTATGGTCATTGATGCGCTGCATAATGTCGCCCGTCATTCTTGTATCAAAAAAGCCGATGGGCAGGTTCATCAGTTTGATGAAAAAATCCGAAACCAGTGAAATGCTGATTCTTGTACTTAGATGCAATAAAATCCAGCCACGGATAACCTCAATGCCGATTCTGCCCAGAAAGAGCATTATTTGTGCTAAAAGTATGAGGTAGATAAAATTGATGTCCTGATTTTGAATTCCTACATCTACAATGCTTTGGGTCAGGAAAGGAAAAATAAGTGTGAGAATACTTCCGGCAATCAATCCGAAAATCAACTGGGTCAATAAACTTTTGTAACGAAAAAGATACTGAAATAAAAATGAAAAACTTCTTTTCTCTTCACTTTCTCCATCCCACGCATTTTGGTTAAAAGCAGGGGTAGGCTCCAAAAGTAAGGCTATTCCTTCTTCTGTATTTTCATCTGCATTGTTGCCTATCCAGTTTTTGATGAAATCCTGTTGGTTGTAGGTAATTAATCCGTAAGCCGGATCAGAAATGAAAATCTTGTCTTTTTTGATTTTGTAAACGACCACAAAATGCACTTTATTCCAATGAACGACACAGGGCAGCGGCGATTCTTCTGCCAATGTTTCAAAGTTGATTTTTACACCTAAAGTTTTAAAACCGATTCTCTCAGCCGCATCGCTCAATCCTAATAAACTGCTGCCTTCTCTTGTTGTTTCTGAAAGCTGTCTTATGGTTTGTAAAGGAATGACCTTTTTATAATGCTTAGCAATAATGCGTAAACAAGTGGGACCGCAGTCTTTGCCGTCAGGTTGGTGGTAGAATGGAAAGTTCTTTTTCAGATTACTCAATACTATTATAAAATGATTTTAGGACGAAAATTTTCATCGGCTAATTCGGATACTTTTTTTCGAATAATTGAATCAATATTTGATTCGTCAATATCGAGGTTTTTGTTTATAAATTTTTTTAATTCATCATCATTTTCCACTGTCTTAAGAGCATCAATAAGTAATTTCATACCTCCCTTTTCTAAAATCAGATCCACTAAAACTGCTCCATAAAAATAATCAGCCTGAATGATTTCATCATTTAAATCTTTCAAAGTAGGAAATTTATCATAAAAATTTGTTATTAAATTAGTATTGGATTTTAAATTATCATTTAGTATTTTCATACACTCTTCTAATGAGTGTCCTATATGAACATTTCGATTATTGGAATATACGCTTAATCCAGACAATAGTAAAAAATGTGCTTTCGGAAATTTTTTATTTATTAAATGTATAAGTTCATGCTTATGGTTTTCTCCTCCATGTTGAGTTGTATAAATAATGTTATTTTTTTTATCAAAAAATGCACATTCTTCCGTTACACCAGTTGTTACTTTGTAATCAATGCCAATTATTTTATTTTTTTCATCACAATCCGATGCTATATAATAATCTATTTCTCCGTTATCCAAACTAAATAATGCATTAATATTCTCTACAGTTTCATTGGCTTTCTCTGCCTCTTTTTGATTAAAATCATATTCAGGATAATAGTGATAGTTTATTTTCCCGACTTTCTTATTTACCCATGTACGGGTTTCATAGAGCAAATAGTTCGATAAATATAAATTACCCTTATCAATTTTCGCTAAAACATTTGAAATCAGAAAAATATTTAACTTGTCTTGTTCACCTAACCAATAAAATAGAGAAGTAATTTTATATGTGGAGCTATTCAGTTTCTTCAAATAAAGTAAAGTGTTTGTTATTGGTAATTGATATAAAGAAGGAGTAAAACCGCTAGAAGATTCTAGAATATCAAAATTAGAAAATTCATTTACTTCTGTTGGGTACCATAAATTGGCAGCAGTAGTATCATTTGCAGATTTTTTTTCTAAATAAGTATTCCAAAGTTCGTAAATCTGTCCTCTCTCTTTGGTTAAAAATTGTGGATAGGAATACGGGGAAACTTTAATCTGACTTATGCAAATCTGAGCTAATAAAATTAATCCCATAACCAAATAATTCCTAAATTGTTTCATGTAAAATATTGTTTAAGTTATTCTCAAATTCCAGACAAAGTACGCTTGGGGTTATTTCCCAATTAGAGAACCTTAATAATTGATATCCAAATCCACTTTGTCCAAGAAACAACCCAATAATGTTAGATTTCCCATTTGCACCTACTTTAAAATGATTTCCTGACTTAAATTGTTCACATAAAAAGGCAAGATAATGGTTCACAAAATCGTTAACTACTTTATCGTCTTTAAAAACGGCAATTGCCTTTAGTATTTCCAAATTACCTAAATCTCCATGACAAATACTTTGGCTTCTAGAACCGTTTAGAGTTTTGATTATATTTTTCATGGCATAGGTAATTTCTTGATTAATCTCAGAGTCATTAAAATATTTCATTAACAGTAGTCTTCCTAAACCTATTCCAGCTGAACCATGACACCATGCAAAAGAATCTCCATCTTTATTGAGAGCACGATTATCTTTCCATAATTTTAAATCATCTCTAAAAAAACTTCGATCATGGTTTAATGCATCAAAAGCAAATTTTTTGTAGCTAAAATCTCCATATAAATTGAATGCTTTCATAAAAACATATGCCACAGATGTTGAGCCGTGCCCAAATCCTCCTATTTCTCTTTCAATTTCTCTATCAGTCATTGTCCAAGTAAAACTTTTATCAGAAGAAATAGAATTCAACATTATAATTTTCAGTAATTTTTTAATCAAATAATCTAACTTTTCTTCTCTTGTAAAATTTAATAATTCCTTTTTTCCACTCATAAGGACATCTACTAAACTCAATATTCCAGTAACGTAATCAAAAATCGAAGCACTTTCTATTAGAACGCTTATCTCTTCTAAAACACTTTCAATCAACTCCCAATTAGCTTGATTTTTAAAGTTTTTGCTTTGAAAAAACAAGTATATATAGGAAAGAGGAAAGTCAAAAATGGTTAGTGGGACATTGTTGTTTTTAACTCCATTCAATCCTCTATAAAAACCTTGCTCTACTTTTTGCTTCAAGATATCTGTTAATTCAGAGAAAATTTTTTCAGATACTGATTTATACTTTTCTTCTTTCGTACATTCATATAATTGTTGAAAAAATAAACATACTCCCGAAACCCCGTCATATAAGCCAAGATTTAAAGTTCCTATACTATAATAGGAATGACTGGGGTTTAAAATTACTTTTGAAATCCAATTGACTTTATTTTCATATTCTATAGTTTTGTCCAATAAATCGTCTGCTATCAATTTGGCTACTTGTAATAAGTTCAGTTTTAATTCATCATTTGATAGAATCACTTCACTATTTTTTTTAAAATCTTGAATATTTACAAATGATTTTTTAGTTTTAATATTGAAATGGTCAAAGGCAAGCTCGCATGTCCAATCAATTATGTTCAATTGTATTTTTAAGTTATCTTCAGAGAAATTATTTAATCTTTGCAACAGAGAATTTAAAACATTAAAACTGTAATTAGAGTTTAACACATTTCCCTTGCCATCTTTTAGTTTACGAAATTTAATTTTAAAGAAAAAAAATGGAATGTCACCATCCAAAATTTGTTCATAAATAGATTTAAATAATAAATCCCGATCTACGTCAAACCCATTAGAGTACGAGTTTGAAAAACTATCTATTAATTCCTTAAATTTACCCTGATCTACAAAAACTTCTGGCACAGTAGATTCTCTATAAAGTTGACTATATACAGCAGTATTATGAAATATCACTCTGACTTGATTTTCTGCGCCATGTAATTTTTTCTTCAAATAATTTTCAATTAGACTTTTGTTTTCTAAAATAAACCTATATATTGATATAAATCCAGACTTAAAATAATCTTTTAGAGGTTCGTTTAACTCCTCATAGTTGCCTCTTAACATTGGAATGTGTAAGTCCGGTTCGTTTGATTTTTCAGAGTTAACAGTTTCGACTGAAAATGATTTTTCACTCCTAATTATCTCTAATTTCTCAACATTTTGATTATTAATTCGAAACAATGGGGAAGATAATACTGGTTTATCTACATCTTGACTATACATCTCCATCCATGTTGGAAGTATTCCTGTTTTAATTATACTTTCTTGGAAAACACCATTCGTAGATGCATTATAATCTTCCGTTATTACTCTATAAAACAATGCTTCTAAATCAAAAAAGGATATTTTATTTTCTGATATCAATACGTTATCTGGAATAATATCTGTAGAACCAAATAAATAAAACACACATGCTAGTTTACCCCAATTTGTATAAAAATCCCTTACCTCTTGTACATTCTGAAAATTATTCGAATAGTTCAAATGAGACATCCATGAATAATTCTCAAAGGATATAATTTCTGGGATTTTAGCAACAATTTTTTTATTCTTTTCATTAAGAAAATTCAAAAACTCTTTTAAAAAAAGTTCGTTATAGGAGTTTCTAGGTTTATAATAAATTATTGTATTATCATTAAAGATAATTGAAGCTACCGATCTTCCCTCACAATGTAGATCTCCTTTGAAGAGATTAATTTTCTTAATTACTCTATCGCCTATATTAAAAGTTTTATAAATTATCTCTTTGTCTTTGTTCCAGTTTTTATAAAACTCTTGTATAAATATTAAGATGTTATTGATTAACTTAGTTAATCTTGATTTCAAGTATGTGTATTTTTCAAACAGGTAATCAAGCCATTCTTTTTCACATGTTAATAAAACAAATGACTTTAATTTATTATTTTCATGCTCATCTGGCAAAAGCCCAGCCTTTTCTGCAATATTAAATTCATGAATTAAAATATAACATAAAAAATTATCTTTAATATACACATTGACATCTCGGCTAACTTTTTGTGAACAAAAAAGCGATTCATTTACTAAAATTCTATAAATTTCTTCATTTATGAATGAGTTTATATGAAAAAAAGAGTAGAAAAAATCTGATTCAATATTTTCCACATTAATTTCTCTTTCAAAAATATTTAATTCTCTCATAGCCAATCTAAAAAAACCGCATTTAAGCGGTTTAAAATTAATTTGTTAGCAAAAAAAGATTGTTAAGCTAATCTTGACTTAACCTAATCCCTTTATAGGAGGGGTTGTTGTGTGACCTGGACATCCAGATCCACAAATTGCTATATCATCACAACCATCACTACTACTAGTAGTTCCACAGGAATTACCACCACCACCAACAATTCTTGATAGATTTTCTTTAGAAAGCTTATTGAAACCACTTTCAAAACTCACGTTTAATAATTTTTCTTTAATAGACATTGATTTTTTCATACTTGATAAATTTATAATTTTTTTTCCTACTCATCGGCTTTTCGGATTCCGCCTTTTTGTTTTTTTTACAAATCTAAGCAACAATCCGTCAGGTGCTTAGTAAGAATCTACGTGATTTCTTTATTTTTATCAAAAGCCGATATTTTTAATTGCTGAGGCAGCAATTCAAGAATAGACACAAGGCAACGGAATTTCCTCTGCCAGTGTTTCAAAGTTGATTTTTACGCCCAGTGTCTTGAATCCGATTTTTTCTGCTGCTTCGCTCAATCCTAATAAACTGCTGCCTTCTCTTGTTGTTTCTGAAAGCTGTCTTATGGTTTGTAAAGGAATGACCTTTTTATAATGCTTGGAAATAATGCGTAAACAAGTGGGACCGCAGTCTTTGCCGTCAGGTTGGCGGTAGTGGGGGAAGTTTCTCTCCATTTTTAATCTTTATCCACTCCACTTTCTTGCATTTTTCTCATTCTTTCGAGATTTTCTTGATTGATTATATTGAGTTCCTCTTGGGTTACAACAATTCCCTTTGTGGGCGGAACTATTTTCTTATTGGATTTTAAAGCTTCTACTTTGGTTGCTACATATGTTTGAGAACCCTTACTGTTGTCCTCGTAATGTGTTATAACCTCAATTTCCAAAATCAATCCGGGCAGACCCGAAAATTCATCCGGCCCGTTTTTGAAATTCAATTTAGGTGCATACCATGCAACCAACTCTTCACCGTTTTCTTCATTGGAGAATGTTGCTTTTTGTACCTGTATTCCCAAAACCTTTTTGGTCTCGCGGGTTAATTGCCAGTTATATTCTTCCAAATTGTCTTTAACTAAATAATTTTTGGAAAAGGCTTTCACTTCCTGAATTTTTATTTTCTCTTGCACATTTTTATAAAAGTCCCCGGAAGGCGGAAAAGAAACCACGGCAACCATAGTTCCTTTATCTTCATTTTGCTCATTGCTAACTCTTTCTATGCTTTTCCAAATTGATTCTTCTTTGTTTACAATCAGTTCAAAATACCTCTTTGGTATCTTGAATTCTATACCGGGCGGCAAATCAGGGTCTCTGAAATTTTCTTCGGGTTCGATTAATTCGTATTCAACTCTTAATTGTTCCTGGGCCGTGAGCGTAATTCCCATTAACCCAATAAAAAGAATCAGTATTTTTTTAGCGTTCATATTATTATTGTTTTTGAATAATTTCTCTCATTTCATAAAAATCAATCGCTTTTTGTTTCAGCGGATTGGTACTCCATTCTTCCCATTTGCCGGTATAAGGGTCGTATCCACATTTTAAAGGTTTTGAAGTATCTAAGCCTTCTTTATTGGTATGTGTTCTTTCAGTAAAGGCACGGCAATCGGTGCAGATATACCGGAACTCGCAGTCTTTGCAAACTTCAATATCATCTTTGGTTAGGTTCCAATAGCGTTTAAATCCTTTTTTATTGAGGGCTTCTTTTAGTGTTGTGTCCTTGATATTTCCGTAAGCAAATGGCATGGCAGGACAGTTGCGGATATTTCCGTTGATGTCGATTGATATCTTCATGTGCAGACAGGAATTATGATTCATAGCCTCCAATACTTTGGGTAAATTGGTATTGAAATATTTAGTATCCACTACGCCGCAGGATTTGAAAGATGTGATTTTCTTGGTGGTAAAAATCCGGTCAAACAGGATTTTGTTGTCCCAATACTCCGCTTTGTCTTCCGGTGCGGAAAAGAAAACGACTTTTGTAAGCTGATTCAGTTTCTGATTGAGCGTTTTTAGAAAATCCTCATCCACGGCAGGGTGAAATTTGGAAGTAATTTCAAAGGATTTAATCCGGGTATCCACAAAATAATGGAAAATATCCTGAAAATCATTTTCTGAAAGTTCTTCATAAAAAACCATCGTAATGTCTTTACAGCCTAAATTTTCTATTTGGGAAACCAATTCTTTTAACCAAACGATGTTTTCCCTTTTTAATTCCAAAACCGTATTAGTTATATGTGCCGGAACGAGAAACTCTTTGTTGAGCTCCGGGAACAAATCAAACTCATCTTCTTCACAATAAAAACCATATTCTTTTTCGTCCATATAGTCTAAATATTCTTGGATGATTTTTTTGTTTTCTTCACCAAATAGTTGAAAGACTTCATCCAAAGACTTTTTGGCATTCAGTTCTTCTAGCACTTCCACCATATCGTTTGGGATGAAGTCCGATGCCTGCCTTTGCAGGTCGCAAACCAAGGAACGGCTTGCTCCTCTTACAATGAAACAGTTGGCAAAAGTTTTGAAGTGGGTCATAGTAGGCGAACGATATGTTTATGTGGTTTTTCAATTACAATCTTACCATTGTAAAAAGAAACATAAATGTTTTTACTTAATCTTTCGCTTTCCTGAAATTTGCTTTTTTCCAAAAACAACATTGGTAAAGCAAAGTCCTTTTTATTGTTGGCAATTAATTTTCTATATTCATCAAGTTTCATTTTTCACATAATTTTTGAGCGACTTCTTTCTCCAACTGAAAATTACAGATGTGGGAAACATTCCCAAACTGCCCTATAGGATTTACTTCCAAAAAATAATACGTATTATCCGTAGAAACTATCAAATCAATAGAACCGCAATTCAGTCCAAGTTTTGACATTAGTTTGTACATCTTTTCTTTTAGATCATCCGGTAAAAGAAAGGGCACATTCCGGTTTCCTTTTTCCTGATTGTATCTTCTGTAATCGCCTTTGGTCTGGTCGTCTTTTTGCGAAAAAATAGCCATTGCCCAAAATTTGTCTTCCAAAAAGAAAACTCTCAGTTCATATTTCTTTTGTATCTCGTATTGAATCAATGAGGGAAAAAACTCATCAGAGGCTTTATCAACCAACTCTTTGTTTACAGGATTGGTATAAATAAGACCTACTCCGTCCCGGAACTGGTACATAGATGAGCCTGCGATTGTCTTGGTAATTAGGTTTATTCCGCCTTTAAGTAAACTGATTAAATCTTCCTTCTTTTCTACAACAAAACTCACAGGAATATTTAAACCCGTCTTTTTTGCTTCTTCCAATACGATAAGTTTATTGGGTTCTGAAGTGTAAAACTCTCCTATTGTGTTTTTTCCTTTTAGTAAATAATGAAAATATTGATTTATTATTTCAGCTTGATTAACTTGACTATTATTATCAACTACAATTATGCTTTTTAAGATTTTTCCTCTCCTGAACCAATAGGAACTAAAATCTGATAACTTCACTTTTGCCTGAGTTTTGTTATCATTAATAATTGGCTCATTGCTCGAAAAATTAATTGAATACTCCTGCTCTCTGTTTATTCTTAGAAAAGGATTATTGTGAAAACTCAGCCAATCAATGACATCACTGGTCGTTAAGTCGTTTACTATGGAAGATATTAAAATCATAGGAAAAATAAAAAAACAGGAAAAACCCTATACCTGTTTCCTGTTTTTTTAGAAAGCTCTGAAGTTAGTAATCTATAATAGTACCATCTGCATACTCAATCCACCCAGAAGCGGTAGTTGTCCCATTACAATCAGTAATAGTCGAATACTCAGTATCAGGCTGACCGTGGTGTGTTTGATACTGTTCATCCCAGCACGAGGTTTTACCACCGAGCACCGATGACATTTCTTGTGTCGCTAAAACTCCGTTGTCTGCTTTAAACTCAGAAATTGATTTTAATTTTTTCATTTGTAAAAGATTTTGATTAAAAATTAAATTTCTCCCCCTTGTTTAAAGAGTAAGGGCAAACCTCTTTTATTTGATTGGCGGTAAACCAATACTTTTTCTCAAACTATCTTTCCTATTATCCTTTGTCACTTCATTTCTAACCTTACCATACATTGGCGGTCGTTTGTGATCCATCTCCACTTGATCAACCATCTTTGCATAAGATATGGGGGAAGCCTTTCCTTTTTTTACAAATTCCCATATTTTGGGAAGGAAATAAGCTTGGCGAATAGAGTCTCTCGTATGCAATAAGACATGAGAAATTTGAGTGCTGAAAGGGCTTTCATCTCGTTTCATAGAAAATTCCATATTTCCTACTAAGGACTCATCCGGGTAACCATATTTTTCAAAAATATAAATTAAAAGATTTTCATTGATTGAATCTATTGAATCAAGTATCCTTTTTCCTTCCGGTTTATCATAATCCTTTCTGCCGTTATACTGGTCACGTGCTTTCATCTCAATGATTGTGTCCCTTAGAGTTAAATTTAACTTAGACACATACTTATTCCAATAATCGTTGTATTGATTGGAATCTATTTTGGAATACTGAAAAACCAAGCCTAATAAGGTATCATTTTCAAATAAAAAATCTGAAAGCCCGTAATCTTCTATTCCCTTTGCTACTGCTTCCGGGAAAATTTGATAATTTGAAGACAGATAAGCCGATTTTAAATAGATATTATATTCTAAAACCATAAACTGATTCAAAGGCTCATATTTTTTAAACAAACTGTCCAAGATTTCAAACGATTTTTCATAATTCCCTTGCTCAAATAAATCTTTTGCCTCATAAGTTTTTAAGTAGTATGGAATATAATTAACCTCTTTTTCAATTTCAGTATTTTTGGCTACTGTAATTTGTTTACTACCGCTACAACAAAGAAAAGCTATCAAAGAACTTCCCACTACTGCATTTAAAAAGATTTTTTGTAAATTCATATCGTTTTCTTTTCGGTTGAAGTTAGCAATTTTCTTTTTCAATGTTTTTACAAATCTAAGCAACAATCTGCCAGGTGCTTAGTAAGAATCTACGTGATTTCTTTATTTTTATCAAAGGCCGATATTTTTAATTGCTGAGGCAGCAATTCAAGAATAGACACAAGGCAACGGAATTTCCTCTGCCAGTGTTTCAAAGTTGATTTTTACACCTAAAGTTTTTAAAACCGATTTTTTCTGCTCAAACTGAAAATTTAAATATTCATCCAATACTTTTTGCTGGTGCTGTACAACCCGTTCCGAACAAATTTTCGGATTCTCTCTCTCTATTTTATACAGAACGTATCCCCTCCTGAACCAATAAGAAGTAATGAAATCAAGATTTACATCCCTTCCCTTGTGAAATAGCGTTATACTCCTACAAGCATAACGAAAAAAGTAATTGTCTTTGTAATTAATTCTTATACTATCTCTGTTTTTGTTACTAAGCCAGTCAATTACTTCATTGGTTGTCAAGTCTGTTAAATCTGAAGAAATTAGAATCACTTCTTTAAAAATCAAAATAAATAGCCACTAAGCAAGAAGTTTAACAGCTATTTATATTTGTTGGAACTCAAAATCCAAAGTCCATAATTGTTCCATCTGCATATTCTACCCATCCAGTAGCGTGTCCAAAATCATCATACGTCCAATATTCAGTATCAGACTGTCCCCAGTTTGTACCGTGTTGTTCATCCTGGCAAGATGCCGCCCCACCAGAAATTGATGACAACTCGTTAATACTCAATGAAATACTTTCATTTTTAAACTCTGAAATTGATTTTAATTTTTTCATTTGTAAAAAATTTTGGTTATAAATTATTTATTTACCCCTTGTTTAAAGAGTAAGGGCAAACCTCTTTTATTTTATTGGCGGCAAACCAATGCTTTTTCTTAAACTATCTAATATCAAACTGTCTTTGACAGCTACATTTGCATATGTGCCGTAAACTTGTGGTCTTTGATTGTATATCTCCAATTGGTCTACCATTCTTGCATAGAAGAGAGGCGGTGCTTTTCCTTGTTTTACAAATTCCCACATTTTAGGAATAAAATATTCTTGGCGGATAGAATCACGAGTATGCAGTAATATCCCTGATATGAGTACGCTGATAGGGCTTTCATCACGCTTCAAAGCAAAAACTCCATTACCTATTAATGATTCTTCAGGGTATCCGTGCTTTTCAAATACATTTATTAGCAAAACCGAATTTATGGAGTCTATTGAATCCAATCTTCGCTTACCTTCAAAAGTATTCCAATCTTCCCTATTATTAAGTCTATCCCTACTAACCATTTCTTTAATAGTGTCTCTCAACTCTAATTTTATTTTGGATATATACTTTAGCCAATAGGATTTATACAATGTAGTATCTATGTGTGATTTTTTGTAAACAGAATTCATTACTGATTCTACATCTTCAAAATAATAATCAGAAATACCCAAATCCTCTATTCCCTTTATGGTAGCTTCTGGGAAAATTTGAAAATTAGAACTTAAATAGGCAGATTTCAAATAAATTTCATATTCATAAATCATAAACTGATTCAAAGGCTCATATCTTTTAAACAGACTATCTAAGATTTGAAACGATTTTTCATAATTTCCTTGTTCAAATAAATCTTTCGCCTCATAAGTTTTCAAGTAATAAGAAATATAGTTAACCTCTTTTTCCGGTTTTGCAACTACTTGCCTGCTCCCGCTACAACAAAGAAAAGCTATCAAAGAACTTCCCACTACTGCATTTAAAAAGATTTTCTGTAAATTCATATCGTTTTCTTTTCGGTTGAAGTTAGCAATTTTCTTTTTAAATGTTTTCACAAACCTACGCAACAATCCGCCAGGTGCTTAGTAAGAATCTATGTGATTTCTTTATTTTTATCAAAAGCCGATATTTTTAATTGCTGAGGCAGCAATTCAAGAATAGCACAAGGCAACTGAATTTCCTCTGCCAGTGTTTCAAAGTTGATTTTTAAACCTAAAGTTTTAAAACCGATTCTCTCAGCCGCATCGCTCAATCCTAAAAAACTGTTGCCTTCTCTTGTTGTTTCTGAAAGCTGTCTTATGGTTTGTAAAGGAATAACCTTTTTATATGCTTGGAAATAATGCGTAAACAAGTGGGACCGCAGTCATTGGCATCGGGTTGTTTGTAAAAAGGAAACTTTTTCAATGATAATTTTTCTCTTATTGTTGAATCCAGTCTAACCAATCATTCCCGACATTTTGCCATAATGGTTCATTTGATTCTACTTCATTGCAATTATTTAGTTTGAAAAAGTTGTGATCTGTGTCATAATAGACTTTAAAAGTAAAATTACTTTTCCCTAACCGTAAGGTTTCTATTCTTAAATAATCGTTGAAAATAGCATTCCAGTCTTTGCTCCCGTAAGTAACAAGAACTGGAATTTTGAGTGAAAGAATTGTTTCAAAAAAGTTTTTATCAGAATATGAAAATGTGCTTATATCGGTTTCTTCTCCGCTCAAAATGTCTTTCCAATATTGAAAATCACTCTCTATATCAGATGAAGAAGAGTTATTTTGCTTGTCTTGTGAAATTATGGACATTATCCTGCCTAGGGGATTACCGCCGGAATAGATTATTTTTTTTATTTTAGTGTATTTATGCGCCATCATCACAGCAATATAGCTTCCTTCCGAATGACTGATTACGGTGAAATTGTTTTTTTCAACCCATTTTTCTTTGTTCAGCCTCTTTAATAAGAAAATATTTCTTTTGTAATAGTATTCCAGATAATTATTGTCTATAAATTTTTTAGGCGGCGAACCATTACTATCGAGAAACATATAGTTTTCATTCAGCCCTTCAGATGCAACAATTGCAGGAATGCCTGATTTACTGACGACTACAATATGAAATTTATCTAAATACCTCCTATAATCGAATGGCAGAAATATTGGTGTAAAATTTCCGTTATTGTTTATAACCGGCGGTTGTGGTAAACTCCCCTGACATAAAAATATAATGGGTTTCTTAATGTTTTCTTCACCTCTTTTGGAATGGACAATATACTCTAAGGAATCGCCCTTGTAATAAAATTTGTTTAGACGGATTCCTTGTTCACTCAAAGTTTGAGATAGCACAAAACAAGGCACCACCAACAATAACAAAAGGAACCTAATCATTGTGAACAAATTTACCCAAATATGTTAATGTAATATCAGGATGTTTTCTATTAGTAGTTGTCCCATCATGAATATAATTATCAGTAGGTCCAATATAATATTCAAAAGGGTTAATTTTTATTTTTATTACAGGGTAATTTATAAACTCACTATTAAAAAAAAATTCCACAATATTATCCCTATTAATGAATTGATTTGAGTGGCTTGAAAGCAAGTCTTTAATTTGAAGCAAAGATAGGTTTATTAGGTATAATTCCCTTGGCTCATTACCTATATTAATACATATTCTATTTTTGGAATCAGCTGCCGTCTCAATTTGGAATATGGTACTTCTGTCAATATGCATTCCTAAAAATACATTTTCATCTTTTGAATTTTTACTTATTCCATTTGTTATAACATTTTCAGGAAATACGACAATTTTATAAAATTCGAAATCTGTTCCATTTTCTGAGATTGATTTTAAATATTCGTCTAATTGAAAATTAATGATTTCCACGATAGGAATATTTTCTTCAAACACTTTAAAAACCTCACCCCTATTTTTACACCTATCCAAGTGTAGAGATTCAATTATTTCTGCTATACCTAACGGAATTCTTTCTATTTTTAGGAAGTTTCTATTATTTAACTCTGTACTTTGTTGTAAAATAGTTAATTCATAGTCAGATGGCATCCTCCAATCATTTTTGGGGACGAATGCATTTTGTTTATAGGCGAAGCGCATATTATCATGAAAAGGGAAAACTCCTTCGATATTTTCACAACCAGAATTAATAGAGATGCGTTCTTTTATCTTTAATCCTTCAAAAATGAATTTAATTCCTTTTATTAATTCCATAATTATATTTCTAAGTCAGATTTTATATAACTCAATAATGCCTTAATATCTTTACAATATATGGTGGGATTTTCAAATTTGTTTTTTTTAGAATACCTGTGAGGTAAAAAACCTCCGCCACATGTCCTCTTAAATTCACAAGCATTACAAGTGTTGCATAATATCTGATGACTTTTGTAATATAATTCAAACAACGGATTCTCAAAAACATCTATAATATTATCATTTAAGGCGTTCAAATTACTTCTCGTGATACCTTCCTCACAAATCCTAAGTGAATCCAAGATTTCAATATCTCCATTTGTTTCAATACAAACAACTGGATTATCTGCGTTACCAATTAACTGGTTACCGATTTTTTCATTTTTGTATAATAAGTTCTTGATAATATCTTCAAAAAATATTATTGACAGCCTGTTATTAGTGTCATTTTTCCATACCTCGTAAAGTTCAATCATCCACTGTCCATAGGAAATGTCTTCAAAATCTTTCTTCCCATCAGGATAGTTATTATAATGCCCATCAGGCAATAAGATATTAAATGCATGAACATTTTCCCTTTTGAAGTTATCATATATTTCTTTTGGATTATATGATGAATTAACAACATATAGAGCACCCCCGAATGCTTTATGTTCCTGAGATAATCTAACTGAATTAATTACTTCTTTATAAGACCCTTTTCCATTATGAAATACCCTATATTTATCATGTTGTCCCTGGGTTCCGTCTATACTAATTCCAATAGAAATTTCTTTTGAATCAAAAAAATCCAACCATTCTCCATCAATTAACACACCATTAGTTTGTACTGCAAACATATAATTTATACCGAGTAGGGATTTCTCAAAAATCTCAACAATTGCTTTAAATCTTTCTAATCCAACCAATAAAGGCTCACCACCATGAAAAACTATCGCAATGCTTTGGATGTTTTGAGACTCACAGTGTTCCTTTATTTTTATTGCAACATTTCTTGCTATCTCATAACTCATGTGTTTGGGCTGTGCTTTATATGTTTCATCGCCTTGATTATACATATAGCAGTAAGAGCAGTTTAAATTACACCTGCTAGCAATTTTAATAATAAAATTTTCAACTTTCATATCACAAATAGGGCTACCTAATTTTAAAAGTAGCCCACTTACTTGATTTAACCACATTACCCTATCGGTTTAATTGGCGGATCCGGTGGTTTTACATAAATACTATCCGCATAATACATCTTCGGATTACATTTTGGGCCATCTCCACCTTTTACAAAATTCAAAAGGTCTTTTTTAACTTCTTTTGAACTCAAAACATCTTTCTTGTTCATACAAATGTTTTTCAAGTTAATTTCCTACTCTATTTCGGGCTTTTCGGATTCCGCCTCTTTGTTTTTACAAACCTACGCAACAATCCGCCAGGTACTTAGTAAGAATCTACGTGATTTTCTAATTTTTATCATAATCAGGCATTTTTAATCGTTGGGGGAGCAATTCAAGAAAAGAAACTTCAAGTACCGCCGCAATTTTTTCCAGCATTGTTAAGGTCAGAGGACTTTTATCGTTTTCTATGTTGGAATAGGTCTTTTGGGAAATATTCAGCTTATCTGCCATATATTCCTGGGAATGGCCTTTTTGGTGTCTCATTTTCCGTATGATTGCCCTGCAATCCATTTTATAATTGTATTAATGCTTCCAATCTGTAAGATCTTTTCTTTTAATCGTATCTTTTTCTGTAAATTCGGGTACTACATTCTTGATTGAGCCTGATCTGAAACCTTCTTGATTCAGGTTTATTACTTTGATTGATTCTGCCTGGTGCTCCGCTTGATTTAAAGCTTCATCGTCACTCAGGCAGGCTGTAAATAATATCGCTGTAAAAATAAATAGTGCGCAATTCTTCATAAGTTGACTAATTTTAATTCTACACGAATTTATATGTATAATATGCTGATATGCAAATAGTTGTAGTTATGATTTGTAAATACAGACGTCTCAATTTATAAATCCTGACAACCATTATACGTTCAAAAATGATTGGTTGTAAGTGGTTTATCATTCCTTTTTGAAAAATTATATTAGCAGATTAGAAATTTTTGTTGTAAGCCTTTTGAATTGCTAACTTTGTTTATAATAACCATCGGAAAATGAAATTGTGTATCTTTTTATTTGCTTTTTTGTTCATCGTCAAATGCGTTTTTGGTCAGGATAATCCTGCAGAATTTTACGACCGGCTAATAAAACAATATGAGGGCTTTGCTAAAAACGATGAAAAAGCATTTCTCTATATCAATCAAATGATAGAAAAAGCCGGGAGAGAACAAAATTACATGCAGCTGACCAGCGCTTATACCGATGCCGTTTATTATTCTGAAAATCACAAATCAGAATACGCAGACAGCGCAATATGGGCTTCTCATTTGTCAAAAAACAAATACGTCATTGCCAATTCCTATACGCTGAAAGGCAGCGTTTATTATTTCAGTTACCGTCAATACCAAAATGCTTTGAGCGAGTACCTTTCAGCTTATGAATATGCGGAGAAAACTGATGATTTGTACCTGAAAAATAAAATCAAATACCACATAGCCATCGTGAAAAGTTATCTGGCATTTCCCGAAGCAGAGGAGTTGTTTCATGAATGTGCGGTTTACTTCCGCTCCGGAATGGAAAATTCAACTTACAGCAATGATGAACTCAATCACCAAAAGGGCTATCTTAACAGTTTACATCAGCTCGCCGTCCTGAACCTGCGCTCAGAAAACTTCAGGAAAGCAGATTCTATTATTTTCGTAGGTTTGGAGAATACACCTTCCACCAGGGAATTTAATCTGGAAAGAGCCTATTTCTATAAATGTCGAGGGATTTCACTTTATCATTCAAAACAATATGATGAAGCTGAAAAATATTTAAACAATGCACTTCCCGAAATCATAAAGGTAAAAGATTTTAACTGGGAAGCAGCCGTTCATTATTACCTTGGAAAAACACAGCATGAACAGAACAGGGAGAATGAAGCTGTCGCCAGCATGAAAGTTGTGGATTCTCTGTTTTCCCGGAATAAATTTTTCCTTCCCGAAGTTGCCGATGCCTATGTTTTCCTAATCAATGCTTATCATAAAGATTCTGATCGGAAAAATGAATTGTATTATACTGCCAAATTATTAAAAACAGACAGCCTGTATGCAGCAGACTTTCGGGAAATCTCCATGAATATTCATAAAAATTACGATACCCGTGAATTAATGATTCATAAAAAAGAATTGAAAAAAATCAATCAAAAATACAAATGGGGAATTCTCGGCTCAGGTATGGCAGCAATCCTTCTTTTCATTGGATTATTGTACAATTTAAAAAAGCAAAAACGTTTGAATAAACGTTACAGAGAGTTAGCTGATAAACTACAATTCGGCAACAATAGAAACCTGACAATCAGCCATAAAGAAAAGGTGAAAATTAAAAGTCACTCCGTACCGGATGATGATCTGACTGCGGAAATCCTGGAAAAACTGAATAAATTTGAAAACCAAAACGGTTTTACAGAAAGAAAGTTGACCTTACAGAAATTGGCTTTTAAGTTAAAAACCAATACCGCCTATTTGTCACAAGTTATCAATACATACAAAGGAAAAAGCTTCAACCGTTATCTGAACGGTTTAAGGATTGACTTCATCACCCGTCAATTGTATAATAATGAAGAATTCACAAAATATTCTACCGAATATTTGGCAAAATATACCGGCTTTGGTTCACGACAGCAATTTTCAAAAGTCTTTTATGAAATCAATGGAATCCGACCATCCCAATTTCAAGAAAGAAGAAAACAGGAATTTAAAAAGCAAGCTTTCTCGTTGTCAGGTTAACTCAATTTATTCTAAAAATTGAAAACTGTCTCTGTCATTCAGAAAGCCGAATTTTTTCAGATCGTTTAAAAATTAAATTAAAAAATTTGTTGAATAAACAATACTCCGCTAAAAACTTCACGCCGCCCTCTTCCCAAAATCGAGGAGCTGGCTAATCTTTTGTCTGTTTTTAGCAAGTTCGGGGTTTTATAGAGTATGGATTGCATGAAATGAACTATCCGAAATCCAGATGAAAAAACGCATTTTCCGGGCTGTCTTCAAAAATGTAGTCGTAAATATCTGCTAAAGATTTTTTGGCTTCATCTGACCATTCAACTTTTTGCATTATTCTAATCTTGCCTTTCTGTTTGGTACATACTCCTTTACTTCGTTTGAAGTATAAGTTTTTGCTCCGTCATCCATTTTCCTGCTGATAGTTTGGATATGCGAAATGTATTCTTCCTTCGTCAGTTATTTTCCTTTTACCGTATATGCAACAATTTCGCCCTCTTTTTCCAAAAGTACTTTTATTTTATCAATTACAGAATCCTTTGCATTATCCAGAATGTATTGGGCCAATTGCTCTCTTGTGAAATCTATTACCTCCATCACAAAAATATTTATATACAAATACAACAAAAATCGTACTGTATATTTAAAAGGATAAACAGCTTCAATAGTTTGGTGAAAGCTTCACGACGGTGCGGATTTGCAATTTGGTGCGTATTCAAGCAATCCTGCCGGAATCAAATAGTATTAACTTTCATTGCAGGCTTCCCCAGCTCCGAACCGTTTGGTATTCTCAAACAGCCGAACCGCCGTTCGGCTCCACAAAAACAAACTGATTATCCTGATCGAATTCTTTCAACCGCATTTTACCTGCGCCGATCCGCAGCGCGGATCATATATGTATAGCCAAAAGAGAACGCTGATAGAAAATGTTTTGGCGCTGTTTTTGGCACGAAGCAAACCAAAAACTGTGACAAAACATCCGGCACCAAATCCGTAAAGAATTCTTCAGTTTTCAAATAAATCCTCACACCGATTTAAAAAATAAATTAACTTTATCCGAAAAGTTCCGAATGGAAGGTGTTATTAATTTGAATAATGGTCACGCGATACAATCGCGCGGCAGCGACGGAATTCTAATTTCAGGCGGTTCGAAAACAGGATGCCGGTCAAAAGCACTTTTGTCTCAATGGGCGTTACTGTTGGAAAAATAATAGCTAAATTCCTTGTAAAGGAACTAAAACAAAAAAATGAAATTAAGTTATTTATTGATATTATTTATATTTTTCTTTAAATCATGTGTTTATAATTCAAGTGCCGAGGTCAACAAAAATCTTAAGATTTATAAACATGAAACATTTGGATTGAATTTAACTGACCATTTTCCAAATCAAATGGAAACTAAGTTAGGCAGTCTTTTCCGGATTACAAATGAAGAGAAAAATGATATTGGCTTATATTTAATTGAATTGAATGCTTCCTCAAAAATCATTAAAGAAGAACTTAAAAATATAGAAAATAATTTTATAGTTAAATACAGTATAGAAAAGGATTCTTGTTTGTTAATTGTCAATAAGCTTGAAACACCGGAAACAAAAAACGAATATAAAAATGTTGTAATTACTGACGATAATCTAATTAATAAAGACTGTTTAATAGAGAAGTACCCCGTCCCGAACTTTATTGAATATCAGGAATATACGAAAGAGAATTTTTGGGATGAAAATTTTGATATATACGTAATTGATGCAAAAAGTGGGAAATATTTAGATAAATACAATCTTAAACCCAATCCACAGATGCCTGATAATTGGAAAAATGGATTTACGAGAGGAATTGCCATAAATGAAGAGAAAAAAATAGTAATTTATTGGACTGTGGTTTGGTAATTAATTAGAATTTTAGCTAAAAGTAAAGCGAGTTTTTTATTAGAACTTCCGTATCCGCCACACTGTAATTTTTTTCAATTTCACAGATTGCAGGAATCCATATAAAACCGTGAAAACATGCGATTTATTTTGATAGTGTTTCAAAGTTAGTGATACAGGATATAGAAATTTATCCTCATTGTAAAGGAAAAGAATTGATCAAACTTTTCGAATGTATATCCGAATTGCCTTTCATCTCTACCGCAAATTATCCATCTAAAATCCCGTTTCACAAAACCAATAAAAAAAGCGGACCATTGTGTCCGCTTTTCTATGATTGATTTTATCTGTTTCTGATTACATCATTCCGGGCATTCCGCCGCCCATTGGAGGCATAGCCGGTTCGTCTTTTTTGATTTCGGTAATCACCGCTTCGGTGGTGATCAGCATACCCGAAACAGAAGCCGCATTTTCAAGCGCAACACGAGCAACCTTGGTCGGGTCGATGATTCCGGCCTTGGTCATATTTTCGTAATTCTCAGTTTTGGCATTGTAACCGAAGTCGTCTTTTCCTTCTTTTACTTTTGCCACAACCACAGAACCTTCAACACCTGCGTTGTCAACGATCTGTCTCAGCGGTTCTTCAATTGCTCTTTTCACGATGCTGATACCGGTTTCTTCGTCAGCATTGTCGCCTTTCAGTTTGTCAAGTGAACCAAGCGCTCTGATGTATGCAACACCGCCGCCGGCAACGATTCCCTCTTCAACCGCAGCTCTGGTCGCATGGAGCGCATCGTCGATTCTGTCTTTTTTCTCTTTCATTTCAACCTCAGAAGCAGCACCCACATAAAGAACAGCAACACCGCCGCCCAATTTTGCAAGTCTTTCCTGAAGTTTTTCACGATCGTAATCAGAAGTGGTGGTCTCGATCTGAGCTTTGATTTCGTTTACTCTAGCTTTGATCTGAGCCGGTTTTCCTTTTCCGTTTACAATGGTTGTATTGTCTTTGTCGATCTGAACTTTTTCGGCAGAACCGAGCATATCCATCGTTGCACTTTCAAGCGAATAACCTCTTTCCTCAGAAATAACGGTTCCGCCGGTCAGGATTGCGATATCTTCAAGCATTGCTTTTCTTCTGTCGCCAAAACCGGGAGCTTTCACAGCAGCCACTTTCAGAGAACCTCTCAATCGGTTTACCACCAATGTTGCCAAAGCCTGACCTTCCACTTCTTCCGAAATAATCAGCAGCGGATGGCCCGACTGTGCGACCGGTTCAAGAATCGGCAGTATGTCCTGAAGATTTGAGATTTTTTTGTCATACAGCAAAATGTAAGGGCTTTCCAACTCAGCAATCATTTTGTCTGCATTGGTTACAAAATAAGGCGACTGATAACCTCTGTCGAACTGCATGCCTTCTACCACATCCACATAGGTTTCTGTGCCTTTTGCTTCTTCAACAGTGATTACACCTTCTTTTCCGACTTTTCCGAATGCTTCAGAAATCAGAGCACCGATGGTTTCATCGTTGTTTGCTGAAATTGAAGCCACCTGTCTGATTTTATCTGAGCTGTCGCCAACTTTTTTGGATTGTTTTTTCAGATTTTCAACCACTGCGCCGACTGCTTTGTCGATTCCTCTTTTCAGATCCATCGGGTTTGCCCCTGCAGCCACGTTTTTCAATCCTTCACGGATGATCGCCTGTGCAAGAACGGTTGCGGTTGTGGTACCGTCTCCGGCTACGTCATTGGTTTTTGAAGCTACTTCTTTCACCATCTGAGCTCCCAGATTTTCGATCGGGTCTTCCAGTTCGATTTCTTTTGCAACCGAAACACCGTCTTTGGTAATATGCGGTGCGCCGAATGATTTTTCAAGGACTACGTTTCTGCCCTTGGGTCCGAGTGTGACTTTGACGGTGTCTGCCAGTTTGTCAACACCTCTTTTCAGACCGTCTCTTGATTCTACATCAAATTTGATATCTTTTGCCATAATTTTTATTGCTTTAAACTTTAGAATTTGATTGCTCTAAAATTTTGTTTTTAATTGATTTTTCTTTGAGTTTTTAAATAACCGAATACATTGTACATAATATCTTGTACAAAGCACAATTATATCACTGCCAAAATATCGGATTCTTTCATAATCAGATAATCCTTACCTTCCCATTTGAGCTCGCTTCCCGAATATTTTCCGTAAAGCACTTTGTCGCCCACTTTAACGGTCATGGGTTCATCTTTTTTACCTTTTCCAACTGCCACTACAGTCCCCTGTTGCGGTTTTTCCTTTGCAGTATCAGGAATGATGATGCCTGATGCAGTTTTTGTTTCAGCTGCTGCAGGCTCAACCAATACCCTGTCTGCCAATGGTTTGATCGAAATTTTTGACATATCTTTTTTGTTTTTAAATTATTGTTTAAAAAATTTACATCCGACTATTGACGAAAACTGTGCCAACGGCGCAAATCAATTCAGTCAGTCATTTTTTTATGACACAATGATTTTTGAAACTGACAAGATGTCAATTTTGAAAGATTAAATTATTGAAATTTTGAACTGAAAAAAGTTACTCAAACAAACCGCTCTGTTTTCCGGTTTTGATTTTTCCCAGATGATGATATGCCTTTTCGGTTGCTTCCCTTCCGCGCGGTGTCCTCATCAGATAACCTTCCTGAATCAGATAGGGTTCGTAGACTTCTTCGAGCGTTCCGATATTCTCTGAAACCGCAGTGGCAATGGTCGATATACCGACCGGTCCGCCTTTGAATTTGTCGATGATGGTCGATAAAATCTTATTGTCCATCTCGTCCAGACCGTTCTGATCCACTTTCAGCGCCGAAAGACCAAAATCTGCAATCTTTTTATCGATTCGTCCTGTCCCTTTGATTTGTGCAAAATCACGAATCCTTCTGAGCAGTGCATTTGCAATCCTGGGCGTGCCGCGGCTTCTGCCTGCAATTTCAATCGCTGCTTCATCATCGATTTTGGTGCCGAGTATCCTTGAACTTCTTTCGATAATCGAACTCAGCAGTTCCTGATTGTAATACTGAAATCTGAAATTGATCCCGAATCTTGCTCTCAGCGGTGCGGTCAAAAGTCCCGAACGTGTGGTTGCACCGATCAGCGTAAAGGGTTCCAGACTAATTTGTACCGATCGCGCATTCGGCCCCGATTCGATCATGATATCGATTTTGTAATCTTCCATTGCAGAATACAGATATTCCTCGATCACCGGCGACATCCGATGGATTTCGTCGATAAAAAGTACATCATTTCTTTCCAAATTGGTCAGCAGTCCCGCCAAATCACCGGGTTTGTCAAGCACCGGACCCGAGGTGAGTTTGATGCCCACACCGAGTTCGTTTGCAATGATATGCGCCAGAGTGGTTTTCCCCAAACCGGGCGGTCCGTGAAGCAGCACATGATCAAGCGCTTCGCCTCTGAGTTTGGCCGCTTTTACAAATACCTCAAGATTGTCAAGTATATGCGCCTGACCCGAAAAGTCTTTGAAACTCTGCGGTCTGAACTGTTCTTCAATCTGTAATTCTTCGTCCGAAAAATTTTCTCTGTCCGGGTTGAGCAGGTCTGACATATATTTAAAAGGTCTTGACTAAATGTTTTCTATTTTTGCATTGAATTGACAATTCACAAATATACAATTCTATTTACAAGAATGTTTTTATGAGGAAACTAATCGCAATTATTTTTGGGCTTCTGATGATGTCCTGTGTAAAGGAAGTTGGAAGTCTGGCGGATTTGAAATCTGATTTTTATGAACTCCAGAACCGTTCGATTCGGATGAATGATACTTTGAAAGTAAATTTTAATGCCTACCGGGATCGGATCGATTCGGTTGCTCTGCTGCTCAACGGAAAAAGAATTCAAAACAATACAGTACTCGATTCGCTGAACTCGACACTCGGACTGAATCAGCTCGAAATCAATGTCTATACAGACGAAGGCAGAATCAACGGAAAGACAAAATTGCCGGTTTTGAGTTCAATTCCGGAAACACCGGTCGAATTTGAAGTCATCAAAGAATATCCGCATCCGAAAGAATTGTTTACCCAGGGTTTCTTTTTTCACAAAGGCTTGATTTACGAAAGCGCCGGACAGTACAAAAAATCAAAACTGGTCACTTACAGACTCGGATCGACAGACTTTGTACAGGAAAAAAAACTGGATGACAATATTTTTGCGGAAGGCTGTGCGCTGCTCAATGATAAAATCTATCAGCTGACTTATCGCGAAAGAAAAGTTTTTGTCTTTGATGCCAACACGCTCGAATTAAAAGAAACGCTTCTGATGCCTGCCGAACTCAGGGAAGGCTGGGGTCTGACCTCTGACGGAAAACAGCTGATCGCCAGCGACGGATCTCAGGATCTGTATTTCTTTGATGAAAATTTGAATTTCAAAAGACAGATTCAGGTGGTCGGAAATGTTTCGATTTATGACCAGATCAACGAATTGGAATACATCGGCGGAAAGATTTTTGCAAATGTCTGGCAGACTTCCTATCTGCTGGTCATCAATCCCGAATCGGGCAGAGTTGAAAAATATTACGACCTGAAAGAGCTTAATGAAGCAAACGGCAGCGATGATGTGCTGAACGGAATTGCATTTTATGACGGCAAACTTCTGGTGACCGGAAAACTTTGGTCAAAAATTTATGAATTGAATCTTCCGGATTGAAAAAAACAGACTTTGAGACTTTTTACTGCTTTTTTACTAAACTTTCGCATGCTGAATCATTGCAGGGTTTTCAAAGAAAGACTTATCCGAAATCATGGTTTACAAACTGAAAATTAAGGATGAGGCCGAACAGGATATAATCGATAGCTTTTATTTTTACTCTCAAAAAGGAAATAATTTAGGAGAGAGATTTGTAAGCGAACCTGAAGATATATTCAATTATATAGAGAAATACCCAAAATATTTTCAGATTGTTTATAAACAATTCAGATAGCGAATGCTAAAGAGTTTTCCTTACGTGGTCATATACAAGATAGCGGATGATAAGGTGATTGTGTTTTCAGTTTTTCCTGCAAATCCGATCCGTCAAAAGGGCCGGTGTAATTCATTTTTAAAGTAGGAACCAAAAAACACTAAATTTGCAGCATGCCCAGAATCATCGCCATCGATTACGGAATGAAAAGAACCGGTCTTGCAGTTACCGACGAATTGCAGCTGATCGCAAATCCGCTGGATACGGTTGAAACCCAGAAACTGTTTGAATTTCTCGAAAAATATATTGCCGAAAACAATGTACAGGAAATCGTGGTCGGACTGCCGATGAGGATGCACGGCGAAGTCGGTCAGCTGGAGACCGAAATTCAAAAATTCATTGCAAATTTTAATCAGAAATTTCCCCAGCTCCCGGTTTTCAGACAGGATGAAACCTTTACTTCAATCATGGCTTCAAGAGCGATTTTTGAATCGGGTGCAAAGAAAAAGAAACGTCAGGACAAATCACTGATTGACAAGGTCAGTGCAACTTTGATTCTGCAATCCTATATGGAATCAAAAAGCTGATCAGCCAATAATCCGGCCGGGATTTCCGACCACCGTAACGCCGTCCGGCACATCACGAATAATCACCGCACCCGCGCCGATGATGCACCATTTTCCGATTTTGATCCCCTGAATAACAGAAGCGCCAATCCCGATCTGGCTGCCTTCGCCTATACTGACATTTCCGGCCAAAGCTGCTCCGGGTGAAATATGCACATAATCACCGATTTCGCATTCGTGCTCGATTACAGAATTTGAATTGATGATGCAGTGTTTTCCGATTTTGGTTTCGGAGTTGATCACCGCACCCGCCATTACCACTGTTCCTTCACCGATTTGAGCTCTTTTTGAAATATGAGATCCGCTGTGAATCAGTTTTATGTAATTGAAATTCGGATAACGCTCCGCAATTTTTTTTCGGTTTTGATTGTTGCCGATCGAAATCAGCATTTCAGCATAATCTTCAGGCAGATTTTGGATAACTTTATATTCGAGCAGCTGTTTTTTTGACGGATCTTCATCGATCACCGCTTCGATTTTCAAACCGTGTTCCTCGGCGATTTCTGCCGCCACTTTGCCGTGTCCGCTTGCTCCGAATAAATACATTACTGATTTCCTTTAAATTCTTCTATGGTCGCCTGTCCGCGCTGTGAAATTCCTTCGCCGGCGATCACTTTTTTCAGTGTCAAAAATACGATTTTCAAATCCAATCCAAAAGAAATATGATCTGCATACCAGATATCATATTCAAATTTCTGCTGCCAGCTGATTGCATTTCTGCCGTTGACCTGTGCCCAGCCGGTGATGCCCGGACGAACCTCGTGTCTTCTTTTCTGAACTTCGTCATACAGCGGAAGATACTGCACCAGCAGCGGTCTCGGACCCACAAGACTCATATCGCCTTTGACCACATTGATCAGCTGCGGGATTTCGTCCAATGAAGTTTTTCTGATAAATTTTCCGGCGGCGGTCAGACGTTCTGCATCCGGCAAAAGATTTCCGTCGCGGTCGCATCTGTCATTCATCGTTCTGAATTTGATAATTCTGAAAATCTTTTCATTTCTTCCGGGTCTCGGCTGTATAAAAAACGGTTTGCCGCTGTTTGCAAAAACCAAAATCAGCATCACCGCAACAAAAATCGGACTGAGGACAGTCAGACAGCAGAGCGAGATGATCAAATCAAAAATCCGTTTTAGAAAGTCTTTGTACATGTTTTCAATGGCTGTTCAAAAGTAAAGATTATTGGTCAGAACAAAATCAGCTGATGGCTAATTTCAAATCAATTAAAATTCCAAATCGAGTACCCGATAAAGTTTTCTGACCGGAAGTCCCATCACATTGTAATAATCACCTCGTATGCCCAAAACCTTTGTAAAACCAAACCAGTCCTGAATTCCGTAAGACCCCGCCTTGTCTAACGGATTGAAATTTTCGATATAATAAAGAATTTCTTCGTCAGAAGCAAAATCAAAATCGACTTCTGTGGTTTCCGAAAAACAGATCTTTTTTGAATCGGTTTTTACACAAACCGATGTAAAAACCTCATGTGTATTTCCCGAAAGTTCCGACAGCATTTCAAATGCATCGTTTTTGTCTTTTGGTTTCCCGATTTTTCGGTCATTGAACCAGACGATGGTGTCGGCGGTAATCAGAATTTCATCAGGATTCAGTTTTCCGTATGCATCCGATTTTTCGACTGCAATAAATTCTGTAATTTTTTCGTGTTTCAATTCGTGCGGATAAGCTTCGTCCGATTTTATAGTGACAATTTCAAAATCAATCCCAAGCGAAGCCAGCAGTTCTCTTCTTCTCGGCGATTTTGAAGCCAGCAGTATTTTTTTGTTTTTTAATTTTTGATTGAGCATTTCTAAACCGATTGGGTGTGGTCATCGCTGTCGTACCATTTTCCCTGCACCTTCATCGTCTGTTCGATGATGTCGCGCACACAGCCTTTGCCGCCGTCGAGCAGTGAAATGTATTCGCAGATCGAACGGATATCCGCCACCGCATCATTCGGACAGCATGCCAGACCGACTCTTTTCATCACTTCCAGATCGGGTATGTCATCACCCATAAAAAGGATTTCTTCTGGTTTCAGATTGTAACTGAAAACCAGATCTTCAAGCGAATCCAGTTTGTTTCTCGAACCGAGGTAAATATCGGTCAATCCCAGATATCTGAGTCTTTGTTCGACCATAAGATCGCTTCCGCCTGTGATGGCAACAATTCTGAAACCTTTTTTGATCGCCAGCCTGATGGCATAACCGTCTTTTGTATTCATCGTCCTCACCATCTCTCCGTCGGCGGTCAGAATCAGACTTCCGTCGGTCAGTACACCGTCCACATCAAAGATCAGTGTGGTGATATTTTTCAGTTTTTGTTTGTAGCTAATCATTTTGATAGGTTCTTTTGATCGAATCTGACAACAGCTGATAAAGTTGCTGCAGTCTTGAATCGCTGTCGAGAAGTTCGAGATGTTTTTGAATCACGATTTCATCACCTCTTTTTGCAGGTCCGGTCTGTGCATCATACGGACTCATGTCCTTGATTTTTTTGTAAGTTTCCTTGATCAGCGGCTGAAGCACATTGAACGGGATTTCGGCATCTTTACAGATATTGTCGCCTATATAGTACAGATGATTTGCAAAATTATTGACCCAAACAGCTGCCATGTGCAGTCTCAGTCTTTTTTCACTGTCCACTCTGTGAACTTTGTTTGAAATTTTCTGTGCAAGACTGTAAAGCGCATTCAGATCTTCCTCATTTTGTGCTTCCACAAAAAACGGAATTTCGTTGTATTTGAGCGATTTGACTTTTGAAAAAGTCTGGAGCGGATAAAAAACGCCTTTTCTGTAATTTCCTTTCAGCGTGTTCACACTCATCGAACCCGAAGTATGTACGACCAGCGTATCTTCGTAAGGAATATAATGCGAAAGCTCTTCGATGGCAGAATCTGAAGCAGCGATGATGTACAGATCTGCTTTTTCGAGTTCGGAAATCTTATCGGTATAGCCGATATTGTTTGCCATTCCCAATTCTTCGGCGTGTTCAAGCGTCCGATTGAAGATTTGTCTGACGTTGACCGTGTTTTCGATAAGTGCACGGGTCAGATGAAATGCCACATTGCCGGCACCGATGATTACGACTGATTTCATTGGTGGCAAAATTAGAAAAATAAAGTCAGAGCCTATTTAGATTTTATTGCAATTATTTTTATAGGAATTTTGAGATGGATTTTTTACTTTTAATTTGGAGACTTATCGGGATAATTCAAGAATGAAAAGTGAAAAATAGGCTCAAAAGGACATAAAAAGAATGCAAAGATATGATTATGCACTTCTAATTTTATTTTCGGTAAAATTTAAATAGGCTCCAAAACCAAACTTCAATTTTCAAAACCGAAATAAAGCCAAAAGGTTTTTAAGTAATTTCGACTGAAACCTTTATCTTTACACACTCAATCAAAAATTAAAAATAGATTATGAAAGTAACTGTGGTAGGAGCGGGTGCAGTGGGTGCAAGCTGTGCTGAATATATTGCGATCAAGAATTTTGCATCTGAAGTAGTTCTGGTTGACATCAAGGAAGGATATGCCGAAGGAAAGGCGATGGACCTGATGCAGACCGCATCTCTGAACGGATTTGACACCAAGATTACCGGTACCACCGGCGATTATTCAAAAACGGCAGGTTCAGCGGTTGCGGTGATTACTTCGGGAATTCCGAGAAAACCGGGTATGACCCGTGAGGAACTGATCGGAATCAATGCAGGGATCGTAAAAGATGTGACCCAAAATCTGGTCAAACATTCACCCAACATCATACTGATCGTGGTTTCTAACCCGATGGACACCATGACCTATCTCGTTCACAAAACCTCAGGTCTGCCCAAAAACAGAATCATCGGAATGGGCGGCGCACTTGATTCTGCACGTTTCAAATACAGACTGGCAGAAGCGCTCAACTGTCCGATTTCAGACGTTGACGGAATGGTGGTCGGTGCACACTCAGACACCGGTATGGTTCCGCTGATGTCCAAAGCAACAAGAAATGGAGTTCCGGTTTCGGAATTTCTGAACGACGATCAGATGAAATATGTGGAAGAAGAAACCCGTGTGGGCGGTGCGACACTGACAAAACTGCTCGGCACTTCAGCCTGGTATGCGCCGGGAGCTGCAGTTTCGGGACTGGTTCAGGCGATTGTCTGCGATCAGAAAAAAATGTTCCCCTGCTCAATCCTCGTCAACGGAGAATACGGCCAAAGCGACATCTGTATGGGTGTGCCGGTGATTATCGGCAAAGACGGCTGGGAAAGAATTGTTGACATTCCGCTGACAGAAGAAGAAAAGCAAAAATTCGCAACTGCTGCAGAAGCGGTGAGAACTGTTAATTCATCATTGAATTCATAAATTGAAATTTATAAAAAAGAACGGTGGCCCAAAAAGTCACCGTTTTTTATTCAAAAAAATTATCAGATGAGAAGACCCGATTATGTAACCGATGAAAGACTGAAACATTTTATTTCGGAAGCATTCAAAGAAGATATGGGCGAAGGCGATCATTCCACACTTGGCAGTGTGGGTGCTGATGTCAAAGATTCGGCTCAGCTGCTAATCAAGGAGGATTGTGTGCTTGCAGGAGTGGAACTCGCCGGTGAAATCTTTAAATTTTTTGACCCTGGACTCAAATTTGAAGTTTTGATTCCGGATAGTACAACTGTCAAACCCGGCGATATTGCATTCAGAGTCAGCGGGTCGGCAAGATCGCTTTTGACCGCCGAAAGGCTGATGCTCAACTGTATGCAGCGAATGAGCGGTATTGCGACCATGGCTTCGGAAGCGGTGAAAGCTGTTGAAGGAACCGGCGTCAGGATACTCGATACCCGAAAGACCACACCCAACTTCAGGATGTGCGAAAAATGGGCGGTTGCAATCGGCGGTGCGTACAATCACAGATACGGTTTGTACGATATGGTGATGCTCAAAGACAATCATAACGATTATGCAGGCAGCATTACAAAATCGGTCAATTCGGTAAAAAAATATCTGGATAAAAATCACAAAAATCTGAAGATCGAAGTTGAAACCAGAAATCTGGATGAAGTGAAAGAAGCACTCGCCACCGGGCTGGTCGATATCATCATGCTCGACAATATGACCAACGATCAGATGAGAGAAGCAGTCGAGCTGATCGGTGACAGCTGCGAGACCGAAGCTTCGGGCGGAATCACGCTGGAAACACTGAGAGGAGTCGCAGAAACAGGTGTTGATTTTATATCGTCGGGAGCGATCATCCATTCTGCTCCAAACAAAGATCTGAGCCTGAAGGCGATCAGATAGTTTGCTGATAATCATCAAATTGAAACTCAAAAGTTTCAAAAGACAATAAACAGTCGCTTTGTATTTCTTATTTGCTATTTTTGCAAAGGTTAAAAACTGAAAAAATAAAATTATGCTATATAAAATTTTACTTCATTTCCACAGCGGCTGGGCTTATCTGACCATACTGATGGGGGTTATGTTTCTGATTATCGTCGGATTTTACGCACTGAACAAAAGAGCAAGAGACCAATTTGTCAGAAAACTCGGTTTATTCACCATCATCACTTTTCATGTTCAGCTGGTGACCGGTGCGATACTGTATTTTATTTCACCCAGGGTGGAAAGCGGAGATACTTTTTATGTGCTTGAACACCCGATTATGATGTTCACCGCAGTGCTGCTGATGACGGTGGCCAATTCTAAACTGAAGAAGGAAAAAATCGTCGGTTTTGTCACTATGCTGCTGGCGCTGGTCGCCATGATCTGTCTGCTGGTTATGATTCCCTGGGGGGCATGGGCAAAATAAAAAATGACAATTTCTTTTTATGATACAAACCCGGACAGCAGTTTCGGGTTTTCTTATTTCTGTTGTTTTTTATTTCTATTGTTTTTTATTGCCGTCGGTTTTTATTGCCGTTTTAACCGACGGAACAGAAACTTCCACTTCGAGTGGGCTTCAGCCCCATTAAATTAATTTCTTTTTAATCCTTTTTAATTAGCCTTTCGGTTGCCAATGTTTTGTCACAGTTTTTGGACTGCTTCGCGCCAAAAACAGCGCCAAAACAACTATAATTGTTCAACTTATTCGGCAATCTTTGCGATGAAACTTTGCGGTTTTGGGTGAAAAGCACCCATCACCCATCCAAAAGATCCTTAAACGCGGTCTCCAAATTATCAAACTTGAATCTGAAACCGGTATCCTTTATCTTTTTGTTTGAAACTGCGCTGCCTTCTGACATAATGGAAGCGGTATCGCCAAAAATCAGTTTCAGCATAAATGCAGGTGTATTGGGCAAAATAATTTTTTTTCCCATCGCACCGACAAATGCTTTTGTAAATTCGGCGCTGTTCACAATTTGGGTAGCAGAAGCATTGAATGCACCCGAAAGATTCGGATTTTCAATCAGCCATTTGTACATATCGGTCAGGTCGTCGATATGTATCCAGGGAACGATCTGATGGCCGCTTCCCAAGGCTGAAATCATATTAAATTTTGCAGCAGGAATCAGTTTTTTGATCATTCCGCCATCGGCCGAAAGCACCACAGCGGTTCTGAGTACGCAGACCCTTGCACCCAATTTTTCAAAATCAAATGCCGCAGCTTCCCAGTCCGCACAGAGTTTTCCCAAAAAATCTTTTGAATTCGGATCTTCTTCGCTGAAGATATGTTTTGAAGTTTCGGTTCCGTAATAATTTACACCCGAAGCCGAAATAAAGCATTCGATTTTTGAATTTGATTTTTTTAATTGTTCAAAAATCAGTTTTGAAGTATCGATCCGGCTGCTGTACAATTCTTTTTTGTAAGAAGCTGTCCATCTTTTTGCAATCGAAGCGCCCGCCAGATGGATGACTGCATCCAGATTTTCAAAGACAGACGAATCGATCTCATTTTTTTCGGGATTCCAGTAAAAATGATTTTCGCCTTTTTGTCTCGACAATATCCTGACCCGATAACCGGCCGTCTTTAATTTTTTCGCCAGAACGCTTCCCACCATTCCGGTTCCGCCGCTGATCAGCACTGTTTTCATTTTGGTTTAAATTCAGATTTATTCAACAGCAATTTACAGTTTTATAAGGATTAATCAATTACAAAAAACAACAATTCACAAATTATGATTAATTTCGTATTGACAAATTTAACCAGATGGATTTGGAGGATGAACTGATTTTTCCAAAACTTGAGAAATCCAGAAGAACAAAACAGCGTGAAAGGATATTCGAAGTCATCTTCGAAGCGGACAGCTTTTACGGAAAACTGTTTGATGTCGTGCTGCTGTGCACCATCCTGCTGAGCGTGATGCTGGTGATGCTTGAATCGGTTCCGACCTTCAATGCAAAATATCATCATGTACTGGTTATTTTTGAATGGATTATTACCATACTTTTTACGGTCGAATACAGTTTGCGGCTGTACTGTGTCAGAAGGCCGTGGAGATATTTCTTCAGTTTTTACGGTATCATCGACCTGCTGAGCATACTGCCGACCTATCTCGGAATCCTGTATCCGTCCACAAAATATCTGTCCAGCATACGGATTCTCAGACTGTTTCGGATTTTCAGGATTTTCAGACTTACAAAATTTCTCAGAGGCGGAAACCTGCTGATTGGCGCACTCAAGCGAACTCAGGCCCAGATCGTTGTATTTTTGTCTTTTGTGATTTTGGTCGGTGTGGTTCTTGGTTCGCTGATGTATATTTTGGAGGTTGACACCCCCGGTTCGAACATTACCACCATGCCGACCGGTATCTACTGGGCGCTGGTCACGCTGACCACCATCGGTTACGGTGATATCACGCCGGTTACTTCCTCCGGACGGTTTTTGGCTTCGATCGTGATGGTCTTGGGTTATGGAGTGATCGCTGTTCCGGGCATACTTGCAGTCGGTGCATTCAAGGAAATAAAAAGCGGGCAGATCAAAAGAAATACTCAGGTTTGTCAGCATTGCCACGATTCAAATCATATGGACGGTTCAAATTTCTGCAAAACCTGCGGCTATCCTTTGCACAGAGACATCAACAGACCCGGTTAGTTAATTAAATATCAATTGATTTCTTTCAATTCACGAATCATATCCCTGAATTTTGCAGCTTCTATAAAATCGAGATTCTGAGCTGCCTTTTCCATTTTTTTCTGTAATTCGGCAATTTTTTTCTCTTTCTGTTCTTCGCTCATTTGACCGATTTTCTGTCTTTCTTCAGCCGCAAAATTTTGTATTGATTTTCGTTCATAAGGATTCAGTTCAAACTGCTCGGCGCGGGTGTTGATAACAGTAATTTTCTTGACAATCGGCTGTGGCGTTTTGTTGTGATCTGTGTTGTATTTGATCTGCAGCGTTCTTCTTCTTTCGGTTTCATCAATGGTTTTCTGCATCGAATCTGTGATTTTGTCTGCATACATAATCACTTTTCCGTTCACATTTCTTGCAGCACGTCCGGACGTTTGTGTCAGTGAACGGTGATTTCTCAAAAAACCTTCTTTGTCGGCATCCAGAATTGCAACCAGCGAAACTTCGGGCAAATCGAGACCTTCTCTCAGCAGATTGACTCCGACCAGCACATCAAAAATTCCGGCTCTCAAGTCCTGCATGATTTTCACCCTTTCAAGCGTGTCCACATCCGAGTGGATGTATCGGGTACGAACGCCAAAACGGACCAGATATTTGGTCAGTTCCTCAGCCATTCGTTTGGTCAGTGTGGTCACCAAAGTTCTTTCGTCTTCTTCAGCTCTTTTTTGAATTTCCTCCATCAGATCGTCCATCTGATTCAGCGAAGGTCTGACTTCAATCACCGGATCGAGCAGTCCGGTCGGACGGATGATCTGCTCAACGACAACTCCTTCCGACTGATTGAGTTCATAATCGGCAGGCGTGGCTGAAACATAGATTGCCTGATTCTGCATCGCAACAAATTCTTCAAATTTCAAAGGCCGGTTGTCAAGTGCAGAAGGCAGTCTGAAACCGTATTCGACCAGATTCTCCTTTCGGCTGCGGTCGCCGCCGTACATGGCATGAACTTGCGGAATCGTCACATGAGATTCGTCGATCACCATCAGATAATCTTCCGGAAAATAATCGAGCAGACAAAACGGACGTGTGCCCGGAAGTCTGCCGTCGAGATAGCGCGAATAGTTTTCAATCCCCGAACAGTAACCGAGTTCTTTCATCATTTCAATATCGAATTCGGTTCTTTCCTGAAGTCTTTTTGCTTCCAGACCTTTTCCGGTTTCCTGAAAATATTCGACCTGTTTTCCAAGATCGATCTGAATATTCCGTATCGCCTGATTCAGTGTTTCGGGAGAAGTTACGAACAGATTTGCAGGATAGATATTGATTTGGTCAAGCGAATTGATCCTTGAACCGGTGGCCGGATCTGTAATTTCGATTTCATCGATGGTATCACCAAAAAAAGTAATCCGCACCGACTGATCCGAATAGGCAGGAAAAATATCTGTGACTTCGCCTCTGACCCGAAATGAACCTCTGCCAAAATCGACTTCCGATCTTGAATAAAGTGAAGCAACCAGTTTCTGAAGAAATTTTGTTCGCGCAATCGTCTGACCCACTTCAATATGAATGATATTTTTATGAAACTCAGTCGGATTTCCGATACCGTACAGACAGGAAACCGATGCAACGACCAGCACATCCCTTCGCCCCGAGAGCAAAGAAGAAGTGGTGCTCAGTCTCAGTTTTTCAATTTCCTCATTGATCGACAGATCTTTTTCGATGTACAGTCCGGTTGCAGGCACATAGGCTTCGGGCTGATAATAATCGTAATAGGATACAAAATATTCGATGGCGCTGTCGGGAAAGAATTCTTTGAACTCCATATAAAGCTGCGCTGCCAGTGTTTTGTTGTGTGCCAGAACCAGGGTCGGACGCTGTACATTTTCAACCACATTTGCAATCGTAAAAGTCTTGCCCGAACCGGTTACGCCGAGCAGTGTCTGATATTTGTCACCGTTTTCAATTCCGTCCGTAAGCAAACGGATTGCCTGAGGCTGGTCTCCGGTGGGCTGATAGTCCGAATGAATTTTAAATTGCATAATGGATTGAAAAGTCTTGCAAAGTTACCAAATTTGGATTTCAAGTTCCAAGTTGTCATCCTGAGTTTATCGAAGGACAGGTTTCAGTTAGAAATTAGACATTTGAGACATTAGACATGAGAGGTGAGACTTTTTTCCCTGTATAATGAAAAATAACAACGATATCTCTTTGCGTTTTGAGTGAAAAACAAACATGGAACTTGAAAACTGCGCTTCGGCTTCGCTCAGCGACCCAAACTTGAAATCCGAAACACATTATACATTCCTAAATATTCCGGCTGCCTGAAATTACTTCCCCGTTGCGGCAGCCGTCTTTTGATCGACTTCATTAAATTCTTTTTCGATTTCAGGGTTTTCTTTATAAGTCAGTTTTGATACAATAAGATTAACAGTCAGCGCCGAAAAAAACCCGGGAATCATTTCGTACCATTCTTTAAAGGGATGATCAAGATAAACCCAAAACAATACCATCAGTCCGCCGGTCAGCATACCCGCAAAGGCACCCTGAAAAGTGGATTTCCGGTTGAGCAGAGACAGCAGGATCAAAGGACCAAATGCGGCGCCGAATCCAGCCCAGGCATTTCCTACCAGATTGAGTATGCTGTCGTGCGGATTCAGTGAAATCATAATTGAAATTGCCGCAACCAGCAAAACTGAAATCCTTCCCGCAATCAGAAATTCTTTGGCCGATGCTTCCTTTCTGACAAATGATTTGTAAATGTCCTCAACCAGCGAACTCGAAGTCACCAGCAATTGTGAAGAAATGGTGCTCATCACCGCTGCCAGTATGGCTGACAGCAAAAATCCGCCGATCAGCGGATGAAAAAGGACCCTTGCAAAATAAACAAAGATGGTTTCTGCCTCTTTGTTGTTCGAATCAAAAAGCTGCATGGTTTGGGTGTCAAATTTCATCATATAACCGATGCCGACCAGACCGACGCTCATTGCACCAATCAGTGTCAGCATCATCCAGCCGATGCCGATACGTCTTGCTTTGATTAGATCGGCAGGTTTTTCGATCGCCATAAAACGGACGAGTATATGCGGTTGTCCAAAATATCCGAGTCCCCAGGCAATCAGCGACAATATGCCGACGACTGAAGTTCCGGTGAACAGATCGAGATATTTGCTTCCTTTTTCTGAAATCAGTTCAAAAGTTTCGACCGGACCGCCGGTTTGGGTGATGACCACAATCGGAACGATAAGCAGCGCAAGCACCATAATGGTTCCCTGAACAAAGTCGGTCAGACTGACCGCCAGAAAACCGCCGAGAAAAGTGTAGAGTACCACCACCAGACCGGTCGCCCATACACCAATCAGATAGTCCATACCGAAGGCGGATTCAAACAGTTTTCCGCCCGAGACCATACCGGCAGAAGTGTAGAGCGTAAAGAAGATCAGAATAAATGCGGACGAAGTGAACTTCAGCAGCCTGGTTTTGTCTTTGTACCGGTTTTCAAAAAACACAGGCAGCGTGATTGCATTCTGTGCGACCTCGGTATAGATTCTGAGCCGGGGTGCGACCAGCAGATAATTGAGATAGGCACCGATGGTGAGTCCGATCGCAATCCAGGCACTGGCAAGTCCGGTGAAATACATTGCGCCGGGGACACCCAACAGCAGCCAGCCGCTCATATCGGCGGCACCCGCAGAAAGCGCAGTGACGACAGGTCCGAGCTTTCGGCCGCTGATCAGAAATTCATCCGAGGTGGCAGTTGATTTTTTGTAGGAATAAACACCGATTGCCAGCATCAGCAACAGATAGAGCCCAATGGACAGCGCTTCGTAAAACTGCATAGGAGTGATTTTGATATTGTAAATATATAAATTTAGATGCTAGAGGTTAGAAGATTTTGAGACATTAGACTGAAAGACGTGAGATTGGTTGGGCGCAGGGCTGTGTCCGCCGTGGCGGATGCGGGATGTTCAGTTTCAGGTTTTAGTTTCACGTTCCACGCAGCGGTCATTGAGCGGAGCCGAAATGAGCCGAAGCAAAGGTCTCAGTTTTTTTAAAACATGAAGAAGTTAAGAATCATCAAGTTACATTAAGAAATGGCTTCTGGCATCCAACATCCCGCGTTCCACTTCCATCTTCCATCTTCCATCTTCCATCATCCGACATCCCACATCCTAATAATACGGATTGCTTCTCCAATAATTTCTTCCCTGAATGATTCTGTCCAAATCGATGATCAGACCAAAATGATTTGTATTTGAACCTTTGTAGTAGTTGGCATGTGCAAAATCAAATCTGAAATAACTGATTCTGATGCCGAAACCAAACGTCAGACCGGCAAAAGTACGGTTGTCCTCAATCTTGAGTTCGTTTCCGCGTTTGAAGTTGTATCCCAGTCTCAGATTGAAAGCCTCGCCCGGAAAGAGTTCACCGCCGATGGAAACATGATCGATCAATTTTCTTCCAAACTTGGTTTTATTTCCGTTTTCATCTTCCGGAACCGAATTGTCAAATTTCTGCAGATCATGCAGTGTGACGCTCAGTTCCAGCGGAACGTGCTCCAGTTTTTGAGACAGACCGAGATTGATCTGAAGCGGCATCTTTTCTTTTGTTCCGGCATAGGTCTTGACCTGAAAACCGAGATTTCTGACTGCCAGCGACACATTGGTGTAGTAATCGATGTCATGAAAAACCAAACCGACATCAGCTGCAACCGCCTGAGACGAATAGGTTTCTATCCTCGAATTGATGTATTTTACTGCTGCACCCACCGAAAAGAAATCGCTCAGCCTTCGGGCATAACCCAAAGAAATCGCAAGATCCTTAGCCGAAAAATCGCCGGTCGGTATGTCGTTTTCGTCATAACCTCTGAAATCTCCGTAATCCACATACTGGCCGTGGATCGACAAGAATTCGTCATCGTCATACTGAAAGACCGCAGACAGGGTGCCAAAATTCACATCAGCCAGATAATTGATATAGTTGAGTGCCAAAAATCCGTGCGACTGATTGCTTGCAAGCGCCGGGTTCCAATACGACATATTCGGGTCGCCGTCCCACATTGACTGTGCATTTCCGCCCAATGCAGCCTGACGCGGCGAAGTGGTGATATTGACAAATTCATAAACCCGTGTCCCGTCCTGAGCGAAAGTCAGAACCCCAAGAAACAGCAACAGCAAACCGGTGAATTTTGTCATTTGGCAAAAGTAGTAATTATACAAATAACGGATACTGTTGTTTTTTCTTGTATCGGACCGAGTGATTGTGAGAAAAATCTGAATCGGAAGGATTGTGATTTTTGAAATTTACCGGCGGAGATTAATCCAACTGCAAAAAGTAATTCTCAACCCAACAGTCTGAAAAAAAGCAGATATTCTTAAATATTTATTTATAAAATTTTAAATGAGAATCAATTTTGAATGATTCAACAAACAAAAGAATTTAATAAAGACAATAATTATTGAACTCTTTCGGAGTTCATTTTCTTGAGGTTGCTTTCCACGGGTTTCACCCGTGGTTATTGATGGTTAAATCCCTTTGGGATCATTCGATTAAACATAGGAGTTAATTCAAATTGTTTGAATCCGGTTAATACGAATTGTAATATTTTGGTGATTATTCTGACCTCGAAGAGGTCATATATGTATAGAAGAAATAATGACAACCCAAGACCCGACCCCGAAGCGGGTCGAATAAAATCAGACAAGTTTTTCAGGTTCCAGGTCTTACTTCGTACAGCTCGCTTCGCTCGTGTCAAGTTTCAGGTTTTCGGGGATGGAAGATGGGGGATGGATGTGGGATGCGGGATGCGGGGTGTGGGGTGTGGGATGATGGAAGCAAAAACGGTCAACACTAATCAGGGATGTTCTAAGGGATGGAGGATGGAGGATGGATGTGGGGTGTTGGAAGATGGAAGGTGATTATTTTTTACATTTTACATTCAAAAACGGTCAACGGTACAGGGAGTGTTCAATTGAACAGGTCCCTGCTAAAGCAGGGATACGGGTTGATTAAATCAATTTGAGCCGAAATTTCACAATGATTTTGTCATCGGAAGGTTAAAACAGAATTTGGCTGAAGCCGTGACGGATGCAAATTTTTATAAACGTGCTGAAGCCCTCTCCTATTCAATTGCGGTGTTGCCGTGTTTTTCACCCGCCTTCCAAGTGCCACTCAACGCAATGGTTGAAAATGAGCGATTTCGGCCGTAAATTTTAATGCGCGGTTTCTCAAAAACGAGAACTCACGCCGTTGTATATGTTTTTAAACATTTGGTGAGTGTATCCTGACCTCACCTTCGGGGTGTACAAGCACCCTTCAAAATTAATTTTTGTCCACTATCAGTTCAATGCCCGCCTTTTCTGCCTTGTACCTTATTTTTGCTTCGAGTTCATAAAAGTTCCAGTTTCGAAGTACAAATTTTTCCTGTTTTGTAATCTCAGTTGTGTCTTCCCCGGTGTGCAGCAGCAGCGTTCCTGCCTGATGACGGGTGCAGAAATCAATCAGCTTGCGGCTGTACAGATGCAGCCTGTGCTGTACATATCGGCTTTCGGCATCCTGCAGTTTTTCATTTGCTTTCAGTTTTCGTTTTTTTCCTTTTCCTGATTTTGAAAATTCAACTGCCGACTGTATCCTTTTTCGTGCCGCCTGTATTGCCAGTCTGCCATAGAGGAATTCATCGCGATTGCCGATTTTGAGTTTATGGTTTTGGATTCTGACCACGATGGGATGTTCAAGCGACAATGAAGCCTCTGCAATGATATGGGGGTTGAGCGTGTGTTTGTCTTTTTCAAATTCAAATACTGCCAGCCAAATGATCTTTCCGTTTTTTAACTGCAACTGTGAGGTGCAGAGTTTGATTTCGCCTGCAAGCAGTTTTTCAAGCAGTATGCGTTTGTCCGAAAAATCCCTTCCCAGAAAGGTTTTGAACGGGATTGAAAACAGCCGGAAACAAAAAGCTTTCTTTTCGGGTACATATTGTATTTTGCTCATGGTTCTGGGTGCAAACGGAATTGGGATATCGCGTTTGAAATTTCTCAGCGATCGGGTTCCCTGCCAATACTCTTTTTTGTATTTTGAAAATGCGGACTGCAGTGTATTGTTCAGACTGCCCAGGACCTCGGTGGGGACTTCGCCTTTGAAACGGTCGCAGACCGCACGGCAGGTGGTGCTGATGCGCGAGCGGGTGAATATGCCTGTTTCATCTTTTTTTACATCTGCCAGTTTGTACTGTATGTCCTCTGTCAGATAAAAGAAATCCCGAATCATTTCCTGTACATACAAATGGGATACGATCAGGTTTGCAGCACGGAAACAGCGGTTCTGATAGCGGTAGAGCTGCGACAGTTTTTCGCTTTTCTGCTGCGGGTCGGGCAGATCGATCAGCAGTTGGATCTTTCGGGTAAGATGCATGCCAGTTTTTGCCATGTCAGATTGAATTTGGGGTTGGGTTCAGCTGTTGTGACAGTTTATAGGCGGACAGGAATTCCTGATGCACTTCTTTTTCGGAGAGTTTGAGCCTTTGTGCGATGTCTGCAAAAGAGAATCGGTCTTCGTATCTGAGTTTTACAATCTCGCTCTGTTGCCGGCTCAGGGTCTTGGGCGGACTGCCGGTTTCTTTTATAACGGTTTGAATTTTATTGGGTCGTGGGGTTGAGAGCATGCATTTGATGTCTTCGACCGTATTTTTCAGTTCGTTTGAGATTTCGGTAATGCCGGTTCCCATGGCAGCAGCAATTTCTTTGTAATGAAAACCGTATTTGAGAAAAAGCTCGATGAGTCTTTTTCTTTTGGGGTCAAGCAGCGGCAGTATCTGTCTGATCCGGTTGATTGCTTTTTGCTGTTTCTGCTGGTCTTTGAGGTGTCCGCTGTCTTTTGAGGGTTCGTAGCCGGCCAGATAGTCCTGAAAGTTTTCATAGCTTTCGAGTGATCTGATCATTCGGCTGAATTTATTTTTTGGTGTGGTGTGCCAGGTGAAGCAGTCGCGTCTGATGACCATTCGCAGAAAGAAGAATATATGTCGTGGTGTCTCTATGGATTCACGGTTCAGCCACAGTTTGAGAAAGGCGTCCTGAACGAGGGTTTCGACTGTAAAATCGTCTCTGATTATTTGTTTTCCGATCCAAAAGAGCGGTCTGCGGTATCTGTTGCAGATGTGGTTCATGGCTGAGGGATCGTTATTTTTGAGCAGTTCAAAAATATGGCGTTCGTTCAGTATGCGTGTGAGTGTTTCGGCAGTTTTCATGGGCACAGAATTAAGTAAGACAATTTGTCTGCAATACTTCGTGAGAGGGGAAGGGTGCTTGGAAAAGGGCTGAATCAACGCAACAAAAAAGGGCGTGGGACTCAGCCTACCAACCTGAGGCACTGGTATACCTGTGTACGATAAGGAAACCCACGCCCGGGACGTGAGCAAAGATACTTATCATCTCGTACAAAAAAATTACCAGTTTTCAGGTTGAGACTCTAAGCAATTGCTTCCAATATTTTTTACTATCTGAAGTATTGCAAATTATGTTAATCAGGACAAATATAATAAAAATATTTGAAATGCGGACTGCGCTCCGAATTATTTTTGTTTAATATGGCTCTCTTTGTATTATAATGAGAGAAAAAAACAGGGCAATTGTCGATTTTATTGCAAAAGAGTGGATTAGTCATGCTAAATCACAAAGGTCTTTTGCACTTGATCATGGAATTGATGAAAAAACTGTACGGAGTATAAAAAATGATGAAAATTATAGAATCAGCATTGACACAATTATTAAGATTTGCGAGGCCAAAGACTTAAAATTATCTGAATTCTTTAAATTAGTAGGAATTTAAATTACTATCCGAATTTTTTAAAAGCATAAATTTTATCTTTGGATAATATTCCAATCGAACAGTAAATCTTTAATTATTTTTTTTGAGGTATTCTTGGTTCCGGGTTATGGGACGAGTGGGACTTTTGGGACGATAGGGACTGTGGAGATGAGTGGGACTTTGGGGACGGTGGAGACAAACTCTCAGGATGACAGGCTCAGCCTGATGGTTTTTTCACGCAGAGGTCGCCAAGATTTTTCGCAAAGGACACAATGAGGTGGAATGATTACAGAAATATCAATTCCAAACCGCCCAGAATGATCCGCGACAGCGGATCAAATATGTATAGCACACAGATTGACGAAGATCCTGCGACCCCGGAGCGGGTCGAATGAAATCAGACAGATTATTTCTTTTTCGTTATCATTCTGTAATTGAAGTGTACAATAAAATTGTACGGTTGAAAATGCAGGCTGAAGACGGTAAAATGAGAGAAACCGATGTTGCCGACACCGAAACAAATAGATTGGAAAAAATTGAAAGATTAATCTTACGCAATCAGATGTTTTTGGTTTTCCCTTACCTGAACTTTGGAAAAAGTTCTTAATGTGAGATATGTTTTTGCACACGACAAAAAACAAGCTATTCGGTTTCAATTGTTAATAATCTATACTGGACTAATAGGGGAAACAATTTTTTCTATAAACATTTGACCTCTCCGAGGTCATAAAAAAACAAAAAATAAATAATTGACAGTCAGCTGTTTTTTTGTCTAAAATTTTTGTCGTGTACTAAAGAAATATGTTTATTGTTTGAACCTGAAAAAAATGTTGATCGTTATCGCTATACACTCGAAACCACGTATCTAAATCTTTTCTTACCGTACAAAAACCCTCTGCAGTTTCTGATTCAAAAAATTCACAACATAAGAGCTTATCAAACACATGATGACCAAAACCGAAAAAATCAATAATGGATATTTGAAGCTATATACAAAACCTTCAAAATAGATCATATAAAAAAACATATGAATCAGCCAGAGATTGGTGGAATGTGGTTTGAAGAAATCCAAAATCCGGTTTCCAGAATTATTCAATTTGATTTGCAGAAACAAAAAGATAAATGCCAGACCGGTAAATGGAGCCACAATAAAATTTGGAAAAATCCCATGAAAAACAATTAATATAACTATTCCCAAAACAGCTGTTAAAGTTTTGAATTTAAATCCCGAAAGGACAGTTTGAACTTTTTTGTCCCATTCAAATCTCAAAGCAAAAGCGCCCAGCATAAACTGAAATAAGGTACAGAAGTACAAATAAAACTGTCTGTAGAAATATCCTAAAACTCCGCTTTCAAATAAACCGGATTTGTATATCCTGAGATAAAATGAAATCACATAAACGACCAACAGCAAAACAATAAAAACAATCGGGTTTATTTTTTCAATCATTGAAAACCAAAACTTTGAACTGAGTGTAAAAAACACATAGGTTGTATAAAACCACCATGCACCATTGTACGAAGGTTCCAAGCCAGTAAAATTACCCAAAAATTTAAACCAGCTTCCGGGATAACCGTCCGCAGACAACAGCCAACCAAGAAGAACAGCAAACAAAAAAAGTATAACCCAATAATTCAGATAAAGTTTTTTAAGTCTTGTCAGATTTCCTTTTTTATAGCCCTGATTCTGACGAAACTTAAAATAAAGCCCATAACCGCTTACAAATGCGAAAATCGGTACACAGGCATCTGAAAACAATGAAATATAATAGGAAAGCGGCTGTTTTCCAATAAATAACAGCGGTTCAAAAAGCCCTCTGTAATCACGGTTAAAAAGATGGAGACACAACATCATCAATATTGCAATGCTTTTTAACTGATTTGATTTTTGAAGACTGATTGCCATCCGGAAATAAAATTTATGGGAATAATTAAATATAGGTAGAATCTCAATACTTATTTGAATTTCATAAATAATTAACTGTCTACGTAAAAAGGGTATGGGTTTTTAATTCACCAAACTACTATAGATTTTAATCGTTTCTTGCGCATTTTTTTCCCATGAAAATCGATTCAAATTTTCCTTAGTCCTAATTAATAATATCTTCTTTAATTCTTCATCAAAATAGAAACTGTTGATTGCTTCAATAATCTCATTCTCGTTTCTCGGATTAAAATAAATTACTGAATCTCCACAAATTTCGGGTAATGAGGAGACATTACTGACGGCAGAAACAGTTCCCATTGCAGCTGCCTCCAAAGGCGGAAAGCCAAATCCTTCGTAGATGCTGGGCATGATAAAAAACTCCGCATTTTTATACAGCCAAAGAAGATTCGGAAGTTCGACAAAATTCAAATAAATTACGTCAGGGTGTTTGTTAACCAATTCAATAAAACCCTGAAAACCCTTTGCAGGCTGCCCGACAATGACCAATTTAATTTTTTCGTCCGGATGACTGCTTTTGAATTCAGCGAAAGCAGAAATCAATCGCAAATAATTTTTTCTTGGTTCTATATGACCAACCGAAAGAATAAACGAATCATTAATCACTTTCGAGCTCCCAACACAATTCGGGTTGAATATTTTTAAATCAACTGCCTCCTGAATAGCAGTTATTTTCTGAGCAGGAATTTTATAAAACTTTATAATTTCCGACTTTGTAAACTCCGAAACCGAAATTATATGGTCTGCTCTCTTTATTGATTTCGGTACCTTATATTTTAAAAATAAATACCTCAGTTTTGAATAAGTTTCTGGAAAGACTTCCAATCTCAAATCGTGAACTGTCAGAATAACTTTTGCTTTTTTTAAGTTTGGCGCATGAAAAAACGGAGAATGAAAAATATCAAACCTTTCCTCTTTTTCTTCTTTTCGCCAATAATAACCTTCAAACAAACTTCGTTTTATACTCTTCCCAATCGAAAAATCAGTCGGTTTAATTTTAAATTTAGGCGGAAGATTTTTTCCGGCATAATCCGTATAATTTTTTGCGACATAAAGAACAACATCCAATTCCTGATCAATTGCAGCTAAATTCCAGGTCAGATTATGGATATATTCTTTTATTCCTCCTGCCTTTGGATAATAAAACATACAATTGATTGCTATCTTCATTTTGATGCTTTTATTTAGTTCTTAGCAATATGTACAAATAAAGTAAAACAGCAGCAGGAAAAAAGAGGAAATTCAAAAATCTCTTGGGCCTGCTGTTTAATATTTTTAAATCACCGGCAGCAATCGCAGAAACACCAAGATGAATTGAATTCTTGATATCATCTTTCACTGAAAATGAAATTTCTTTCTGAATATTTCTGGCATAAGCAAATCCTTTGGGAGATTTCAAATATTGTCTGAAAATTGTATTTGAAGAACCGTCCTGCTGGTATTCAACAATACAATAGATTTCATTTGAATAAATATAATCATAATCACGACCGATTATCAGATACAAAATTCCCAAAGGAACCAGTTTTTCATTCGAATATTCAGGATAGTGCGGATATTTTCTTACAATATCCGTTCTGAGAATCAGTTTTTTATCTCCTTTGACTCCATAATTTTTATACAGATTGTAATGAGAACCCATTTTCAATTCGGAAGGAATCTTTGTTCCTATTATCTTCCCGCTTTCATCGGCATCCAAACCGATGATTCCTGCAATCTTTGTTTTGTCGGTAATACTGTTCCATTTTTTCAAAATGTTTTCTACCGCATCATCCGGCATCCAATCATCCGAATCGATACAGACATTCAGTTCGGTTTTTATCATTGAATAGGCTGTATTGTGTCCGGTATGCATACCTCCGTTTTCTTTATATACATATTTGATTTCAATCCGGTTTTCATTTTTCCATTTTTCAACCAACTCTTTTGTCCCGTCTGTTGAACCGTCATCGACAACCAACCACAAAAAATCTTTTGAAGTCTGACGGCAAAGGCTTTCATACAGCCTTGACAGCAGATCGGCACGATTAAATGTAGGTGTAAAAACAGTCAGACTTTTCATGCAATCATAAACATATAATAGGTAAACAGATAATAAACTAAAATAATGGTACCCATTGTTTTATACTGGTCTTTTATAATCTCATATTTACAAATCGGATAAATAATAACGGGTGCCATTATAAACCAGGAGAGATAGGCAAAACGATTTGAAAATGCGGCACGGATGACTAAGATCCAGAAAGCATTTGCAATCGCATAAGTGCCAAAAAGCTGAGCATAAAACTTATCTTTCAGTTTGCGATCGATAATAAAATACCAGCCTGCAAAAATTGCAATACCGCTGTAGATCAAAAAGTCCCAGCGAAAACCGGTGGCAGAGAACTGTTCCAAGGTTTTATCATCTCCTGTGAGATAGCCTTCCGAGCGATCTGTAAAAAAACCCAGATTTTCAAAAAAATTGTTCCAAAAACTCCCACTGACCAAGGAAATTGGAATTGCCGCCAGCCAGCCGCCGAGTATAATCTTTGGTTTGTCTCTCAGGAAATATGCGATTGTAAATGCTGCCAGCGTAATCACCAGTGACTTGTGCATCATAAAACCGAGTGCAAAAAAGCCAAACATCAATGGTTTATTGCTTTTATAATAAACCAATCCCCATAGAAAAAAAGAAGTAGCAAGACCATTTCTCAAACCATTGGTACCATAGCCCCAGAAAGAAAAGGAAGCCATCAGCATAAAGAAACAAAAAAACCAATAACGGCGAAAATGTTTTTTTGAAAAAAGATACATTGGAAGCACATACAGCACGTCAACCAATGTAAAGAAATACTGATAATTCATAAATTTTGAACAGTACCACATAAAACGATAAAAAAACCGATCCTTTTCCTCCTCGAATGGGCTGCCACTTTGGAATTCAAGATATTTATTGTAATACTGCCACATATCTCCAAAGATCCAGCCGCTGACCGGTCTGAAACCCATATAAATAATAACAAATACCATCAGTATGATTCCAAAAACACCCAGCTCTGAAAGTCTTGCCTTGTTTCTGATATCAAATGACAATGAGTGAAAGGCAACCAAAAGTGTCAGCACCAGCATGGTGTTGTAAAACTTAGGCGTGTATTCCAGTAATGGGATCCAGTCAAACATCGGGTAAAATTAAGAAATGTAGAGATATGATTTGGGGGAAATTTGGGCTTTTGAGCTTCCGGGCGTGGTAGCTCCCGCGGATTTCGCAGATGAGCGCTGATTTTGAATGGTGATTCCCGCAGATCTCGCGGATGGCCGTTGATTTTTTTATGGGTGCTAATTGTGCACTTCGTGCTGGGGGTAAATATTTTGAGGTTTTTACAGATTATTTACTTTTCTGTATATTGAATTTGAAATGTCATCTGTATTAAAATTTACCAATATTCCCAACTTCAAATCAGATAATCTCAAATAGGTTAATAATTGTTTGTGGTGAACATTCAGAATCTGTTCGACTGATTTTAATTCAATAATAACTTTGTTTTCAACCAAAAGATCAAGCCGAAATCCTATATCCAGTTTTTGGTTTTTATAAAATACAGGAAGTACGACTTCTTTGGCTGTAACCAGACCTCTTTCTTTTAAATCCAATTCAAGAGCTGACGAATAAACAGATTCCAGCAAACCCGGACCCAATTCATTGTAAACATCAAATATGGCACCTCTTATTTCGTATGATATTTCGTTTTCTGTCATGGTTTTCGTCTTAGCGTCTTAAAGATATTAAATTATTTAATGACGACATGGCGGTTTCCCTGAATTTAGCTGATCAGCACTGATTAAATTTTAATTGCGTGTGTTTTCTCCCGCAAATCGCGCAGATCAACGCTGATTAAATTTTAAGGTCGTGTATTTTTTCCCGCAGATTGCGCAGATCAACACTGATTAAATTTTAAGGTCGTGTATTTTTTCCCGCAAATCGCGCAGATCAACGCTGATTAAATTTTAATTGCGTGTGTTTTCTCCCGCGGATCGCGCAGATCAGTGCTGGTTTTCATTTAGCCCATATAAATCTCACAAAAAAGTAATCTGCGTCCATCACCGAAATCAGCGGGAACCCCAAATTGCGCAAGTAATAAAACCCCATCTGCGCTCATCCGCGAGATCTGCGGGAACCCCATTGCGAAGCAATCAAATCAACCCATAAATCTTCTCCACTTCCTCAGCATTTCTATAATCCGTCTTTGAACAGTTATCCGACAGCTCCTTCATTTTTTCGGGATTGTTCATCAGTTCATACAGATCTGCGGCGCAGCCCTGATTGTCCAGCGGAACGACCAGACCGTCAAAACCGTTGTTGAGCTGTGCGGATGCGGTCGGATAATCGGTGATCACCACCGGTCTTGACAGGATCTGCGCTTCGGTTACGCTGACCGCCCTACCTTCCATCCGTGACGGCTGCACATAGATATTGCATGCCTTCATATATGGATACGGATTTGACTTTTTGCCCAGCATGATGACGGTTTCCTCCATTCCGGCTTTTTTGATGTTTTCATTGATCAGTTCTTCATCACCTCCGTAACCGATCAGAAACCATTTGAATTTTGCACCTTTTTCTTTGAGCAATTCGGCGATATAAGGAACATTGTCAAAGTTTTTTTGGATCGTAAATCTGCCGATCGAACAAAGATTCAATTCATCATTAGCAGTCGGCATTTCGGGCAGCGGATCAAATTCATCGGCGAGCATACGGACGGTATCCGGATTCAGTATATTGTGGATTCGAATCAGTTTTGATTCCAGTCCCGGAAAAAGTTTTAAAAATCCTTTGCTGCAATCGTCAGAGACAGATGCAATCCAATCATAAGCAGACCACATATTGAATTCAGCTTCTTTGTCCATTCCATAATAGGAATAATCGGTATGTATCCAGGCAATTCTTTTTTTTGAATTGGTTTTTTGTACTGCGATATAGTGCGGTGTCAGAAAACTGATGCCGAGATCATATTCTTTGTTGCTGACCGACGGCAGAATCCTCAGCATTTCCCTTTGCATATAATTCAGATAGACCAGATTATCAATACCGTCTATTGTGTGTTTCTTTACAAATCTTCGAGCTTTGAATTTTGCAATCATTTTGATCAGCAGGGTAGAGAGCAGACCGGCTTTCAGATTTTCCGGTGTGGTCATCAGCATGGATGCATATTTTTTGTTTTCGGGCAGCAGTTTGACTTCTTTGGGAATCATCGAAAGAAATTCACCGTCGTGTATAAAAAGAAACAGATCTACCTCATAACGGCTGTAGTCAAAACTGTTGAGCAGACCGATCAGCGCGCGTTCTACGCCCCCGATTCTCAGGTTATGAGATATGATGATGATTTTCTTTTTCATTTGATTTTTTCTGTTGATTGGCCTTTTTTTCGCAGTTCTTTGAACAGTTCATCCCATCTTTTTAGGATTTGATCTGCCGAAAATCTTTTTACATTTTGTTTGGCTGTTTTGCCCATTTGTTTTCTGAGTTTCTGATCTTCAATCAGCTGCAGCAGCCTGTCAACCATTTGATTTGTATTCTCGGGTTCAATCAAAAAGCCGTCCTCGCCCTCACTGATGATATCCGCCGGACCGGACGGACAGTCAAATGCAACACAGGGCAGACCGCATTCCATCGCTTCGGTCAGCACCATTCCAAAACCTTCCGATCGTGAAGACATCACCAATATGGAGGCATCCAGATAAGCAGACCGTATATTTTTTATCGGCGGTTTGAAAAAAATATTTTTCAATCCTTCCTTTTCTGCTATTTTTACAAATGTCCTGTCCGGATCGATTTTGCCGTAAATATTCAGTTCCCAATCCGGTTTTTGATTTTGTATGATTTTCCAAACCCGGATCAGTAAGTCATATCCTTTGTTGTAGGAATGACTTCCTACTGCAATGATCTTTTTGTTTTCAAGTTCTGCCGACTGTTCGGACTGAAAACCGATCGGATTTGGAATCACCGTTACATTCGGCTGGTTCCATTCTTTCAGATTTCCTTTGGTCAATACCACAAAACGGTCAAACTTCGAAATCTGACGATGCATCAGAATCCTGATCAGATTTCCTTTGATCCCTGATCCTGCATTGAGATTGACAGAAGCATGACGTTCATAGATTATTTTTGCTTTTGTTTTTAAAAAGGATGGAACATAAAATCCTTTCAAACCGTCATCACAAACCGAAATCAGATCGGGCTGTATTTGATTGACAATTTTTTGGGTTCCTTTTCTGTAATTCAAAAAACTGGAAATAAAATTGCCGGACATCACAACCGAATAAAATCTGATTTTTGGACTAAAACTGTAAAACGGATTCAAATGTGCATTGTTCAATACCAGGATGGATACTTCATAATCATAGAGTTCTGCCAGCTGTGAGGCCTTGATCGACAGCACTCTTTCAAGTCCGCCCGGACCGTTGATTCCATTGGTAATGTACAGCAGTTTCATTTTTGGTTAATTAATTCTGAAAATCTGTCCAAAGTCTGTTGATTTCTTTCTTCCACTTCGGCAATATTATCCTTAGATAATTTTTCTCTAAGTGTTTTATCGTTCATTAACAATTCAATTTTCTCTGCCAGTACTTTGGCAGTCATTCCGGTAATAAAACCTGTTTCACCGTCCCGGATGATTTCGGAAGCGGTTGGGAAATTGGTGGTGACCACCGGTTTGCCCAATATTTTGGCTTCAACCGACGTTAGCCCCCAACCTTCATAACGCGATGGCTGCACATAAATATCACAGGCGTTCATATAGGCATAAGGATTCTCTTGGAAACCTAAAATTTTTACTGTGCCATTTAGTTTTTGTTGATCGATCAGGTTTCGGATTCTTTCGACCTCGACACCGTCACCAACAAAATACCAACAGAATTCCAGCCCTTTTCCTTTCAGTAAAGCAGCCGTTTCTACTGCCAAGTCATATCCTTTCTGGTAAACCATACGCCCAACTGTCAACAAACGCAAAGTCTTAATTTGCATTTCCTTTGGAATTTCGGATATTTGTTTATGCACCTCCTCTGGTGAAGTAATATCATAAAATACATTCATCGGTACAGAAACTCCAAACTGATTTAAAAGAATTTTTAGTTGTTTCTTTAGAAAAATTGATACAACTGCAACATTATCAAATTTTTGATAAAACCGGGCATCACTTTTCATATTGTAACCATCCAGTTCAAAATCGATATTTACCCAGGCAATTTTTTTTTGTGCATTTATTTTTTCAGCTGTGAAATATGTGGCAAACCCCTGACTGTATGCAATTGCGACATCATATTGCCCAGAAACTTCTGCAAACTGTTTTTGAAAGACTTCCCAAAAATATTGGGCATTGTGCTGATTTTTCAAATTTAATTTTCTTTTGATGAAAAATTCAATTCGTTTCAGAAAAGGAAAATGGGTTTGATTCCATATAGTGATTTTGATATCGGGAGGAAGGTTCTTCAGAAAAATACCGCTGTCATCCAGCAAAAGCAGTTCTACTGTGTGTTCACAAAAATCCATATTTCGAAGCAGTGCATTCAGGCTTCTCTCTGAACCACCTATGCCCATTGATTCAATTATAAAAAGAATTTTCATAATCTTAAAAGTTTAGCAACACCTTGCGGTTCTTTTTTGTTTTCATTCTCTAATTTCAGAGCTGTACTGAATTTTTCCATCAATTCAGGATTTGAAAGCAGCATTGCGATATTTTCAAACAAAGATACCGAATTGATATCCGCAATCCGCCCAGTTTCATCATTATTGATTAGGTTTTTGGCACTTGCAAAATTGGTGATGACCATTGGTTTATTAAAAACTTTTGTTTCTGCTACAGTCAATCCGTATCCTTCGTGTAGTGAGGGTTGTACATACAAATCACAGTCTTTCATAAAGGGATAAGGATTGTTGCGTTCACCTAAAAATATGACCTTTTGTTGCAATTCTTTCTGTTTTATCATTTCTTCCACGACTTTGCGCTGATCGCCATCGCCAATCAGGTACCAACGGAAATTAATTCCTTCTTTGTGCAATTTTTCTGCAACTTCGGGAATCATTTGTTGCCCTTTTTCCAAAGCAATGCGACCGACCGTCAAAATTCGGATTCCCTGAAAATAATCTGTAAACGATGGAGCTACTGCTTTTAGAATGAGTTCCTGTTGGTTGATGATATTTTCAAAAACAGTGGTTTTATTTTGTTGTTCGGGATAGTGTTTTAAGAAAATGTCTTTTGCGCTTTTTGATACACAATAAATCTGATCAAATTTGGGATAGTACTTTTTGCCAAAGCTGAAACTGGAAATTACTTTTTCAATGTCAAAATGTATCCATTGTACTTTCTTCTTGGCCTTTACTTTCTCAGCGACCCAATAGGAAATAAAATCATGAGGGGCGGCATAGGCCACGGCAATATCATAATCTTTTTTTTCTTCTTTGATTAGATTTGAAATTCCATAGAAGGTATGTTTTAATATATTGATTTTATAAAGTGAAAGCACAAATATGTTTTTTAAAAATAAAATCAAATTGCCTTTTCTTAATTCATTGAAAGCAAATCTTCGGCAACCGATTTGGATGAATTCATTGATTTGTTCTTGATTTTCAATTGTTTTTAAATTTATGTTTTCAGGAAACTCATTTTGCAATTCACCTTCCTCTTCAAGAAGCAGTACATCAATTTCAATTTCATCCGGCAGGGCAGCAATCAAATTCAGCAGCGATCTCTCAGTACCGCCAAGATTCATATTAATCAAAACGAAAAGAACTTTTTTTTTCATGATTTGTTTAACTTCATTTTGATTAGTGTTAATACTTTTCTCAAAGTTAATGGCCAACCCACTGTTAATAAAGAGAGTTTGAGAAATTGAATTTCATTCATCAAGAATTTGCGATCATTAACGCCTTTAATTAAAATATTCAAAAATAAAGACTTCTGGATTCTTGTGAAGTTCTGGGAGTATGTTGTTAACAAATCTCTATAAAATTGCAATGCAGCTTCAGATACTTTTTCACGGTTTTCAGGATTTCCAGAAAGACTGTTTATTGTAATCCTGATGTAACATGTTTCATTGATATTTTTTATTCTACCAAAATCAGAATAAACCAGCAGCATCCAGTTGTCAGAGTAAAACCCGTTTGGATAACTGATGATACCATGCTTTTTAAAATCTTCTGTGCGAAAAATATATTCACTAAGACTGCTTACCACTTGATTTTGGCTTCTTTTGTATATGAAATCAGATGACAGCTCCCTATCGGGAAAATCACTTTTCGGTGATACTTTTTCTCCAATAGAATTGATAACTTGCCGATGGAAACGCATTACAGAATCTGATTGCATTTTATGTTTCAAAACACTGTAAAATTCACTGATACATTCTGGACTCAATACATCATCATCACCCAGGATCATAAACCACTCAGTATCTGCATATTTTAGGCATCGTGACCATTGTGCCGCCAAATCTTTCTGACCAAGATTTTTCTCGAAGCGAATATATTGTAAGAAAAAATTGGTGTTGTATTCATTGATTAAGCCTTCAGGTGATTCAGGCGAATGGTCATCGCCTACAATCACTCTAAATCGCTGATCGGTTTGTGCCGACAGTGATTCCAATGTCTGCCTGAAGAATTGTTTTTTGTAGTATGGGATGACAATGCTAAGTTTGACCATTTGATTTTATCTTTTTTGGAGCCATAAATTACCTCCCCAATTTTTATAACTCAATGGCATATTCGTAAATATTTCGGGATGAAATGAATGTAAATAGTCTGAAAAGAGCTTGATTTCAAAACTCTCATTATACATTAGGAAAGCTCTTAAAAAATAATCTTCATTCCAATTTCTTCCTTCCAAAACCCAATCCTTTGGATATTCAAATGGGTAAAACACATCGTGAAAGTGTATCAAGACTCCTGATTTTAAAGATGGGATAATCTTGAAAAAAATCTCGTGAAGATCACTGCCTGTTTTGATAACATGAGAGCTGTCCACAAATAAGACATCTCCATCATTTAATTTTTCAAAAATAGTTATTGGAACAACTTGCAATTGGGATTCTATTAGTTCGTTATTTTTCAAATCATTCTCATACATCAACGATCTTAAGCGTTCTGAATAGGGTTCAATAAATGTAATTTTGATTTGATTGTCAAAGAAAAGCATATTTGTATCCATCATAACAGCTGATGAAAACCCTGAACCTATTTCAATAATTCTCTTGGGTTTAAATTGTCTAATCATGGAATAAAGAAATATTGCATCTGTATAAGAATAGAGTTCATTTTTAAAATAGTATCTACAATTTACAGTTTTAATTTCTGTAAATGGCATTTCATCATAGAAGGTTTGGAAGCTCCTAACTAATTTGATTTGGTTTTCTGGATTAAGTGAGATTCCCTCAATAGTTGATTCGATTTTTTCGGGCCATACTTCATATTCTCTCTTCCTTATTTCATCAGTAGAAATTATGGGTGAATAGTAATGTCCAGGTAGAAAACATGAGTTTTTTAAAAACTCATCTCTAAAATTCACGAGACTCCGAATATAGGGCAATCGATTTATGAGTGATAAAATTCTCTTTTTCATTTTATTTTTTAATAAGAATTAATGGGGTCTATTCATTTAAGGAATTTCACTTTATTGATAATACTCTAAAATTTCACTAAAAACAGACATTGTTAATATTTGCTTAAGTCTATTAATTTTTTCAGAATCTTACCAATAATATTCTGTGTTATACTTTTATATTTCTTATCAATTAGGATATATTGAGAATGATAATAGTGCCAGTTTTTAAAATAGCGAGCAAAAAAATCAAAATGTTTTTTTTCAATGTATTTCATGGTGATATCGAGCCGATCGTTCTGTAAAAGTTCTTTATTTCGTGAAACTTCTTTGACACGGTAATTCAGACCAACATAATCCAGTTTTAAGACCGCTCCCCCGTTTTGTAGCATAGAAATCCAGAAGTCCCAGTCTTCATAACCGTATATTAGGCCAACATCATAACCACCAATAAATTCCCAGTCTGTTTTTCTGAAGAATGAACAGTTTTCAATCATATTTACGGAAGCCAATTTTTCTAAATTGAATTCGGGCAGATTCCAAATATCATTTTCAAGTCCAAATCTCTGAATTCCACAAGTTATTATCTTAAAGTTATCCTGAAATCTCTCTTCCGCCAATTTCAAATATTCAGGAAATATTAAATTATCACTATCCAAAGGCAATATCCATTCTCCTTTGGCATTAGCAATTCCCAAATTTCTTGCCGCTGAAACGCCTTTGTTTTGCTGTTTTAGATAACGGAAACGGGAATCTTTATCAACCCATTTTATAGCCACTTCTTCTGTATCATCCGGGCTGCCGTCGTTGATGATAATGCACTCCCAATGCTGAAAGGTCTGGTCCAGTACCGACTGCAGACACTCATCCAGATACCGGGCATAATTGTAGCAGGGAACAATAATGGAGATTAGGGGATTCATTATATCTTAGATTTTAAAAAATTTTAATTTTCTCAATATTTTAAATATCAACGATTGATTGTATGCGACTATTTCCTTTTCGAGAGCTATTCCTCTGTCACGGTCAATAAATTCACTTAGAAATAAATCCTCAACATTTATATTCCGCCGCCTAGCAGCACTTATTATCCCCACCCAATACCAGAAATATGCCTTTCTCGCATTTTTATATTTTGAGATGCCTCCTTTATGGATGCGGTATAAATAAAAATCTCTATTGAGGTAGAATACCTTTCCCACTTCATACAGTTTCATATACAAATCCTGATCAACAGCTCGTTGCAAATAGGCGTCAATCCCTTCAGTTTTATTATAAAAATGATTCTTAAATGTAACAAAATGATTAATTTCTCTCTCAATGTTAAAAAAGTCCTTTTTCCCATTTTCTGCTTGTTTTTGATAGTGCACCTTTTGGGGAACAAGGTTTTCATCACAGAAGATAAAATTTGAATAAATAAGAGAAACATCAGGAAATTCTAGATGTTTCTTTACCATTTCTTCAATTGCGGTCTCGGTAATGGTATCATCCGGATCCACGAAACCGCAAATTTCACCCTTTGGGAACTCTGCGCATTTTTTTTTGGTATAGCCGCAGCCTTTATTTTCAGGATTGATATAAAGTTTAAATCTGGTATCTCCCCCAATTAACTTCTGCATAATTTCCACAGAATTATCGGTTGATCCATCATCTACAATAATTGCTTCCCAATGGCTATAGGTTTGGGCAATAATGCTTTTGTAACAATCTTCGAAAAATCTGCCGTTATTGTATTGGGCAATTAATATTGAAAACAAAGGGTTATCCATTTTTTGTATTGTCTTTTATAAAAGCGTAAAATTAACTTAAAAAAAACAGAATAAAAACTTGATATATAAGTTTCAAATCAGAGTTATATAACAAAATAAATATTGAATATCAAAAAATCCTGTTTCTACATTTTGCATTAAACCTCAATTCACATCAACCCGAAATTTTAAATAAAATCAACTTTATTTTTGATTTGAGTGGATGTTTCAAATTCAAAACATCAGAAAGTTTTAAAAAATTGGCATCTTCTTTTTTCAGGGTTTTATCATGATTATCAAAATTTACTTTCATAGATTTTCGAATATCAATCAAACGAACCAGAAAATCTGCAGCCAGATGATACAGTTGTTTTTCTTTCAGCTTTTGAAAGATTTGATAAGTCACATAAAAAGAATCCTTTTCGCGTTTCAGACTGATTGGCAGGGTAGTCGTAGAATCCTGCCTTTCATAATAATAATATATTCCTTTATCAGACAGATAGATATTATTCAGTTTCTCAACCAACTGCAAGATGAACAGATTGTCTTCAAAGATCAGTCCCTCCTTAAATTTCAAATCTTTAAAAAGTCCAGCTTTAAAAATTTTGTCATTGGTAATCCATGATATCTTTTTTTTGTCCAGCCAGTTGATATAAAAATCTGAAGTGATTAGCTCGGGTTCGTTCTTTGTAATGTGCTGATTATCACTTCTGTATTTCTGATAAACCGGATACTGCAAAAGTTCAACTTCGGGATGATCCAAAAGATATTTTAGATTTTCCGAAAGCGTATCAGGACTGATTTCATCATCCGCATCCACAAAGGTCAGATAATCGGTATCCGAATTTTTAAGCCCGGTATTCAGTGCGTTGGCAAGACCGCCGTTTTTCTGATGAATCACACGAATCCGTTCGTCTTCTTTTTCAAACCGATTGCAAACTTCAATCGATCCATCGGTCGATCCGTCATTGACAATCAGCAGTTTCCAGTCTTTGTATTCCTGATCAATGACCGAACGGATGGCAGCTTCAAGATAGGCCTCTCCGTTGTAAACCGGCAATATTACCGTAACTGCTGCTTTCATCAATTCTTCATTTATTTTTTTAAACCCTTCAAGGGGTTTGAAACCCTTGAAGGGTTCTTTAACTGCTGTTTTTATTGGACTTCCCAAATAAAAATTTGGCAAGTCTTTCTGCACTTTTTGTATCGCTGTCTTTGAAATACAGATTGCAGATTCTTTCTCTTTTCTCTTCACAGGGGTCAAGGCCAGTCGCCAATACGGTTCGAATATATTCAAAAAATCCGGTTTGTGTAAATAATAATTTGGATGGCATCCAATCTTCCACATTTTCAAAATAAAATCCGTGTTTGGTTTTGTATTCTTCAAAGTTGGGCGCAAACAGCAATACCGGTTTTTTGAGCAAAGTGTAATCTGTCATCACAGACGAATAATCGGTGATTAACAGATCGGTACAGCCCAGCAGGTGATACAAGGTCATCCCTGATTTGAAGATTTGTTCATCGTCAATGATCCGGATATTGTCAAAGCGATCTGAATCAAAATTGTCAATATTATAAATCGGATGCGGTTTCAGCAGACAGATTGCATTGTGTTTTTTGAGCAGGCTGTCAAATTCGGCGGTATCAAAATCAGGCAGATGAAAGAAATCTCCAAAACCGATCGGATTCATACCGTACTTATAAACCAATCCTTCTCGTCTTTGAAAAGTCGGCATCCAGATGATTACTTTGTCAAAGGCTGTCAGGTCGGGATTAAATTTTTTCTGCCATCTTTGTTTTTCAGTTTGCGCCCTGAGCATCAGATCATTTCTGGGATAACCTGTGATGATGATTTTTTCTTTTGAGACATACATCAGTTCAGATAGCATATCTTTTGTCATTTCAGAAGTGGCAATCGTCCAATCGGATTTCCAGACCTGATCTTTGGTTCCGGCGGGTTTGTGTCCGACACCGTGCCAGAGATTAATAAAGATTTGATTTTTTGGAAGCGGCTTCAACAGCGAATCATGAGTCGCCATTCTGTATTTTGTTCTGAGCAGCAGCTTTCCAAGTTCGGGACTGCCTGCCTTTATCCGACGGACTTTATTTGAAAGGATTGAATCTGCATAGGGTTCAAAGAAATCATTGACCGAAAAATAAACCGGGAAATCATAATGTTCACTGATGTAATTGGCTGCTTCCACTGCATTTGAATCTGCACGATCACCGCCGCTGATGATCAGCTGTTTCTTTTTGGGTGTCAGCCGGTTCAGCAGATCATAAATTTTGATATTCAGCTTTGTCTGCCAATTCATTTCAAATCATTTTTCACATCGATCACCTGACCCGAAAATTCGGAAAACAATGTATTCAGACTTACAGCCGCCACTCTTTCGGGACTCAGCAGACTGCCTTCGGGTTCGTTGCCAAAGTTTTTGGTACGCATAGGCGTACGGGTGCGTTCGGGATTGATGCAGTTTACCCGCACATCCTCCCATTCTTCGGACAATGCCTGAACCAGATTGACAATCGCAGCTTTGGTCGATGAATAAATGCTGTACATGCTTCTTCCGCGGGTGTAGGAACTCGATGTAAAAAGAAGCAATGCACCTTTTGTTTTTTTCAGATAGTAGTAAGCTTCTTTTGCCACCCAAACCGAACCGAGATAGTTGACCGCAACGCTTTTCTCAATAGAATCATAATCCATATTTTCAAGACTCTGTTTTTCGAGTACGCCCGAAGTATTGATTACAAAATCGATTCTTCCTTCTTTTTCATATACCGATTTCAGCGCATTTTTTACCGCTTCCGGATCGGATACATCGGTTGAATTTTCGGTTCGGCTGAATGAATACAGTTTTGCGCCGTTTGACTCAGCCATTTTTACAATATGACTGCCGATGCCGTAACTGCCACCGATCACAGCAATCACTTTGTCTTTGAGTCCGGTTTTTGTTTTTTCGGTCAGCAGTTCGCCGCTGTCCTCAACTGCTCTGAGCTGAAAGAGTTTGTCCAACAGAAAAATATCTTCCTGATGGGTGAGTTTCATATTGTAACCTTCGCCTTCGACCACAAAGATCTTTTCATCGGGCAGATATTTCTTGACCACACCACAATCATCGGTTGCTTTGAAATTTGGATCTTTTAATGCGATTCCATAAGCTTTTGAAATCGTTTCAATTTTAAATGCCTGTGGTGTCTGACCGTTGTTGAGCCGGTTTCGGTCAGGGATATTTCGGATCAGGCGGTTTTCGACTTCGATAATCGTATCCGTGGTTTTGATGGCGACATCCACCGCATTGTAGGTTTTGAGCGCACTGATACAATCGCTGATGATCCTGGGACTGACCAGAGGACGAACCGCATCATGAAAAATCAGATGGCAGTCTTCGTTCTGATAGGCACGAATGGCAGCAAGACTTGAATCATATCTTTCAGCTCCGCCCGCCAGTACTTTTTTGACTTTTGTATAATGATTTTGAGTCAGCAGATTTTCAATGTCTCTGATGTAATCGATATTTGAAATCACAGCAATCTCATCGATTTCGGGATGATTTTCAAATACATCGAGTGTATGTTCAATCACCTTTTTGCCCGCAATCCGGATCAGTTGTTTGGGCAACTCTGATTTGAGTCGGACACCTTTTCCGCCGGCTAAGATAATGGCTGTGTTTTTGGGCATTGACTTAATAAGATATTTGAGTGGTGAAAATTACAAATTATTTTATGATTGATTCATTTTGGACTTATTCATCTCAGTCCAAATCTCTTTAAAATCAATCCGATCTTTAACCAGCTTCTCAATAATTTAAAATTGAAAAGAATGATTGATGGCCATCTTTCTTCGGGAATCAGCCAAAAGTTTTTGAATTGGAAATTGAGTATCGAAAATAATATATCACGTTCGATCCCGCTGAGTTCCTTATTGTTTGAAATTCTTTTTTCACCCGAATGATGCGTCCATTTGAACAACACCTGATCGACATAGGATTTGGTTTTTGTCACCATAAACAATTTTACAAAATAATCCTTGTCCTGAAGTTTCCTGATATTCTTATTCCAGTAAAGATGGTTTTCTCTGTAAGCAGTTTTGTCAATCAGCGGGCCGATTGAAAGGACTGCTATAAAATTTCGAATGATCTGGTTGATGGTATAATTCTTTTCCAGTTTCATCAGAAAATTATCATTCTCATCCACATTGATATAATCACAAATACAAATCGGCGTGTTGTCGGTTTTCATTTTTTCAAACTGCAATGTCAGTTTTTCGGGCAGCAATTCATCATCAGAATCTAAAAATTGAAGATATCTTCCGGTGGAATTTCTGATTCCGTTGTTTCGTGCTGCTGGCGCACCTGAATTATTCTGAAAAATATATTTGATGATAAAATCCTCTGATTCGTTTTCGGACTTCCAATTCTGAATGACTTCTTTTGTCCGGTCGGTTGAACCGTCATCCACAACAATCAGTTCAATTGGCCGATAAGTCTGATTGTAAACACTGTTGAGCGGTTTAAGAATCAGATCGGCCCGATTGAAAGTCGGCACAATTACCGAAATCAGATTTTGTGTCATTTCTGTTTGATTCATTTGTCAATCATTGTCCAAAATACTTTCAACTGCTTTAATAAAATCCTTTTGTGAATATTCTTCGGTCAGCTTTCTGTATATTTTCACATTATGTTCCATCTCATTTTTTGACAGACCGATATTTCCTCTTTTTATATCATCCTTTAATTCTGAAACTTCTGAAATAATAAAATTGTTTGCTTTCATCCAGTTATAAGTTGAACTTCTTTTGTTGAGATATATTTTGCATCCGCTGAAAATAGCGGTGAAGATATTGCCCAATGCATGCTGACGATAACTGTTGATAACCAATGCGGATGCTTCAGAATACGCTTTTATAAAATCTGGCATGCTTAGAAACTCTTCCTGAAACGTCAAATAGTCAAAAGATTTGGACAGCTTTCTCACTTTTTGAGTGTAATCACCTTCAGGTCCGTAATTAAAAAACAAAAACAACTGATAATTACTGATGCTGTTCACTCGTCTGAGCATTTTTAAAATATCAATATGATTGTTCCAATAATGTTTACTGTTGCCAATCAGAATCAGATTTTTCTTTGGTGTATCCAAATTCAGATGACGATGTTCATTCAGAATAGGAATTTTGAGAAATTCAGGGAGATAAAAATATTTTCCAAGTCCGTCATATTCAAATTTATTGACCAGCAGAATACGGTCAATCTTTCTAAATATATTTCTTTGTTTTTCAGTATCAAACTTCATCGGTTTTTGAAAATACTGATGAATCAGATTTTTAAAATTTCTGATGATTGACTGCTCTTTTCGAATCGGAAAAAATGATTTTCGGGTTTCATTGCTGATAAACCCGTCTCGCTTCAAATAATAAAGCTCATAACCGAACAGTCTCAGAAATATCTTTTTATCGGGCGGAAGCTGTTCCAACAGTTTGGTTTTAAAAGTATCGAGTTCATTCAATATAATCAGATCAGCATCTTTTACAGCTTCAATAATCAAGCTGATGCTTCGATCCTGTCTTGGGAAAAATAAAATCGAATCACCATAATCCTTCTTGACATCTTCTTTGTCACCGACAAATATAATTTTGTTTTCAAAAGACTGAGAAACATATTTGTCAGAGTCATGTAAAAATTTTGAATCGGTATGGATATGAAAAATCTTCTTCATTTTAATTCCTGTTAACCTGATTTACTGACTTGCTTAAAACCAATATGTCCTGACTCTTTTTAATCTGCTCGAAACCGTAATTTTTATAAAATCCTTTTGCCTTTTGATTAAGGTCATTCACCTCCAGTTCGATTCGGTCAATCTGCGGATATTCGTTTTGGATTGACAACATTTTGTTCATCAATTCAGTTGCATGTCCTTTTCCCTGAAATTCGGGTTTGATACTAAAGGTTGTAATAAATGAATATTGATTTTCAATATTGACATAGAATGCGAGCAATCCGATCAGTTTGTCATTTTCGCGATATTCCAATCTGACGGCATTGTCAGCAATTTTTTGAGCATACCTGTCTATATCAACCCTCGTATCCAATTCCGGAATAAAAGAACTGTTCATCTCTTTCAGATAATTACTGATTTCTTGAAAATTGGAAAGATTAATGGTAATCACTTTTATAATTATTTAAATCAATTCATACCGGTCCAAAAATCCTTTTACAGTTTCAACCCTGTTAAACATCAACACATCCAAAATCGAAAGTGAAGGAACAAAATCATTTTTAAATTGCTGATATTCTATCTCTTCAGATTTTATAAAATTCAATTGGATTCCTTCTTCTGCAAATTCTTCTTTTTTGTACAATTCCATTCCGCCAATCGCATTGATGTTTCGATCGGCTTCTCGTTTTTTGCAAATCGCAAAAACTTTGTTTTTAAATCTTAATTCTTTGATTTCAGGACCCAGGCTCGATGACAAAACAATTTTTGTTTTAATTCCAAGATATTCTTTCATCACCAGCAGACTGTTATAAATATAATCGAACAAATTTTCTTCTTTGCAGTTAAAAATTGATTCGACCGTCGGATAAAATTCATCAAAGAAAGGTGCCTTTCTGTAATTGTTTTCAATTTTATTGAGCAGCTTGATTCTTTCGGTTTCAAAGGTATCTGACAAAAATCTTTGGTTGACATCCAGAAAATCAGAATCCTTTTTTAAAGGAAGCGTAAAATAAACATCCTTTCCGTTTTGAAGCATTCTGTTTCTGTGAAACCAGCCTTTTTTTGTGAATTCAATATTGTCATAAATCACAAATTCATCCACTGTATTGAACAATTGGAAATAGCCGGTATAAGGAAGAAAATAGGGCTGCATGATTCCGATTGTTTTCATTTGAAAAGCTGTTTTAAAAGTTCAAAATTTTGATTTGCCTTCTCTTTTACAGTCGGAATATTTTTAATCAGCTCTGCTTTGATTTGATCCAGATCTTTGTAACATTTTGATAATTTATTAAAAATATCACCTTTTCGGTCAGGTTCGGCAACCATCTTAATCATTCCTGCTTCATTTGCAAAACCTTTGAGTTTATGCGCTTTTGGTTCGTGTCCGTAATCGATTACAACCGTCGGAACAAACTGGCTGAAACCTGCAACTGCCGCATGAACTCTTCCGCTGATCAGCATATCAAAGCTACCGATAATCGTCTTGGTTGTCCAGGCATCATAAACACCGTCCAGACAAAACAGACGGTCTCTAAATCCTTTTTGTTCAAGAATTTTTTGAAGCTGTTTTGCAATCGGATAATCTCTGCCGTGTATCAGTTCAAAAGGTTCTTTGCCCGGCACAAAACCGTTTGAATGCGACATCAGGCAAAGTTTAATATTCTGATTTATATTCAAAAATTCAATAAGCGGTTCAACCAAAAAATCATATTCTTTATCCTGTCTCGGCCATTTGTCAAAAGGACCTTCTGTGAAATTCCAACCGCAAAGGATGACACCGAGTATTCGGTAATCTCTTTTGATTTTTAAAAACGGATGAACCGATTCCAAATTAAGATTCTTTTTGGGTTCAAATAAAAATGCAGGACAGCTTAAATCTTTCAATTTTGTCAGATCAAATCCATTTTTCAAAAGAACATTTCTGCTCAAAGCTTCCCGATTGGTGACCAGATCAAAATTTTGAAAAATCTCTTTTGCAAATTCCAATTTTTTTGATGGATGAAAAGGTCCGGGCGAACCTGCAATCATTGCTGTTTTTTTTCCAAGAAGCTGTGCTGTTCTGTCTTTGTATAAACCGGTAAGAAAACGATCGGCGCCCAAAAAGTCTGCATTGTCTCCCCAGATATCGCCGCTGAAATCAATGATCAGATCTGATTCATTCACTGCTTTGATATAATCGGTTAATTCGGAAAGCTTTCCGGTTTTTGAAAATTCCAATGCAATTTCATATTCCTTTTTTGCTGTTTCCAAATCCGATTCAAGAAAACCGTAATACAGTTCCATCGGCAGAACACTGACTTTTTCGTCTTTGCAAAATCGATCGGACATTTGAAAAGTGGTTCGAATATTTGAATTTGGAAAGCTTTTGTGGAGGCCTCTAATCAGAGGTTCCATTATATAGTAATTTCCAATATTTCCGAATTCCATTCTTCCCCAATGAAGGGTACACTGACCGATTATTAATATATTCATATTTTATCGTTATTCTTTTTCATTGTAAATTATAAAAAAAGCTCAGGGTTTGGTATTTTCGCTATAAAGGTTCATTTGAAAATACTTAGCCGTGAGCGCTATAGGGTGACGCAAATATAGTGCTTATTCTTAAAATAATACAATGAATTATAAATCCGCAAACTTTGATTCATTCTTTTTATTCAAATTATTTTATTGACAGATATTTTAAATAATTTTAGAGTGAAATATTTGACAATTACAACTCCTGCAATTCAACCATCTTTCTGAATCTTTCCTGTTTCCGTACCAGTTCTTCAAAGCTGCCGCTGTCAACAATCACTCCTTTGTCCATCAACACCACCCGATCCACATTTCGAATGGTGGACAGCCGGTGTGCAACGATCAGCAAAGTGTATTTTCCCTGAAGATTTTCAATGCTCTGCTGTATCTCTCTTTCGGTTTCGGAATCCAAAGCAGAGGTTGCCTCATCAAGAATCAGCAGATCGATCTCCTTATACAGTTCTCTTGCAATCGAAACCCGCTGTTTCTGTCCGCCGCTGAGATTGATGCCGTTGTTGCCCAACAGGGTTTCGCCCCGATTTGGGAGTTCTTCAATAAATTCGGTCAGTGATGCCTGTTGTATGCTTTGGTTGAATCTTTCGATATTCTCAATCGTTTTTTCTGCCCAAAAAGTCACATTGTTGTAAATGGAATCATTAAAAATCACCGGATCCTGGCTGACATATCCGATACGATCCTGATAGCTTTCCTTTTTGAGGGTTTTGACCGGAATATCATCGACCCGGATTTCGCCTTCGTCCTCATGCAGCAGTGCTGCAATCAGATTGACCAGCGTAGTTTTTCCACTGCCGCTCTCACCCACAAATGCAATGCTCTGACGTGCCGGAATTTCAAGATTGATATTTTTCAGAATCAGTGTATTGTCATAATAAAAGTTGACATCTTTGAGTTCGATGCTTTCTTTGAATTTTGGCAGTTCGATCTTTCCGTTTCTTTCCTTATTGGCCTGAAGCATCTGTTGGAAATCTCTGAGATTTTCCATTGAGCCGGAAACCTGAAGGAAGCTGTTCCAGGTCTGCTGCAATGCAACCAGATAGGTAAGTGCACGATAGAAAAACAAAAGACTGATCAGCATGGTCCCCATATTGCCGCCCAGATATTTGAACTGTATAAAGATGACCAATGAAATGATAATCACCAAAAGCGGTTCTCTTGCCGCCTCACTGACACTTGCCAAAAATCCCATCTGTCTTCGGGAAACTTCAATATCATTGATTGTTTTTTCCATACGGTCACCGTACTGATGGACGCGGCCGGTTGCTTTCAGATATTTGAAATGACCAACATGCTGTATGATCTGGCCCTGAAAAGTATTTCCGTACTCTGTGAATTTTTTTGATGCTTCAACTGTATATTTGTAGATGATATGATACAGAAAATGGGTCATCAGACCGCCAAATGAAACCAGAAGTGCAAATTTGGGATCGAGCACAAACGCAAATGCGATATAGACGGTCAGCATAATCGAGTTTTGTATCGTCTGAAAATAACTGCTGAAAGCGCCTGAGATTCGTCCTACCTCTCCGCTCATCGTATTTTGGATACGGCCTGCATCTGAGAGTATGAATTTTTTGAAACTCATTTGGTTCAGATTTTTGAGCAGATCAAGTCTGATTTTTTTGATAAACGACTGGGTGATGATGACCCGATAGATGCTGTTGAGATAATAGACGATTCCTTTGAGCACAAAAAAGAAGATCATCACCATCAGTACGCTGGTGATATTGAGTCCGATTCCGATGTCTTCGATCCAGTCGATCAGGAATCCGAGTTTTCCCATCTGTGACGAATCGACATTGATGTTTTCACCGCCCACGACCTGGAGGAGCGGAAAGAACATTGAGAGTCCGAGACCGTCGAGTACGCTGACGAGCAGGCTGAGTCCGAATGCGATGAAGACCTTGTTCCTGAGGTAGGAATAGAAGAAAGCAAAACTGCTGAAATATTTTTTTACAAATTTTTTAAGGTGCTTCATTTTCAGTACATCGGAGGAATGACAAATTTATTTTAAATCCATCCGATAATTAACGGATTTGGTTGTTTTTTTAACGGATTTCGGCTTGTTTTATTGCCGATGGCAAAGATAGGGATTTTTGTTTCGTTTCAAGTTTCAGGTTTCAGGTTGGACGTGAGACATGAGATGTGAGACGTGAGAAGGGTTGGGTGTGGGGTGATGGGTGTTGGGTTTCAAGTTTCAGGTTCCAAGTTAGACGTGAGACATTGAACATCCCTGATTAGAGTTGACCACTTTTGGTTAAACATTCATTATCAAAAATAGTAATTATCGGCAATGAAAAAAACTGATTATTAATCCATCTGCTTTCAAAATCTATTGGACTTAATTTA
>Ga0222419_100145_pt1 | contig 123632 bp, 108 predicted proteins | sample 1B20Ametagenome_FD_182474 | JGI IMG/M metagenome (GOLD analysis project Ga0222419, IMG submission 182474) | Enriched microbial communities from leaf-cutter ant dump, University of Wisconsin, Madison, United States - 1B20A (version 2) | ecosystem: Environmental > Terrestrial > Nest > Insects... | reverse complement strand
GTCGGCAGGGAAGTTTACCATTGCTGAAATTGCTAATTTTGCATCGGTGACCGAGGACTTCGTACAGAAAGTCCGTGCTGGCTTATCCAAAAAAAAGTAGGTTTACGTATATTTTAGTGAAAAACTTTAAGTTTTTCATCTTGTTTTATAAGTAAGAGACAGGGCTTTCGTTTCGGAAGCCTTTGTTTTTGTCACTTCACCCTATAAAGATTAGTCCTCTTTTTCGTCCCCCTGTTGGCGCTGCTCTCCAGAGCAGTGCCATTAATGGCAATAGTATGGCTCGCACGGCAGGCTTTTAAGGCTTACATTTGCGCTGTGCTATAACTGGTGTTTTTTCTAAGGCACCGCTTGCAAAGCGGCGCCAGCGGGGGAGTTATTAATTGTTCTCTCTACGGTGTCACACTTTGCGATACCTTATTCCTTCTCCCTCCCCACATCAAACCCCTTAACCACCGTCACACCTTTAGAAGCGGAGCGGGGCGTATTTTCCTGTAAGCGGTCGATATACTCAAAGAGCAGTTCGATATTCTGGTCGTGTCCTTTCTGTTTTTTAGCGATTTGTTCTACGGTGTATTTGATTTCAGCTATCTCCAGCTTTAACTCTGTATTATCCGAAAGCAGTTGTCTCATGCGGGTGAATATCCGCATGATCTGGATATTGACGGCTACCGCTCTATCACTGTTCAACACGCTCGATAGCATAGCTACGCCTTGTTCGGTAAACGCAAAAGGTGTGGTAGGGCTGTATTTGACTCCCTCTGGCAGGTTATCACAGATTGTGATAAGCTCACGCCACTCTTCTTTTGTGAGTTGAAACATGAAGTCTTCCGGAAACCGTTGTTGTTTTCTTTTTACTGCTTGCTTTAGAACACGGTTTTCCACTTGGTAAAGACTTGCTAGGTGAAAATCCAACATAACTTTATATCCACGAATATTGAATATTTGGTTCATCACCGCTTCTGTTGCTATGGCTACTTCGTGTTGACATTTACTCATAATTTCCCCGTGTTTATCATTAATTTTTGCTATCATAATTTGTGATAGCAAACCTCAGCGCTCCATCATCCCGGTCAGCACCCTAAAGTTAGCAAACACCCCTCTGAAAAACAACCACCTCTACCATTTTACAACCACAGGTGTCTTCTCCCAGTTCGTCTGGTTTAGAAGGTAGTTTTCAAATGTCTTGTTCTCTACCTGATTGATGAGGACGTATTTTGTCCAAACAAATTTTTTCGTGGTCTGTATATAGAATTCCCTTTCTTGTAGATCTTTACATTTGGATAGTATGACGATGTGCTTTGTCCAGCTGATTTCTCCAACCAATGGTTGGAGATTTGGCTTGTCATGGTATTCTGTGTATAGCTGTGCCATGTACCACAGATTTGAGGTCGAAAAACCACCCATTCCAGAAAACTCTGCCTGCAGTTCCTTGGATAACTTCGGGACTATTCCTTTGCCCCATGACAAATATCAGATAAATCACCGATTTCAAAACATACTCTAAAGCAACGTAGCATTTCTGGACAACTTAATAATATAATCCATGCTCTACAACAAGATGGGTTAATAGAATGGACTATACCGGAGGTGCCAAAGAGCTCCAAACAGCAGTTTAGGATAATAAAACGAGGAATAGCGTTTCTTCATTTATTGGAATAACTCGTTATCTCTATGTTCGATAATGAAACCGTTTTCAGAAATATTGAAAGACCTTTCTTCGTATCGATTTCATAATTAGCGAAACCTGCTCAACCGGTGAAAAGCTTCTATCGAGAATCTACGGAATCAAAAACGCTGTAGTGCCTTGGAGTTTGTCTGTTGTCCAGCTATAATTATTAACCAATCGTTTAGAACCTATTTTTAAGAGCTCGACAGACTGAAGCTTCTCAAACCGATAGTTGCTTTGGAATACGGCATCATGTATGAAATAACTTCCCTTAAAATATTCAGCGTGCTTTTTGATCGCCTCTGCTAATTCGGGTGATTCGGACACGAGGATAAACGATCTGGAATCGCCGAAGTGAGGACGACATTCCAAGATCACCTTTCCCTGTACCGTAATTTCCGCATCAATAAAAAGGTGATGTGTGTACTGTCCGTCAAAGCTGCTGATGATAGGGAGTAGGAGAATAAACCCAGCAAGTAATATAGCCGTGTAAGTAACGTATTTTGAGAATTTCTTAGCTCTTAAAAGATAATGTGGTATCAAAGCTAGCAAGGCCACAGTGCCTATGAAAGGCAAAAATAACACATACAGAAGGGATTCGGAGCGAATATCGAACATCAAATATTTCTCGACGTCTTTGAGAAATAAGATGGAATAGGTGAGCGCGGTGAAATACAAGAGATAATATCCAAGATTGACGTTTCTGATGGCTAAGAATATCGCTACTATTAATGTAGGATAAAGTCCCATATAAAGCCACGTCACGGTATAGCTGCCCATTCCGTAAGCAAAAGCTGTTATTGAAATAGGAAACAAAGCTATTAACATGATGATACTGATCGTGATTATGATGAGTTTAGCATTTTTAGTCATATAAGATGATATTAGGACAGGAAGCGGTCAATTCATGTACAGTCTTTTCAATTTTTGACAATTATTGAGTCAAACTTCCTTTGCCATATAATTCTATACGATCATCTAACAAGGTAAGTGCATTGCCACCATGTCTAGAATGGTTTACTTGTATCAATAGGAGAGGAACAATAAGTATTACAAATAGAAAAATCAAAAGCACTGTCATTCCTGTACTGGTGAGCCACTCTACCGCCCGTAATAGTAACAAAATGGCTCCGTTGTAGAATAGGAGTATCCACAGCTTTTTAAAATGTTTCCAGTAGGATGTTTTCAATTCCATTTAATTCATTTTATAGATGAAGTCATTTTGTGATATCGATTAGGTGATTTAGATGCTTTTCCAGTGGAACTCCAAGGCGTTTGCTTAACTTTAGTTGCTAAATTTATATTTGTCTATTATCATTCTTTTTACTTCATGATTGCTACTGAATTTTAGCTTTTCAGATCCACAAATCCCACAACTCCAGACCATATACCTGAAAGGTTTCTTAAACTGAAATTTATTCTTTGTTATTGGATTATTGAAGTTCTTGCATCTTTCACAATAACATTTATTACGTTCTTCTAGTGGAATTTTCAGATTTTCCATTTGCACAAAAATTTTGAATTCTTCCAGAATGAAATCTTTGGAGTTTTCAAGAGTTAATCCGGAATTAAATAAAAGAGAATTGTCATAAGTCAAATAATCTAAATCTTCATCAATCTCATAAAATGCTCTATAACGAGGATCATATTCAGTTGCAGAAACTATTTTACGCATTTGACTAAAAGCATAGTCAATACCAATTTCTTTATTGATAGCTTTCCGTGCAATTGTCATCGCGTATTTATGGATTAGTTCTTCATCCGTTCTTTCAATATTAAGCTTTAAATCATTGACGCTTTTCCAAAAATATTCTTCTCGCTCTTCTGTGCCTTCATGATCCAAGCCTGCAAGGATATAGAGGTTTTCAGAGTTGTAGCCTAATTCTAAGACACGGATAGCCCAATAAACAAGCTTCTTACTGTCAAATTGGGACAATGCTCTTTCTGCTAAAATTTCAAGGGTTATTTCTTCGAGTGTCATTGGGGTATTTTCAAACTTTCGTATTTCAACCAGTCCGACTTTTAAGAAGGGCTATATGGGCATCTCACTTTTCTTTTCCATTCAAAGAATTTATCCAAGTATCCATATATTGACGATTACTCTCTTCCCATTTTTTGGCGTCTTCGGGATTGTAATATTGTGTGGAGACTGCGCTACCATTTTACTTCTCCTCTCCATAAATCACACCCTGTTCCCTTAATACATTTTTCTCCCGTTCTATTTCTGCGGCGAGTTCTTCCTCGGTCGGAAGATAGGGAAGGTATTTGCTGGCAAACAGCTGTTTGCTTTCGTTCAGCACGGAGTACTTTGCTATCGTACGATCCGTTTCCGTGCAGAGTAGTATGCCAATGGTTGGGTTATCCCCCTCTTTACGTTCCAAATCGTCAAACATGCGCACATACATGTCCAATTGACCGATATCTTGGTGTGTGATTTTATCCGTTTTCAGTTCGATAATGACGAAGCACTTTAAGATATAATTGTAAAATACCAAATCAATAAAAAAATCCGATATTTCTGTACGGATGTGTTTTTGACGAGCTACAAAAGCAAAACCTTTACCCAGTTCCAGTAGGAACTGTTGCAGATTATCAATCAAAGACTGTTCGAGTTGCTTTTCAGTATATGCATAGTTTGTCGGAATGTTCAGAAATTCCAATACGGTTGGGTTGCGGATAAAGTTACGTTTATCAAGTTGAAAATCTTTTGTATTCTCCTGCATTTCATCTTCTACAGGCTGAGGGTTTTGCGAGGAGAGGAGACGCTGATAATACAGTGTATTGATATTGCGCTCCAATTGCCTCACGCTCCAGTTCTGTTCGGAGGCTTCTTTAAGATAGTAGAGTCTAGCTTTGGAGTCAGAAACTCGTGTAACTGCCCGAATATGAGACCATTCCAATTTGGCACACGCGTGTGCCAAATCTTCCCACTGGGGAAAGGTGAGGTAGCACTTACGTATATCACGAAGTGTTCTAGTGCTAAACCCACTGCCTAAACCATCTGAAAGATTCTGTAATATTTCTTTACCGTATGCTGCTCGATCATATCCTTGTTGTTCTTTTTCTACTATACGTTTCCCCATCTCCCAATAACATTCGATCATTGTGTAGGAAGTCGTACTGTAGACTTTCTCTCTTGCTTTATCAAGCAGTTGTTTTATTTCTTGGACAAATTCTTTCATGGTTGTGCTTATGAAATCTGGCCTGTTTTTGACTATAAAATCCCTCAAACCATCCTACGGTTCCCGTAAAAACTTCTGCTTTTATATAATACAGATGCAGGGTTTCAGGCTCATCAGTTTTACTTGGTTCATTTGATTAATAATTTTTCAATGTAATATACCAAAATGTGATACTTAATACTCATTTTGAGGTCACAACGTGTGCTCACTGATGTCATTCTCTAGTTTTCTTAGATAGACACTTTTTGATGTAATCCATAATTAATTTACTAATTTATTTAAATCCAGCTTATAACCCGCAGCAATTAATTCTTTCGCTAACCCTAATTGCCATCTACCATTGGTATCCAGCTCTTCATAACCAACAGAAAGGATATCTGAGGGAGACTCGACACTTGACTCTTTAAGGAGACATACACGTTCCCTACCTAATCTGCCAATAAAATAACCCAGTTCTAAAATCACATTCTGCCTTGCCCGTAAATTTAAATCTTTATCGTCGATTAGCCTTCCTTCATCATCTGCTGACAAAATTACCACAGCGAAACCCACATCTGAGTGCTTTTCAAACTTTTCGATTATTGTCTTCCCACCATTACTTTGTTCATGGAGAATAATAGCTTCAAGATTTTGTTTTTCAAGAAATCTTGCTACTTGACTTTTAAATAGTTCATTTCGACCGTGTACTATAAATACTTTATTGTTATTAGTTCTTACTGTCGTTCTTTCAATGATATTGGGCGTCGAAGGTTTCAAATATTTAGAATTTTTTTCAAGCGCTATTAATACGTCCAGTTTTTTTTGTAAAACTTTCTTGTGATCAGCTAGCGCATCATCACCATATCCCATTATAAACATATTCCTTCCAGCTGAAAGGAAATCATTGTGATGGTCTTCAGCTTCAAACGCCTGCTTCAAGAAATAGGCAACGTTTGTTAGCCAGCTATCGTCGTCTTTGGTTAGATCATTGTAACTTGTATACAATAATAACTTTTTTCCGCCCTCGATATACTCTTTTAAATCTGTAAAGTAATCTTCAAAAGATATTTTTAATCCCATAGTTATAATTTTTGGTATTGCAAAAATGTGATACCCTGTATTGCACTCAGACGTTACAATCCCTAATCTCCGCATTTACTTCTTCTTCCCAATCTCATATCCCACTTTCTGCCTCGGCTTGTCTTCCTTTTCAATAAACTTACTTAGATAATCGAACAAAACCTCGATTTTCTGATCCTGTTTGATCATCTGTTTTTCTACTTGTTCCACTCTTAGAAATACGTCCTTGTGAGCAAGTAGCATTTCCCTTATTTTGGTATAGATTCGCATGATCTGGATATTTACCTGTATTGCCTGATCGCTGTTTAAGACGCTAGACAACATTAGCACTCCATGTTCGGTAAATACATTTGGCAAATAGGTTCTGCCCCCTCGTCCGTCTTTTGAGGTCGCAATTTGCGACCTCAAAGATTCCCATTCTTCTTCTGTAAGTTGAAACATGAAATCAGCAGGGAAACGGTCGCTATTACGACGTACGCGCTCATTAAGTCGTTTAGTCTCCACACCATATAGCTCTGCAAGATCACTATCAAGCATGACTTTTTGATCTCGGACGAGATATATCTTGTTTATAACAACCTCATCCGGTATCATCACTTTGTTGATGGTTTTGCCTTGTGTTTTAGTCATAAGCCTATAATTGCATTAGCTATCGCATTTTGCGATGTTAAGTTTTCATTTACTAATTAATAGTAGACAGATCCTTAATTATGGTCATAACAAATAATATTATTACTGTACAAAAGAACATATGCCCCATAAAGAAGATTGTCCGCTTTTTTCTAGGTTCTTCTTTAGCTTTATAGCTTTTCCAATTAAAATACAAGCCGATTGGTGCTAGTGTTAATACAATTAATATAGGTAAAGCTACAAGTGTTTCAATAAGTATTAAATAATCATCACGCAGTGGTCTTAATAAGGTGTTTGTCAAAATTGAAACAATTAAAGCAATGGTATAAAATCTAAATATTTTTATCGATTTATTTAAATATTGAGGTTCAACTACTGTAGACATCTCTCTAAATTTATTTTTTATTCTTCATCCACTCACTCTCATGGAGCAGATCCCTAATATCTACTTGAAGGTATTTAGCTATCTTATACAAATCATCTAACGGAGGTTGTCTATGGTTGTTAACCCATCGAGACACAGTTTCCTCTGACTTTTCTACATGTTTAGCTATCTCTCTATTGGTGATATTATTTTCTTCAAATATCTCTGCCAATCTGTTTATTTTAGGCATATTGAAATAATTTTATAAAAAAGTTTGACGTTTAGTGTCAAACTGTGTATATTTGCATATGAATTAGCGATTAGCTAAGTCATAGATTTTGAGCAGTGTTAGGATTATCCTAATAAATACGATGAGTCTCCAAGTTCTCGATTGGCATCTGTGAAGGAGGCGGTAAGGTTATGCTCATTTCCTACGAATATTATATCTTTGCATATAAGCGTAGGGGTGGGCCTTACTGTGAATCCGCTTTCAGATGCCACCTAAAGTTTTTACTTTAGGACTGACCTAAAACTTCGGTTTTAGTGAGACGAGTGGAGGATCGTAAGGTTTCACTCTTACGTGATTTTTGGAGCTTATCGTTCATCATAAACCAAAAAGTTATGAGAACGAAAAAATTAACCAACAACACCAGTACCCAAAGCCACCTTGGTAAGGTGTCGCTTCCGTATTCCCGTAAACAATCCTTAAAGAACGTCTTTAAATCACCCGAATAAAATATGCCAGATATACAGACAGGTAAGCGGTGTGGTTAAAGGCATTGTGATATCAAAAACGGACACACAAACCGAGGCGTCAACGTACGTCTCCACAATGCGCCACGACAAAAAAGCACCTTTTACCCTGTCTGTTACCGACCTCCAAAACAAAATTGCACAATCGATTGCATAGGGTTTCTTTGGTCAGTAAAGGCATTTTTATCTTAGCACCTTAAAATTAGTCTTTCCTTTCCATTCCTGCAAATTGATTTTCGTCATATTTTCCTTTTTTCAACAAAAAGGGGGAGGTCGGTCTCTTAGATTTTTAATGTAATGGGATATCGCAATATGCATATCGCATTATGCAATACTAATCATTAAACCGATTAAAAATATGACGTATTTATACGACAGGGCCATGCATTGTCCAAATGTGGAGACCATTGCCAAAAGGCGAGGCACGGCGCAACATGCCACGTCTCTACGAAACCGACGAACAAACCGAAATAACCACATTTCCGACATACGTAGGGGCAGACCTGTGTGTCTGCCCGATATAAAGGGATCGACACATAGGTCGACCCCTACCGTATTGTTGATTATATTTTTTGTTTCATGTATGTTGTTTGGTTTATCTGACGCCCGGGCGCAGTCTCGAGGTGGTCTCGGGACTGCTGAAGGGCAAACCCAAATCAAACCGCTAAAGATAGGGGATACTATACCGGAGGAGGTCTGGAACTATAGAATGCCCTTGTTTACAGATACCTTGGTAACGGACACCATCAGTCTCTCTGCCTTTGGGGAAGCCGAAGTCCTGATCATCGATTTCTGGCCGTCATGGTGTAGCTCATGTGTAAAGACTGTCTATGAACTTGACAGTATCATCAATAGTAATGACTTTAAGAACGTCAAACTTGTATCCATCTGTGTATACGAAACAGAGGAGAGGTTAAAGGCTTTTATAAAACGGGTAGGGTGGGCTATTCCCACGCTGTTTGACTATTCCTTTATGGTGGATACGATGTTGTCACGCTATCTGGGCATGTATGGCCAAGTGTTGGTCAGAGGCAATAGAATATTGGGTGCCCCATTAAAGCAAACATTGACCGTAGAAAATCTTAGACGTATGGACAATGGCGAATGGCAGGACGTGACAATCTCCTATCACGATGAAATGCCAAGGAGGGGAGGAGTATGAAGTGCCGTAAGTTTTTAATCGCGTGCGCGTGTATATCTGTGTTGGTCGTTGTTGGAGTGGCTCGTGCACAAAATACTGTCACTATAAAGGTGCTCTCAGCGCTGGACAGTTCGGTTATTAAAGGAGCGTCGATTTCGAATATTCGGAACGAGGTAGTGTCTCTGACAGACGATCGAGGCCAAGTGTCGACTCCTGCTGAGGTCGGCGATCAGATACGCATCAGGCATATCAGTTTTAGGGACATGGAATTTTTCGTTTCGGGAAATAAAGATACTACAGTATGGTTGCAGCCTGCCGACCAAAGCATTGAAGAGGTCGAGATTGTCAGCACAGGCTATTTCTCAGCACCTCGGGAAAGGCTTGCGGGAAGCTATACGCACATTGATAACAAGTTACTAAACCGGGGAACATCCAGTAACCTGTTGGAGAGGCTGGAAGGTATAGCGGGCAGTCTGCAATTTGACCGTGGCGCTTTGGAAGGGGAGAATACAGACGGAGCTCCCGAATTGAGAATCCGTGGCACATCTACGCTAATCTCGGACTCGAAGCCATTGGTCGTCGTGGACGATTTTCCATATGAGGGCGATATCCGTGGCATCAATCCAAATGATGTGGAATCTGTCACCATATTAAAAGATGCTTCTGCGGCTTCGATATGGGGAGCGAGAGCTGGCAACGGAGTAATCGTCATCACGATGAAACAAGGGGCTTATCAGAAACCTGCGGAAATATCTGCCATGTCGGCTTTAAAATGGACAGCCCGGCCCGATCTTTTCTATAACCGATCTGTCTTGAATCCGGCAACCGTGATGGATTTCCAGAAAAATCTGTTTGAAAACAAGGCATATCCCGAAACGGATGTTTCGGCGATTCCTGCATATGTCGAGTTGCTGATAAAAAAACGCGACGGAAATATAGTAGAATCGGAATTTGAACAGATGGAGGAGCTGTACCGGAATAGCGATATAAGGCGTGACGCTCTTAACTATGTTTATAGGCCTGCAGTGCAACGCCAATATAACTTGGTGCTTCGGGGAGGTGAAAGGCAGTATCGCTATAATTTAACCGGTGGATACCAAAAGGAAGACACCCGGATTGTGGGACAGCAAAATGCGTCATATAATTTTTCCCTGCAAAATGGCGTCCAATGGAAACATGGTCTAGAGCTGGACGGTACCGTTCGCTATAGTGGGCAAAAATCGGTCTCGAATGCAATTGAGCTTTCGGCATTAGGAAATGAGAACCTCTATCTGCCATTGCAGGACAGTGATGGACATAGCCTTCCGATATTGCGGTATCGACAATCACTGCGTCTTGCCTATCAGGAAAAAGCTCAGGATAATGGCTTGTTGGACTGGATGTACAGGCCATTGGATGAATTAAGGGAAAACCGTTTTACGGATAGAGACAATTCGATATCGCTCTACGCCAACCTATTGCAAAAGTTACCCCTCGGCCTGCAATGGCGATTGAGCTATCTTGTTCGTCAATCTTTAAGCGAGGTGGAGCGCTTCTATTCCAAGGACAGTTATTTCGCCCGTGATCTAGTTAATACTTTCACACAACAGGACGGAAAACGGATAATTCCTGTAGGTGCTGTTCTGCAGCAGGAACCCCAGCATAGAGGTACGTTGCAATCCTTACGCTTCCAATCCGCCTATAGCAAAGAATGGAAGGAGCGATTAGCGCTAGACGTGCTGGGAGGCATCGAAGCATCGGCATCAGTTAGTAAGTCGGGTACTTCTTCCACCATATATGGATATGATACGTACAGTGAATATGGCACAATGCAGAATATGTTTGGCAGAGAAGAATACTGGACAAGACCGAACGGTTACATGGCCATGGTGCCTACGCCTTCCAACGCGCCCACTCGAAGCAACAATAGGGCGTTGAGCGCTTATGGCAATATGGGTGTTTCTTTGGACAGGAAATATGTGCTGAGTGGCAGTATCAGATGGGACGGAAGTAATCTGTTGGGTGTTAAGACTAACGAAAGAGGAATTGCGCTATGGTCATTTGGCGGAAGCTGGAAACTGGATGAAGAATCGTTTTTTCCAACAGGTATCTTCGACTTGTGGAAGTTTCGCATGACCTACGGTAGCTCGGGCAACATCAATAAAACTTTGGGTCATCTGCCCGTTATACGCAAAAGAACGGATACTCGATATGGAGTAAACTATGCCGTACTGAGTAGCCCCGGAAATCCTAGCTTGCGGTGGGAGCAGGTCGATATGTTCAACGTTGGATGGGATTGGAGGTTGGCGGGAGCCGGGCTCAGAGGTACAGCGGAATATTACCATAAACATGCTAAACACCTCTTGAGTACCTTGGCTATTGACCCAACCATTGGTGTATCGTCCAATTATATGCAGAATTATGCAAATATGCGCGCAAAAGGTTGGGACATGTCATTGGCGCAGTCTGCTTCTTGGGGAAAATTTATAATAGAGAATACCCTATTGCTCAATTATGTAAAGAATGTTGTTACGAATGTCAAGGACATTCCCCGCAAGAGCGTGCACGATTATGTGACCTCCCGCTATTTCATACAAGGAGAGTCTCCGGATATCCTGTTCAGTATACCTTGGCATGGATTGGACGGAGAGAATGGGTATCCTGTTTTCTATCATGCCGATGGTTCAAGGGTAACGGACTACAGCGCATATTACAACGGTCTTGACATCAACGATCTTAAACATGCCGGGGTGAAGGTAGCTCCTTGGTTCGGTTCGTACCGATTGGATGTCGGATGGAAGGGCCTCCGCTTCAGTGCGTTGCTCATGTACAAAATGGGACATGTGGCCCGTTTAAAATCTTATACACCGGGCGCAGAGCATACGCGAACAGGATACAACTTCTACCATATGGATTATTATGACCGTTGGCAGAAGCCCGGTGACGAGGCTTTTACGCATATTCCAGCTACAGTGGAAAAGTATGAGTCAAATTTCCACCGCTTGTACCAATACAGCGACGTACTGATCGAGCCATTGGACCATATACGGTTGCAGGATCTGACTTTAAGCTATGCATTATCCGGCAACACCTTAAAGAAGATCGGCTTGAAACAGCTCGAAGTCGTTATTTCTGCGCACAACTTAGGTATGCTATGGAAAAAATCCAATAGTCCAATCGATCCAGAATATCCAAACACAAATTACCCGGCAAGCAGGTATTTCAATACAGGTATCCGAGTTAATCTTTAACCTATGTAATCATGAAACAGATAACATCTATATTATTGTCCATTATTTTCGGAAGCTGTTCATCAAGCTTTTTGGATGTGAAACCCAATATGCAAACCATCGTCCCGGAGACATTGGAAGACTATGGTTTGTTGCTTTATGAAAACAATACGTTTGGAGCCTCCTCGCCAACACAGCTGGGTCTTATGGGAACAGATGAATATCTATTGAGCGATGCTAACTATAGGGGGCTATCGGTAGTGTCTACAGATATTTTTCAAAAGCAGGCCTATACATGGGAAAAAGAGATATATACCGGAGACGAATCGTATACAGACTGGTCGAAGGGATATGCTCGGATATTGCAGGCAAATGTGGTACTTGACGGACTGGCCAATTTGGAAATAACGGATGAAAACAGGGAACTGTTTTTTAGTATAAAAGGCACGGCACTGTTGCATCGAGCATTTGCCTACTACGCCTTAGCCCAATTGTACTGTCCGGTTTATTTCTCAGAAACTAATGGAACTATGGGGTTGCCTCTTCGAAAAAGTGCTGATCCTACTTTAAAAATAGACCGTTCATCGCTACAGGATACTTACCATTTTATCGAGAATGATCTTCGGGAGGCTTTGACTCTACTGCCCCCTAAAAGAAAAGGTAGTTTTCAGCTGGAAGGAGACAAAGCTACGGTGCATGCTTTGCTTGTACGGTTGTATATGCAGATGGGGGATTATGTAGAGGCAGAAAGGCAGGCAAAATCTTGCTTGGATATTCCCCATGAACTGTTGGACTATAACGATTTTGATAAAAATAAGAGTTATAGCTTTCCATCATACGGGATCGGAAATGCCGAGATTCTTTATTATAATTTTCCAACATCAGTACGGATATTGGGAGAGGTGGTTATAGAAATAAACCCAGCCTATCTAACCCTCTACGAGGAGGGGGATCTGCGCCGGGAGTTATTTTTTAAATCGGTTTCCGGTAGGACAGTTTTTAAAGGTTCCTACATAGGCAATTCATCTTATTTCACAGGATTGGGAGTAGACGAGGTTTATCTTAACTATGTGGAATGTTTGGCTAGAAATGGAAAGACGGAGACCGCTATCCATACACTAAATATGTTTAGGGAAAAGCGAATTTCTCACGAGAGCTATGAACCCTATCACAGCATGAACAGAGACGAACTCATGGTGAAGATCATGGAAGAAAGAAAACGGCAATTGCTTTTAAGAGGTTTGCGATGGGAAGATTTGCGTCGTTTTAACAAAGAGCGTGAATATGCGCAAGATCTTGTCAGAATAGTTGAGGGTGCAACTTTTAGGCTTGAAGTAGGAAGCCCCAGATGGACTTGGCCAATACCTCCTACCGCTATTGCCAATGGTGGATATACACAAAATCCACGCTGAATGAAAGTAAAAAATTGTCTCCCTATTCCACTGGTAGGGAGACAACTTACTGTTTTGGTGAGACGGATCACATTAGTTATTTGGCTGTGGCTGTTTGCGGGAATATCCATCTTCATCTTCGTCCACATCTGAATTGTTTGAAGCAATTCCTACAGCTTTACTGTTGCTGTTGATGGCATCTTCTAGATCGGTCCCAGACAACGTGAAATTTGTCGCATCGGGCTCAAATTCTACTACCACCGCACAGAAATTTCCGGTGTTGTCTTTCCGCGCACAGTCGGATGGATGTGTTTCTTGGGGGGGTGAGGGAAGAGGCGCAGACGATGCCAACTGTTGGCTAGAAGCACTTGAATTAGGCGTTTCAACCAATTCATACCATTTGTAGATCGGCTCATCGTTTTTGGCACTATGATATTTGCTAATGCCAAATGACATAAGTGTTGTTCCTGCAATAGCTAAAGCTACTAAAGCCATTGCATGTTTGATGATAAAGTTTTTCATCGCTTTGAATTTAAAATTTTAGTAAATACTGTTTTTATGCTGTCTTTTGGCCGACACGCCCTCCGCAGTGGCTGACCTGGAGCCATTGCTTCGCTGTAATTTTCGTTCTACATAATAGCCCAATATGCTAAGCGCTAGGAAAAACAGGTTGAACCAGAAATGCTGCGTCCAGCTCATACCGCTGATCACCGACCCACAGCCACAGGGCAGTTTCTCCCATATGCCCAATAGCGCCAAGCCAATATAGGTAGTAAAGGCTGCCATCAATAACGATGACAGCCCAAACCCAACCAACCGAAACCGACTGCTAACAATACATACAGCAGTTAATAACTCTAAGGGAGGCAACGTATAGATCAACACTTGGCCCAGGGTGTCTGAAAAGGGCTGACGCATGATACTGGCTTTGAATACCTCGAAATGTATAAGCTTATCTAAGCCTACCGGAATCCACAGTAACAGCAACGCGATGCTGATTAGGGCGATATATGCTGTTTTTGTTCTCATTTTCTTTTCACTAATTACTTATAACTAACCACTGATTACGGACCACTGCCAATACAATTTCAGGTCGCATTTTACATGCAACTATCTGTAAATCAGAAAATTATTTTATTTTTTTCTTGTTTTTCTTAGTGCTGTTGCTTACCTTTGGTTTAACTCATTCAAATCTTTCTTATTGTCGTCTATATAGTACTGACAGAAACATCGGTTTTGTACCGACCGAAAAAGATAATTTTTTGTATCTAACTGATTTTCAGTTTTATATTTTTTTCGGTCTGAACAGCTTGAATGTTATGATGGAAAAAGATAGACATAACGATCCTTTTAGAATGCTTGACAATCGCCCAGATGAGGCGCTACGGGTGATCTATGGACGTTACTACAGGCTCTTGGCCGGAGCTATCCGGCTTTATACAGACAATGATGAAGAGATAAAAGACATTATTCAACAAACGCTCATGGTGATTTGGGAGACTAGGGCAGCAGTAAGCAGGAAAGAGAAGCCTTATTTCTGGATGATCGGTATCGCCAGGAATATCGCACGGGAAAAAATCCGTGAAGCGCAACGCCGTATGGAACTGCCACTGGAACCGCAGCACGACAGGCCGGGGATGGATAAGGCCGATGGCAAAATCCTTTTTGAAGAGATGGAAGGACACATCATGAAAGCTTTGAGCCCATGGCCGGAAAAAGACCGCAGACTTTTTATCGAATCGCGCTTCGAAGGCGCGAGCAACGCGGAATTAATGGAGCGGTACAACCTAGCCGAACAGACGGTCAAAAACAAAGTTTCCATGGTGGCGAAGAGCGTAAGGCAGTATTTCAGAAATCTGCTGATGCTTTTGATTTAATAGACGTTAATTGCTTTAAAGTAATGATATACGACAGAGGATATGTGAAAGCGCTGATTGCAAAAGCGGCGAGGCGTGGCTTGACAGCTGCTGAGGCAGCGGAGTACCATGTTGCGCAGAAAATATATACCGATGAGGAGTTTGACGAGATGGTTGCCGAAACCATGCTCGAAATGGGCGACGAAATACCGGGCGATGGATTGGAAGGCTGGAGGCCCGATTTTGAAGCGATATATGCCAAGGAGAAACCTGTCAAAAAGCATTGGTGGCCTTGGAGGATCACGGCGGTGGCACTATTAATGCTCGTGGGGGCTGGCGTGCTGTTCTATTGGTTTCGCTCGCCACAAGAAGCACAGATATTTGTTTCCGGCCCCTGTGCCGGACTGACCGTGGAAAAGGAGGTGCCGGTTGACGAAACCGCCGTGGCACTGCGCTGGGGAGAAACCGAGGTCGTGCAGGTAGGCAAGAAACAGCATGGAGAATTGCTTCGCGAGGGCAGCATCCGGGTTTTCAAAACCGAAGAAGGCGTGTTCAGGTTTGCACGACAGCCGCCCGGAAGCAAGAAGCCCGCTGAGGCCGAATCGGTTACGCTTGCCACGGGCCTGCGGCAACAGGCCTTGGTGGAGCTTGCGGACGGTACGCGCATACGGCTGAATGCGCAGTCGGGCATAAGGTATGCGCCGACTGCACCACCGGAGGAGGCGCTAAAGATCATAGGCGAAGCCTACGTGCAACGGCCCAAAGGTAATCCAGAGCCGCTGCTGATAAGTACGGAAAACGCTAGGATAAGGTGTGCCACGGGTGAATTTGTGTTGCTGAGCGTAAAGCAGGGCACCAGAGTGGCGGCACTGCAGGGCAGGATAGGCCTGCAGCTCATCGGCAATGAAAAGCAACTGCTCTTGGAGGAGGGCACGAGAGGCTCGGTAAGCAGATACACCGGCAGCGCGACAGGGCAAATTACCGACAGCATAAAGCATGAAGGCCCGGCAGACCGCACGGCCCTGCTCGTCTGGACGAAAGCGGTGCGCAGATACAAGGACATGCCGCTGCGTGAATTTGTCGCGCAGATGAGCCGATGGTATGGTTTCGAGGTGCAGGATTATCGATGCCTGCCTGCCGAACAGCGCGTCACTACGACGGTATGCTACCGCAGGGATAAGGAAGCGGCCTATGCCGCTATACGCGAAGCGGGGGTGCGCTTCTACGAAAGCAAGGGCATGATCAGCTTCTGCCCGGATGATGCAAAGGTGTCCGAGGATAACAAAGTCGCCTTGGCACTGTGGAAGCGGTAATCTGTACCGGATAGGATTTACTTTTCGTAAAACTCGATGGGCAATCCATCAGGATCGTTGATAAAGAAAAATTTTTTGCCTGTCAGTTCGTCCAATCGGATGGGTTCTGTTGCGACAAGATGGGTGTGCAGATCCTGTTGTGCGGTTGCTACGTCGTTTACTTCGAACGCTAAGTGCCTTAAACCAGTCGCTTCTGGATAGGAGAGCCGTTGTGGCGGGTTGGGAAAGGAAAAAAGCTCAATGCAGTAAGTGCCATTTAATGCCAAATCTGCCTTATAGGAGCACCGTGCTTCGCGATAAGTCTCTTGGAGGACCTCAAACCCCAAAACGCTGGTGTAAAAATGCAGGGATCGCCGATAATCGCTGCAGATAATAGCAATATGGTGTATGTTGTTGATTTTTAACGACATTACAGCAATTGGAAAAGATCTTTTACACCCAGTATCTTGCGGGCAGTAAATCCCTCGGCGTACTTCACTTGGATGCTTCTTCCAAATTCCGAAGCCCTTCCTTTTGTCGAATCCATAAAGTCCGGATTGGAAATATAGGTTTGTGGTTCCGAATTATCGGTGCTGTTAAATTGGGTAGTGTATGCCAGGATCGAACGTTCCTTGATATCCCAATATTCGGTGATGTCTATCACAATGTCGGGTTGGATGTATTTATCTTGTATCACTTGTAGTTGCAATCGCGGTCGAAAAGCTTCTTGGGGTTCATTGCCTTCAAAAGTTTCGATACGCCGCAGCCCACTTAGAAACAGCGCATCATTGACCAGTTTGCTAGCTCGCCCATGGTCAGGGTGCCTGTCGTCAAGTGCATTGGTAATAACGATTTCCGGTTGGTATTTGCGGATGGCCCGGATGATAGTTAATTGGCTGTTTTCGTCATTTTGGAAAAAGCCGTCGCGTAATTCCAAGTTTTCCCGCACGTGTACACCAAGTATTTCCGCCGCGCGCAAGGCTTCCTGTTTTCGTGTCTCTGCCGTTCCCCGAGTGCCCAGTTCGCCTCGGGTCAAATCGACGATTCCAACTTTTTTTCCTTCCTGAACGTATTTGGCGATTGTGCCACCAGCCCCAAGTTCCGCATCGTCAGGGTGCACCGTCATGACCATCAAATCCAACTGCATAAATTGTTTTTTTGGCAAAGATAGGAAATCCTATACTTACTGTATCACTAATTTATATTCCTTTGCAGGCGTTACCGCAAAATAGCCCAGGGCATGGTTGGAAATATTGGAAGTAGGATTGCTTGGCGCAGCGCTTCCCGGATTCGTTGTTTGAAATTCGTTCCAATAGCTAAAAACACTTTTGTCTATTGTATACCTTCTCACGACGACACTGTCACCAATTTGCAGATCCGAATCCAGATCGGCTATTTGATGGGTAACGTAAAGTCCGTCATTAAATTTATCGCTAAACACGGAAGCGAATTTAAAAGGCGAACCGTTGACCGAGATATCATACTTATAGTAATTCTCCTGTTCAGCGGGATCGGTAAACTTCAATGTAGCGAAATAATAATAGTCATTTAATATTTTTTCTTCTAATATCCCCAGCGAGTCGACTTCCACATACTCAGGCATAATGTGCTCGGAAGAAAACACTTCGTTGTCTACCATCACCTGCAGGCGATAATTTCTCCCTGAAACAGGAGTCAGGTTGGGGTGCATGTACAGGCCTTTCTCGGTATGTACAAAATTATAGGATCGGCCACGGTCGTCTACGATAAAAACGGTTGCATTTTCGATGGGCAGAGAGCTCTCAGACGAATGAAAAGCAACGCTCTGAGATACACGGATCTGTTGTTGCGGGGCTAGATCTGTGATTTGGGCCTCAATGACGTACCGGGGATGTGCTTCGTTCAAATCGACCTGTATGAGCTCTTCGCACGACCAGCATACGCATATGAAGCATAGGATATATAGACAACGTATTCGTTTCATTCGTTTAGAATTTAAAGTTCCAGGTGACGGAAGGTATAATTCCAAAAAGTGCAATTTTATAAGCCTCGGTTATGTTTGGGTTTTCTTCGTTTTCTCTAAAATCGATAATGTAGGCGTTCTTTCTATTGTATGCGTTGTACACGCCAAATACCCAGCTCGACCGCACTTTTTTGTTGGTTTTATTTGGCTCGTAAGTGGCCGAAAGATCCAATCGATGATAATTAGGCATGCGGTAACCATTGCGTTCGGTGTAGTAAAACATCGTTTTTCCGTCTACTTCGTATTTTCCGCTGGGAAACGTAACGGCTGTTCCTGTATTGAAAACGAAAGTTGTGCCAAGGGTCCATTTTTTGGACAGCTCGTAAAGCCCGACAATGGACACGTCGTGCGTGCGGTCCTGTCGCGCATTGAACCATTTCCCATCATTGATTTGGTCAAACCGACGCTCGCTTTTTGATAAGGTATAGCTTATCCAGCCATTGAGCTTACCAGAATTTTTGCGAAGATACCACTCTAGACCATAGGCACGGCCGATACCATATAATAAATCTCCTTCAAGATACTTGTTGGCTTGAAGATCGGCGCCGTTTCTAAAATCGATTTGATTGCCCATATGTTTGTAGTAGGATTCTACTGAGAACTCATAGTCGTTATCTTGAAAATTCCGGAAATAGCCCAAGGCAACCTGGTCGGCCAATTGTGGCTTGATGTTGAGGCTACTGACCACATATTGATCTGTCGGAAGGCTAGAAGTGGTGTTCGTTAACTGATGCAGGTTTTGCACGATGCGGTTGTAAGAAGCTTTTATACTGCTGTTGCGCTGTAGGAGATAACTTGCCGAAAAACGGGGTTCCGGGTGGAAATAATGCTTGGCTATTTTTGTGCGATAGGTCGTCTCAGAGACGGGATCGCCGTCTTCATCAAAGAAGTAGAATGTTCCAGGCCCCATAACCATGAAATCTGTTAGCCGAAAACCATAGATCAGGGACAGTCTTTCTGAAGGTTTCCACTCGTGCGATAAATAGGCAGCCACTTCAATACCTTGGCGGGAATCTACATCAATGGAATTGACCGCCGCACCATCGGCCGCTTTTAAGCTCGCCGGATGAATGGATTGACGCAGCACATTTAATCCAAAGCGGAGGGTATTATTTGGGTTGGCATAAAAGGAAAAGTCCTGCTTCAGGTTCCAGTTTTGGATTTTGGACGCAATCTTGAAATCGTTATTATCACTTGCTACCTTCACATTATAGGTGAAATCGCTATAAATCAATGAAGTGTTGCTGAAAAGCCGGTCATGGAAGATATGGTTCCATCGTACCGTTGCGGTTGCGTTTCCCCAATCAAAACTGAACAAGTCTGCATATCCCAAATCATCCTTGCCAAAATATCCGGAAAGATACAAGGTGTTGCGTTCGTCAAGAGTATAGTTGAGCTTGGCATTGAGATCGTAAAAATATAACTTGCTTTGGTTGACATCTTCATCTTTAGAAAGTTTCAGAAACATATCAGCATAGGTTCTGCGACCGCTCAACATAAAAGAGCTTTTGTTTTTGACGAGAGGCGCTTCTATTTTCAATCGGGAAGCAATAAGCCCGATGCCTCCTTCTGCAACGAATTTTTTGTTATTCCCGTCCATCATCGCGATATCCAGTACCGAAGAAATCCGCCCACCGAACTGGGCAGGAATGCCACCTTTATAGAGTTGGGCATCTTTTATGGCGTCGGAGTTGAAAGTCGAAAAGAACCCTAAAAGGTGCGAAGCATTGTAAACAGTCGCTTCGTCGAGCAGGATGAGGTTTTGATCGGATCCGCCACCGCGGACAAAGAAATTGGATGTGCCCTCGCCACCGCTCTGCACACCGGGCAGCAACTGAATGGTCTTCAGGAGGTCTTTTTCACCGAACACCACGGGAATATTTTTAATTTCCTCCATGGTGAAGTCCAGCGCACCCATTTGAGGATCTGTGACGTTGCTGTTTCTTTTCTTGGCAGAAACGACCACTTCTTCCATCAACCGGTCTTCAGGCACTAGCTCTACATTTAGGCGCATACTGCTTGTTAAATCTATTTCCAGCGTTTGGGTGCTGTAGCCGATATAACTGACGATGACCCTATTTTTGCCGGCTGGCGCCGCAAGAGAATAGAAGCCATAGGTGTTGCTGCTGGTCGCCTGCGGTTTGTTTTCCAAGGCGACTACCGCACCTATTAATGTTTCGCCGGAATAGACGTCGCGAATAGTGCCACTTAATACGTGTGTCTGTTGCGCGAAACAAGGTATTGTCTGCCCTAATAGCAACAGGAAGCAAATTCTGATAAGCAACATATCCATTAATTATTTCGCGTTGAATACCTGCGTAAAACACTGATGGAAGAAAGCCATCTGAAAATCAATGGATCTGGCCCAGTATTTCCAGTCATGTTTGCCCGGCATTGTTAAATAGTGATGTGGTACATTCAGGTAGGTAAGTTTCTCGTGCAACTTGTTGTTTACCTCGAAGAAGAAATCGTCCGTGCCACAATCGATGAACAGCTGCAGATTGCCAGGCTGAATTAAATGCGTCAACTCTATCACGGTATGATTGTCCCAAGCCTCAGGGTTTTCGTGATACGCGCCTAGATGCTTTTTCATGTTCCAATTGTTGGGAAATGGACGTATATCCACACCCCCGGCCGTGCTCCCTGCAAATGCGAATATATCCTGATGGCGAAATGCCAGATATAACGCTCCGTGTCCGCCCATGCTTAAACCCGTAATACCCCGGTGGAGACGGTCAGCTTTTACACCATAGGTTTTCTCGATATACGGCAGCAATTCTTTGGTAATGAACGTTTCGTATTGATAGGCAGGGTCTGTTGTATCCCAATACCAACTGTCAAATCCACCATCTGGACAAACGACCAGATATTGGTACTGGTCTACCAGATGCTTGATTTGGGGAGCGTTATCCACCCAGTTTTTATAGTTTCCCGAATACCCGTGCAATATATATAAAGTTGCCGTTGCCTTTCCATCGTCGGGTGAAACAACCACTGTTTTGATGTTTTTTTGCATACGTGCACTATGTACTTCGATCGTGTCGACTTTGGCGGCATGAACATGGAAGAATGCGACGAAAAATAGAAAGAACGTAATCGAGCTTTTCATTATAATAAAAACAATTAATTTGACAAATTAAACGTATAGCGATAAAGATAAGCATCTAAGCCCAATGGACGTTCACTTATGGTGTAAAAAAGTGAATTTTTATGGTCAAAACAAATGGCTTCACCTTGTGGTTCGGGTGTATAACACAGACGGATAGGCTGTTTCGCCACCGCGTTTTGAATAGAACTGCCTTCCTCGCGTTTCCATAAGAAAATATCGGTAAGGTTTTTTACTAAAATGTACTGACCATCGGTTGATATGCTTGCCGCGGTGACAAAAGTGATGGGTAGTTCGAAGGCTTTTTTCAGAACGAACGATGTTTCAGTTTTGGCATTGACGATGTCAATAGGATACACACCGACATGGAAATCGCGCTTCGTGATGAGGTAGCATGTCAAATCGAGAGGATCGACAAAGATGGCCTCGGCATCGCGTGCTTTATCTGGATAGGTCAATGTCAGTATCCGTATCTGCTCACGCGATATGATATGGTCTATCCTGCCTTCTTCCACATCGGGCTCTTCAAAAATATAAAGTTGCACATTTTTCCGCCTGCCCAGATTATCGCCTATGTCTGCTAAAACGAGATAGGTTTTCCCGTTGTGGGTATATATGGCGATGTCTTCTATATCGATGGCATTTATTCCCTCCAGACGGTATGTAGCCTTCAAGTTCGCCAATGTGTCAATGAGGAAAAAGCGGGCGCTGTCGCCACTATCGTTATGTGTCCAAAAGCACTGGGGATGCTTAACAGATCTTTCCAAACCCGACAATTCATTTAATCTGCTATCTTTTACCTTTCCCAAGGGTTCCCTTACGACATCAACATGTTGAGCGGTACAGAAATGTACGGATAGAAAGATACAAATAACATTGTATAGCAACTTAATCATACTTTAAAGGATAATGCGTTGCTATTGATACGGACGATTGAGAATGGCTGATTGGATAACCGCCTCTCTTAGATCAAAGGTAGGCTTATTGCTATTTTCCGATTTCTGAATATTTGATATAGCTTTTTTGGGTTCTTTTTTTGTCAGCCTCATCCTATTCACTTCTTCGGGAATCACTTCCTGGTAGACAGGCTTCTTTTTTAATGGCGTTGGCTTCTGTTGTTTGGGCAACTCCGGCAACGGAGAAGCCGGTACATGCTGTTGCACTGGAGCAGGGACAGGGGGCTGGCTTATTTTCCGATGACGTGCCTTTTCCTGCTCTTTCTGATATTCAGAATAGATTTTGTAGACGATGCTGCCAATGATGATTAAAGCGGGTATAAGATTCTCCATTCCTATAAAAATAGGAAAAAAGGAGCAAAATTCAAATTTTATTTGTAATATAGGGTGTTTTTTACATTGCCTATAAAAAATACTGACCTTATTAATATAATACATGATGATGGAATATGCCGATGAGTTTTTTTCTTTTCTAACGGGCAAGGCCTCTGCTGCTTTGGCAAGGCGCTTACATCGAAATTTTAGGGAACATGGCCTCGACATCACCTCCGAGCAGTGGTCGATTCTGTATTATCTATGGATAGAAGAGGGACGTACGCAACAGGAGCTGGCTTGCTTGACCTTTAGGGATAAGCCCAGCATTTCGCGGCTGATCAATAACTTGGAGAAGGTGAAACTGGTGATGCGGGTACATGACGACGAAGATAAGCGAGCCAACTTAATATTTCTGACAAAACAAGGAAGGCAAATCAGGGAGGTGTGCATGCGACAAGCCCGACGTACCATTGCGCAGGCTTTAGAAGGGGTGAATTACGAGGATATGATCCGAGCTAAAAAGACCTTGGAAGTGGTCTATGAAAATTTGAAATAGTTGAGCATACCAAAAAACACGCACGTTGCGCAGAGCGCGACGTGCGTGTTTTTTGGTATGCTCTTTAGCCCTCACTTTTCATCAATGCCTTTGCATCTTCAGCCAACTGTATAAATTCGGTTCGATAACCCCCATCATCTTTACCTTTGGCATTTTTTGCTCTTTGGATCAGTTTATCAAAATCCGATTCTTGTTTATAATCCGAATTACGGAGCAACATCCCCAATTCTGCTACAGCTGTCACAAATCGCAGGTCGGAACTGACATTTTTAAAATCCTGCGGTTTGGCTTCTACCGCTTGCTGTTTCAGCTTGGATTTGTTGCTGTCCGGATCCTTGTAGCGAAACTTAACGGTCGCTATTTCCGTGGAGCTGTTGTTCACTTGTTTTTTAGAATTGTTTTGGTATTTCAGGTCGTCCAGATGTCCTATCATGGAAGATTTTACACCCACCGGCACAATTTCATAGAGTGCCGTGACAGCATGCCCCACGCCCATATCGCCACCAAGCTTTTGGTCGTTGTTAAAATCTTCCGCTTCCAGCAATCGATTTTCATAGCCAACCAATCGATATGCTTGCACATATTTTGGGTTAAACTCTACCTGTATCTTTACATCCTTAGCCACGGTGAACAAGGTGCCGCCAAATTCGGTCACAATGGCCTTGCGCGCTTCTGAAATATTGTCAATATAAGCATAGTTGCCATGCCCTTTGTTCGCCAGTATTTCCATTTTGCTGTCCTTGTAATTGCCCATGCCGTAACCTAATATCGAGATATGTACGCCGCTTTCGCGTTCTTTGGAAATTAGCGTCTCCATGTCCTCGTCGCTCGATACCCCTACATTGAAATCACCGTCCGTGGCCATGATGATACGGTTGTTTCCGCCTTTGATGAAATTGTCGCGGGCAATTTGATACGCTTTTTTAATGCCTGCTGCGCCTGCGGTAGAACCACCGGCTTCCAATTGGTCAATAACATCTTTGATTTTCATCTTTTGGTCGCCCGATGTACTTTCCAATTTTACACCTGCCGACCCGGCATACGTCACAATGGCCACTTTATCATTGTCCCGCAATTGATCTACCAACATTTTCAAGGAAGATTTGACCAAGGGTAATTTATTGTGGTCGTACATAGATCCGGAAACGTCGATCAGGAAAACCAGATTGGAAGAAGGGAGATCTTTTGTAGGAATATCCTTTGCCTTTAAAGAGATGCGCAACAATTGATGCTGTGGATTCCACGGAGCGGTAGTCAGCTCGGTTAGGATGTTTACCGGGTCGCCATTCGTAGGAGCCTTCAGATCGTACGAAAAGTAATTGATCATTTCCTCTACGCGCACAGCGTCTTTAGGTGGGATGTTGCCCAGGCGGATCATTCGCCGGATGTTGCTGTAAGATGCCGCATCCACATCCGCCGCAAAGGTGGAAAGTGGTTCTTTGAAAGGATTCATGAATGTATTCTCCTGAATTTTTGCATAACTTTCGGTAGAGCGAACGTATGATGGAAGTGATCGGCCACGGATCATGACAGTAGACCCGGTAACGGATACTTTGGCCTTTGGAGCATAGCCTGTCACTACCACTTCATCTAATGTCTGCATATCTTCCACAAGGTATATTCTCAATAGGGTATCCTTCTTCACATAGACTGTTTTAGGAATGTAGCCCACGGCTTGGAACAGCAATTCGTCTCCTTCAAGGGCCTCTATCGTGAAGGCTCCGTTTTTGTCGGTCATGGCCGTGGCGTTAATACGTTTGTTGGATACCGAAACACCGGCAAGGGCCGTGTTGTCGCTGGCTTGGTAGACAATGCCTTGAATCTCTTTGGCATTGATCTGATGGACACCTACTATAGATATCGACATCAGCATGGCAATGAATAGGACTTTCATGTTCTTGATGCTTTTGGTCAACGGATGCAGCAATAGTTTAATTTCCATAAACCGGAAAAAAAAATTATTTTGTGGGCTGATTATGCGGCTGACACATTCTTCCCATCCACCCAAAGAAGATATTGCTCTTTTAACGGCATATCGGCTAAACGGCGATTTGGCCGTATTGGGAGAGCTGTTTGCCAAGCACAGCGAAATGGTGTATTATGTTTGCCTGCGCTATTTCAAGGAAACGGAGCGCAGCAAAGATGCTGTGATGCAGATTTTCGAGGAGCTTATCCATAAAGTTCCCAAACAAGAAATCAAGGATTTTCCGAAATGGCTGTATGTGGTAAGCAAAAACCATTGCCTGATGGCCTTGCGGGCTGCCAAAAATAAAATGGAGATTCCGACTGATGATTTTGTGGAATTTGGCGCAAAGCTGCATCCGGAAGAAACATATGAAGAAAAGGAGGAACGATTATCGCTATTGGAACGTTGTATAGAAAAGTTGCCGGACAAGCAGAAGATCAGTATCGATTTGTTTTTTATCAACGAAAAGTGCTATAAAGAAGTGGCTGAAATCACGGGATATAGTTTAAAAGACATAAAAAGCTATATACAGAACGGCAAGCGGAATTTAAAAAATTGTATGGAAAGGCATCATGAGCAATAAGAAGTTTGATATCGCTTACATACGCCGGTACGTGCAGGGAGAGCTCAATGCGAAAGAGATGTACGAGCTGGAACGGGCAGCGCATGAAGATGAAATGCTGATGGATATGTTATTGGGGATGGAAGCCGAAAAAGCAAATGCATCGGTCTTTCCGCACCAAGATATTGCAGACCGGATCGCGCAGCGCATTGCCCGGAAAGGAAAGAGGAAAATTATCCCTTGGCGCGGTATTTCCATCGCGGCCTCTCTCTTGGTAGTGGCCGGATTTGCTTATTATGCGTTGCAACATAAATTAGAGCAACCTGACAGCAACGCACCTATGGTCTCTGAGACCCCTTCTAAAAGCACGGAAGATAAGGCAGTTGCACAAGACAGCCTCATTTATATAGAAACTCCTCAAAAAGAGAAAAAAGACGATCCTGTCGTTGCGGTGCGAAAAAGCCAAACGCCTGCAGTCGAAGCGATTGATCAACAAGAGGTTCCAAGTCGTGAAGATACAGCCGATTCTCTTATTGTAGCGGCGTCCGATACGCCAGCCCTCGTCATTGCCCAGACGCCGATAGAAAGCGTTAATGTGGTCGCATTTGGCGCGAAGAAAAAACAGGTGGCCACAGGAGCAGTCTCACAAGTAATGATAAGGGGGGTAAGTTCAGTCGAGCAGAAAAAAAACACGTTTGTGGTTGGAAAAGTGGTAGATGCCGCATCGGGAACGCCTATTGCAGGGGCGACCATTGTCGATAAAAGCTCGCAGAAAAAATTTCATACCGATAGTTTAGGCCGATTTATGGCTTTCTCGGACTCGGCCAATATGGATCTGGAAGTGAAGGCCATTGGTTTTGAACGACAACATCTGTTAGCCAATACTTCGGAGCTGACCATTAAATTACAACCGGATGAGGCGACTTTAGAAGAAGTTGTGGTCGGCTATGGCAAAGTGAAAAAGGGAGCTTCCAAACCCCAACCTGAGGAAGGTTGGAAAACCTATAGAAATTATCTCAAAAGATCCATAAAGGACAGCAGTCTGAAGGGAGGAAAAGTAGTGGTCGTTTTTGATATTACGCCATCGGGTCAACCGGAGAATATACGTGTCAAAAGATCAGCAAACAGCGTTTTAGACCAAAAAGCTATTGAAATCATTCGTCAAGGACCAACATGGAAAGTGGGCTCGGAGGATAAGTCGATTGAATTAGAATTAGATTTCAAAAAATAGTTTTCTTTGCTTATTTTGTCGGTAAATTCGCGCGTCAGATGAAAAGCCGTCAGATAAACAACAATTCCATCAATCAGATTATGCTGATCATTATCATCATTCTGATCTGTATACTCATTTTTAAAAATCTGCTTTACTATCTTCCGGGATTCTTGGGCGCTGTCACGCTATATATTCTCTACCGCAAAGCATACTTTAGTTTGACAGAGGTGAGGGGCTGGAACCGCCCATTGACAAGTATCGTTTTCATTTTGCTGTCGGTCGTTTTCATCGTGTTGCCTCTGTGGGCGCTCATTGACTATTTGGTGCCACAAATCAATGATTTTTTAAGTAACAGGGATGCTATTATCCAACAGTTTAATACGTTAAAGACCTTCATGGCCGATAAGCCCCTATTAAAGGATATCGACATGTCGGACGCTGCGTTATTGAATTTCCTGCAGCGGCTTACACGATATGTTCCAAGCATTTTGAACTCGGTGGCTGAGGTAGCTGTCAATATTATCGTAACTCTTTTTGTCTTGTACTTTATGCAGGTGCATGCTAAAAAAATGGAGGCTACCATTTACCGGGCCATTCCTTTTTCGCACACCAGCAAACGCGAGATATGGGATGAGGTGAACCTGATGGTGCGCTCTAATGCAATTGGCATACCTATTTTGGGTTTTTTTCAAGGTGTGGTCGCTATGATAGGCTATTGGATTTTTGGCGTGGAGAATTACATTTTATTGGGATTGCTGACGGGTATTTCCTCTATTATCCCTATTTTGGGAACAATGACCATTTATATTCCCATATGTATCATCACGTTGGCGACAGGGCAGACAGCAAGCGCTATCGGTTTGTTCATTTATTGTTTTATTTTAGTGGGGGGGATAGACAATATCCTGCGATTTACGATTCTTAAGACCATTGGCAACGTACCTCCGATGATTACGGTGTTTGGCGTATTGTTGGGACTGAACATGTTTGGCATGCTGGGGCTGATTTTCGGTCCCCTGATTCTCTCTTCTATTGGTGTCTTGGTAAAGGTATATAGCAATGAGTATGGAAAGGGAGATATGCGCGATGCGATGGAGAATCCCGAATCTATCCCTGTCCAGCAGGCTGAAAACGACACGAAGCCGGACGTGGGTAAAACTTAACAAGAATCGGATTTTTATTTCGGTGAAAGACCGGGAAATTTGGGTATGGCAAAATATCAGGATATTCTCAACTACAATCGCATCGCTTCGGCTATCGATTTTGTGCAACAGAACTATCGACAGCAACCTTCGCTGGCCGAAATTGCTTCGCATGTGCATGTCAGTCCGGAGCATTTTCAACGTGTTTTTCAGGAATGGGCGGGCATCAGTCCTAAAAAATTCTTGCAATATATCGGTATACAGCATGCCAAACGGTTGTTGGCAACGGAACAATCCACGTTGTTTGATACGTCATTTGCTTTGGGGCTGTCCAGCACAAGCCGACTGCATGATATGTTCGTTCATATCGAAGGAATGACACCTGCTGCATATAAAAACGGTGGACAGAACCTGGATATTTCATATGGTATTTACCCTACGCTTTTTGGACTGGCTATTATCGCCTCCACGGAAAAAGGCATTTGCTTTGTTGCTTTCGATGATGAGGAAAAGTCGCTCGAAAAGCAATTGGTTGTGGCTTTCCCAAATGCCAATTTTGCACAGCAACAGCATCCGATGCATGAAGATGTGCTTTCTTTCTTAAAAAAAGACTGGCATGATCTGCCCGAAATCAAACTCCATTTGAAAGGGACGCCTTTTCAGCTTAAAGTATGGGAATCCTTGTTGAAAATACCTGCCGGCAAGCTGTCTACCTATACGGAAATTGCTTCGGCCATTAGCCATGAAAAGGGGGCAAGAGCTGTGGGAAATGCCATTGGAAGCAACCCTATTGCTTACCTGATTCCCTGCCATCGGGTGATTCAAAGTTCAGGACTCATCAGCGGCTACCGCTGGGGAACGACGCGAAAAGCGGCAATCATTGGCTGGGAAAGTGCTTTAACCTATCAAGAGCAGGATGAAACTATTTGACGATAACTTCGATTCTTCCCGAAATGTGTTGCCCTATGACGGTACGGTGAACTATTTCGGGAAGGTGCTTGGGCTTGCGCAAGCGGATGCTTACTTACACATTCTTTTAAAAGAACTTGATTGGAAGAATGATGAAGCCATGATTTTTGGAAAGCATATCCTTACCAAACGAAAAGTAGCCTGGTATGGCGACTTTCCGTTTGAATATACCTACTCGGGTATATTGAAGCGTGCTATGCCTTGGCCGGATGCGCTAAAGGAAATCAAGGATATTGTTGAAAAGATATCGGGTGAAGCGTTTAATTCTTGTCTATGTAATCTTTACCATGATGGTTCGGAAGGTATGGCTTGGCATAGCGATGGTGAGAAAGACCTCAAAAAGCACGGTGCTATTGCGTCCTTGACGCTGGGTGCCGAACGCAAGTTCGGCTTTAAGCATAAACAGTCAAAAGAAACGATCTATTTGATATTGGAACATGGCAGCCTATTGGTCATGAAAGCGCAAACGCAAGACTATTGGTTGCATCGGCTTCCTCCGACCAGCAAGATCACAACACCGCGCATAAATCTGACATTCCGCACTATTGAAGGAGCTTCGACATGATTCTCGTCACTATCGTGTAATTATCTTTCCCAATCATTCCGGCTCTCCGTTTTTATGCCTAAATTGACATAAAACGTTAAAACATAATACTATGAAACAGTTGGAAAATAAAGTATCCATTGTAACCGGAGGAGCTTCGGGCATTGGCAAGGCTATCGTGGAGCTTTTCATCAAAGAGGGTGCAAAGGTTGTTGTGGCCGATTTAAATGAACAATTGGGACATGAAGTTGTCAACAGTTTGGATAATGGTCAGGCTGTTTTTGTCAAAGCCGATTCTTCTTCGGCCACGGACAACAAAAAAATCGTGGATGCGGCTATCGAGAGCTTTGGTGCTTTGCATATTGCTGTGAACAATGCTGGCATTGGCGGAGATGCCGCAACCGTAGGCGAATACAAAATCGAAGCATGGAATAAAGTCATTGACGTCAATCTCAATGGCGTATTTTATGGTATGCATTATCAATTGCCGGAAATCGAAAAAGTAGGCGGATCGATCATCAATATGGCATCGATCTTGGGTTCAGTAGGCTTTGCCAACTCTTCGGCATATGTTGCGGCCAAACATGGTGTTGTCGGATTAACAAAATCCGCCGCATGGGAATACGGTACGAAAGGTGTTCGCATCAATGCTATAGGGCCGGGATTTATCTCCACGCCATTGGTAGATAATGCGCTGGACAAAGAAGTATTGGACTTCCTTGCCACCCAACATGCTATGCAACGCTTAGGTAAACCAGAAGAGGTAGCCCAATTGGCTTTGTGGCTTGCCTCTGATAAATCCAGCTTTGTAACAGGTGGTTATTATCCTGTGGATGGTGGATATTTGGCGAAGTAGGTTTTTTTAATGGCAGTGCCGGGCTAATGCCCGGCGTTGCTTTTTTCTTGCTTTTTCTTAAAACCTGAACCAAAAATCACATCCCAAATGGAAGAGCTTACACCAAACCCTTTCTCCGGATCTGCGTAGTGGTGCAACATATGGTGGTCTTTTATACGTTTAAAGAGCCCGGACTTAAAGTTGGCATGGTGCATGGCATAGTGGCATTCGTCGTAAATCAAATACCCGAACAGAAAACCGGCAAAAAAAGCCGCCAATGTAAATTCCGAAAAGAAAAAGCTAAAGATAAAATAGATAATCGCTGCCATAGGGATACTGGCCGATAGAGGCATAACTAAACGTAACCTGTCTTTAGGGTAATCATGGTGCACACCATGAAAAATAAAATGGATACGCTTGCCCCACTCCGAACTGGGATGGTAGTGAAAGATCCAACGGTGCAAGACATACTCCGCCAATGTCCAAAACGCCAATCCAAAAAGGTAGTACATAAAAATAGAGCTCGCCGACATTTCACCTATTGCATATGCCTTATAGATAAGATAGACAATAACGGGGACCCAAAAAATCAGTGGAACGCTGTAGTGCACCTTCGTTAATGATTCCAGAAAATCATTTTTGAACATCCTTGTCGATTCTGTCGAATTCGACACGTAAAGTTTCTTTGCCATAACGAGAACGAGTTTTCCGAAAACAAAAGTAAAAAGTATTTGCCTCTCATCAAAGTTTAACTTTTTGAACTTTTTCAGGTTTTTGTCAAAAAACGTTTTAAAAAGGCATATTCCATGTATATATGCCATCCTTCAGTAGAATACACTCTTTATCAACCAAGTCCCTTACCACTTTTAATCTCGCGGCATCATTTCCCACCGTCAATTGATCGATCAGATCCTTTATGTTTAACGGTTTTTCCAACAGTACATTTTTGATTTCTGCTTTTAGTTTAGCCTCGAGATCATGCTGATGCCTGCGCATGAGACACAGATCGCAAGCGCCACAAGGTTCGACGACACTTTCGCCAAAATACTGTTGCAACACGACGCTGCGGCATTCTTTTGCATCTAAATATTGGTAAATGGCCTTGATTTGTTCTTCTTTCACAGCCTTTCTTTCCTGAATGAACTGCGTGTCAATGAAAAGGTTTTTATAATCTACACGTGCCTGTAAAAATTCCAATTGAGGCGCATCTGTTTGAGGTTGGTATGATGCTATTTCCAATTTTACCAATCCGTGGAGCATGTTCACAATAACTTCTCTGGATACTTTGAGTTTTTTGGCAAATTCAAACTCATTGATCGGTATAAAATAGTCAAAAGCCCCTCCATATCCTCTCAAAATCAGTTTAATCAACGGGTCGTATTTAGCCGATCGTACCTGAAACTTGTATACCTCTTCATATTCGACGTCAAACTTGAAGCGGGAAGGAATGAACAAGGCCTCGGAGATCGAAAGCCACCCGTCGCGTTCCAAAAATTTCAGCGCACTTCTCGTAGGTATGATTTCCAATTGGTATTTCTTGGTGAAATCAACAATGTCAAAGTCGAAAGACAATCCTTTTCCCGCGCCATAAGCTATTTGATAGTAATTGCCCAAATGATGGTATACCTGTTGAATAAATTTAACAGGAGGAAAGCTGGTCTCAAAGTTTTCCCATAAGCGATCGCGATCTGCCTGTTGATACATCAACACCGGAAATGCCTTCTTTCCATCCCTTCCGGCTCTTCCTGCCTCTTGGTAATAGGCTTCTAAGGAATCAGGAATATCCAAATGCAGCACAAAACGGACATCGGGCTTGTCTATGCCCATTCCAAAAGCGTTGGTCGCAACAATGACCCGCACCTTGTTCTGTGACCAAAGGTCTTGTTTTTGGGCACGAACAGCAGTATCCAGCCCCGCATGGTAAAAATCAGCGGAAATGCCATGGTTGATCAAATGTTGGGCAACTTCTTGCGTTTCCCGTCGATTGCGTACGTAGATAACACCAGAACCGCCCAATTTATGGACCATACGAAGCATTCTGCCTGATTTGTCTTCTTCGTTGAGTGCCATATAAGCCAGGTTTTCCCGCCGAAAACTTTTTTGGAAGACGTTAGACGACTTGAACAGTAATTTTTCTTGGATATCGACGACGACCTTAGGTGTGGCAGTAGCGGTGAGCGCGAGAAAAGGTACATGGGGATGAAGCTCCCGAAGTTTGGCCAATTGCAGGTAGGGTGGTCGAAAATCATAACCCCATTGCGAAATACAATGTGCTTCATCAATAGCAAACAGGTTTACCTTCATGTAGCGAATCCGTTCCTTTACCAAGTCGCTGTACAAGCGCTCGGGGGCGAGATAAAGGAACTTGATCTTGCCATAAATGCAATTGTCCAATGCAAGGTCTACCTCTCTTTTGGACATGCCCGAGAAAATAGCGATGGCTTCTATCCCTCTTTTTCGCAAATGTTCCACTTGATCTTTCATCAGAGCAATCAAAGGGCTGACCACAATGCAAATCCCTTCAGATTGCATGGCCGGAACTTGAAAGCAAACAGACTTGCCGCCTCCTGTGGGCATTAGGGCAAGTGTGTCTCTTCCCTGCAAGATGGAATTTATAATCTCCGCTTGCAGCGGGCGAAACGAATCGTAGCCCCAGTATTGCTTTAGTATGTCCAGGCTGTTGCTTTCCATCACTTCTTCCTTTCCCAAACATAAGCAAAATTATCTTTCAATACATAATAAGATATGCCCAAAACGTCAGCCTGTGCTGTTAAATCAGCTAATCGCGTACCAAAATTGGAACCATCAAAAATAAGAAAAGCATTTTTAACACTGTGCATATCGGTATAGTTGCCATAGCGCCATATAATGATATCGGCATTCTTTAAGAGTTTATCGGAAAGTTGTTTTTTCTCCAATATAGCAATGGAAATGTCGGCTATTTTAAGCATTTTGTTTTCGCGTTTTTCATTGTCCAACGGAGAAAAGGCTGTTTTTTCAGGTCGGGTATACCGTTGTAAATCGGGCCACATGTGAAATAGCAGTTGCGGATGTGTTAAAGAATCGAGCGTCGATAATACATGGGGTGCTTTCCCGCTAGCAAATAACGCCATGGTGAGGTGATGTTGGGTGTTGTAAAATGTGATACCCTTAAAGGACTGCCTCTGTATAGATTGCCATGATATGACCATTACGAGGATACCTGCACAGGCCAAACATCCCCAAAAGGCTGCCTTTTGTCGATTGTTCCATGTTATCGTCAGCAATAAAATGCCTAATGAAAACAGCAAAAGTTCTCCAATACCAAAATCAATTCCCTGCCAAACGGCATAAGGCAAGGCATCTATTTTTTGTAGACCCAGATAAGTTTGGTCAACCAACCATTCCAATGCTTTACCCAATATATCGTTCAGCGTTTCAAAAGGACTTATCGCCAATGCCAGCCCCATGTACATCATCAAAGTAGATGGTATGGCTATGAATAGATTTCCCAAAAGGAAATAGTTTGGAAACTGATGAAAGTAAAATAAGGCCAAGGGTGCGGTGAACAGTTGTGCGGCGATGGAAATGAAGATATATTGTGTTAAAATCTTGGCATATTTATTTTTGATAGGGAAACTATGCTGTAATAACGGATACAGCGTGAACAATCCCAATACGGCTGCATAAGATAATTGAAATCCTACATCCAATAGCATACGTGGATCAAACAATAAGATAAAAAATGCAGAAGCAAATAACGTATTGAGGTTTTGTTGAGTTCTATTCGTCCAAGCGGCGACTACAAAAAAGGTAATCATGATGCCAGCCCGCAAAATGGCGGGTGCCATTCCCGTGAGGATGACGTAACTCCAAATGGCTCCTAACGTCAAGCAAAACCGAAGGGTTCGTCCCATCGGGAATCGGTCCATAAACTGTAGCAGATAATGCAATAAGGCGAAAACGATGCCTACATGAAGGCCTGAAACACTTAACACATGGATCGTCCCCGTATTGGTGAAAGCCTGAAGTATTTCTGGATTCATGTCTGTGCGATAGCCAAAAATCAATGCAGCGCTGATCTGAAAGGCGTGTGTTTCTGGAATATGCTTACTGAATTTATCGGCAAGATGCTTTCTTGCTTGTAAAGCAAAGGCCAGTACCGGGTTCCCTTCATCCGAAGCGATAACCCTTATCTCTGATAGTGTTAGGTAGGTTTGGTAATGAATGTTTTTGTTTTCCAAATAACGCTTGTAGTTGAACTGATTCGGATTATAAGCGGGAACTACAGGTGTGCAGCTGTTCTTAAACACGATCCGATCGCCATAATGAAAAAGGTTGATGTCGTTTTCCCCACGTTTTACCGTAACCATGATGGTTCCTGAAGCGGAATGTCGTGAAACGCTATCTTGCATAGCGCTTACTTCTACTGGAAACCGAATGGATTTTTCCTTGTATATAGGTTCGTCTTCGATTAAGCCAATGAGCAGGGGAGGGTGCTGTTTTCCGAAATAATCTTCTTGATGAGCTGGATCGTCCCTTTTTATCGCGTAAAACCCCAGAATAGCTAAAAGAACATAACCTATTTTTGGGAAAATACGTCGATTGAGGACCTTGTTTTTATATTCTGTAAACAGCAAAAACAGCATAACCGTCAGTATGCCATAGGGCAAAAAAGTGATAACTGTCGGCGGTACCTGCACAAATCGGCCACACAAAATTCCTGCACTAAAAAATGCGAATAATTTGGCAAAAGGCATTCTTTTACTTTCAAAAGAGAGGAGATTTTTTACCATTGATATCGCATTTGAAGTTTTATATCCGAATGCATTTGACCTTCACTCATTTCCAATCCCGAACCTACGGTTTCGCCCTCTTGGTATTGTGTCATTGTGTACCGCATCCAAAAATCGGTTCTCCTGCCCAGCCTATAACGTAAGTTCAGGTACGTCCGCCATCCTTTACCATTGTATAATGGAAAGGAATTGGCATACAATACATCATTTTCATAGGCATATAAACGCGCATTGTAGGAGTCGGTATGAAAAAGGGCCAATCGCAAGTTGGCCTGTATATTCCGGTGATTAGGTTTCCAAAAGACATCTTGATAGACCAAGCCACCAAATTCCCGTATGTTTTCTTTTTCGTATTGAACACCCTCTATCCGTGTGCGCATTTCCCAAATGGGTGAAAGTTTGTATTGAAACTCCAATCGCAACTGATTTTTCAATACTTCGGCAAGATAATTTTCTGGTGTCGTTCCGGTTACATTTTCTTCTCGGACGCGGTGACGGTATCGCAGGGCAAGTTTACCTTTTTTATACCACGTATAGGTAAACTGCGATAAAAAATCCATGCCTGAGCTAGGGGCATCTACCCGATACCGTAACCACGGAAAGCGAAACATATCCACATAATTAACCCATTCAAAGCGTCTGTTAGGATGGTAGGATATCCCGCCGTAAACACCTTTTTCATTGGAAACGCTGGTCCCTTCGGCGAGGGCTTGCGCAAAGAAGGAGTGGTAATCCCTTTGGTAATGGCGATAATTGACAAACAACGAAAGTTGAGGATGTAAACTGCTGATTAGTCCGTTATTAGTCGCCCAGCCTCGGTCGAGTTGATAGGCTGATTCGCCATAGAGATAGATATTATGGAAGGTATACTGATAATTGAACCCGAAATTTGTGCTATGACTACCGCGGAAAGCATATCGGTTTCGCAACAGATCGTCGGGCGTTATTTCGCCGTTATATCGTACATGAACAACCACAAGCCCCACGTTTAGCCTATCCACCCTGTAACGAGTGTCTAATCCCACTGTCTTTTGCGTGATAGCTCTTCTGTAGCTCTGTTCGGTAGGGGTGCGATGCAAACCGGATGTGGAGATGGTTGCGATGGTATTCATGGGCTCGCCTTCGGTTAAATTTCCCGACAGCTTTCGATAGGATACAAAGGGTGTGAGTGCCCATTTTCTCCAAGGTATCCTTGTGGCCATACCCCGTAAAAAATTATGCTCGTTCATGGACGTATAGGGCCGAAGACCGATTCCTTGTCGCGCGCTGGTACTGATGAGTGCGCCTTTGCCAAAACCTAAACCATTCCACATCACTAAACCCTGACCTATCTGCAAGGCGAAGTCACCCAGCACGATTTCTTTAAGATGACCTATGTCTTTTGCATACAAACTCATGCCATAATGGTCAAAACCAAACCGTTGCTTTTCCTTGAAAAAAGGTTCACCAGCATCTTTTTCCATGTTGATGGCTAACCGGATATTATTTTGAAAATTCAACCGGTACCTAACCATGTACCGATTGGGGTCGCCCAAGTATCGCGAGCGGGCAGTGTCGGTGATTTCATATCCTTTCTGTCGTTGCAGTACGCGTCCGTACCGCAACATCAACTGTTGCTCGCTGTCGATCCATAGGTTGCGTAAAGACATGTCCTGTACATAAGAACGTTCACCTACTGTAACAAAAGGCATTAGTTTTTCGATGGTTTGCATGTCAAAACCATCGATGCCCTGTAACTCCAATGTGGAAATAAACTTCCCCGTTGTCTCGCGATGATGCAGAAGGTTTGCGATTTGCAGGGGCGACAAAAACAGCAAGGCGGAAAGCTCTCGTTCATCTGCGGTGTTCAAATCGATGGGATGCTTTAAATAGTGGCGCAGACGTTCTGTAAATTCACTGATGTCAAAGGATTCTTCCATATCTTCCATGATTTGCTCGACGATAAGCTCTTCTATGCTTGATTCTGCTTCTGTTTGTGCAAAGAGAAGCTGGGTGTGCAAGAGCAAGGTGCACCATAGTCCGATTATCTTGACGCTAAAACGCATAACTCATGGATAGTTGAGGAGAAGAACCCAATTTTGAGTGGAAAGCGGTGGCAAAGTCGAATTGCCACTTCTCAGTTTTAAAACCTGTTCCAGCCGTGTATTGCAAGGGATTGGACGATGCCCCTGTTCGGATAACAAATCGACTATCGAAAAAATAAGAAACGCCACCTCGGTACACAAAATGATGTGGAAACTCTTTTAGGATATCAGTAGCCAATTGGATTTCCTTTGATAGTTGATAATGAAGTCCAAGACCTATTTCACGAGCGATACGTTGATCCAATGTATTTGGAAATTGGCTTCCGGATATGTTGCGAAAAAACAACCCGATGCTGATTTTCGGCGACCATAGATATTGAAACCCTAAATCTACTGAGGAACTTGTGGAAGAGCTGTACTGTTGCACGCTATACTGATGGTAATTTGCAGTGACCGAAGTCAGGATTTTTGGTCCGAACGATCGCGCATAGGTTGCTCCGGCCCGAAGAAAGCTTGTCACATTAAATATCCCATAATTGGTTAAGGAAATGCCTATGGCTCCGTTGGCGAATAGCGGGATACCTGCCAACAGTGTTTGGGAGGCGATGTCGCTCTTCATGAAGTGCTGCTGGTAGGCCATAGCAAAAGTGCTCGTTGAAATGTGGGCTATTCCGGCCGGATTTTCATTCAACGAAAAAATCCCTCGCTGCGCTAAAGCTGTTTTGCCCATTCCTAAAAACGGGGCGGGAGAAAATTGTTGTGCAGCTGACTGGAGGGATATTAAGGTTAGTATTAATATCCTAGCAATCATAATCTATAGCTACGGACTAAAAATAACCAATTATTTTATAATTATAAAAAAATGAATGGTTATTTTTTTGACAAGCCAACAAATCTTACAAAAATTGTGCTTCTTCCGTGTGATTATTAGTGATGTGGGTTATCAGGTATCGATTGTCTCTGTTTTCAAAGAAAACATACCAAGTGGTATGGTTGTTGGCCTTGTAAAAAACATATTTTGATCCTAAATAAAGAAGTTTTTCAGGGGTTTGCTTGGGAATAGCATTGATAAGCTTGTGTTCGATAAAGTCGTATATTTTTGATACATAAAGGTGTGCTGATTCCTCAAATCCAAAATATTCCTTTTCAAAAAGAATTTGAATAAGTCTTTCAAGAAAATCAGTTACATCTTGTTGGAGTATGATTATTTTTTCCAAGGCAACGATTTTATGAAATCAGATGTCTTTTTTCTGGCCTCATCAATGGTAACGCCCCTTTTCCACTCTTCTTCAAAGTCAAAAGGCGCTGTCTCTTTTCTTTTAATCCGTTTAATTTGCTCAATAACAGCAGGATTATCCAAAGAATTTATCCATTTAATAATTTCCTTTTTTTCAACCGCTATGTCCATTTGGATTACTTTTTCGTTTAGCTAAGTTAAGCATATTTCTACATATCCGGTAGGTAAAATTTCCATTCGGACGATAATCTGTTTTTTTAAGGGCATGGATATGGTTACAATTGATGATGGGGCGTTTGTGTAAATGGAATAAAAAAATGCGATAATATTGTCATTTCGTTTTTTTAAGACTTGAATTAGGCTTTATAATAAGAAAAGTATAAATTTAGCCCCATTAAAAATTGATTATGGCTACGGCACCTTATGTCCTCACGGACACACATACGCATATCTATTACCACGCGAACACGGAGAAACTGGATGAGCAATTGCAAAATTGCTTTGATAGGTATATCTACCGGTTGTTTTTGCCGAACGTAGATACAGCATCCATTGCTGCGGTGTTCGATACGGTTCGTGCCTATCCTGACAACTGTTTTCCGATGTTGGGCCTTCACCCTTGTTCGGTGAAGGAAGATTATAAGCAAGAACTCCAAAATATCCAGAAAGCTTTGGCAGACCATACCATTTATGCCATCGGTGAAATAGGGCTGGACCTGTATTGGGACAAATCCACTTTGGAAATACAGAAAGATGCTTTCCGTACGCAAGTGGGATGGGCTAAAGACTTGGGACTACCTATCGATATTCACTGCAGGGAAGCGTTTAATGAACTGTTCGAATTGCTGGATGAATTAAAGGATGATAAACTTTTCGGTGTATTGCACTGCTTTACGGGAAACCTTGAGCAGGCTAAACATGCGATTGACCTTGGCTTTGCTTTAGGAATTGGAGGAGTGGTTACGTACAAGAATGCCGGACTGGATGTAGTAGTCAAATCGATCGATTTGCGGCATATTGTCTTGGAGACGGATGCGCCGTACTTGGCCCCTGTTCCCTTGCGAGGAAAGGAAAATCAAAGCAGTTATCTGCGTTATGTGGCGGAAAAAGTGGCCGATCTGCATCAGGTAGATATGGCTACAGTGGCTAATATCACCACCGAGAATTCCAAACGTATTTTTGGTATATAGTTAGCGACCATGCAAAATATCTTTATCATATACACAGGTGGTACTATAGGGATGGTCAAAGATCCGGAAACCGGTACTTTCGTTCCGTTCGACTTCGAACTGATTGCACGGAATCTTCCCGATCTGGCGCGGTTGAACTATAAGCTCACTGTACATTCTTTTACACCGATCATTGATTCTTCTAACATGCGCCCTTCTATTTGGGTGGAAATGGCACAGATCATTAGGGATAACTATGCGCATTATGACGGATTTGTCATTTTGCACGGGTCGGATACAATGTCTTTTTCTGCATCGATTCTTAGTTTCATGCTTGAGGGATTACAGAAACCTGTGATTCTCTCGGGTTCTCAGCTTCCTATAGGCGAGATCCGGACAGATGCCCGGGAAAATATGATGACAGCCTTGGAAATTGCTTCCGCAAAGCAAAATGGTCGGTCCATTATTCAAGAAGTGTGCATTCTTTTCGACAATAAGCTGTTTCGGGGGAATCGGTCCTTTAAATACAATTCGGCCAAATTTGAAGCTTTTCGTTCGCCCAACTATCCGGTATTGGCCGAAGCTGGAATACATATCAACTATAATCGGGAGGCTTTGCTAGACAACAGCAATAAGGAATTTGTCATGCACACACAATTGGACAATCGGGTGGGTGTGTTAAAGCTGTTCCCCGGTATTAGTGCCGAAAGCATCAAGGCCGTGCTCAACTCCAATGTGCGCAGTGTTGTCATGGAAACATTCGGTTCGGGAAACACCATGACGGACGAGTGGTTTTTGGATTTGATTGCCGGGGCGGTAAAAAACGGTAAGAATATCTTGGACATTTCCCAATGTAAGGTAGGATCGGTGGAATTGGGGCGTTACGAAACGTCACAAGGTTTGAAAGCGTTGGGTGTATTGAATGGCTATGATATGACATTTGAAGCGGCCGTTACCAAGCTGATGTACTTGCAGGGGCAATTTGAAGACCAAGCTTCGGTAGCCTATTGGGTGGAAAAGGATATTCGTGGAGAACTCACCGTGAACGATTAGGATTAACCTGTCGAAAGCAATTTTATCATAAACGCATAACAGTTTAACAAGAACGCATGTGCGTTTATCACAAACTGTTATGCGTTTGTAGTAAACGTGTATGCGTACGCCATAAACTATAATGCATATGTGGCAAATGCATGTGCATATGCCACATATGCACATGCGTTTGTGACAAACAGCTGTGCGTATAACGTAAAGTCTTGTGCGTTTACGACAAACGCAAGTGTGTTTGTCGCAAACGTGTATGCGTTTGTAGCATACGATAGTACGTATGCCATAAACGTTCGTGCGGATGATACAAACGTTTATGCAAATGATGTAAAGTATATTCCGTTTAAGGCGTTAGCAGGTCGTATTTAGCTTAGCTGTTGATATGTTAGCCTGCGCCTGCGGGATGGAGGCATCCCGAACATGACATGCAGTGGGTTTGCAACCCTCTTTTAGATTCTGTAGGGGGAAGATCACAAATCCTATTTTCCATTTCTTCGAGATGCGTTTCGCTAACATCTCGAAGAACGGTATAACAGAACCCATTATCGAAAGAATGCGCTTCGGAAGTTGAGTTTGAGACGACGGCTAAGCTGTCCCAAATCGATATTTTTAGGTGCAAGATTTAGTGGCGAAGAAAATCGCGGCCAACCAAACCAATCCCTTGGCGAGAAAGAATAGAAACGCGCCTATACCGGCGCGCTTCAACCACATTTTTTTATTGTTGCCTTGATTTTCTGTCATGAAACTTTTGAAGTTGGACAACAAGATACACTTTAATTTTCAGAAGTTACGGAGGTAAATACTTCACCGAAATTATAGAATGTCTCATTGGCGACTTCGATCGCACGGGTATATGTGCTTTCGTCAGCGCCGTATTGATTCAATACAACGGTGAATCTAGCCCACATGGTACCGCTGTTTTCACCGTATCCGGAGAAAAATGATGTTCCTCTGTGCACACCATACTTATTGAGCATCTGTACGATGTATGGTCCGCCCATAATGGACCCTTCTAATACATATAGGGCACTTAGGGCTTCCAACACGTTGTTTACCCGAGGTGCCGTGGCTAACGGCAAATTATCGATCGTGCCACCAAGTTCTTCGATGTCGCGCTTGATATAGGACGAATTCCGTCTTTCGGCCAAATCGGGGAGAACATCGGTCGTGATATACGGCGCGATGGCTTCTTCAACAGCCCGGAAATAGGCATAGAAACCTTTTAACACTTCGGCATAATCCGCTTCGGAGCGAACGGCCTTTAATTGGCGGACAATGATGCCTTCCACTTTCTGGTGGGCGGGCATGGTGCTTTCTTTGATATTTTGATGTAACATTTTTTTTAAAATAGTATTGCGTTTTGCGTCGTGAGTATTGAGACTTTTATGTTATCCGTTTTCAAATTTCCAAACCCAGTAAAGACGGTGATGTACATAGTATTGAACTGTTTGATAAGGATGGTCATTTGGTGTTGCAGTTATTTGGCGAGCGTAAACCTGAAGTGCCCGAGCTGGAAACGTGGAAAGGTTTAGTCGCGATGAACCAATCTATTATTTAGAAAGATTTTAAATAAAATTATTTTTCTCTTTAAAAAGTAGTAACTTTAGCTGCGAAGTAGGAAATTTTGACTGGATATTATGTTGGTAAAGAGTAAAATAGTAGAGTTGGACGACTGGCTTTTTATCGAGGAAATACCGGATCATTATATACCGGACAAACCTTTGATTGAAAATCGTTTGGAAATCAATCGAACCCCTATTCGAATGTCCAACTTTCAATTGTCGACCAGTGGTCTTTTCATACTGCATACTTAAATGTTTTTTGATGAGCCTGTACACATCCACACCGAGGTGGAGGGAGAAGCGATCACCAGCCAATTTATATTTTACAAGGCAGCAGACAGTAAATTGCCATATGGGATGAGCCGGCATAATATTCGGTATATTCCTTCGGTAAAATCTGTACATGAAGTTCGTGAAGGCATTGAATACAATTATTTCATTGTGGTCATTTCCAAAGAATATTACTTGAGCCTCATCAAACGGGACTCCTTGTTGCACAGGCACTTTGTGGAAGAGATAGAAAAGGGTGAATACGCTTCTTTTTCAGAAGAAGATTTAATGGCCACCTACGAAATGCAACATACTATTTCAGAGCTGATAGAATCGAAAAAAACAGGTGAGATACGCCGTCTTCATACGGAATCGCGCGTGGTGGAGCTGTTGATGTATCAGTTTGAGCAATATAATGATAAGCTGCAGAACAATGAGTCATTATTTAATGACGACGATGTGGAGCGACTCGAGTTGGCGAGACAGATCTTAGAGCAACGTATCACTAATCCGCCAACGCAAAAAGAATTGGCAGGAGAAGTATTGATGAGCGAGAGCAAATTGCGCAAGGATTTTAAAGAATATTTTTCTATAACGATCCATGATTATTTAACACGGGTGCGCATGGAAAGGGCAAGGATGTATTTGTTGGAAGACAAGCTTTCGGTTTATGAAGTTGCCCTATTGACTGGTTTTGGACATCAGAACAATTTTAGCAGCGCCTTCAAAAAATATTATGGCATATCACCAGGAGAGCTGAAGGTGTAATAATATGGCCCCGTTTCTAAAAATGATATAAAACAAGAAAAGGGGATACGCGCATGCATCCCCTTTATATCATTCAGGAACAAACAATTAACCTAATTTATTAACCAGTTTCGTTAATTTAGATTTGTTGTTTGAAGCTTTGTTCTTGTGGATAACATTTTTCTTAGCCAAACGATCAAGCAGGGAAACAACTTTTGGCAATAGCGCTTTCGCTTCTGTTGCATCTGTTGTGTTACGCAATTTTTTGATCGCGTTACGAGTTGTTTTTGCTTGGTAACGGTTTCTTAAACGCTTCGCAGCGTTAGCTCTAATTCTCTTGAGCGCTGATTTATGATTTGCCATTTCTCTTAGCTATATATTTTTATATTCTTTTTATACTAATTTCGGACTGCAAAAATAGCATACTATTCCTAATATTCAAAATCTATTTGAAAAAATCTCCCAACTTTCAATTGGTTTTCCACTGATTGTAGTGAGGTGCTCCGAATTGATCGTAGCGCTAACAAGACATTCGTGTTAACTATGCCAAGTGAGGTCATGCCAGTGTGTGATTATTTTTAGTTTTGTTTCGTGAAGAATACACAAACTGCGGCGGTAGAAGCGGTCATTTAAAAAAATAATCTTTATTTTGCCTCATGCAAAAATTATCGATGGAACAATTGAATCGACCTGACATCGATTCTTTTAAAAATCAAGAGAAAACACCCATTGTCATCGTTTTGGACAACGTGCGAAGTATGCACAATGTCGGCTCCGCATTTCGCACAGCAGATGGTTTTGCCATCGAAAAAGTGGTACTTTGCGGTATCACCGGAACACCCCCGCATCGTGAGATCGAAAAAACAGCTTTAGGTGCCACCCAATCGGTCACATGGGAATATATTAAAGACAGCAGAGAGGCTGTAGGGAAGCTAAAGGAAGAAGGTTTCCAGATATTGGCTGTCGAACAAGCGGAAGGAAGCGTCATGCTTGATGAATTTCAAGTGGATTCGGACGGAAGAATTGCCCTTGTTTTTGGAAATGAAGTGCATGGTGTGTCGGAGGACGTCATGTCGATCATTGATGGTTGTATTGAAATTCCACAGTTTGGAACCAAGCATTCGTTCAATGTATCGGTTACTATAGGGATTGTATTGTGGGATTTTATGTATAAGTTGAAGCTTTTGCAAAAAAAAGACGGAATAGCACAACCTTAATTTTTAGAAGTCGCTGCAAAATAGTAGCTTTGCGTTGCAAAAAAACAGAAAAAATGAGTGTATTAGTCAATAAAGATTCAAAAGTAATCGTACAAGGTTTTACCGGAAATGAAGGTACATACCATGCATCTCAAATGATTGAGTATGGAACGAATGTCGTAGGTGGTGTTACACCGGGCAAAGGTGGACAATCGCACCTTGACCGTCCAGTATTCAATACCGTTCAGGATGCTGTGGATGCAACAGGTGCTAATGTATCTATTATTTTCGTACCACCTGCATTTGCGGCTGATGCTATTATGGAAGCTGCCGCAGCTGGTATTGAAGTTATCGTGTGCATTACGGAAGGTATCCCTACTAAAGATATGATTCAGGTAAAATCTTACTTGAGCGACAAGAAATCTCGTTTAATCGGCCCTAACTGTCCAGGCATTATTACGGCAGAAGAGGCTAAAATCGGTATTATGCCGGGCTTCATCTTTAAAAAAGGTAAAGTGGGTGTTGTTTCCAAGTCAGGGACATTGACTTATGAGGCAGTAGATCAAACGGTGAAAGCAGGTTTAGGTATTACTACAGCCATTGGTATTGGTGGTGATCCTATTATCGGAACAACCACAAAAGAAGCTGTCGAATTGTTGATGAACGATCCGGAAACGGCAGGAATTATCATGATTGGTGAAATCGGTGGCGGTATGGAAGCGGAAGCGGCCCGTTGGATTAAGGAGCATGGTACAAAACCTGTAGTTGGTTTTATTGCAGGTCAAACAGCGCCTCCGGGACGCCGGATGGGACATGCTGGTGCGATTGTAGGTGGTGCAGACGATACAGCGGCAGCCAAAATGAAAATTATGCGTGAATGTGGCATTCGTGTGGTAGAATCACCTGCTGAAATCGGCGCTGCTATGGCAGCAGAACTGGCAAAATAAATTGCGGTTTTATATTTAAGAGAAAAAGCCCGAAAGTATGTATGCTTTCGGGCTTTTCGTTTTTTAGAAACATCTTCTTAGACTTTGCGAACCTCTGCGTAAAATGCTGCGTTCCTTTGCGGTTAAATGCTTTCTTCCAACCACAAAGGTCACAAAGGTTTCGCTAAGGAACGTAAAATTTTATTTTCGTGCTTACGATGGAATTGCAATGCTTTCATAATGCCTTACAATTTATTGGTTTCCTTTGCTGTCAATCCTTCGACTACGCTCAGGAGGACAACAGGCAAGCTCCTGTTTTCAACAGATAAGCAAGGCTTCTCCTAGGACAACCAAGCTGCGTCTTCTTTTTGGTCGAATTCTTCCAATTCCACTTCGACGTGTTCTTTTAATATCGTAGATAGTTTTAGACCGTAATAATCGCTGAATAAAGGGAACTGATGGTGAGATCGGTCAATCAATACTGCTGTGCGCATTTTTTTTAATGGAACATTCAGAAACATTCCCAATCCATACGCCAATGTTCTGCCACTATTTAAGACATCGTCTACGAGGATAATGACCTTGTTTTTGGCTGTGTCTAAAGAGGCATCAGTAGAGGCTTCCAAGCTTCTTTTGGTTTTTTCGATATTAACCTTGATGAGTTCAAAAGCTTTGTCGGGAGCAATGTCCTGCAAGATTCTGTGAAGCCGGGAAGCGAACACATATCCACGGTCGGCGATACCTACCAATACGATCGATCTCTCTTCAAAATTGTCTTCTAAAATCTGATAGGCAATACGAATGGATTTCTGACGGATTTGTTCTTTGTCAAGGATAAGTGTTCTTTTGTTCGGCATGTTCCTGCATTTAATATCATTGGTAAAAATACAAATTCTTTTAAAATAAGAGATTTTGTTTTTACCAAAAAAAACACCTCGTTGCAAACGAGGACGAGCGCTGATTTTTAAAATAAAAAGGTCTGGATATTATTGTATCCAGACCTTTTTGTGATCTTTTATCGAAGACGACGTTAGTTCAAGTTTTTGTTTTCATCCTCGGAACCTGCATTTGCGGTCATGGTTTGATTCATTTCAAAAGGACGTCCACCATTGTAGTAATAACGTTTCCAATAAGCTTCGTTCAAATTGCTGATCATGACGCCTCGGCTTGAGGCCGCATGCGCAAATTTATCATCGCCAAGATATATACCTACGTGCGTAATGTGCTTGCTGCGGATCTTGAAGAAAACCAAATCGCCGGGCTGTAAATCATTTTTACGGATAGGCTTGACGTTGTCGTATTGGTTTCTGCTATTGTAACCGATAGTGGTGTTGAAGACGTTTTCGTAAACAGCTAAAGAGAATTTAGAACAGTCGATTCCTTTTTTAGAATCGCCACCCAATCGGTAAGGGGTACCTAACCATTCGTACACAAACTGATAAAGTTTGGTGTTCGTCATGGCATTGGTGGCAACACCCATGATTTGTGAAAAATATTCTTTAGCTAAATTATCAGGATCAGTAGAAGATGTTTTTGAGGTTGTTTGTGCCTGCGACACTAGACATAAGCCTATGAAGAGCATTCCTGCTACTAGTTTCTTCGTATTCATTTGTTCGCTTTAAAATGACAACTATATGTAATCCTGTATTGTATTTTATACAACTACTGTGGCAAATCTAATACATAATGCTCACCCGTCCAAACTTTCAGGTCATTATTTAACAAAAATTTAACGATTTTTAACAAACTTCTCTGTAGCGTTTTGGTGGAATCGGTACCGCGGGTTGTAGCTTTTCTGCTACAGCCTTATAATCTTTTTTAATAATATTTTAATAAGTTTCAAATTTTATTTGATTATTTTGAATTTATTGTTTTATCTTTAGCCCGATTAATAAAAAATGAAAACAATACACATTATTATTACAACAATCATTATTACCACCGGGCCATCTCGACGGAGGAAGTGATTCTATTGTATAAAAAAGTGTACAGAAATATAGAGCCTTCCTCAAATGGAAGGCTTTTTTTGTAACATGCAAACTATTTTAAAAACAGATATAAAGCAACTAAAGTATGAAAGTGTTAAAGTTTGGAGGGACTTCCGTCGGAACAGTGGACAGCATCAAAGCAGTTCTGGATATCGTGAAAAAATCCCATGAGGAAGGCGAGAAACCGTTGGTCGTATTGTCTGCCATGTCGGGAGTCACGAATCTATTGACAGCTATGGCTGAAAATGCTGCTGAACGCGTTTCTTTTGAAGCCGATCTCAAACAACTCGAAGAACGGCACTTCGAAGTGGTGAAAAAATTGATTGCGGTGAAATACCAAAACCCGGTCTTTACGAAATTAAAACTTATGCTCAATGAATTGGATGAAATTCTTCAGGGCGTAAGTGCCCTAAAGGAATTGAGTTTGCAGAGCAAAGATCTCATTGTCTCCTTTGGCGAGCGGTTTTCCAACTATATGGTATCCAAAATTATGGAACAATATGTCGCTGATACGGAGTATATCGATGCCTCGCATTATGTTAAGACAGATTCCAATTTCGGAAATGCACATGTAAACGAAGAATTGACACAGCAATTGATACAATCTCTTAGTCATACGCATGCGGAAAAGCTCCTTTTTGTAACGGGGTTTATTGGTTCGAACGATAAAGGGAGAATCACTACTTTGGGTAGAGGGGGGTCAGATTATACTGCTGCGATTTTTGGTTCAGTACTAAACGCATCGGCCATCGAGATATGGACCGATGTGAATGGTATGCTGACCGCAGATCCGCGTATCGTCAAAAAGGCTTTCTCGCAAACGGTTCTTTCATATACAGAAGCGATGGAATTATCTTATTTTGGTGCAAAAGTCATCTATCCGCCAACGATGATTCCGGCCTTTATGAAGAAAATTCCCATTGTTATTCGCAATACCTTTCAACCGGAATTTCCAGGAACCACCATCCAATTTGAAAGCGGAAAATCAGTCTATCCGATTAAAGGTATTTCTTCCATATCGGATATATCGGTCATCAATGTGTCTGGTAGTGGCATGATTGGAAAATCAGGTTTCAGTGGCCGATTGTTTACACTGTTGGCTCGTGAGCAGATCAATGTGGTGCTGATTACACAGTCTTCTTCGGAACACAGCATTACGTTTGCCGTACACCCCAGCGAGGCGGCAAAAGCCATCCGGCTTATCCAAATAGAATTTGAACTGGAGCTGGAAGCTAATAAATTGACCTTGCCCACTATTGAAGAAAATTTATCAGTCTTGGCCATTGTTGGAGAAAACATGAAACGCACACCGGGCATGGCGGGACGGTTATTTTATGCCTTAGGCAGAAATGGTATTAACGTAAGGGCTATCGCACAAGGTTCCTCAGAATTAAATATCTCGGTGATTATCGGAAAGGAGAACCTGGCCAAAGCACTGAACGCGGTGCACGATGCATTCTTTGCCGAGCTCAAGAAAACCTTGTATGTGTTTGCTGTGGGAACTGGGAATATCGGCTCAACCCTTTTCCGGCAACTTCACGAGCAACGCCGTTTCTTGCTGGATAACAATGATATCGAAATTCAGGTTGTCGGTGTGTCCAATTCTCGGAAAATGCTCTTTAATTTAGATGGTGTGGACCTTTCAAACTGGCAAGTACAACTGGATGAAGATGGCGAAGTAGCTGATTTATCTACATTCGTGGAGCGTATGAAAGCCATGAATTTGCCGAACTGCGTGTTTGTTGATAACACCGCGAGTAAACTGCCTTCTACGTATTATGAAGAAATTTTCAGAGCCAATATATCGGTGGTGACTTGCAATAAGATTGCTAATTCCGGCGAGTATGCACAATATAAATCCTTACATGATACCGCCCGTAAACATGGCGTGGATTTTTTCTATGAAACCAATGTGGGAGCCGGTCTTCCAATTGTTCGGGTATTGCGCGATTTGATGATGAGCGGTGACCGTATTGTTAAAATCGAAGCTATTTTATCGGGAACAATATCGTATATCTTTAATAACTTCACAGGTGAAGCATCTTTTTACGATGTGGTTAAAAAAGCACAGGAATTGGGGTATACAGAACCTGATCCGCGCGATGATTTAGGGGGAATTGATTTTATGCGGAAGATGCTGATCTTAGCGCGGGATGCGGGTTATGTCATCGAACCGAATGAAGTGGATTTGGGTGCAATATTGCCTGAATCATGTCTGAAAGCGACTTCGGTGGATGATTTTTATACCGAACTGCTGAAAGCCGACCAATATTTTAATGGCCTCAAAGAAAAAGCGTTGCAGGAGAATAAAGTAATTCGCTATATTGGTAAGTTGGAAAACGGAAAAGTTTCCATTGCCTTGCAAATGGTGGATGAAAACCATCCTTTCTATGCTTTATCCGGAAGTGATAACATTATTTCGTTTACAACGGAGCGCTATAAAGAACGGCCTTTGGTTGTAAAAGGTCCAGGTGCAGGTGCAGAAGTGACTGCCGCAGGCGTGTTTGCAGATCTGGTGAACGTAGGTGCGTAGTTATTGCGGAATAAGGGTAAAGGAACAAAGAAGGATAGATAGTTAATGATTAATTTAAAGCCCCTTTTGGGGGATTTAGGAAGAAAAATGAATCAAGAAAAGACAGATAAAAAAGTCGATTTCGATAAGATACTTGACAATGTTCGGGTATTTGCACCGGCCACGGTAGCCAATATGATTTGTGGATATGACATCCTTGGTTTTGCTATGGATTACCCGGGAGACGAAGTCGTCATGTATCGCGTGGAAGAACCAGGTGTACGGATCCGTTCCATTGAGGGCGACGAAGGTCGTTTGCCACTTGATGCAGATCGAAATACGGTCAGCGCTTGCGTGAAAATGTTGCTGACACATTTGGGTATACAACAGGAGATTGGCGTGGAAATAGAGTTGATTAAACATATGCCGATTGGCAGTGGATTAGGGTCAAGCTCAGCAAGTACCGTGGCAGGCTTGTTTGCCATTAATGCTTTGCTAGGACAACCGTTGACCAAAGACGAGCTCATGCCATTTTGTGTGGAAGGAGAACGATTAGCTTGTGGACACGGGCATGCGGATAATGTGGCTCCTGCATTAATGGGCGGGATTACCCTTATTCGGGGTTATGATCCTTTGGATGTCATTAAACTACCTGTACCAGATGAGCTATTTGCCGGAGTTGTTTTTCCAAAAGTTGACGTACCCACCCGCGATGCCCGGCAACTGATTAAGGCAAAAGTGGCTCTTAAGGATGCCGTGACACAATGGGGGAATATTGCCGGTCTGATTGCGGGGCTTTATGAAAGTGATTATGATCTGATCAGCCGTAGTATGCACGATGTGCTGATTGAACCGACACGAGCTATTTTGATCCCCGAATTTTATGAGATGAAGCGTATTGCCTTGGAAGCAGGTGCATTGAGCTTTGGTATATCGGGTTCAGGGCCTTCCGTGGTGGCTATTACCAGAGGAAAAGACATTGCGGAGAAAGTTGCGGGATCTATTCAAGAACATCTGACTGCCTGCGAAATAGACAGTCTTAAATATGTGTCTGCGGTGAATGTAGGGGGGCCAAAAGTGTTTTAGCCCCCTCTAACTCCCCCAAAGGGGGAGAAATAAAGAAATAAGCATTCCCAAATTTCCAAATTAACAAATTTTCAAATTTATACATGAAACTATACAGTACCAACAATAAAGATTTACGGGTCTCTTTTCAAGAAGCCGTTTTTAATTCATTGCCTACGGACAAGGGGTTGTATATGCCGGAGTATATTCCACAGTTGGATTCGGCTTTTATCCGAAACATACAGCAGTATTCCTTACAGGAAATTGCGTTTACAGTGGCAAATGCCTTGATTGGAGATGATATTCCCGAAAAAGACCTCAAGGCGATCATTGCTGATGCCATTAATTTTGATGCTCCGGTAAAATTCTTGAGTGCCGATACGGCCGTATTGGAGTTATTCCACGGTCCATCGTATGCGTTCAAGGATTTTGGTGCACGTTTTATGAGCCGGGTGATGGGTTATTTTTCCAAGCAAGGTGATCGGTTGTTGGATGTATTGGTGGCTACTTCGGGTGATACGGGAGGAGCTGTGGCACTTGGCTTCTTGGGTGTGGTGGGCACGCGTGTAACCATTCTTTATCCCAAAGGAAAAGTCTCGAAAGTACAAGAAGAGCAATTGACAACTAACGGACAAAACATTCGTGCCTTGGAAGTCGATGGTACGTTTGACGATTGCCAGACCTTGGTTAAAATGGCTTTTAACGATACAGAACTAAATAAAACACTACGTCTGACGTCGGCTAACTCTATTAATATTGCACGTTTGATTCCCCAAACCTTTTATTATTTCTGGGCATATGCGCAATTGAAGGCGCAAGGGAATACCGATGTGGTATTTACCGTTCCAAGTGGTAATTTTGGCAATATAGGTGCAGGTCTTTTAGCCTACAAGATGGGATTGCCGGTGAAGCATTTTGTCGCAGGCACCAATGTCAACGATACGGTGCCTCGCTTTTTGCAAAGCGGGCAGTACGACCCAAAACCTTCCGTGCAGACATTGGCAAATGCCATGGATGTGGGTAATCCCAGCAATTGGGTGCGCATACAGGACCTGTTCCATAACAATTTGGACGAACTTCGCACAATAGTGTCATCCTATACCTATAACGATGAAGAAACGGTGAAAGCCATGGAGGAACTGTATGGAAAATATAAGTATATTGCCTGCCCACACACGGCTATTGCTTATTTAGCTTCGCAGGCATATAAAAATGAATATCCCGGCGAATATGCTTCCGTGTTTCTGTCGACAGCGCATCCTTGCAAATTTCCGGATGCCATTTCAGAAGAGGTGTTTGCAAACATCCAATTGCCGAAAGGGGCGGAGGACTTGGCTGGAAAACCAAAATTGGCAACGGAAATCCCCGCGGATTATGAGGTCTTTAAAAGCTATTTGTTAGTGAATAATTGATGGGACTGTTTGCATGATAAGGAAGTCATATAAGTAACAAGAAATGGAACGTTATGAAACGGAAAGATTGATATTGAAGCCCGCATCTGTGGATGATGCTGGCTTTTTTCTAGAACTTTATAATATGCCGAAGTTCATTAAACACATTGGAGATAGAAACATTCGTACAGAGGAAGATGCGAGGAATTACATTAAAAAACGATTTCTTCCTCAGTTGGAAAGACGAGGTTTTGGCAATTACGTCGTAAGCCTAAAGGAAAATGGTATAAAGATAGGTGCCGTGGGAATTTTTGAGCGGGAAGGATTGGATATAGTTGATATTGGTTTCTCTTTTTTTGAAAAATATGAAGGGAAAGGCTATGCTTATGAATCGGCACAAAAACTGAGAAAAGTTGTAAAGCAAAAGTTTGGTATAGAGAAACTTTCGGCGATAACCACAAGAGATAATTTATCTTCACAAAAATTGATTAGAAAACTTGGCCTAACGTTTCAGAAATATATCATGCTTCCCGATGACCCAGAAGAATTGATGTATTTTGAAGGGGATGTGTGAATTTTTGGGCACAAGCGACACGTTTTGCGCCAACGATGGATTTTCTTTATGCTTCCTCATTCCCTAATGGTTTTTCTACATAGTAGGGAAGGCTACCTTATATTGGCCGGCACCGAGATTTTAATTTTCGTCGACACTGGTTTGCTGGCAATTCAGGAACGATTTCTAACGGCAGCAATGAATAATCCGAGCCATCCTATCATGAAAGACACGCCACCTATGGGTGTTATCGGACCTAATATTTTCCAACCTTCCAAACCGATCAAAGAACGTACGCTTAAAAGGTAGAGTGAACCGGAGAATAAGAGTATTCCCAAAGTAAATGCAACGAATGATATCCGAATAGATGCATTTTTGGCTCTTGAAAAGGTGGAAAGAAATAACAGCGCTAAGGTATGATAGAAATGGTATTGATTGGCCGTTTCCCAGGTTCCCATTTGAGAATCGCTGATCTTGCCTTCTAATCCATGAGCGCCGAACGCACCTAATATTACGGCAATTAACCCGAAAAAAGACGCTGTTAATATAATTTGTTTATTCATAAAAAAGATCAAATTCTTTTAAAGATTTCTTTTCGCTTATAAATGTAAAAAATATCGTGCAGAATTGTTCAGTATTTTAGCAAAATTCGTAACACGTATAGTGTTATGATTTTTAATTGATGATTTTGTTTTTTTGACATCTACATGCAACACTGTTTTACCGGCCACTGGTTTATCACTTTTTAAAAGCATATAACTTTCTGTCTCTCCGCACACAAAGCAAATAATCTGGGCTGTTATAATCGATTTTGCCGTAATAAAATAGCGGTAATGCTTCGATGGGGAAACCATCATAGACGGCACCCTTTTCATCAAATAGGTAAATCAGATAATTGCTACGTGAAGCAATGCCCAGCAATGGACCTGACGAGCTGTTCTTGAAGAACTGTGGTCGATCGGCAATTTCCCGTGTAAATGTATGCCCAAAAATCTCTATACTATCGGTTAGATTATATACCGATAGTTTTTTGTCATTTAAGACGATGAGGTCAGGACTAGAGGTATGATGTATATTGTCAAAAGAAATAAGCGTGTGTTTATTCCAGCTTGCCCATTTTCGTCGAGTAGCCTTGCTATTGAAATCTATGCTAAAGAGATTACCTGCCGTATCTACGGCATGCAGAAAAATGTGTTTTTGTTCATTGGAAGTCAATAAAATAGGGTTCTTAAACCCACTTTCGATAGCTTCCTCCTTCGCTACTTTACCTTGAGCATCAAATTGGTAAAAATGTCCGTTATCTGTGCCGATGAATACGTTATTATTTAAGATCTTAATATCAAATGATATCTTGCCTTTCAGAGAAATGTTTTTCCAATCGTCGGCTGGTTTTCCGTCTATGGTGTAAACCAACAAATGCTCTCCGGCTGGAATAAAAATGAAGTCTTGACCATTCAGTTGCGCGATGGTAGGTGAATAGGTCGGTTCGTATGGAAGGCCTACAGAGAATCCGTTCAATGGCTTACCATTGGTGTCAAATCGGTAGAGCCGGTTTCTATCGGTTACCAATACAATGGATCGGTCAGCTAACTGTTGCGCCTGTCCGACAGCTCTTCCAGAAAAGACAGTAGACCACATTTTAGAGCCTGAAGGATGTATGCCATGAAAAGTATGGTCTTGCTCTTGGATCAATATAAATTGACTGGTGTCCGAATGCTCAAATACCCAAGGTTGCGTGATGGGGCGATTGTTGAATTCGTAGGTCCATTCGGGTGTGGTGCCGAGCGCATTTTTACTTTTGTAAATACCGTAAATGCTGGATAAAAAGTTGCCATTATTTCCGGAGAGTTGCATAGACCAAGAATAAAAGTCCTCAAAGCCGTAGTTCTCTGTGTCACGGAACAAGGAACTGAATGTTGGCTTTAACGTGTTTGAAATAATGCTGGATGAAGACCTTGTGCGAATAAAATAGGTCACATTGGCTTCATTGCCCTGTATACGTTCAAAATTTTTGAAACCAATGGTACTTACCAATAAATTTGCCCGTTCCCAATCTGCTTGATATTGTCTTAATACACTTTGATGGTTGGATAAAACGATGATGTCTTCCAGTCGAATGAAATACGGACGTGCAAATGATTTTAAAGGCTCTCCATATAGGGCATATAATATATTGGAATAGTCAAGCCTGAAAATAGAATCACCATCTTCTGAGGCAAATTTTTCTTTGTTTTTTTCAAATAAGGAGGAGTCAGATAAAGCAATAAACGCCAACTCGGTTTGGTTGCGTTGTTCCACTACGGCAAATTCATTGCCAAAGACTGGTCTTACGTCTTGCTCAAAGGAAACTTTCTTGTTTTTTTCCATTTCGGATAGCTGATTTTTTATCTTCCGAAGCTCTCCACTTTTTTCGAGCAAGCCATCCAATTCTTGCTGAAACCGAATGTTATGGCTGATGGAAAAGGAAATATAAGAAGCCGTGTTTTCTGGAAAAAAATTGTACAGCCTTTGTGTGGTCTTGCTTTGCGTGCCAAAGAGTTCGATATATTTTTCTTCTTTACGATCGACTTCGCTTTCTCCACTAAGGATTAAGGCATCATTTTTAAAATTGAGATTCCACGAAGATTGGCCGCCCAAACTATCGAAGAGAGCGATAAGCTTTCCGTACTTTCTACGCATCAGATGCTTTGCTATTTCGGGTATTTGGTTATGGACAAAATAAACACTCAATGGAGAGTTACGACTGTTGTTCTCCGCAAAATATTTTATATGTTCACTTTCAATACGACGTGTTTTTTCATCGATTATCTTTGCCAACAATTCTGTTGAATACGACGCAAAAAAAACATCCTGATGCAACGTAATATGGAGAGTGGAATCCTGAATGCCTTCATCAAAGCTGAAGATACGATGGTTCAAGGTATCTTTAGTCGTTATGTTAAAGGCTTTGTCCAAGCCGTGAACCAATTCATCAAGGTTGTCCATTTTGATTTTTTCCACCGTGGGGATGGTGAATAAGAGGCCTTGACCTTCGCTTGTTGGGTGAAAGGAAATGTACATTTCTACACCTGCAACGAAAGGCTGTATGGTCGAATGTCTCAAAATTTTGGATTTAAACCGTTGCAATTGGATCATCTGTCTTTTGCCGAGAATGGCTTCGAAGATTTCAAAGTCTTTAAATATATTGTCTGTTGTTACATCATTATGGAAAGCGGTGATTAGGAATGTCTCTTTAGGGAGAAAAGTTAAGGGTTTCACCGTTTCCGTTTTTTCCTGATTCAAATCAGTAAAATAATAAACGGACGCACCAATGACAGCAATAAATAATAAAATCGTAATGATAATCGTGTTTCTCATCGCACCAAAATCTCTATCTACGTCAAAAGTATGAAATAAAAAGGCAAAAACTAAGGTTTGTCTATCGTTTCCTCCCTAGCAATAGGATGGATCTTTTTCGTTTTGTTATTCAAGTCTATAAAATTAAAAATATATACTTTCAGTCTCGTCCGAAAAGTTAATTTTGATAAAAAAAGCCCGGCTTGCATGCAAACCGGGCTTTTTTTATCAACGAAGGTCAAATTATTTTTTACCGTCGTTTTTCTTAGCTGTTACTTCGTTACGAATGTCTTGCGCTAAAGTTTTGATTTCTTGTAAGCCTTTGCGTACACGAGTACCAGCAGCTGAATTACCGTTGTTGAAGAACTTGTCTGCATCAGCTTCGATAGATGCAACTAAGCTTTTTAATTTGTTGTAGTTTTCCATTTTTAATGATATTATTAGTTTTATTAATTAATGTTCTAAGATATTGTAAATATATAAAAACAACGAATGAATCACCAATTTTTGTGCCTAAAATAAAAAATAAATTTGTTTTGGCGTAATTATTCTACAATTTTTAGCTCATTAATGATGTTTTGGGCTCCTGCAAACTTATCAATGATGAAAAGAACATAACGGATATCTACGGAAATAGTGCGTTGCAAGGCAGGGTCGAAGATGACATCTCCGGCCATTGCTTCAATGTTTCCATCGAAAGCGAGACCTATTAATTCGCCATTGCCATTCAGTACAGGTGAACCGGAATTACCGCCCGTAATGTCTTGATCGCTTAGAAAATTGACGGGCATATAACCTTCTTTATCTGCATAACGTCCATAATCTTTTGCCTCGTATAAATCCATCAATCGTTTGGGTAAATCGAACTCTTCATCACCAGGCTTGTATTTGGCGATCGTCCCTTTCAACGTAGTATAGTTGTTGACTTTGGCATCGTTTCGTGGATCAGCAGGTAAAGAACGAATTGTGCCGTATGTCAAGCGTAAGGTAGAGTTGGCATCCGGATAGTATTTTCCCTTAGGGTTCGACTCCAAGACACCGGCGATATATTTGCGGTAAGCTGTTTGATATTTATCAGTCAATGCTTCGGTTTCAGGTGTCTGCTCGCGATACTTGTCCATCAATGCGGTGGAGATAAGATATAGCGGATCATTATCCACTGTGGCTACATTTGGATCTTTTAAGAAAGCATCGAGTTTTCCCTTGTCTGCAAAAATACTTTTAGCAAAGGCTTCTTGGATATCTTTTTGGAAATTGCCACCATTTTTAGAAGCGAGTTCTTGGATATAGGGAGCGATATTCCCGGCTTTAGTGGCGTATAAACTAAGCTCGTCTGCGAGCACATCTATTTCCAGCGGTATATGAATTTTTTCAAGTGTTTCCGCGATGCCGTTTTCAAAGTTTGGCAGGATTTCTTTGCGTTTGGCATCATTGGCCGCAGCGTACTGTTTTAAGGCATTTCCCAAGCTGAACGGCAAAGTGGCATATTTTGATGAACGGATCATTCCGGTCAGGTAGTTATCGTGACGGGCCTTTTCGTTAGTAGCTTTGTAGTACTCATTGATGGTTGGTAGAACATCGCCATATTTCGCTCTATTCTTTTTCTTATTGGCCCATTTTTGGAATTTCTTTTCCTGCTTACGCTTGGTCTCAGCAGTCTTATGCTTAGTTAACGCATCGATCATGCCTTGACGGTTTTTCCAATAATTGGCCACCCCAGAGTAGGCGGAAGCATAGTTCAGCTTCACAGCCTGATCCTTGTCCATGTGTTTTTTCATGGCATCCATGCCCACTTTTGAAGCCTCAACCCAAGCTGGATAAGCATAATACACGTTCTGATCGATACCGGCAGCATTCATCCAACGATTGGTACGTCCAGGATAACCCAAGATCATGGAGAAATCACCTTCCTTAAAACCTTTAATGCTGATAGGCAAGAAATGTTTAGGTTTCAATGGAACGTTGTCTTTTGAATAGGTTGCCGGATTTCCATCCTTATCGCCATAGACCCGGAAGATAGAGAAGTCTCCGGTATGCCGTGGCCACTCCCAGTTGTCTGTGTCGCCACCAAATTTACCGATACTGTTTGGAGGTGTTCCCACTAAACGTACATCTGTGTAGTCTTGGTAAACAAAATAGTAATATTCATTGCCATTGTAGAACGATTTAACCGAGACTACGTATTTTCCACCTTCACTGTTTTCTTTCTCGATTTTTGCAATCTCCTGATTGATGGTTTTTTCCCGTTCTTTTTCGCTCATGCTGTCATTTACTAGACTCAAGATACGTTTGGTAACGTCGTCCATACGTACAAAAAAGCGCACATATAGCGATTTGGGTTTTAATTCTTCTTCCAGTGACTTTGCCCAAAAACCATTGGTTAAATGGTCGTTTTCAGGCGTAGAAAGTTCTGCGATGGCACCGTAGCCACAATGGTGGTTGGTAAACACCAATCCCTTTCCAGATACAATTTCGGCTGTACACCCACCGTTAAATTGTACAATGGCATCTTTGAGAGAAGAATTGTTGATGCTGTAAATCTCTTCGGCTGTTAATTTTAAGCCTTTTTTCTGCATATCGGCCTCGTTCAGACGCTTCAAATGCATTAAGAACCACATGCCTTCATCTGCAAAAGTGGTCATGCTTACTGCCGTAAGGAGTAAGAAAATCCATATTTTTTTCATATTCAACCTAATTTGTGATACGCAAAGTTGATTTAATTCTCGATGAAATCAAAATAATAGCACATTTTCTTGTGATTAAGCGTTGCACCATCTCTCGACCAAAGAGTCGACCCCGTGCAATGTGGCATGTTCCTTTTAAAGTTAAAAAAATAAGCATTTGTTCGGTTTATGATCCGTTTAATTATGAAATTCTTTTGCCTTTTCTCCTTACTGGTAACAGGACGATTTACATTTCTATTGTATCTTTGTTATGTTGTAGGGCTGGTTCAATTGCAACAGTCACAAAACGAAAAAAATGGCGAAGAAAAATAAATACACACCAAGTTTAAGTAAGACAAGGCCAGCCAGTTCGCGTAATGAACAGGAGCAAGCTTACCTTGTTGCGAAGAAAGTGCTTCGCCATTTTGGTTTCTCTCCTAATTTGATTGATGTTTTTACAAAGAAGCAAAAACAAAATCTTTTGCAGGTTTGGTTTGAGCCCCCGATTGTCAAACCCAAGTTTGAGAGAACCGTTCCACGGCAATACGTTAGAAATATCCATGCAGAGATGCACCATTTTATGCGTAACAATTTTTGGGGCGATCCCGAAAATAGACTTACCTACATCGAAGCGGTCATTTATGGTGCAAGTTTTTTGGTAAATCTATCCAATCTTTTTGAAAAAGGGTACTTCGTTTCCGGTTCACCACAGGAAGATTTGGCAAAGAAAATATACGAAAAATATGATAAGGATGTCCTCTTCAATAAAATTTTCAATGAAATATTGATGGACACATGGCAGGAAACAAGAGGCTATTCTCGAATAAATTACCGTATATATGGTTATGAATTTGCCATTGATCATTTCCCTAGAGTTGGTGGCTTATCCATGCGTGGCACGGTATATTTGACAGCAAAGGAAAGTGAAGTGAAGAAGTTCTCTCACAATAACATCGATCGAAAGGCCTTCCGTGTCATTAAAGCGGCATCAGGATGGTCTAAAGCAGTGCCGGCTACCATCAAACGAAACAAGGTTTTTCCAGATGCGAAAGAAGACCAGGATTTACATGTTTATGTGCAATCACATGTGTTGCAACGTTTAAAGGAACGCTTAGATGCTTTAGATGCTAGGTATCAGAATGTATTCATCCTCTATGCGCTAACGGTAGGTCTAGAGATGGTACACTTCGAGAGGCAAACCTTGCTGTTATGCTCAGTTGAAGATGGATTGCCTATCGGTTATTTTACTTTCTTCGTTTCAGGTAAAGATTTGGTGGTCAGTACGTTTATTCCATTAATCAGCAACAAAACTCCGGAAGGTAAAAAATTTCATGAATTGTTGCCGTTGAGTAAAGAGGAAATTGTGTATTTGGGAATGGATAAAATCAGTTTTTATCTTGATGTTGATTTCGAGCAGATTCCTTTGTTAAAGCAGGCTTTGATCGATTCTCGTATCTGGGAGAGCAAATTAGCGTTGGATCGCTTGTTTGAACCCGATGACGAGAACGAAGGAAGCGCCAATCGTATCAATGAAAGCAAAACTAAGTTTGTGAAAAATTTTTTTGACAAGCTTGAAAATCATTCTTTGTGATGCGCTATATGTGTCTGTAGATTTACCTTCGATGAATCTGCAAGTAGTAGTCTCTTTCCGAAGCGATGTAGAACAATAACATTTGTGGGGTTTATGTCTAGAGACACCGTTGCATCGCTGAGATAAATTTCCCTATCTTTGTCCAATGGCATCATTTGAAGATTTCAAACTCAATAGACAAATACTAAATGCAATTGCTGAGGCAGGTTATGAAACACCTACAGAGATTCAGCAAAAGGCCATTACACCTATTCTTGCCGGGCAAGATGTCATGGGCATCGCGCAGACCGGTACAGGGAAGACGGCAGCATTTGTATTGCCGATGTTGATGAAGTTGAAATATGCACAAGGCAATGATCCCAGAGCATTGATTTTATCGCCCACCCGTGAGTTGGCCATGCAAATTGAAGAGAGCATCCGGCAGTTTTCCACCTATCTGGATTTGCGTACGGTGGTGCTGTATGGTGGCTTAGGACCTAAAACCCAAAAGGAAAAGCTAGCCAAGGGATGCGATATTATAGTGGCTACGCCGGGAAGGTTTTTAGATCTGTATTTAGAGGGAGATATCAACACCAGATTATTGAAATTTTTGGTGATGGACGAAGCTGATAAGATGATGGACATGGGGTTTATCGGCAAAATTCACCGCATATTGGAAATCGTGCCCCGAAAACGGCAAAATTTACTTTTTTCGGCGACAATGAGCGAACTGGTACGCAAGATCTCCGGTGATTTTTTGGCTTTTCCGACAGTCATAGAAGTCACGGAACAAGCTACGCCTGCACGAACAGTCACCCAATCGCTGTATTATGTCCCGAACTTAAAAACCAAGTTAAATTTGTTGCAACATCTGTTGAAGGACGATGAATCCTTTCACCGGATTATTGTTTTTTGCAAGACCAAAACTGTGGCCGACAATGTTTTCCATTTTTTGGAACGGAAATATGGAGAGGATAATGTACGGGTCATCCATGCAAATAAAGGGCAAAACACCCGCATCAATTCCATTAATGCGTTCAAGGAAGGACATATCCGGATTTTGGTTGCCACGGATGTGGCCGCACGTGGATTGGATGTATCCAATGTAAGCCATGTATTTAACTTTGATGTTCCTATTGTCATCGAGGATTATGTGCATCGCATTGGCCGGACAGGACGTGCCTTTAATGAAGGTGATGCAATTACTTTTTGTAACCCTGCAGAAGAATATTATATCCAAAAAATAGAAAAGCTCATCCGCCAATCCATTCCAGTTAAAGAAATACCAGAAGAAGTTGCAATAGAGAAGACGGATTTTGAGGAGCGGCAGGCCATTGCTCGGGAAATCGATGCACAGAAACGAAAAGAAAATCCGGATTTTAAAGGTGCGTTTCACGAGAAAAAGCACGCACAAAAAAAAGTTGCCGTCAAGCCGCAACATACAAGAGGACGAAAATCCATAGGTAAAAAAACAAAAAAACGCTAAAATGAAACTTACACCCTTAAACATCGTTTTGGCCTGTTTTCTTGCTTGGATCGTAACGGAATGGGGAAACGAACAATTGCAAATGACTTGGTGGAGTATTGTATTGATGGTGGTTGTTTTGCTGTTGGCCGACGTTATCTTTCGGTTGGTTTTAAAAGATATGAAACGGCTGTGGATAGGCGAGATAGGCTTCGTATTGCTAGCCGGAATTTTGATGGTGGTTATTAGGGCAACGTTTTCTTAATCCTTTATCCATTCGTAACTCATCATCACGTAACTTTATTTTATAACTAAAAAATACATGAAAACAGCAGAAATAAAATTGAACGTAACATTGGACGAGCAGAATGTTCCCGAGAATATCGATTGGTCTTCCACTGACGGGAAATCATCTGACCAGATGCCCGCGAAAGCCCTGTTTTTGGCCCTATGGGATGCACAATATAAAAATTCATTACGGATCGATTTGTGGACAAAGGACATGCCCTATGATGAAATGAAGCGTTTTTTCTATGAAACTTTGCAGACCATGGGCGATTCATTTCTGCGGGCTTCGGGTGGCGATCCCATGGCCGAAAAGGTTATCGGCGACTTGCGGGATTATTGCGCGCATTTTGCCGATAAGATGGAAGTGCTGGAACAGGGGTAATCCCCTAACCCCGAAGGGGGAACAATTGGAGATGATTTGTTTTTTGGTTTAAAGTTTAATATCCAAGGTTTGAAGTTCAAGGTTTAAAGTCTAAGATGGTTTGTTTTCGCGTGTAGGTAACTTCTAACTTTTTAATTTTTAATTTGAAAAAATGAACTACTTTTTAGTAAAATCCGAACCATTTAAATACAGCTGGGAACAGTTTAACAAAGATGGCGAGACCTTTTGGGACGGCGTGCGTAACTATCAGGCCCGAAACAACCTAAAAGCGATGAAAAAAGGTGATTTGGTGCTTTTTTATCATAGCAATGAAGGTAAGGAAGTGGTGGGAATAGCCAAAGTCGTTAAAGAGTTTTATCAAGACCCTACGACGGATGATGAACGTTGGGTGGTAGTGGATTTGGCCCCGGTGGAGACGTTTAAAATACCGGTGAACTTAGAGACAATCAAGGCCGATCCTTTGTTACAGGACATCGCTCTGGTGCGGCAGGGTCGGCTTTCAGTAATGCCCCTGAAGCACGAAGAGTTTGACCGCATCGTGGAATTGGGGAATGAATAGCATAAAGCAATAAACTCCTTTTGTTGTTTTGTTTGTTGCAACTTTTCCAAAGTTCCAAACTTTGGAAAAGTTTCTTCGTTGTTGATGTACTTTTGTTCCTTGTCCTTTTTTTAGCTTTTCCCTCTACTCCCTCAAAAAACTATCACTGTTAAAAACCTGATCCAACCATGAGATTCGGTTGCTGTAATAGTTTCTTAAAAAGAGCACATAATTTTCATATGTATTGCCGGTGTACCAGCTTTGGTGAATGTTCGGTTCTCTGAGGATATCCCATTTTATGAAATTGGGTTTCTGGCTGTACTGCAATAATGCAGCAATGCTGTCTACATAAGCAGGCAACGATTGAAGCGAGGGTTTAATCTGGTTCCATCTGGTTTTTATGTCCTGTTTGAAAGCCACGTCTTGCCGTAAGCGATCTATCCATTGCCGAATAAAGAGGGCGTGTTCCAACATCAGCTTTTGGGAAGCATCACCAAGCCGTTTGTCATTATTCACGGCGAGGTCAAAATCCCAAACCGGTCCCGTATATAATTTGGGATCTATACTGCTTTTTTTATACATTTTCATGCTCCACAGCATATCCGGATTGCCGGAAATTTCATTGGCGAGGTAATAGTTGATAAACGATGGCATGTCCAAATATTTTCGATACCCTTTTTCGGGATCTTTGAAGTCATCGCTAAATAATGCGTTTTCAAATTCAGTATAATAGTCTGTGATGTAGGTTCGTTGCTGTTCGGTAATTTCGTCTTCGTCCGGAAACTTGATGGTAACGGGTGTTCCCTTCGGCGTAATAAAATGCAATGGTTCTTGTCGAGCATAACCGTCCACTTCCAAAAAATAGCCGCCGTTTTTCTCTTCTACGTTTATTTTATATTTCCCGGTTTGTTGATGTTCAGCAATGTTGTACAAGCCTTGGTATTCTCCGTTTAGGAAAAAGTCGACATATTTTTGCCGGGGCGTATATTCCAGCTGTGTGCGCCGGCTAACTTCAAAAGCGATTTCATTTCGCATGAGTGACCTGTCCGAATAATTGGCCATCAGTGCCCAGCTTTTATTCTCGGGCATTCCTAAGAGCGCTTTTTTCTCTTCAAGTTTTAATCGGTATGGTTTTTTAGGCATGTTCCAAGTAGAGTTGCCCCTGCCTTTCATTTCCAATGTGCCTTCATGTATGATTTTACCAGGTGTGCCACCGTAAAATTTATAGGTGCCATCTACATAGTCTTCCTTATTGAGAATGGGTGCGCCACCAGTTGAGATATATATGGCTGGCACGCCAAGGTCCATAAATTTAACAATGAGCGCCTTTCTGCTTTTTCCTGAAATGGCTTCGTATTTAACCAATGTGGAGAAGTCCGCGGAGGTTTTCCCACTCTGTTGCGGTTTTCCGTTGACCTCAACCCGCTCGGTTTCTATCGTGTCATATTCGGGGATAAGGTTACTGACATCTGCACCGGCAAAATACCGGACAAAGATGGTATCGCCTTCTATTTTCCCTTGCAGATCAAAGAATAATGCACTGTTTTTTTCTTTACTGAATTTAAATGTCGTGATATTGGGGTGCCGAAGCTCTTCTTCTTCCTGAGGTGTCGGAGTTTTCTTGCAGGCAGTAGCCAATAGCATGAAAAGCACCCCAATCGTGATAAAACGATGATAAAAAATCGTTATTTGCTGTTTGTTCAGTTTCAACATGATTTGCATGCTTGTTTTTGGTTTATATGTAAGTTAAGCGCTGTTCTCTTTCACGTTATGTACATAACCCGATGCAGAGAAGTGGACTTACTACAGCCAAATGTACGTAATTATTTGCATCATTCCCTATATCCCGTATAGGTTTCACATCATGGAATGCCTTGTTTACTCATTATTTCCCTCTCTTAACTCATTTGTTCTTATCTTTAAGAGAAAAAAATAGTAGTTTTATAATATGTTAGCTTGTGCGTGCTTGCATAAGGATGACAATTATAAAAGAGCCAATGATGATTAAAGCGGTCATATTAGACGATGAACCAAAGGGAAGTGCTCTTTTGCAGCATAAGTTGAACACATTTGCCTCTATATTATCCGTGGAAAAGGTGTACAACGATCCTGTATTAGCTTTGGAGGAATTACGGGAACTGCACCCTGATGTGCTGTTTCTTGATGTGGAAATGCCAACCATGAATGGTCTGCAGTTTTTGGAAAACTTAGGGCAGTTTGAGTTTGAGGTAATTTTTGTGACAGCTTATAATGTATATACTTTAGATGCACTGCGAGCCAATGCACTGGACTATCTGCTGAAGCCAGTAGACCCAGAAGAACTGGAAAAGGCGTTGGAAAAGCTCCAAAAGAGAATAGAGGCCAAAAAGAAAGTCGCCCAACAGGAGATTTTATCTTCACAAAAGATAAGTTCGCGTTTGGCATTGTCTACTGGAGAAGGGATCTACTTTGTCAAGAAAGAGGAAATCATCAAGGTAGAAGCCATGAGCAATTATTCTGTCTTTCATTTGGGCAGTTTGACCAAGATTATTGTTTCTAAAACGCTCAAAGAATTTGAAAGTCAATTGGAAACAGACAATTTTATGCGTGTTAACCGGAGTGTTATTGTCAATCTGGACTATGTAGCCCGTTATAAAAAAGGAGATGGAGGAACATTGGAGCTGATCGACGGATCTGAAATTGAGGTTTCGGCATCAAAGAAGATGCAGCTAATGGAACGGTTGTTAGGAAATTAATCAGCATTAAAGGTGGCAACAAGTCGTGTTTTATCCGGGATTCTTCTCTTGTGGATGGCTTGTACGAGCGTATGCATCGCGCAACAACCTCTCTATAATTACCTTCATTTCACTACGAGAGACGGGCTGCCGAGTAATCGTATTCGCGCTGTGAAGCAGGATAAGGAGGGACTGTTGTGGATGACGACGGCGAAAGGACTTGCCTATTTTGACGGTAACCGTTTCTTTCCTGTCGATTTTAATCAGGGCAATGCATTATTTTCCAATGATTTTGGGCAGTTGAGTTTGTCTGCCGATGGTCGGAAAATTTGGATAACAACCTATAACCAAGGCTTGCTGTGCTATGATCGAACCCAGCCTCTGGAGAAAGCGGTTACTTCCTATGGTGTAAAGGTCGCCAATAAGGAAACGGAATTGGAAAAGCATGAGTTGTATACGGTTCATGTTGCTTCTTCGGGTTTGGTTTATTTTGGAGGACAAGAAACGGATTTGCAGGTATTGGACCCGGCAACAAATACTGTAACGAGCATCAAGCTGAACGATGAATCGAAATTCCAGACCCTGTACAGTATACAGGAGGACAAACAAGGCTTATTGTGGATAGGCACGCGGTACGGAGGCGCTTATTCGTATAATCCCAAGACCAAGGCAATTACAGCATATAACCTGCATAATCAAGGCGAAAACGGAGCGACGGGCGTCTGCTTTGTGAACGATACGGTTTTTATGTCTTATTATGACCATGACCTGGTGAAAATAGACACTGACCGAAAAGAAATCGTGGCGAAAGATTTGCTAGGAATCGGCACCAATCAGCAACCGTATCAAAATGTTATCATGGATATTGTATACCTGCCGGATCAACAGACTTTATTGGCGGCACATGTTCAGGATGGGCTCTATCAATATGATCTTCGTACAGGTTCTCGCCGTCTCGTCCGTTGGGTCGATATATTACCAAAAGAACCCGTGCCTTCCCGCATTAACAGCATCTATGTGGTAACTGACGGCTATTTCCTGTGTACCAACAATGGTCTGCTCTATTATTCGAAACAGTTTAACCGCTTGCAGGAATATATACCGGCGATACAAAAACCTATTGAACGTATATTTAAGATCAGTTCTGACCTTTGGTATGTCGATCGGAGTTCCATGGGCAAGCTATCTGCAGACTTCAAGCATCGCTTATCTGCGATAGATTTGCAAGGATTGCGGGTCAGCCAATACAATGTGATAGAAAAAACAATTTATCTATCCACCTATGATAAAGGTGTATATGTTTGTGACACGGACAATCCACGCATAAGCCCCTTGCCCATAGAAGGGCCTACCTTTGGTTTTGAAAAAGCCGACTGCAACACAATATTGGCAGATACTATCGACGGAGAATCGGTTTTATGGATAGGTTCATGGAATTCGGGTGTATACCGATACCATATTCGGACCAAAAGGATGACGCTTTTTAATCAGGATCAAGGGCTGGCTGATCATAAAGTCATTACGTTAGGAAAGAACAAGCAGAACCATATATGGATAGGTACGGATGGATATGGAGCCATCCGGATTGACGATAAACTTCAGGGTAAATTTACGCATTTTCAGCACACCTCTTCGCCATTGAGTGTCGCTTCAAACACCGTCTTTGCTTTTTTACTGGATGCCAACGATAAATTTTGGTACAGTAACGGGCAAAGTGGCATCGGTTTGATAAAGGATTCGCCGGATGGTGTGTCTTTTCAGCAGTTGCGCGACAATAATCGGTTTCCCTGGACGTACACTTATGCCTTGAAAGAAGATAAAAAAAATCGGATATGGATGGCCACCCCAGAAGGGGTGATGCTATTTCATAAAGAGGCTGGCCCCTTTTACCAATTGTATCCGGGCGATGGTATCTTTCCGCCTGAACAGTTTAAGGCTTTCCATTTTTATTTTGACGAGGAAACGTTGGTATGGACTACAGATAAGGGACTGTTAAAAGGTAAGATCGACGCCGTGGATAATACGGAGATAACGCTTTTTATGCCAGCCATTAGTACCTTTAAAATATTAAATAAAGACCATACGTATAAGCTATTGCAACAGCCGATTCGGTTGGCTTCTCATGAAAACACTTTCTCGTTCACCTTCTCCGTACCCCAACTTATAAAAAACAATCGTGTCAGGTATGCCTATCGTTTAGAGGGTGTAGATTCAGATTGGTTAATGGCCGATTCCTACCAACAGGCGGTTTATACGAATGTACAGGGCGGGCACTATACTTTTCACCTGAAAGTGAGTGATTTGGAAGGCAATTGGTCTGATAGGATTCTTTCTATACCGGTCTATGTGCAAACAAATTGGTATCAGACCATCTGGTTCAGGACGACGGCTGTCATCTTGTTGTTTTTAGCCGTTATCTTTTTCTTTGCCTATCGAATACGCCAACAGAAGCATGTGCACCAATTGCAACGAGCATTTACCATTACCCTGCAACAGGAACTTTTGGCCAATGAAAAGAAAATCAAAGAACAAGCTGAAATATTGGAACTGGAGAAACAGCAAAAATTAGAGTCCGAATTTAAACAGAAATTATACGAGAGCGAATTGAAGGCTATCCGCTCACAAATGAATCCACATTTTATTTTTAATATCTTAAACTCAATAGAAGCCTATGTGGTAGAAAACGATGCTCATAGTGCGAGCAAATTAATTCATAAATTTGCGGCACTTAGCCGCATTGTGCTTGAAAACTCGCAGTTTGCCATGGTGTCAATTGCTTCAGAACTGCAATTGGTGAAACTTTACTTGGAATTGGAGCGAGAGCGATTTGCCCATGATTTTGATTATGAAGTGCTGGTACAGGATGGGTTGGATGTTGCAGTCAAGAAAATTCCCTCGATGCTTATTCAGCCTATTGTCGAGAATGCTGTACACCATGGCATTCGTCACTTAGTTGGTCGATCGGGCAAGATCAAGATTGTTATTGTCGAAGAAAACGATCGGATTATTATCGAAGTTTGGGATAATGGAGTAGGCTTTGACAATGTTAAAAAAATGAAAACCTCGTTCTTTAAAAACATATCCTTTGGCTTGAAAGGTGTTCAGGACCGCATTGAGATGATTAACAATGGTTTGTTGGCACCCATAGCGCGGTTGCATGTTGAAACTACTGTGGCAGATGTACATTTTTCAACCAAAGTGACCATCGAGTTGCCTTCGGCTGAATAGGGGGTTAAATCACTTTCCTTCATCCTATTTTGGTTTATGAGGGCTTCTCTGGCTTGTTCGGCCTCTTTTCGTTCTATCTCGTTCTTTAGATGGAGCGGTTTTAGTCGATAGCCGTTTAGAAGATATATGAAAACAGCAATCAAGATAACGACAACGATAATGCCATATAGCCAAAACTGTTTGATTTTCAGTTTCTCAACGGCAATCTGTTGGTCACGTAAAGCTATTTCCCTTTCGCTTTGTATTTTGCTGATCTTGTTTTTTACTTCCTGGGAGTAGAGAGAGTCGTTCAGAGTAGAAAATTTGGTGTAGTATGCTAATGCTACACCGTGTTACGCTTTCTCTCATTCAAACACCCCATTCACGCATTCAAATGCTCCGTTCACGTATTCTTGATAAATAACGAAGGAAGTTCAAGTAATTTTAATTTGAAAATGGAGAATAAGAGATTGAACATCAGGAGTTTTTTAGTCTGTTGGATATTTCTGAACGAACGTTCTTCAAGAATGCGTGAAAGATGAAAATCATATAGTCATGAAAATGTTCAATATTAACAGTTTATTATGTATGGGAGTAGCGTGCATGCTATTTACCGTTAGCGCCTGCAAGAAAGGCGAAGTTGGCCCAGAGGGGCCACAAGGCGAGCAAGGTGAAAAAGGCGACACAGGGCCAAGAGGACCTGCCGGTACGGCCAATGTCATTTATAGCAACTGGCTGTCGTTTCAGCAAACCCAACGGGATACCATCATTGACGGAACGAACCTAAAGGTCAACCACATCCCTGCACCGAAATTGACACAGGCCATCATTGATGGAGGAGTGATACACATGTATATGCGATTTCTTACCTCCGTTTTTCCGTTACCGTATACCGGTGATGCAGGAACAGGGAACAGACCGAGTACAGTTAGTTTTGTGCCGAAGCCCGGGATGCTTTACGTAACCCGGTATACGCATGATAACTCGTCGGGTTCTTCGGGTATAGGATGGGGAGCGGTACAGTTTCGGTATGTGTTGATTCCGGGAGGCGTACAGGCGAATGCGGCCCTGCGAAATATTGATATGGGGAATTACCAAGCTGTTAGCACAGCCCTGCATATCGCCGATTAATCGTTAACGAGCGTCTTTTTTTAGTATATGATAAGAAGAAGACAGCGCATATCCATAACGTTAAAAAATATCATTATGAAAAGGTTTGACTACATCAGAAGTTTAGTATGTATAGGGATGGCATGTATGCTATTCACTGTTATCGCCTGCAAAAAAGGCGATATGGGTCCAGAAGGGCCGAAAGGAGAACAGGGAGAGAAAGGAGAGAAAGGAGACAAAGGTGACAAGGGAGACATAGGGAATGCAAATGTTCAGGTGTATGAAAAGGATATTCAGAGCATGATCTGGACAGCTACAAGTACGTATTCCTATCTGGATATATCGGCTCCGCAGGTACTGACGGCTTCCGTAATTAGTTCAAGCACTATTCTTGTTTATGTCCTCACTTCCGACTTCGGTGGCGGTTGGGGGCAGGTTCCTTATTACACAGAAAGAAAAATTACCGTTACCGCCGAAATACTAACGGGAAGATTGCGGCTCCTAAAAAACCAAAACGGTAGTCCCAGTACCCAGTCATGGCATAGTAAAGTCAGGGTGATTATTATCAAGAATTCCACCTCCAATCCGGGAAATCTGAGCTATTCACCGGGGCAGATGAAAAATTTCATCATAGAGAATGTTGATGGAATTCTTCCCACAGTGGCTTTAAAATAAAGAGTGGGATAACTCGTTGTGCATGATAGGCTCTCGAACTGTCATCCCCGAAGCAAATTCAACGCTTTCTTTGAGCGTAATCGAAATATCTAACGGTTCTATTAAGATGGTGAATTCTCTGCTTACCGCAGGCAGGCGCTTAACAACTTGTCTCGGCGCTGACGAGATGACAATATTCATGATTTTTATTCATCCTAAGAGATGTGTACACGTGATAGGAGATGGATAATCATCGTTCATCCATGTATAGAATTGTAAACAGAAAAATCTCCTCACTCATTTAACAGTGCTTTTTACACATTTAATATTAGTGTTCACGCATTCTCAAAAAATCATAGGATAGGTACAGGTAGATTTGGATGAAGATTCAATGTTTGAGATTTAAAGTTCAAGGGTTTAACGTTGGATATTAGACAAAATAAAGAAATAAACTAAATGTTTTGATTATGAAAACGAATATAACATTTCGAACACTATTCATGGGTTTCCTTTTTCTGTTTTTTGTTGTCCGCTGTACGAAAGAAGGCGATGTAGGTCCAAGAGGCGAGCCGGGTGAAAGGGGAGAACGCGGAGAACGCGGAGAACGTGGTGCAACCGGTGCAGACGGCTCGCGTATCTATAGTGGCGCAACGGTTCCCGAAGCTTTATTGGGTAACGTGGGTGACTTCTACTTTCGTACTAGCAATAGTGATTTTTACGGGCCGAAAACAGCTTCGGGTTGGGGTACACCAACTAACCTACGTGGTGCGACGGGCGCAGCAGGAGCTACCGGTTCTAAGATTCTGAGCGGTACGGCAGTGCCGGCAACGAGTTTAGGGGCCAATGGCGATTTCTATTTCCGTAGCACAACAGGCGACTTTTACGGGCCGAAAACGGCTTCGGGCTGGGGAAGCCCGATCAACCTGAAAGGGGTAAAGGGCGAAGACGGCAGTAAGATATACAGTGGAACAGCTATTCCGACTACCTCATTGGGCAATGTCGGTGATTTTTATTTTCGCACGACCACCAGTGATTTCTATGGCCCTAAAACAGCTTCGAGTTGGGGCACACCAACAAGTTTGAAAGGTGCTACCGGCGCGACAGGAGCTACAGGCACACCGGGGTCGAAGATCTTAAGCGGTGCTTCTGCACCGGCTATAAGCATTGGCGCGATTGGTGATTATTACATCCATACAGCTACGGGCAATCTGTATGGACCAAAAACAGCGAGCGGATGGGGTAGTGCGATCATGAATCTGAGAGGGGCGCAGGGTCCGGTCGGACCGCAAGGCCCTGCAGGATCAGCGAATGTTATTTACAGCGGGTGGTTCACACCCCCGAGTACTACAACCTATAGCTATACGATTCCTGCATCGTTACTGACTGCAAGTATTTTCAATCAGGGAATTATTGCTGTTTATATGAGATGGGAAAATCATGGGACTCTTGAGACGGCACAGATCGGTGAGGGAAATCTGTCTTCGTCAACCTATAAAATTGGATATACGGCACAGATAGGAAGTATAACAATCCGTTCGGCGCAGCATACTATGGGGGATACTTATTCTTTCCGGTATGTCCTGATTCCGGGAAGTGTGCAGGCAGCTGCTAGTGTTAACTTTAAGAATTTCGATCAAGTAAAGGCGGCGTTTAATATTCCGGATTAAACCCCTAATAAACCTGTCTTATATGAAAAGAATTGCGCATATAGTGGTTTTGATTTGGTTTGGTTTAATTCCTGGGCTTTTGGTAGCCCAGGATTTTACCAATATCTCCGCACAGAAACCTTTATCTTTTAGCGGAAGTGTTGAGTTGCGCGGCATGGTCTACAAAGCCAACGGTATTGCCGACCGTATGGAACCGGTCAACTATTTCTTAAGTGGTAGCCCGACGATTTCGGTCTATGGCTGGGCTATTCCATTCAGCTTCACCCTGAGTCGCAAACAACATTCTTTTCAACAACCGTTCAATCAGTTTGGACTTAGCCCGACCTATAAGTGGATTACGTTGCATGGAGGTTATCGTAATGTGACCTTCTCGCCTTACACTTTGGCGGGACATACCATGCTCGGTGGCGGAATAGAACTCAATCCGGGGAAGCTTCGGTTTGGAGTGATGTACGGGCGTTTGAACCGGGCAACGATTATCGATACGGCAAGCATGTCTTTGGTCCCTTTCGCTTTCACCCGTAAAGGCTTGGCCGTCAAATTGGGCTATGGTACCGCTGAGCGTTTTTTGGATTTGAGCTTCCTCCGGGCTAAGGATGACAGTACCAGTCTGCCTTTGGGAATAGCCGGTTTTGAAAGTCAGGTCAGGCCACAGGCCAATTCGGTATTGAGTTACGGAACAAAATATACCTTGTTTAAAAATATTTTTCTGGAAAGCGATGGTGCGATAAGCTTATTGACCCGCGATGTCAACTCTACGTTGACCTTAGATTCTATCCCGGATAAAACCTTGCGCAAGATGGCGGGATTGCTTGATATCAACGGCACATCCGAATGGTTTCTGGCATTCAATGCCGGGGTCGGTTACAAGGCCAAAAACTATGGTGTCAAAGCAAATTACAGGCGTATCGAACCGGGGTTTACTTCTATGGGGGCCTATTATTTTACGAATGATGTCGAGAATCTGACGATTAGCCCCAATTACAACCATCCTTCGGGCAAGTTTCGGATAAATGCGAGTGTCGGGATAGAACAAGACAATGTGCGCCTGCAAAAGGAAGCGACTTCCAAACGGGTGATCGCTTCGGGGAATATAGGTGCAGAACTGACCCAAAATCTCGGAGTTGATATCAATTTTAGCAACTTTTCCAATAATCAGCGCCCCAATACGCTACGGTTTGCCGATTCTTTAAAAATTGTCCAGACTACCCGCACCTTAGGCATTATGCCCCGGTACACGATTAGCAGTCCAGAGAAAGTACAGCTATTTCTGCTGTCGGCTAATTTTAGCAATATGAACGATTACAACAGCTATTTTGATAATAATCCCGATATACCCAGCAGGGATATACAAAGCGGGCAATACCTGTTGAACTATACCCTTTCCCTACCGAAGCAACGGATGTCATTCAATGCCAGCCTGAATTATACGGATTTGAAGAGCACTGCCGTTACAAACAGCTATCAGGGAATTTCTATCGGCGGAAATTATATGTTGCCTAACAATAAGCTAACGGCAGGCATGAATTTGAGCTATATGTTGGGCAAGTCGAACGATAATAAGAGCAATATTTTTAATGGCTCGGCTAATCTGGGCTATAAAATAAATAACATGCAATCTGTCCGGGCGATGGTTTACTTTACGAACAACAATGCGGGCAGTGCGGTGACGGGGATGAATCCTTCCTTCTCCGAAACCCGCGGTGAAATTGCGTATCAATTGAATTTTGGATTATGAAAAACTACTTGTACAATATGAGGTCATTATTTTTTCTGCTGTGGGGCTTAACCTACTTGCATCTCGCGCAAGCACAAGTACAGATACAATCGCATGTGATGCCACCTTACCTGAGCCGAATCGCAGATTATGCCTCGCATCCTGAACGGATGGTCGTCACCTTAACCAATACGTCTACATCTGAGGTACAGGTGCAGCTGACGGCAAATATAACGGGAGACAACGGTATTTCGGCTTGGGTAAAACCGGGCTACCGAAGCCCGAGCCCTATCGTTATTCAGGCAGGGCAGACCATCAATCTCAATGGTAGTGACATTGCCTTTCTTTTTGATATCAATAAAATTGAATATACCGGCATCAGCCGTGCGGATATGACACGAGGTTTGGGGTTGTTAGAGGGTACTTATACATTATGTATTCGTGCGTTGCAATACCAAACACAGGAACCCATCAGTCTAGATCAGCCTTTGGGCTGTACTACTTTCCGTATCTCGGATTTGGAACCGCCACGGATACTTTCGCCCTTCAATGAACAACAGGTGGATACCAAGGGCGTGCAGGCCGTTCCGATAACCTGGACTACCCCTCCCGGCTCTTCTCCGTTTATACAGTATAAGCTTAAGATTGTAGAGATGGTTACTCCGCGTAATCCTAATGATGCGATACAGTCTACACGTGCACATTATGAAGAAACGTTGAACAGCAATATGCTACTGTATGGGCCGCAGTATCCTGCTTTGATTCCCGGCCGGCAATACGCTATGGTGGTGCAGGCAACGGATCCCACGGGGATGTCTAATTTCCGCAACCGTGGGATTAGTGAGGTGGTATCTTTTATTTACGGTAAAGAAGACGGTGGCATTGCAGGAGGAAGTGGGGACGGGCAGTCGGGCACACAAGAAAGTGCGCAATTGACCCGTAAATACGCAACCAATATCATCCAAGGGAAGCTGGTTTGGGCCTTCAAAAAATCAGAAGAACCGTCTTCCGGACGGGCAACGAATATAACGACCGCAGGCAAGGTGGGGGGAGTGGCTGAACGGGCAAATGCGAACGCTCAGAAAGTCGAAGCTGTTCAAACGGTGAACACCTCGACATCGAACGGGGATAAGGTAAGCAATGCACTATCGACCTATTATCTTAGCCATAATGCCTTGCAAAGCAACAATGCAACGGCTAACGCAAAGCAAGACCCTACATTGAATATGACGGCTTTCCTGCCGGCCCGTTCGGATAATGTGAAAGCAACTGTAAATGCAAACAACATGGTCAACAGCGTTGCCACCACCGTAGCGCAACCGGATGCATCGAGTGTCTTCAGCTCGACGGGCGCGTCTTCGTTGGCTTACGCTCACCAATTTGTGTCGGCAGAAGCGGGCTCCAAACAATATCCGTTGGCCAATATCAAATTTACCATTCGGGGTATTAAAAATGCGACAGGTGGATCAGGTGTGATCTCATCATTGGGCATAGACAAGAATAAAGCCACGGTAAGTCTGGCAAATGATGTAGCTTGGTCGGGATTGCGTACCGAGCAGACGCTGCATACCATTAACGTGTCAGCACCTGCCACTATAGATATCAAAGCGTCTTTGATGGGTAATGCAACAACGAAAACAACGACAGCAAATGTAAACGTCACGTCCAATCTCCAAGACCCAAAAATACTGAAGCTGAATCCTAATAATGTGTTGGCAACCGGACGGACAGATGCGATGGGAAATTTCAGTATCCAGCTGATGGATCCGAGATATGAAGGAATCAACCAGTATGATCGTATTGTGTTGAGTGTTGAAAATGAAGGTTTTGAGACGTTTGAAGTTGATATTCCGATCACACAGTTAGAGCAGGGAGAATTGATCGACATCGGGGAGAAGGTGCTGTTGGCAAAGACCTATCGGTTGGAGCCTACTTTCCAGCTGGAAGAGTCGTCTGGCGACTTGCCTAATCCAGGCATGCGCATCCAGGTATTACGTGCGAAAACCGATCAGCAAATCAATACGTACTTGCAACAAGAAGGGATGTTGCACCAAGGCGCATTAGGTGAGGTAGTTCGCAACGGCAAGACGTATGTCGTGGTCGCTAAAGATAGTATCGCGGCTACAGGGAGTAGCGTGTCGAAATTTACGTTCAACATTCCTCGAATCTTCTACGCAGGAGAGGTGCTGGTGGAGCTCGAGCCCATCGCAAACCTTTATAAGCAAAAATCATCTACGATTCGTGTAATAGACCAGAAGCTTGACGCATCAACGGTGTTGTTGGCAAAGCCGGTTTTTACGGGCTCGCTAGTGCAACCGGCTGTGAGCGGGCAAGTGATGCTGACCGCGGGAGAAAATCTGCTTCCTGTTGCCGGGGCAGTGCTTTCGGTTAGCTTTAATGAAGCGGATAAAATGCCTGTGACAATAGGTATGACAGTTGGGGCATTCACCAATATAACCGGAGCTAAAGCAACAGCAGAAGTGAAAATGGTGTCGAACCTGATTGGTGGACAATCTACAGGCACCATTTCTGCACAGGCGATGAATCAATCCGGTGCAAATGTCAACTTTTTGGCCTCGGCCACCGCGAAAAATGGTGTGGCGAATCCTGTCATGGTGAGCAGTCAGACGGTTGGCAACGCAGTACAAATGAACTATCAAACTGTTAACCTGGAGGACGCTAACCGTTCGGCAGGTGCATTGCAGAATCAATATGGTGATTATACGGTTAAGACAGACAGTACGGGGCAATATTACATCGGAAACTTGCCTTTGCTGAAAGAAGGAGCAAGTTATACCGTGAAGTTGGTTTCCGTTCCGTCTGCATTCCGTGGTCTGGAAGTTACACCGAACTTGGAACAGCATTTTGCAGCGGCAAAAGGCGTGACGGAAACCCGGTCGTTCACGATATCGCCGGAGGTGTTCAATATAGTCGGCAGGGTTGTGGATGCCGACAAAAAAGGGATAGCTTATGCACGGGCACATTTTAAAGGAAGTACCAATTATTTTGAAACGGGTCAGAGCGGCCTGTTCCAAACCAGCTATTTTGCTGGAAAACATATCTTGATTGTTGAAAAAGAAGGCTATTTGCCGATAGAGGTAAATGTGGAGCTGACACCCGAACCACCGTTGGTTAATCCTGCTTTGGAGGCTACCTTGGACAAACTCGTGCATATCCAAAAGCTCAAACCGGGAGAGGAGGTGATGAATGCGGCCAAAGGCGGTACCTGGGTACAATCCTTGCAAAACACCAACACGGTCAAAAATGAGCTGGCAACAGGAACTACGTTTTCGCCGGCGATGTTCGGGGTTGCAGGTGGCGGGCTGAATGTGCAGGCTGTACAAGGTATCACGAATAATCGTGTTGGGCCATCTATGGATGGCTTGGCTGATGATCTTCCTTTACAGCTAAGCTATAATGTGGCATTTACAACGCAGATAAATACGACGTTCCGCTACAATGAGCAGGTATTCTCCGGAAAAGAAACGTATGATCTGGGCGATGTGGGGCCAATGTTGCCGCGCTTGGGGAAAGTACGTTTCATGGTGGTTGGCAAATCGGATGGTGTTCCTATTCCGGATGCGGAAATACAGCTGTTTGATACGTTGCAAAACACCAATGCACAGGGCGAATGGCTGTATGAGGGTTTTGGTGGCACGGCCACCGTGCAGGTGACGCCTCCGGCAAACTCCGGATTGGTGCCGGTCAAAAAATCTATTCAGATTGATGAGACCGGAAAGATTACGGAAGTCCGTATCGAAATGGAACGTGGTGTCCGTGTATATGGTACGGTCAGATCCGGCAATACCCATCTCGCAGAGGCACAGATCTCGGTAGAAGGAAGGGATTTTATACAGGCCAGATCAAATGCATCAGGGCAGTATGAGCTGTTCCTTCCGGCAGGAGAGTTTGAGTTGCGGGCATCGAAATCGGGTTATTTCACCAAAAAAGAATCCCGCGTTTTCCAAAACGATCAGGCGCAAGTGCTTGATTTCGTATTGGAAGATGGTGGCGGTAAGAATATTGGTACATTGTTGGGCTTTGCAATCGAATTGGATAAGAGTGTGCCGGAAGGCAATGCGGAGCGTTGGTCGGGTAAATTTGTCAACCTGAAAGGAATTGCTCCGGTATTTAGTTCCGGAACGGATATTCATATTCCGTTCAATAATATTAAAGTGACCTTTGATAGCGAGGGCAACGCGATTCCGGAGAACAATGAAGTGATTACCGATGTGGGATCGGTTTCATTGAAAGTCTTTGGATTTTTGCCGGTATTGCTGAAAGGCGAGCAGCGGATTAAAGTAAAAGGGGATACGCAAGGAAAAGGACATATTGCCGGGAAATTACAAATCGATGTATCTAAAATACAAGGATCACGTGGTTTTGCATTTCCGGTGGACAAACCACTCTCCTTAACCTTACCGGAAGCTTCCGGTGTGTCAGAGATAGAAGTCTTCAGGGCAGAAGGTGCTTCCTCCGGACAGCAAGTCCGACTGAAGCTTGCCGGCGTTGGAGCAGATGGTCTTTCGATAAATCTGTATGGGTTTTCGATGCGGCTGGATTTGAATAGATCTTTCGTAGGTACAGATGGTCTGGAGCTTGTTGGTGAAATCAAAACCCCAGCGATGGGGCCAATTACGGCGGCAACCATTCAGATAGAACAGTTCAAGCTGTCGAAAGAGCTCAAAATCCAGAGCATACGCGTGCAACAGGCAAATCTGCCGAGTATCAATATAGCGGATTGGAAAGCGCAGATGACGGCCTTGCTGTTTAACGAGAACGGTTTCAAGATTGGCGGTAAGCTTACGTTCAGCTTGCCGCAGTCAGCCACATCGGAAGTAAATTTCTCTAACCTGTCATTGGGCAAAGATGCGTTGTTTGGTGGCGATTTCAGCTTCCCGGGCAACGGCATATCTGTCTATAAAATTGCCACCCTAAAAAGTGGCAATAAGCCCTTGAGTTTTGGACGTGTAGGTAATACACAGGTGTATTACCTGTCGGGAAGCGCAGATATGAAGTTTGCGAAACTGTTGGATAAGGATGTTAAAATACCTTCGTTCCAAGTACAGACGGATGGTCGTTTTATGTTGGAAGCACCGGTGAACTATGAAGCGAGCTTGGCTTTCGCGAAGTTTAAGATTGCCAGCATCACACTGAGCACTTTATCCGGTCAGGCACCGTATATTTCGGTCCAGGGCAATTTCAAGGCTGATTTGCCAAGTCTCAAATTTGAAGCTTCTGATATACGTTTCTCGGCAAATACCGCGGGAGATGTCAGCTTTACGGTGGGGGCTGTCAAAGGTGAATTATCCGTTGCGGTTATTAAGGTGGGCGTGACTGTTGGCATAAAAGAAAATGGCTTTGAAGGAGGCGGCAAATTGGCTATACCGGGCTTCCCGATGATGAATGCCGAAGTGGCTTTCCATTACTATAAAGTCAGTGGCGGAGTGGACGTTGGAGCCAGCTTTGCCGCCGGTGTTTCCATCCCGATTGGTATTGTGGAGATTACAAAAGTGGGCGGAGGGTTCAGCTATAATTCTGCTAACAAAAAATTCATGGTCAATATCACCGGTGGAGCGTCAATTACGGGCATGCAGGCCTTGGTGAAGCTGGAACCTATCAGCCTCACGGTCGAATCCGGTCCGATTATCCAGGGCGAAGTTGGCGTGGTGGTCGGTACGGCTTTAGAACTGACGCGGGCCACCGTTACCTTGAATGTACCGGGCAAATTCTTCGCCATTAAAGTAGCGACAAACATAGAACCGATAAAAGGTGTCGCCAAAGCCGATTTGAACGGCTTGCTCAAGATTAAATGGGATCCGAACGAGGCTTATGTGTTTTTGGGAGCTAACATGTATATTGAAGTGCTGAAAATTCTTGAGAATTATGGTGAATTTGCCATCGGAGTGAATGTCAAAAACCCGGTTAATCGTGGCGATGAGATTGCCAGGTATTTCCGGTATCTGAAGGGCGATGTCTACGATAGTTCGAGTTCGATGTTCTCCGGGGTGTATCTGCATGCGGCTACATCGTTTGGCGTGCCGAAGGAGAGAGCTGTAGGCATTGGTGGGGATGTTTTCGGAGTCAAAGGTTGGTTTCATGCGACGAACGATGCATTATTGTTGCTGAATTTTGCACAGAATGATTATCGAATAAAGTTCGGTGGGTCTATCAGTGCAGGTGGAAAAGGTTGTTTTATTGGGATATGTGCGGGTGGAGGCTTTTCAGCATGCTATGCTTTCGCAGGGGGCTACCGGAACGATGGTTGGTATTTAACAGGAAAGGCCGGTGGCGAAATTGAAATTCAGATAGGTGCAAAGGCGAATTGCGGACAAGTAGTATGGTGGGGACCATTTCCGAAAGGGGGTAAGGTATGTATCGGAGCACATGCCTCGGTGACGGTAAGCTCGGTAACGGGTATTAGTGCCGGTGTAGGCATGGGTAAAAGCAATACCGGAAATAACTGCATGTAGCATATAAGAAATAATAAGGATGAATGAAAAATTGTCCATTAAAGTAAGTGGCATTATGAAATACTCATGTTTCCAAAAATACAAACATACATGAGTATTCCATATGGCAATTAAAAATCAAATCATACACATATGAAAGTGAATAACATAGTTAAGATGTGCAAATGGCTTTTCCTGTCCTTGTGCTGTGTCGGCATGGTACAGGCACAGGTTCGGGAACAGGAGCCAGAAAATGAATGGGTTTTTCCAGGGCCGAAAAAAACAATTGTGATTGCTGCTGCCGCATTTTCATCTGCTGGAGGCACGTATCAACTGGCCAACCCGGCAGAACGCATACAGGTCGAGCGGGCGGACAATGGAAGCAAAAATTTCAAAAAATTAGGGGAAATCCGTTTCCCGGGTTCTGCTGCGGAGCTGGAAAAGCGATTAGGCGGATTTATGGCAGATGTCTGCACTCAGCTCCAATGCCAGAGCGCACAACAAGCCTATGATATCCTCCTCAAGCACGGAACGGATACCTTGGGCTTGCTGCTTATTGCTACGGAGGTGCAGGAAGCCGTGGGAATGACCTTTGTAGATTATGAACGGGATCCGCACAAAGCGTCTACCTACCGTGTTTCTAAACAGGAGAGAGGTGCGGTTGTTTTGATGGAGGTGAAAGCGGGTTTGCCCCGTTACGATGAAAAATATCGGTTGGAAGCTCTTGCCGCTTCGGATAGTTCCGTAACGTTGGGTTGGTACAGCGTATCGACGATGAAGGAACAGACCATGCCACGTATTGCCACAATCTATAAGCAAATAGGGCATAGGGGAACATTTAAAGAGCATGCTCGGCAATTCGTGCTCAATAACGGCGATTCGGACAGCACCTTCGTGCGTTTTTCAGAAGAGGTGCATCCAGGGGAGAACCTTGGGTATTTTGTGCAGGTAGAGGATATTGCCGGAAATAGAGGATTCGCTTCCGACACCGCGTATATGATTACGGTAGACCGTGGCGCAATAAAACCCATTTTGCGTTTGGATGCGCAGGATACATTGGGTGGAGTTCTGCTTACTTGGGATGCGATTCCGGATGAATCGCTCTATACCGGTGTGCAGATTTTGAAATCACGAAAGGCTGATTCGGATTTTGTGGTGTTGGATACCGTCCCGATTACCGATACGTCTTATTTGGATCTGCGTGTGCTACAATCATCGTCCTATTTTTATCGAGTTCGTCCTTTACTGTATAATTTGCCCGACTCCGACCCGATGAATTTTGCAGAGACGACGGGGGCTGTTGGTATGCGGGAGGACGTACGTCCGCAACGACCGGTGGATGTACAGGCTCATCCGGTGGAACAGGGTATAGCCGTTACTTGGCAACAGGGTGAAGAACTTAATTTATTTGGATACTATGTGTTGCGGGGAACGTCTGACAGCGATATGGAAGTGATTTCGCCACCTGTGCAGGATCTGATGTATATCGATACGGCTATCGTGCCGGGCTATTCTGGGCAGTTGCAGTATGCAGTGCAGGCCATTAGCCTAAACCAACAAGTCAGTGATACCTCAGAGATTGCCTCTTTGGCTGTTCGCCAACCGGTAAACCTCAATCCGCCCGGAGGGCTTCAGAGCCGTTGGTCCGATGTGGGCGTGGCGTTGGAGTGGGAAGATGTGATGCGCCGTGACAGCCGTGTCGAAGGCTATATGCTATACAGAAAAAAGGAAGGCGATGGCAACTTTGTGCCGTTGTTGACAACATTGTATAAATTGCCGTTTTTTAAAGATACAACGGCCCTGAGCGATCAAACCTATGCCTATGCGGTAACGTCTATAGATTCGTGGGGAAATGAGAGCATTTTATCAACGGTGTCTGACATAAAAGGAGAAATACAGCAGACCTTGGTGTTGCCTCAAGAGCTTTATTTGCGAAATCTGCGAACAGGAATAGAGGTTTTTTGGCCGGAATCAGCTTTTAAAGCCGGTGAACAATACGTGATTTACCGTAAAAGTGCTGATCAAAAAACAGCTGAGAAAATCGGAACTTCCGCCCCTGATGCACCTTTTGTGGATAGGCAAGTGCAAAACAATCAGTTGTATGAATATACGATTCGTATCGTAAGTGCTTCCGGTGAAGGGCAAACAGGAATTAGCCATACTATCCGGAGAGATGAAGGAGGTGTCTAAAAAGTACAATAAATTGTCATCTTGAGCGTAGTCGAAAGATACAATTTATTGGTTTTCAAAGCTTTCAATTTGCTTCGCAGAGCCCTGCGGGGTTCTTCGACTACAGCCTGCACTGAGCTTGTCGAAGTGCTCAGAATAAGCTGACGGGGCTTTTTAGACACCCTCTTTTTTCACTGTGCTGATTAATTTCTTAATGCTTTTGGCATCTTTCACCTCCATTTTTCCGGCAAGGATGAGCCGAAGTTCTCTCCTTTGCAGGGCTTCGGTGTAAAGCTTTTGTTCCTCATCTGTTTCAGGGATAAGTTCGGGTACGGGGATTGGTCTATTGCTGTCGTCAATGGCAACAAAGGTATAATAGGCTTCGTTAGATTTGACCTTTGTGCCTTCGGGCAGATTTTGGGCGAATATTTCCATACGCACTTCCACAGAGGTGTTGAAAGCACGGGTCACTTGAGCCTGTATAGTTACCACTTCTCCTAATTTGATAGAACGTTTGAAGGACACATTGTCCACCGATGCCGTGACGACCACATTGTTGCAGTGCTTCTGCGCGGCCATTGCCGAGCAGATGTCCATCCAATACAGTAGGCGCCCACCCATTAAATTGCCAAAGGTATTGGTATCGTTGGGTAGCACGAGTTCATTCATTTCCGTGTATGATTCTTTTGCAAATTTTTTGTTCATATGTTTAAAGTGGCTTATTATGTTTTACAGCAAAGGTAATTCTTTTTATTCGTGTATTGTCAGGCGGAAGGAAATCCGCACGGGAATGGAATCAAAGATTAAGTTTGTCGTTGTTCCAATTTTTCGGATTGTTGGCAATATAATTTTCTATTCTTTGATAATCTTCAATCATTTGTAGATTATCGGTGATAGATACCAAGCTGTCGTTCTATTTCATTTAACGATTCTATAAAAGGCGTAGGCAAGAACCCCAATACCTCTTTAGCTTTATCAAGAATAAAACCTGTCTTTCGGGGGCGATTGTTGTCTTGACCAATTTCTCTTGCTTCGATGGGGGTTATCAATGACCTGTCTAAATGCCAAAAGTCCGCTACTTGTTCCACTGTCTCCAGGATACTCATCATTTCCTCCCCTGAAATATGAAAAGTACCAGTGGCTTCTTTCTCCATTGCTTGGATGCAAGCCGTCGCGAGATCGTCCACAAATGTCGGCATTCGCCATTGGTCGGAGACGACTTTAATGGAATTTCCGTTTTCCAATTGATTCTTTGCCCATAGCACTAGATTGGATCGATTGGGGTCTCCATTGATGCCGTATACCAAGATAGTGCGTAAGATAGCGACTCGACATTCGATTTTCTTTAGCCATTTTTCGGCGTTCCATTTGCTTTGCCCGTAAGCATTGCAGGGGTTTGGAACATCTGTTTCGCGATAGGGGCCCTCCTTGCCGTCAAATACGAAATCAGTAGAAAGGTGAACAAGGTGCTTATCGAACTTTTTGCAATATTCGCCTATTACGCCCACAACTTCAACATTCACTTTCTGGCATAGAACGGGATCATTTTCGCAGGTTTCCACGCCACTGATGGCGGCAGTGTGTATAATTTTATCTGGATGGATGCTTCCTAATAGCGATTTAAACTCGTCCAGACCTTCAAACCCGCATGGAACATAGATATAACCATTTTGGACGCTATTTCTGTTTTCACGCTTTGAGGTAGCCACCACTTGATAAGCGGGATTGGGTACTAACCGTTCAACAAGTTTTTGTCCCAGAAATCCGTTGGCACCCGTAATAAGTACAGTTTGTTTTAATTTGTCCATTGGAAGTCCATTTTTTCCTGTTTCATGGAATTGTCGATGACATCAATTTCCAATTGTAAAATGGATTGCAAGGATTGGTAGTCGATCTTTTCGGGATCGTCGCCTGCTTTGTGGTAATCATCGTGTCCACCTGTGTGGAAGAAGAGCACTGGAATATCCTTTTTGTAGAAAGACGTTTGGTCGGATCCCCCATTACCTTCACGGCTCAAGTTGAATTTGATATCGCTCGTAATGTTTTTAAAGATGGTGGGGAATTTGGAACTTGTTCCGTAGCCGATCACTGCCAAACCGTTTTCCGGATTGTACCGACCGATCATATCCATGTTTAACATCCAGTGGATTTTGTCCAAGGGAAGGGTAGGGTTTTCGGTCCAGTATTTAGAACCCAATAATCCAAGCTCTTCTGCTCCGAATGCAATAAATAGCAAATTGAAAGGCTCTTTTTCCGAATTCGTGGCATAATGTCGTGCTAGCTCCAGCAATCCGGCCACACCGGAGGCATTGTCATCCGCGCCATTATGTATCTGTCCAATGTGGGTAGAGTCTCGCGAACCACCGAACGTGCCGTGTCCCAGATGGTCGTAGTGAGCCCCGATGACAATGGTGTAAGGTGCTCCATTGTCCAAAAAGCCAATGATGTTATCTGCCGGGCGAAGGCTGTCCGGTACGACCACCCGACTCACCTTAGCCGTAAACGATTGGCGATAACCTTTTTCACCTTTGGCCGTCAATTTATATTTCTTGAAGTGCTTTTCAATATATTTTGCAGCTTTTTGGACTTCTTTAGAACCTGTGGCACGACCTTTCATCTTGTCATCAGCCAAGTAATAGATGTGCTTTTTGAGGTTGTCTTGATGAATTTGGGCAAAGAGTGCCTTAGAAGGCAAGAGCACTAAAAAGCACCAAAGGATAGCCAGAGGAAATAAGACTTTATCTTTCATGCTCAAACTTACATAAATTCACCTTTATGTGCAATATAATTGCGTTGCATGTGCCCTTCTCAGCTATTGAGCGCTTCATCTAAACATAAAAAACGAAGAGGAGCGATTTATATTGCTCCTCTTCGTTTTTTAATCTTCTAAAACTTCACTGTTGAGACTTTCTTTTTCGGTACGCTCTTCTTTAAAGTAGCGCTTCTGGAAAATCAGGATAAGAAAGACCCCAACGGAAATGGCCGAATCGGCAATATTAAAAACTGGTCGAAAGAAAAGAAAATGTTCACCGCCCCAAAAGGGAAACCATTCAGGAAAGTTACCTTCGATTAGAGGGAAGTAGAGCATATCGACTACTTTCCCGTGGAACAAGGAAGCGTAACCGCCACCTTCGGGAAATAGAATGGCTTTTTCATAATAAGTACTCTCACTGAAAATCACGCCGTAAAAAGCTGAGTCGATAATATTGCCCACAGCACCTGCAAAAATCAAGGCTACATTGAGGATAAAGCCTCGGTGGTATTTATTTTTTACCATGTAATGCAGACCATAACCAATCCCCACAACAGCAACGATGCGGAATAAAGTCAGGAATAATTTGCCAAATTCGCCCCCAAATTCTAATCCATACGCCATGCCATTGTTTTCAATGAAGTGAATGAGGAACTTGTCACCAATCACGTTGAAGTCCTGGCCAATGGTCATGTTTAGCTTGACCCAAAACTTAGATAGTTGGTCAATCAACAGGATAATGAAAATAAGTGTGAGGGGTCTTGTATAGCCTTTCATAAATCTACAAAAATGGTCTTTGCTTCAACAAAGACCATTTCAATTAAACCTTTATTAATATTGCTTGTTTTTTGCTTCAATGCTCAATGTCGTGTGCGGAACAGCTTTTAAGCGTTCTTTTTGAATAAGCTTACCAGTCTCACGACAAATACCGTATGTTTTGTTTTCAATGCGCACTAATGCCGCCTCCAGATTGTCGATGAATTTCTTTTGACGGGCTGCCAATTGATTGGTTTGTTCTTTTTCCAAGGTAGCCGAACCATCCTCCAACGTTTTATACGTTCCTGCGGTATCATCCGTACCATTGGCATTGCTGCTGCTTAAAGCCGAAGTTAAAGCCGAGAGCTCTTCCTTGGCAATACGAAGTTTTTCAAGGATGATTTCTTTAAATTCTTGTAGCTCGGCATCGCTGTAGCGTGTTTTTTCATTCGTAGTTCCCATAATCAAATCTTTTCAATTTTTACACTAATTTCTATACCGTCAATCTCAACGATATCTCCTCCGTTTGTCGCATTTTCATCGTAATGCAGCGAATCGGCCAAAATTTCGGTGCAAATATACGATAAATTTTCGTTAATAGCTTCTTGTATTTCAGTATTTTGGGTTAAGCTAACATTAATTCTATCTGTTACCTCAAAGCCTTTTTCTTTGCGCAAATTTTGAATACGGTTAATCAATTCACGTGACAAACCTTCTTTTTTGAGGGCAGGGGTAATGTGCACATCCAACGCTACGGTCAGTTTGCCTAAGTTGGCCACTTGCCAACCCGCCACGTCTTCGGCAATGATTTCCACATCTTCCGGTGTGATATGGTAGGGGATGCCCGTTAGCGCCAGTGTTCCTGTTTTTTCCAACGTATCGATTTCCGTATCACTTAATGCTTGAATAGCCGATGCAACCACTTTCATATCCTTACCTACTTTCGCGCCAAGCACTTTAAAATTGGGTTTGATTTTTTTCTTGATAATACCAGTAGTATCGCTGATAAATTCTATGGCCTTGATATTGGTTTCGGAAAGGATAAGCTCGTGCACGTTTTCAACTTTCTGTTGGAAGGCGCTGTCCAATACCGGTACCAAAATCTTGTTCAATGGTTGGCGTACGTTGATACCCGTTTTCTTGCGTAAAGATAACGTTAAAGAAGAGATATCCTGTGCCAAGGCCATTCTTTCTTCTAACGCTTTATCCACCAAATCCGCATGATACGTCGGGAAATCAGCCAAATGCACCGACTCGTATGTTTCCTTGCCCGATCCTCCGTTCAAATCCAAATACAGCTGATCAGAGAAGAAGGGTGAAATGGGTGACATCAGCTTGGCAATGGTGTCTAAGCAGGTATAAAGTGTCTGGTAGGCCGAAATTTTGTCTTCCGTATAATCACCTTTCCAGAAACGACGGCGGCACAGGCGCACATACCAATTGCTGAGGTGCTCGTCCACAAAATTTTGGATAGCACGGGCAGCTTTCGTTGGTTCGTAGTCGGCATAATATTCATCGACTTCTTTGGTCAGACTGTTTAACAGGGAAATGATCCAACGGTCTATTTCGGGGCGTTTTACGATATCGGGTTCTGCATACGAGAACTTGTCGATATTAGCATATAATGCAAAGAAGGCGTAAGTATTGTACAACGTGCCAAAAAACTTACGACGGACTTCGTCCAAGCCTTCGATGTTGAATTTTAGGTTATCCCAAGGGGCGGCATTGCTGATCATGTACCAACGTGTGGCGTCTGCACTGTATTGAGCAATCGTGGCAAAGGGATCAACGGCGTTGCCCAAACGCTTAGACATTTTATTCCCGTTTTTATCCAATACCAAACCATTGGACACGACGTTTCTAAACGCGACTGATCCGCGAATCATGGTGGAAATGGCGTGTAGGGTAAAGAACCAGCCCCGTGTTTGATCTACCCCTTCTGCGATAAAATCAGCAGGAAAGGCATTGCTGTAATCGTCCTTAAAAGGTAATGGGTCGCCTGAAGCCAACTTTTCATAATCTAAGCCCCATTGCGCATAGGGCATGGCACCCGAATCGAACCAGACATCGATGAGATCGGGCTCCCTGAACATTTTTTGCCCATTTTCCGAAACCAATACAATGTCATCCACATACGGGCGATGCAGATCGAGCCCTTCCGTGCCAAATTTCGCCAGATAAGCTTGGTTGATCGCTTTTTCTTCTTCGGAAAGCACATCCGATTGGACAGCTTGCTCTAATAAGTCCTTCAGTTCTGGCAGTGAGCCTATGCAGATTTCTTCGTTCTCGTCCTCCGAGCGCCAAATGGGTAGGGGAGTCCCCCAATAACGGGAACGGGAAAGGTTCCAATCCACCAGGTTTTCCAGCCAGTTGCCAAAACGTCCAGTTCCGGTAGCTTCTGGTTTCCAGTTAATGGTTTTGTTCAGCGCCACTAATTGGTCTTTCACGGTTGTTGTGCGAATGAACCAACTGTCTAACGGATAATATAGCACGGGTTTGTCTGTACGCCAGCAGTGTGGGTACGTGTGTTCATACTTCTTAACGTCGAAGGCTTTATTTTCTTCTTTTAGCTTGATGGCAATCAGCACATCGGTTGGGCGGAAATCCTTGTCTGCGCGTTCTTCGTCCGAGTAATATTCTTCTTTGACAAAACGTCCTGCGAAGTCAGTGATTTCCTTGACGAAACGCCCTGTTCTGTCTACAGTGGGTACTTCCTTGCCATTCTCGTCGCGCACCAGAATCGCCGGTATACCATTTTCTTTACAGACCCTAAAGTCGTCCGCACCATATGTCGGTGCGGCATGTACGATACCTGTACCATCTTCGGTAGTGACAAAATCACCTGCAATAACCCGGAAGGCTTTTTCCAATAACTCATCGCTACTGACATAGGGGAGTAACTGGTGGTAACGTAAGCCAACCAAGGCTTCTCCCTTAAATTCGGAAGCAATTTCCCAAGGGACAATTTTGTCGCCCACGTTGTAGTCTTGGAAAGATGCATTTTGTCCTTCGGCTTTGAAATGTTTGCCGATAAGGTTTTTGGCCAAGATGACAGAAACCGGAGAGCCGGTATATTGATTGAAGGTTTTGACCTTCACGTAGTCTATATTTTTGCCGACGACCAATGCCGTGTTGCTCGGTAATGTCCACGGAGTGGTTGTCCAGGCGATAAAGGCCACATCTTCGTCTTCTGATTCTACCAATGTGGTCATGAAAGGGTGTACTTGCGCTTTGTCCAAGCGGAACTCGGCCACGATAGTGGTATCCTTTACATCTTTGTAAGTGCCGGGTTGGTTCAATTCGTGCGAGCTTAACCCTGTTCCCGCAGCGGGAGAATAGGGCTGTATGGTATAACCCTTGTACAGCAGTCCTTTTTTGTACAGCTCTTTCAGTAAGTACCAAAGTGTTTCAATGTATTCGTTTTGGTAGGTGATGTATGGGTTCTCCAGGTCAACCCAATAGCCCATTTTCAAAGTGAGATCATTCCATACATCGGTATATTTCATGACCTCCTTGCGACAGGCAGCATTGTATTCCTCAACAGATATTTTCTTTCCAATATCTTCCTTCGTGATGCCAAGGGTCTTTTCCACAGCCAATTCGATAGGAAGTCCATGGGTATCCCATCCACCTTTGCGTTTTACTTGAAAGCCCTTCAAGGTCTTATAACGGCAGAAAATATCCTTAATGGAACGTGCCATCACGTGGTGGATGCCGGGCATCCCGTTAGCCGAAGGCGGTCCTTCGTAAAACGTGTAGGGTTTGCTCGCAGGGCGGTTTGAAACACTCTTTTCAAAAATGTTATTCGACTCCCAACGTTCCAATATCTGTTTGCCTATTTCAGGCAGATTTAACTGCTTATATTCCTTATACATCCGAAATTTACTATTGTAATTTTAAAGGTCGCTAATTTAGTGATTTTAAATTTAAATTTATTCTCTACATTTATGGAATTTCGTGGTCTTTGCCATCGTTTATTAAAACCGCACGCGACTATGCACAAATTCCAAGCATTTTTATCAATAGGGGCGATCAGCACCTTGTTGTTTGCCACACAGCGTTTGAACGGCGAGGCCTTTGTAAATAGCATTATGGCATACCCGTTTCAAGAGGAAATTGCTATGTCACATGTCGAGCGTGCGAGCAGTATGGATACCCTCAAGCTACACCCATCTGCGGAACTGTTTGTCCTTGAGGAATTGGCAAAACCTGAAAGGTTGTTGCGGCTGATGCCTACGCCTCTTATTTTTGAGCAATTGAGCAGGGCAAAAATGGAACAGATCTCCAACCTTCCCGATAGTTTGGTCTACTTTGGCAAACATCCTTTCCTTTTGGGTATGCTTCAAGCTTATCAGGAACATCGCCTGATCGTGATTTCTCCCGATATCATATGGCTATTGATTGAGCAAGGTTTTGCAAGGCATATGGCGATTCATGCGGAAAAATTTAGGGATAAATTGGTTGATTTTGACGGAAAAAGAGAGCTCACGGTCGTGGTGGATGACAGGCAGATTGCGATCGGGAAGAAAAACAGCAAATGGGAAAGCATTTTCCCGCAATTTGTGGATCAAATCGAAACCTATACAGGGGTTGATTTATGTGCGGAATTTACGATCAGACTTTTCGACCACAGATGCAAACAGTAAAATCGTATCGGAAATAATTTTAATGGAGTCCGTTAAAGTATTCTTCGATTATAGGGTTATGACCATAGGATGTGGCTGTGGCCTGCCATCAGTTACGATTGAGGGAACAGCAGCAGATTGGGAAAGAATATTGGAAAAAATCGATTGCATCGAAACATATGATCTGACATGGTGGGCCCAAGAGCTGAAACCTATTATTCAGGAGATCATCAAAACGAAAAAAGGGAATATTGATAAGGCTTTTTGGAAGAATATGTTGCAAGTAGGCCATAAGGCTGTCTATGCACCGCACGAGACCATTGATGGCTGGATTGTCAAATTTTACCCGTTCAACGATAAAGGAGAGCGTCGGGACTTGGAACCCATTACCCATACAAATGCCATTGCGGCAGAGTACGTGAAAGTACCATTTGTGTTGGAGGACCGAACAACTAAGCAACAATATGCTATGGAATTTTGGGCAGGTTTATTCGGTCTGGAACAAGACCCGATAAACTTTAAACTAAAACCGGTTATTGGTTGGGCCGTGGCACATAGTGAAGGACAAAATCCCGTAACGACCCTACCGAAAGAGAGCTATGATAATGTTAGTCTTAAAAACATTATGCATATACCCCAACAATTTTTTAAGCTCCGGGAGATACGTGCCTTAACACTGGGTTTTATCGGCAGAGTCAATATCCCGGATCAAATCAGAGATATAAAGATTGGTAAAATGTATGTGACGGGTGATATTAATGCTGAAGAGGTAAAGCGAATTCAGGCATTATTGCCCGACACGTGGCTGTATATCCATGGACAATTGATAGCAATTGTCGACGGAGAGGTGGTAGGGATGGAAACCAATAATGGAAAAAATAGAAGGTTTCCAAATCCCTCTAAGGTTGATTCATTACGCCGAAAATGAACTTCCGCAACCACAAGTGCTGGTCGCGTTCGGATTGTTGAAGGTAAAACCTCGTGCATCCAAACCGTTTCGGAAGTCTATTTCCATGCCGGCAAGATATAGTCCGTGTGCTTTGTTCATAAATACACGAATCCCTTCGATTTCATATTCGTTATCACCTTCCTTCTTTTGGTCGAATCCAAGGATATAGCTCATGCCCGAACAACCACCGCCTTCAACACCCACACGTAGACCAAAATCGGCTCCAATTTCTTGTTGATCGATCAGTTTCTTTAGTTCTTTCACTGCACCTGCTGTAAGTGTGACGGGTGCTACAGCTATTGCGCTATCTGTACTCATATTTAAATTCCTTTCAAATCAAACAAAATTACATAATTTTAGACACATTTTTTGATAATCCTTATTTTTGACAATAACAAAACACATGGTATGAGTGCAGCGTTTATTGATTTCTTTACCCAAATTTTTGCCATCACCTTTGGGGTGTTGGCAGGGGGCCTGATTATTTTTCGTTTAATGTGGCCTAAAGTAGAATCCTATATATTGAAACTGAATGCGATTAACCAAAATAGACTGTTCACCAAAGAAATGCAGCAGATGCGTTTCGCGGCATATGAGCGATTGTTGTTGTTTGCCCATCGGATCGAACCACAGCAGGTGATGTTGCGAAACCATCAGCCTGGGGTGACGGCAGAACAGTTCAAGAAAGCTTTGATCCAAGAGGTCGAGCAAGAATACCAACATAATTTTGCCCAACAGCTTTACGTCTCTGACACGGCGTGGCGCTTTATCACTGACTTGAAGAGCAATACGATCCATCTCTTTCAAAACGCCGGACAGCATTTCCGCGGGGACACCCCTGTAGATCAGTATGTGGCGGTGATATTGAAACACATGAAAGAATTGGAAGAAAACCCTTACCATGCTGTACAGGCAATCTTGAAAAAGGAACTGAATAGTTGAACGGTTTGTCTTTGTTCTTTTCTCTTTTCTCCTTGTTCTTTATACTTTGCTCTTTTTCTATTATCTTTGCAACTTAATTTAAATAATAACAAAAATTACTCCTTAACAGTAAAATAAATGGAAAGAGATCAGGTCATTTTTAACCTCATCGCCGATGAGTTAAAGCGTCAGGAAGAAGGCATCGAACTCATTGCTTCGGAAAACTTTGTCAGCAAGCAAGTGATGGAAGCCGCCGGCTCTGTGTTAACCAACAAATATGCCGAAGGCTTACCGGGCAAACGCTATTATGGCGGTTGCGAAGTGGTGGATGAAATAGAAACCATCGCCATCGAACGGGCAAAGAAACTATTCGGAGCAGCATGGGTAAACGTACAGCCTCATTCTGGAGCGCAGGCCAATGCTGCTGTCTTTTTGGCAACCATCAAACCCGGCGATAAGATTTTAGGTTTGGACCTGTCTCACGGAGGGCACTTGACACATGGTTCTCCTGCAAACGTATCGGGAAAGATCTATCAACCATTATTTTATGGAGTAAAAGAAGATACAGGGCTTATCGATTACGAGCAGTTGGAAGAGACGGCATTGCGTGAGAAGCCAAAAATGATTATCTGTGGCGCTTCAGCTTATTCACGCGATTGGGATTATGCTCGCATTCGTAAAGTAGCTGATGAAATTGGTGCTTTAGTAATGGCCGATATTTCACACCCGGCAGGTCTGATTGCAAAAGGACTGTTAAATGATCCGCTTCCACATTGCCACATCGTAACGACAACAACGCATAAAACGTTGCGTGGACCACGTGGTGGTATGATTATGGTAGGCAAGGATTTTGAGAACCCTTGGGGAATCAAGACGCCTAAAGGCGAGATCCGTACCATTACGCAATTGTTGGATTTAGCAGTGTTCCCTGGTACACAAGGTGGCCCGTTGGAACATACCATTGCTGCTAAAGCTATCGCGTATGGCGAAGCATTGTCAGACGACTACTTGGAGTATGCAAAACAGGTGCAGAAAAATGCACAGGTATTGGCACAGTTCTTTGTGGACCACGATTATAAAATTATTTCGGGCGGTACTGACAACCACTTGATGTTAGTGGATTTGCGTAATAAGGATATTTCCGGCAAAGAAGCCGAAGCTGTATTGGGCAAAGCAGGGATTACTACCAATAAAAATATGGTGCCTTTTGATACTCGTTCACCGTTTGTGACCTCAGGCGTTCGTTTCGGAACGGCAGCCGTCACAACTCGTGGCATTAAGGAAAATGAAATCATCCAAATTGGTGAATTGATCAACGAGTCCCTGCTGAACCGCAATGACGAAAACCAGTTAGACAAAATCCACGGTAAGGTAAAAACGATGATGGCGCAGTTTCCGTTGTATAAATAAACACCATCCATCAAATATGACAAAGCCCCGCAAACAATTGCGGGGCTTTGTTTGTAATAAGAATGTTATAAAATGTGAATAAATGTTAAAAATCCATTTCCCTATTTGATTGTTCGCTAATTTTCATTTGCTTTGGGATAAGAAAAATTACAAAAGGAGGGCCTATACAACACCATTACTCTTAGAAAAACATATCAGAAAATTCAAACTCGATTAGGGGGATTTATTATGAAAACGTTAAAAGACAAGAGTGATCAGGAGCTTATCCAGGCTTATGTAGCGGGGAATGAAGCAGGGATTGAGGTGTTGTTGAATAGGTATAAATCGAAAATTTACACATCTATATATCTGCAGGTCAAAGACGAATATCTAGCAGAAGATATCTTTCAGGAAACTTTTATTAAAGTAGTCAAAACACTTCAATCGGGAAGATATAACGATGAAGGTAAATTCTTGCCATGGGTCATCCGTATTGCCCAAAATATGGTGATTGATCATTTTCGTAAAGAAAAAAGAAGTCCGGCTGTGGTTACCAGTGATGGTTATGATATCTTTGGTGTGCTAGATTTCGCCGATGAGAGCATTGAATCCAAGCTCATGCATCATCAGCGAGATATAGACTTGCGAAAGATTATCCAATTGCTTCCTGATGACCAAAAGGAAGTGTTGATTATGCGGCATTTTTGCGATATGAGTTTTAAGGAAATAGCCGATATTACTGATGTAAGTATCAATACGGCCTTGGGGCGTATGCGTTATGCACTGAACAATCTTCGTAAAATGATAGAGGATCATAATTTAGCGCTGAATATCGGATAATGCTATATTAGAGTAATTCGGCAGGAAATTTTATGAATGCCATCTCTATGAAGATGGCATTTTTATTTTTACGAGAACATGCATGAAAATGTAAAAATGTCAGTGCTAAATAAAATATTAGGCTGATTTGCTGACAGAATGTGTAAATATTATTATCTTCAAAGGCGATAAGTGTGTTGGAATGAGATTTGACATTAAATTTTGAAATAGAAAAGAACAAAGATATGGCATTATATTGGATTATATTTATCGGTATCGCTCTGATCAGTTGGGTTGTTCAAGCGCGATTTAAAAGTAAGTTTAAGAAATATTCGGAAATGCCTTTGAGCTCGGGAATGTCGGGTGCAGAGGTTGCACAGAAAATGTTGCAAGATAACGGTATTTATGATGTGCAGATTTTGGTAGCTAACCAAGGGCAGCTTTCTGATCATTACAACCCGTCTAACAAGACGGTAAACCTTAGCCCAGAAGTCTATCATGGGCGTAGTGTTGCCGCAGCAGCTGTGGCCGCCCACGAGTGCGGTCATGCCGTACAGCACGCTACGGCCTATTCTTGGTTACAGTTTCGGTCGGCTATGGTGCCGGTCGTCAGCATTGCTTCTCGGTTGACTTCATGGGTTTTGATGGCAGGTGTGTTGTTGATGGCATTTACCCACAACCCTTGGGTGTTGGCGGTAGGCGTGGGTGCTTTATTCCTCACGACCTTGTTTGCTTTCGTAACCTTGCCGGTAGAGTTTGATGCTTCAGGTCGTGCGTTGGTATGGTTGGATCGTGCAAGGGTAACGCATAGCCAAGAGGAACATGATGGCGCTAAAGATGCTCTAAAGTGGGCGGCCATGACCTATGTGGTTGCTGCGTTGTCAGCCTTGGTGACTTTGTTGTATTATGCCTATATATTATTTGCAAGAAGAGATTAGGATATAGTCATACACGAATAACATTGGAAAATGCGATGCCTCAAGGTGTCGCATTTTTTTATATTTCCAATATAGCCGAGCTTTCATCGGTATTTTGTAACTTTGGCCCTTGTATATTTAAGGATGAAAGAGTAGTATAGATATGTTTCAGAATCTACAGGATAAATTAGACAGAGCCTTTAAAGTATTAAAAGGTCAAGGAAGCATTACCGAGATAAACGTTGCGGAGACGATGAAGGAAATTCGTAAGGCATTGCTGGATGCCGATGTGAATTACAAAACCGCAAAAACTTTTACCGATGAGGTGAAACAGAAGGCATTGGGGCAAAACGTACTGACCAGTATTTCTCCCGGACAGTTGCTCACCAAAATCATGAACGACGAACTGACTGAGCTGATGGGTGGGTCGGTAACCGAATTGGATACGTCCAAGAATCCCACTGTTATCCTGATCGCCGGACTGAACGGTGCCGGAAAAACTACCTTCTCCGGAAAATTGGCTTACTACCTTCGTGATAGAAAGGGTAAAAAGCCATTATTGGTCGCAGGAGATGTTTATCGTCCTGCGGCGATTGATCAGTTACAGGTGTTGGGAGAACAGGTAGATGTGCCGGTTTACGTCAATCGTGAATCTACCGACCCTATTGGCATTGCCAAAGAGGGGGTAGAGGAAGCCAAACGTAATGGCCATAATGTAGTGATTATCGATACGGCCGGCCGTTTAGCCATTGACGAGGCGTTGATGACCGAAATCACGGCTGTAAAAGAGGCCACGCAACCGAACGAGATTTTATTCGTGGTGGACGCCATGACAGGGCAAGACGCAGTTAATACGGCGAAAACCTTTAACGATCGTTTGGACTTTACGGGCGTGGTATTGACAAAATTGGATGGTGATACACGTGGCGGAGCGGCGCTTTCCATAAAATCTGTGGTTAATAAGCCTATTAAGTTTATCGGTACGGGCGAGAAAATGGAAGCCTTGGATGTCTTCCACCCCGATCGGATGGCCTCCCGTATTTTAGGGATGGGCGATGTGGTGTCGTTGGTAGAACGTGCGCAACAGCAGTTTGACGAGAAAGAAGCCGCTGAACTCCAAAAGAAAATACGCAAAAACAAGTTTGACTTCAACGATTTTAAATCGCAGATCCAGCAAATCAAAAAAATGGGTAACATGAAAGATTTGATGGGGATGATCCCCGGAGTTGGGAAGGCTATCAAAGATGTGGAGATTGATGATAATGCTTTTAAGCCCATTGAAGCTATCATTGATTCTATGACCCCTTTTGAGCGTGAGAACCCAGATGCCATTGACCAAAAACGACGTGTGCGAATAGCGAAAGGTTCCGGAACGGATATCAACGAAGTCAATAAGCTCATGAAGCAGTTTGCGGACATGCGTAAAGTGATGAAACAAATGTCCAATCCGGCCATGGCTTCCAAGTTGATGCGTGGCATGCCAAAAATGCCAGGCAAGTTCTAAATAAAATACAGAATGTATCTGAAAAAGGCAGATTATAAGGTCTCGAAAGAAAAACAAAAAACACTTTTTAATTCAAAACAATTATTCTTACCTTTGCAGACCTTATTGTAGGGATTACAATTGAGGGTAAATAGTTTATTAATTAATTAAATAAAAGCAAGTGAATACGTTAAGTTACAAAACTGTCTCTGCCAACAAGAACACCGTTAACAAGGAGTGGATCGTTGTTGACGCTGAAGGAGAGATTTTGGGGCGCTTGGCAAGCCAGATTGCGAAAGTAATCCGTGGCAAGCACAAGCCTACGTTCACCCCACACGTAGACTGCGGTGATAACGTGATCGTTATCAATGCAGACAAGATTAAGTTGACCGGAAACAAATTGAGCGACAAGGTTTACGTTCGCTATACAGGCTATCCAGGTGGTCAACGCTTTGTTTCTCCAAAAGAATTATTGGCTAAACATCCTGAACGCCTTGTTGAAAAGGCCGTACGCGGTATGTTGCCTAAAAACCGCTTAGGTCGCCAATTATTCAAAAATCTTTATGTTTATGCCGGACCTGAGCACAAGCATGAAGCACAAAATCCAAAACCAGTTAAATTTTAAGGAGAGCAAAGATGTCAACAACAAACACTTCAGGAAGAAGAAAAACAGCTGTTGCCCGCATTTACTTATCTGCTGGTAGCGGAAACATTACCGTAAATGGTAAAGACTACAAAGAATATTTCCCAACATTGCCATTGCAATACATCGTTACCCAATCTATTGAGGTAGCGGGTGTTGCCGGAAATTTTGATGTGAAAGTTAACGTGAATGGTGGCGGTGTCAAAGGACAAGCCGAAGCGGTTCGTTTAGCAATTGCTAAAGCTTTGGTAGAGCTTGACCCGGAAGTAAAACCAGCTTTACGTGCTAAAGGTTTGATGACGCGCGACGACCGTATGGTTGAGCGTAAGAAACCAGGACGTCGCAAAGCACGTAGAAGATTCCAATTCAGTAAACGTTAATCAAAGGAGGATCAAAAAATGGCAAGAACAACATATCAAGAATTATTGGATGCAGGTGTTCACTTTGGTCACCTTACTCGTAAGTGGGATCCAAAAATGGCTAAGTACATTTTCATGGAACGCAATGGTATCCACATTATCGACTTGAACAAGACTTTAACGAAATTAGAAGAAGCTGCTTCAGCTATCAAACAAATCGTTAAGTCAGGTCGTAAAGTATTATTCGTAGCAACGAAAAAACAAGCCAAAGAAATCATCGCTCAACAAGCGAAAGAAGTGAACATGCCTTTCGTTACAGAAAGATGGTTGGGTGGTATGCTTACAAACTTTGCAACAGTGCGTAAGTCTATCAAGAAGATGTCCAACATCGATAAAATGCAAAAAGATGGTACATATGCTGTATTGTCTAAAAAGGAAAAGTTGATGATTCAACGCGAACGTGTAAAGTTGGAAACGCTATTGGGCGGTATTGCTGACTTGAACCGTTTGCCTGCAGCTTTGTTCATCATCGACGTGAAAAAAGAGCATATCGCTGTTTCAGAAGCGTTGAAATTGAACATTCCTACTTTTGCAATGGTCGATACAAACTCTGATCCTTCAAACATTGACTTCCCGATTCCGGCAAACGATGATGCTACCAAATCAATCAGCTTAATCGCCAGCATTATCGGAAAAGCTATTCAAGAAGGTTTAGATGAGCGTAAGCGCGATAAAGAAGAGGAAGCCGAAAAAGAAGCTGTTGCCGCTAAAGCAGCAGTTGACAACGGTGAATCCACCGAAGAAGCTAACGCTGGAAAACGCCCTCGCAAAGCGAAAGACGGAGAATAATACGTTATATTAAACCGGATAGACAGGTGTTGTTTTTTGAAGCTTTAGCTTTTGAGAAGCAACATGTGTTTGTCCGGTTTTTTTTATTTAACATATGCTTAATAGCCTCGTTTGGTAATTTTATTGAGCATTCAATTGGTAAAACATAAAAAGGAAATAAAAACATGTCAGTACAAATTTCTGCATCGGATGTAAACAAATTGCGCCAACAAACTGGCGCTGGTATGATGGACTGTAAAAAAGCGTTGGTGGAATCAAACGGCGATTTTGAAGCTGCCGTTGATTATTTGCGCAAAAAAGGTGCTAAAGTAGCGGCAAGCCGTCAAGATCGTGATTCAAACGAAGGCGTTGTTATCGCTAAAGCATCAGCCGATGGCAAATCAGGTGTTGTTGTAGAAGTAAACTGTGAAACAGATTTCGTAGCTAAAAATGCCGATTTTGTCGCTTTTGCTGAAAAAATTGCTACGCTTGCATTGGAGAACAAACCTGCTTCATTGGAAGACTTGAAAGCATTGGAACTTGACGGTAAGAAAGTCGCTGATGCATTGATTGAGCAGACAGGCGTTATCGGTGAGAAAATTGACGTTTCTAAATATGAAGCTATTTCCGGAGAGAAAGTTGTCGCATATATCCACGGTAACTACCGTTTAGGTGTGTTAGTAGGCCTTTCTGTCGCTGTAGATGGTGCTGAAGAAGCTGGTAAGGACGTGGCAATGCAGATTGCAGCTATGAATCCTATCGCAATTGATAAAGACGGTGTTGATCAAAAGACCATTGACCGTGAGATCGAAATTGCCAAAGAGCAAATCATTGCCGAAGGTAAGCCTGCTGAAATGGCAGAGAAAATTGCACAAGGTAAATTGAACAAATTCTTTAAAGATACAACCTTGTTGAATCAAGAATTTGTGAAAGATTCTTCTAAAAACATCGCTCAATTCTTGGACTCAGTTTCTAAAGGATTAACTGTTACTGCCTTTAAGCGCGTACAGTTAGGAGCGTAATTTTTATTACAGAATATGAAGGTTGGATACCCTAACCTTTTGGTAGAGGCGCAAATTTTGCGCCTCTACTTTTTTGACAAAATATCTTCACTTTTAGCGTGTTACACTATCGTAATCGGATCTTTACACAATAAAAATGGAGATGATCGGTCAAGTTAATGTGATTTTCATCGATAAATAGTATATTATGCCGAATATTTAAGGAGGGATGATATAATATGTTCCAAATTTCAGTATTTTTAGCGCAGTCAAAATTTTATGTGTAAATTTTGAGTAGGGCAAAAGGTTATAATAAATGTATATTAATAAATTAGTTTTTATGTTTAAGAGTATTGTATTTGGTCTTGCTTTGATATCCATAGTCGCTTGCGGATCAAAACCACGTGTGAATTTGGAGGGAGGGAATCTCGAATTAAAACCATCGGCCCAACATGAAGTGATCGCTTCGGAAGTAGCCAACTTATTGGAGAATTACAGTTACAAAAAGGTCCCTATGACTGATTCTCTGTCACAGATTGTGTTTGACAATCTTCTCAAGTCCATGGATCAAGGCCATAATTATTTGTTGCAATCCGATGTGGACGATTTCCAGAAATTTCGGAACCATATCAGTCAGGACTTCAAGAAGGGAGACCTTTCAGCTCCGTTCTATATTTTTAATGTATACTCGCAACGCTATCTTGATTGTATGGAGTATGCATTGGAACAGGTAGATGCCAAGCATGATTTTACCATTGAGGAAAGCTATGTGCCCTATCGTGAAAAATTGCCTTATTTTGAAACGGAAGCAGAGCTGAAGGACCAATGGCGTAAACGTGTGAAATACGATTTGTTAAACTTGCGTCTGACAAGTGCCGACGACGAGGATTCGGTCAATATGGAGAAACATAAAGAAACCTTGCGCAAGCGTTATCAGAATATTATTTCTCAAGCAAAGCAAACAAATTCCAATGATGCTTTTCAATTGATTATGACTGCGCTGACAGATGCAGTGGATCCACACACGACTTATTACAACCCGTCGTTTGCCCAAAGGTTCAACGAAAGTATGTCAAATACCTTTGAGGGTATCGGTGCCCGTTTGCAAATGGAGAACGAAATGGTCACTATTAAGGAGATCATTGCCGGAGGTCCGGCATTTAAGGATAAAAGCCTGAACGTGGATGATCGAATTATTGCGGTAGCCCAGGGAGATGCGGAATTTGACGATATCATTGGGTGGCGCTTGGATGCAGCAGTGGCAAAAATCAAAGGTCCGAAAGGTACTGTTGTTCGTTTGAAAATTATTCCAGCAGGCCAAGAGCTGACCGCACAACCGAAGATTGTATCCTTAAAGCGAGAGAAAATTGTGTTGTCGGAAGAATCTGCTCAGAAAGAAATTAAACAGGTGAAAGGAGAGGACGGCAAAAACTATAAGATAGGCTTGATAAAACTTCCAAAATTCTATATTGATTTCGATGCGTATCGCCAACGCGACCCTGATTACAAGAGTACGACACGTGATGTACGTTTGATATTGGATACGCTGAAACAAGAAAAGGTAGATGCCGTCATATTGGATCTCCGCAATAACGGCGGTGGTTCCCTGCAGGAAGCAATTGAGTTGACGGGATTGTTTATAGACAAGGGACCTGTTGTGCAGGTACGGGATGTGCGAAACAGGGTACAGGTGGATAATGATGAAGAACCAGGTGTGGCTTGGGATGGCCCATTTGGCGTGATGATTAACCGTTTTTCAGCTTCTGCATCGGAGATTTTTGCCGGAGCTATCCAAGATTACGGAAGAGGTGTCGTATTAGGATCACAGTCGTATGGAAAAGGAACGGTGCAGTCCGCTATAGATATGTCGCGTTTTATCAGTGCCACCAGTAAATTATTATTAAAGGCAAAGGGAGAGGATAAGGATCCGGATACACCAAATGGGGCGCCTGAATATGGCCAAATCAATATTACTATGGGTAAATTCTACCGTGTTACCGGAAGCAGCACGCAACATAAGGGAGTGATACCGGATATTGTTTTTCCAACGCAGTATGCAGCCGAAAAATTTGGCGAGAGTTCTGAACCTTCAGCCCTGCCTTGGGACCAGATCAAATCGAGTACATTTACAAAATTGGCTGATTTGGGAGATATTATTAAGAAATTGAATGTGTCCCATCAGCAACGAATGACAAAGAACCCAGAATACCAATTTTTATTAGAGGATATTGAAGAGTTTAAAAGATCAGACTCCATTCAGGAGATTAGCTTGAACCAGACGGAGTTAAAGAAAGAACGGGAAAAATCCAGAATTAAAAATAGGGAAAGGGTTAATAAAGCATTAGAATTGCGGGGCCTTCCTCTATGGAAAGAAGGTGAACCTCAGCCAAAGATGGATTTTGATTTTATCTTGGATGAAAGTTTGAACGTGATGCGTGACTATATCAAGATCGCACAAAGGTAAGCTGAAATAAAAGGGGCAACGTTATCGGTTGCCCCTTTTATTTTTATTAATTAATATCCAACTCCGTTGCGGCGTGGTTGCCTAATCGGAGGCCAACCGTCTTGAGTTCTGTTAGTGCCTGGCAATACCCTCTTTTCTCGGTTGACGAGTGTGTCTTCCTGTGCGGCCTTGTAGGTCATAACCGCAGTGAGAATAACATTATATTTTAAGTCGTCGAACACCAATTTATCATAGGTATCTAAGTTAGTGTGCCACGTAGCTGTCGAGTACCCCCATGATAGTGAGCTTAACATAAAGGCAGGTATGCCCGCGGCAACAAAGGATGCATGATCGGATCCACCGCCACCCGGACTGCCTGGAAACGTGGTCTTGATGTCTTTGGTGATCTCGCGGGGAACGGCGTCCAGCCATTTACCGATGAAATCATAAGCATGCAAAAATCCAGAGCCATTAATGTTTTCTACCCGTCCTGTTCCGTTATCCAAATTGAATACGGCTTGTGTCTTTTCAATGATATCCGGATTGTCCAATACGAAAGCTCTCGAACCGTTCAATCCCTGTTCTTCACTGCCCCAAAGCCCGATCAAGATGGTACGTTTGGGATTGGGCAACACTTTTTTTAAGATGCGGGCAACCTCCATCATGGCAATGGTACCCGTGCCGTTGTCTGTCGCTCCGGATCCACCTTCCCAAGAATCTAAGTGAGCCGAAAGGATGACATATTCATCCGGCAATTCTGATCCTTTGATTTGGGCAATGGTGTTGAAAGACGGTATATTTCCCAGCTTTTTGGAGCTTGTCTCTATGCGTATTTTAGGGATGATGCCATTTTTGGCCAAACGGTATAAGATGCCATAGTCCTCCAACGAAATATCGACGGAAGGAATTTCCTGTGTCCGTGCCCCGAAGATTTTATTGGCACCGAACTCGCGTGACCAAAAGCTGGAAAGCACTCCCAATGCTCCTGCCTCTTCCAATTTACCCGGAAGGGAATTGGCTGATAGACCTGTTGCCCGTATATTTTCTTGAAATACCCTTACCAAAGAGTCCCGTTCTTTTTTCATCTTCTCCAAGCTTTCCGGTCTCGCAAACTGTTCCCAGTTGTGATCCGGTCGTCCGGTAGGTTGATACATGGAAGTCAAGACGTATTTGCCTTTGACTTGCGGTAGCCATGCATAAAAGGCTGTAGAGTCTTTGAATGTTGGCAGGATGATGACTTCACCTTCGATGGCCTTTCCATTCGTGCTCGGGCTCCAGGCGAGTTGTGTTCCGGCAAGGGTTTTCAAACGAGGGTAAGTCATGTCTATGTGTGAAATTCCTCTTTCCCAACCGTTCCATTCGCCGAACTGTTGGTTTTCCGCTACAAGTCCCCAACTTTGAAAGGTTCTGACGGCCCATTCGTTGGCTTTGGTCATCCCTGGTGTGCCAACTAAGCGTGGTCCGATGACATCTAAAAGCTCGAAAGCCAGTTTTTCCAACTGTGAGTTTTCATTAGCTTCCTTGGAAATCTGCTCAACGATGGGATCTAGTCGCTGTGGTTCTGGCCTCCCAAATTGTGCCTGCAATTCTGTGGCTACCAGCATCACGCCACCAAAAGTGACATATTGTAGGGTGGATTTGAGTGAAAAGATCTGTGTGAATCTACTCATGCGTATTCTGTTTAGTTTATCAATATTATTTACGAAGAATTTTATTTTACCAGTTCTAACCAAGACTGTGCCATGAGATTGGCTCCTGCTAAGGAAGTATGCACACCATCTGTTGTCCAAAAACTTCCTGTCCCACGTTTTTCAGCTTTATCAAAAATGGTTTGATAAGGGAGAAAGATAGCATCAAACTCCCTGGCTATTTCTTTTGCCACTTCTTGGTATTTCGGAAAATCCGGATACCAGTCACCTGTGACATGCTTTACGTTTTTCACACCAAAAGGTTCGCAAATAATCAATTTTACATTGGGTAATTTTTTTTGTGTTTCTTCCAGTAATTGTCGGTATTGGCTTTTGTACTGTTCAGGTGAATTCTGGGCGCCGCTATCTTTTGTCCGCCAGAAATCATTGACACCAATCAGTATGCTCAAAATTGTCGGTTTCAGATCGACAGTGTCGGTAGACCAGCGGTTGATGAGATCCGGCACCCGATTGCCACTAATGCCTCGATTGTACACCTTGATGTTTTTATCGGAAAACTTGTTCAGCAAACAACTTGCGGCAATCATGGCGTAACCATTTCCCAAAGCAGAAGTATCGTTTGGCCCTAGTGCATCGCGTTTGCGTCCGGCATCTGTTATCGAATCGCCCTGAAAGAGGATAACGTCGTTGGGTTGAATGGTTGTTTTTTTTGAGGGCTTGGCCACATCTCCTGCCCACACATCATTAGAAGCAAAAGTAGTTGCTCCGATGGTGAGTAAACTTTTTGCAATGAATTTTCTTCTTGATTCCATATGTCTTAAAAGATAGGGGTTTATCTATCAAACATACGTTTTTTTATGGTAAGTTTCAATATGGAGTACTTTCAGCTCTTGTATTTTTCTTGTTGGGGGTACAAGTACTCGTGTAAGTGTACATGGTCCGGATCAAGTTTTTAAATTGTACCTGCCCATTTTGAATAAAGAAAATATTGACCTGATGATTTCGGGGCATACACACCGCCACCAACTGATCGAAGTGAACAAAGGAGAAATAATTTTCCCATATTGATCAATGACAATAAAAGCATTTCGTTCTATACGGTATCGTCCGATGGCGTGCATGTGAAAACTTTCGACGATGAAGGAAAAGTGACTTTGGAGCGCACATTTTTAAATAGTGTACAAGACCGGCCTTTCGGATAGTTTTGTAGAGATAATTCTATTTTAAAGAAAAAATAGAATAGTATAACATGTTATTAGTAGAAACCCGTTGTGCATATTAAATAATGCTGATTTTTTCCTGCTACTGCGTCGATTGACTTTATCTCCAATGTGTCAAAACTGTCTTGGAACGACATCATCATTGAAAGTCTCTAGATTCCGGAACAGAATCTAGAGACTAAACCAACAACTTACACACTTTACGGTATGCTGCCTTCCGCCCTAAGACGAGCTGTCTTTTTTCACAAAACAGCTGCACTTTCTGTTCGGTAAGGTAGGTATTTGGACAGGATACCTACCTCTTTTCATAAAGGACCTGCATTGTCTAATAAAACACCTACATTTTCTGTTCCACGAGGTGGGTGTTTTGACAGGACACCTACCTCTTTTCACAAAACACCTACATTGTCTAATAAAACACCTACACTTTCTGTTCCACGAGGTAGGTGTTTAGACAGGACACCTACCTCTTTTCACAAAACACCTACATTGTCTAACAAAACACCTACACTTTCTGTTCCACGAGGTAGGTGTTTAGACAGGACACCTACATTGTCTAACAAAACACCTACACTTTCTGTTCCACGAGGTAGGTGTTTAGACAGGATACCTACATTGTCTAACAAAACACCTACATTGTCTAATAAAACACCTACATCTTCTGTCAGAAAGTGTAGGTTTTGCATTTTTCAATTTTCTAAAAATATTAGCTAAATAACGGGGTTTAAAGCATCTTATAGGCACTTTTTGCTCTTAAATTACTTATTTTTAAGGTGTAAAATTGTGCCATAAATATTTTCGGACTCCCCCAAAATGTGGCACAATTTTACACCTTTTTGCCTTAAAGGATATTTTTGATTTCCGGTAGTTTTCTAGGTTTTCTTGATGTACTTTTCAATTCATCGATCAGGCTCTGCGGTTATAATACCTCAACGTCAGCTCGCACGGCAACAATTCCATCACAAGTCATAGATAGCCCGTTGTGCATTTTGATACAGAAGTGCCTCTATTGCATGCTAAGGCTTGTCGAAACATCTAAAGTCTTGTAATATATGATTTTTAGATCGTTATTCGTGTTTGCTTTTTATGGCATGAATGATTGCTTCACAATTCCTGTCGTCAGGATGAAAATAGAGCTTATAATGCACAACGGGTTATAATAATAAGTTTCTATTTTCTGGCCATTGTCTCCTGTGTGACGGGCTACTTTATAAGGCTGCCCTAAAAGACCAACGATTTGTCGAATACTCATGCCGGGCTGTATGTTCTTAGTCAATACGGCACTGTGACTGACAATGCAAGAATGTAGCGTAAGTGTCAATAACGAAATACAAAAGAATCTGTACCAACCTTTCATGTGATGAATATACAAAATTATTTGAAGGGTTGCAATGCCTATGCGTAACTTGCGCACGATACGCAAAAATGTTACAGAGATTATGTTTTTCGTATAAAAAAGAGGCTCAAAAACAACTTTTGAGCCTCTCTATCTTTTAATTTAACAGATTTCTATTTTTTCTTGTTTTGTTGCGTAGCCTGTTGTTGGCGCATCATGTCTTCCATTTTTTGTTGGAAGGATGATTTTTTCTGCACTTTAGGATTCTTCTTGTTATCCTCAATTTTAGCCAGGATTTTTTCGTCATCCACAAATTGGCGGATAATGACCTGCGTCAAGAACGTAAGTACTGCTGCCAGAAAGTAATAGTAGTTTAGCCCGGCAGGAAAACTGTTCAACACAAAGAAGAAAATCAATGGCATGAAGTAACCGATGTATTTCATTTGATTATTTGCTGCACCTGAAGTGGCATTGTTATACCAAGTGGTTAATAGTGTAGTTAACGTCATCAATATACACATCAAGGAGATATGATCTATTAAACCAAAAATAGGCGGGAAGGTGATCGGCGCATCATAAGTAGAAAGATCATTCACCCAAAGAAAGCTTTCGCCTCTCAACTCAAATAGGTTGGGGAAGAAGAAAAAGAACGCAAGGGTGAAAGGCATTTGCAACAGCAAAGGCAAACATCCTCCAAGCGGATTGACTCCTGCCTGTTTATACAGCTTCATGGTTTCCTGTTGCAACAGCATCGGGTTATCATCACCTACTTTTTCCTTGATGGCATCAATCTGTGGCTTCAGCACCCGCATTTTGGCCATGGATTGGTAAGATTTGTAAGTGAGGGGAAACAAAGCGGCCTTTAAGAGAATCGTCAGGATCAAAATAATGATACCGTAACTCAAATTAAGACCATCCAATAGATCGAAGATCGGTATGGTGATGTATTTGTTGATCCAGGACATGGGACCCCAGCCCATGTTGATGAGCTTGTCAAACTGATCTCCGTGTGCTTTTAAAACCTTGTATTGGTTTGGACCAAAGAAGAAGGTGAACGCATAATGATTGTCTTTTTGCGATGAAAATTCCAAATCGGCATTTGCGCTGTAATGTTTCACGATTTTTTCATCCGTGTCAAAATTCACCGCTAATGCAGCATTGCCAAGAGGTTGTTTGGAACTTAATACCGAGGAAAAAAAATGTTGCTTGAACGCTATCCAATTCAATTTATTTTCCAATTCTTCTTTGTCATCACTTGTTTCAGACAGGTGATCAATGTCTCCGTTTGCTTCTTTGTAGAAAATGGTCGATTTCTCACGTTCTGATTTGGCATTGAGTTCTTTTTGCAAAAGTCTGGTTTCCCAATGTAATCCAATGGAGTTGGTTTTGATGTCCATCAAGTTTTGGATACCCACGGCTTTTACATCCAAGCCCAAATTATAGTCGTTTCCTTTAATGGAATACGTATATTCCAAGTATTGGCTTTCACTATAATTTAAACGGAAACTAACCGACTGGGTTTCTTCCCCATTTACAGCGGCAGCGCTGCCCTGTGGGGTGAAGTGTAAGTCGTTAGTGTTAATGTTTTCGCCATTGGCTTTGAATAAAAAGCCAAATTTGTTTAAATCGCCATCAAACAAGACCAATGGTCCACCATCAAAGTTCTTTTCATTTTTTAATTCAATCGATTTGATGCGACCTCCTTTTGAGCTGATTTGTGCTTTGATCAGCTCGTTTTCCAACGTGATAATTTGTTCATTACCAAGCCTTGCATTACCAAATGGCTTTGCCAGTAGAGTGGAATCAACTGTTACGCTTTCGTTGGTTTTTATGGAGTCAATGGAAGGAGTTAATCCTTCCTTGGCTCTTTTCAGGGAATCTTGTAATTGTTGTTCTTGTTTTAGCTCCTGTTCCGACGGTTTCATGAGGTAAAATGAGCCCGTTAGAATCGCAAATATCAGCACTAATCCAATGAGGGTGTTTCTATCCATTTTTTATTTTTTGTTTTTTTGAATACAGCTTTTCGTTATTTATTTTTTGTTTGCCAACGAAGCGGCTACAAAGCTAACAAAAAGTGGGTGAGGATTTGCAACAGTTGACTTTAATTCTGGGTGAAATTGTCCGGCCACGAAGAACGGATGGTTCTTTAGCTCGACGATTTCGACCAATCCGGTTTTAGGGTTGATGCCAGAAGCAATCATCCCTGCGCTCTCATATTGTTTCAGATACGCGTTGTTAAATTCGTAACGGTGCCGATGCCTTTCGGAGATTTTGCCCTTGCCATAAATGCTATGGGCTTTCGTTCCTTTTTTGATTTCGCAATCGTAGGCGCCCAAACGCATGGTGCCTCCCATATTTTTAATGTTTTTCTGTTCCTCCATCAGATTGATGACCGGATGAGGTGTGCTGTCATCCATTTCGTAGCTATTTGCCCCCTTCAGGCCTAATACATTTCTCCCAAATTCGATGACTGAACATTGCATGCCCAAACAAATGCCGAAGAAAGGGATTTGGTTTTCGCGCACGTATTTGATGGCCTCCAGTTTCCCTTCCAATCCTCTTTCTCCAAAACCTGGTGCCACCAATACACCGTCCAGATCCTTTAGTTTTTCTTGTACATTGCTTTCGTTGATGCTTTCTGCCGCGATATATTTTACCTTTACCTTGGCCTCGTTAACTGCACCGGCATGAACAAACGCCTCGGAAATGGATTTATAGGCATCGGGAAGTTCCACATATTTACCCACCAAGCCGATATTCGCTTCTTTGGTTGGATTTTTTAGTTTGCCTAAAAATGTTTTCCAGTTATCGAGATCAGGCTCGTTCTTGGTGGAGAGTTTGAGCTTAGCTAGCACGGTCTTGTCCAGCTGTTCTTTCAGCATCAATAACGGTACGTCATAGATGGTTTTGGCGTCTATGGACTCGACCACGGCATTGATGTTGACATTACAGAACAAAGCCAACTTTTTACGGATATCAGGAGTCAATTTATGCTCTGTACGGCAGACCAGTACATCAGGTTGGATGCCGTACTCCAACAATGTCTTAACAGAGTGTTGTGTGGGTTTGGTTTTCAGTTCTCCTGCAGCAGCCAAATAGGGAACAAGCGTAAGGTGGATAACCAATGAATCGCTATTGCCCAGTTCCCAGCGCAATTGGCGTACAGCTTCAATAAAGGGAAGAGATTCGATATCCCCGACCGTACCGCCCAATTCGGTAATGATGATGTCGTATTCGCCTGTTTGGCCTAATAACTGCATCCGGCGTTTAATCTCGTCCGTAATATGCGGTACGACCTGCACAGTTTTCCCCAAGTATGCCCCAGCACGTTCTTGCTCGATGACATGCTGATAGATACGTCCGGTTGTTACGTTGTTGGCTTGCGAGGTCGGCACATTCAGAAAGCGTTCGTAATGGCCCAAATCCAAATCGGTTTCCGCTCCGTCTTCAGTCACATAGCATTCACCGTGCTCATATGGGTTGAGGGTACCTGGATCGATATTGATGTAGGGATCGAATTTCTGAATCGTTACTTTAAAACCACGCGCCTGAAGGAGTTTGGCAAGAGATGCTGCAATAATGCCCTTTCCTAACGACGAGGTTACGCCGCCCGTAACAAAGATATATTTACTCATAGCAATAAATGGAATTTCTACTGTTTTGAACCTAAAAAAGAGGTTCTGAATCTGCCTTATGTACGGGATACAAAGATAGGATTTTTTTAGAGATTAACTGAAATTAAAATGATCTTTGCGAATGGGGAAACAAATGGATATATCAACAGGAATGAAAAAGTCATTAGCGTAATTGTGTTTTTTCGCAGATGAGATATTTTAGCTGTGCATTCGTGATAGCATAATGCCAAAGACGCAAAAAAGTTGATGACTTTTTGCAACTTATACGCTAGGAAACAAAGCACATATTGCTGTGAATCTAATCAAATCCCTCATTTGCTTGTCCTTGCTTTTGTGCATGGACTGTAAAAAAGCTCCTGCCGTAGATTCAGACAAGAATCCGGACGAAAAATCGGCGAATACAAGCTACTGTTGCTTGTAGGATGGTGGTTCGGAAGCAAAAGAAGGATATACTGAGGTATAGTTGTCACATTAACAAAACATATCAATACCTTCTCGGATGATGCGGCACGCGCTCTTGATCTCGTCTTTGGATATAGTTAAAGGCGGTGCTATTCGTAAAGCTGTTTCACAATGTAGATACCAGTCAATCATAACACCCTGTTTGGCACAATAGGCGCTCACTTGGTATACTTGGTCGAAGTTTTCCAATTGCAGGCACATCATCAATCCTAATCCTCGGATTTCCTTGACTTTGGGATGTTCCAATTCTTTCCGGAAGATCGCAGCTTTTTCTTCGACAGTGTCCAGCAATTTTTCATCTTGAATCACATGTAAGGAGGCTAATGCCGAGGCACAACTAACCGGATGGCCACCAAAGGTGGTGATATGACCTAGCATGGGGTTGTCCTTGATGACATCCATGATCTCCTTTCGGGCAATAAAAGCACCTAAGGGCATTCCTCCACCGATCCCCTTAGCCAACATCAGCACGTCGGGAACGACATCAAAATGTTGAAAAGCAAACATCTTTCCTGTTCGCCCAAAGCCGGTTTGGATTTCGTCAAAAATCAAAACGGTCCCCGTTTCATGACACGTATGTCGGAGTGCTTGCATAAATTCCCGAGAAGGGACGCGTACGCCTGATTCCCCCTGAACAGTCTCCATAATGACTGCGGCCGTTTCTGTTGTGATCCGCGAGAGAGAAGAAATATCGTTGAACGTAATGAAATCAATCTCCGGTAAGAGAGGGGCATAAGCCTCGTGATAGGCGTTGTTGCCAATCAAGCTCAGTGCGCCTTGCGTACTGCCGTGGTAGGCCTGTTTCGCGGCGATTAGCTGTCGGCGACCGGTAAATTTTTTGGCGATCTTCATGGAACCTTCAACAGCCTCGGCTCCGCTATTCGTGAAATAGACCGACCCGAAGGAAGACGGAAGAATGCCCAACAGCTCCGTGGCCAACTGTACCTGTGGCGCTTGTACAAATTCGCCGTAAACCGTTATGTGGAGGTATTGATCCAGTTGCTGTTTAATGGCTTCGATGACCTTCGGATGCCGGTGTCCGATGTTGCTGACATTGAAGCCTGAGACCAAGTCCATATATTGTTCGCCATTGGGTCCGTATAAATAAATTCCTTCGGCTTTTACAATTTCAAATAGCCTTGGCGAGTGGGAGGTCTGTGCCGTATTTTGTAAGAATAATGCCCTATTACTGATCATGATACAAGTGAAAAGTCAAAGTTAACCAAAACGAGATGGATTTCGAGAAAATCGTGACAGTACATGACATTTTTTCTAACCACATAGAAGCATGGTCTAATGATCGATTAAAGAAAGGATAGTGACACATAGAACTTGACTAGTCACATTCCATGTGGTCTTTATGTTTACTTGGGCTTTGTATTTCTATATGACTATGTGGTTCTATTTTTGTCATGTAGCAAAGGAAACCATATAAAACCATATAAAACAATACGATTAGGTGTCTACAAAGCTAAAAAAGAAGCTGAATCATAGCTTCTTTTATTTTCGTCTGTTTTGCAGCTCTTTGTACAATAATTCCCTAAAATTCTGTTCAATTTCAAAGAATTGGGAAGCTCTGGAATTTCCGATGACTTCCGAAAACTTTTTGCGATATTCTTTTTTGATTTCCAGCTCTTTGGCATCATATGAAATGATATCCCGTTTGCCCGAACCAAAGGAATTAGCTCCTTGAGGAGCATTCGAGGAACTTCCTGTTTTCTCTGATTTCACCGCCCACATCTCTTTGTTGTATTGATTGTAGAGGGGGAAAAATTTTTGTGCTTCAGATGGAGACAGCTTAAGCTGTTTAGTAATGTAGGCTATTTTTTCATTTTCAATAGCCTCAAAGCGTTTGGAGTCTCTAGGCTGAGCTTGTGCAGCCAACATACATAATACCCAAGCACAAATAGTCATTAATAGATGTTTGGTTTGCAACAACATTATAGCATATAATTTAAATAGTCTTCAATATCCTCATCATCAATTTGAGAACCTACCCCTTCAGAATCCTGTGGCTGATAAAGGTACTCCATAATATATAGGATGTCATCACTGTCAGTTGAAGAAGCTAAATAATGAATAATTTCCTCTTCGGGAATGGAAGCCAATTGTGTTTCAGCTGTAGGCTCGGTCTGGTTGACAACAGCATTGTAGGATCCGATGCCCAAGACCGTTGCTACACAAGCTGCAGCGGCATATTGAATCCACTTCTGTAGATTCAATTGACGTATAGGCGTTGCTTCTTGTTTGATTGTTTTAGCAGAAATCTCCTGTGTCAATTGTGCAAAATATCCATCTGGAACAGCAAACCCTGAATCGGTGACCTTTTCTTTCCATTCGCTTTCGACTATTTTGGTGCGAATGCGCTCATGCAGGTTTTCAAAATACCCTTCTGGTATGGAAAAAGTGGTTGTCTCGCGCAAAGTATCTAGCTTCACTTGAGAACGGATGCTGTCTTCCAATGCATCGAAGTATCCCTCAGGCACTTCAAAGGAGGATTTGTCTTTATAAGAGGTCAACTTTACTTCCGATAAGATGCTATGTTGCAAGCCTTCAAAGTAACCTTCCGGTACGGAAAACCCCTTATTCTCCCTGATATTCAACTTTTCCACTCGGATTTGTGAACGGATATTGGAGGACAATGTGTCAAAATAGCCTTGAGGTACGATAAAAGGATTGACACGCAATGATTCAGGGAGGCTAAAGCCACCCTTTCCGTCATGATATGTGTTGTTCTCCTTCATCGTATCTATATAGATTAAGAAAGCCTTTCAAGGTTTAATCATTCGACGCAAAAAAATGCTCAATTTTCTTGACAGCAAGATGGTAGGAAGCTTTTAAGGCGCCCACACTTGTTCCGAGAATGTCTGAAATTTCCTCATATTTCAGATCTTCAAAATACTTCATGTTAAATACCAATCGTTGTTTCTCAGGAAGGGTAAGGAGCGCTTGTTGTAATTTCATTTGTGCCCTGTCTCCATTGAAATAACTACCCTCGGCCAACGTATCGGCGAGGTAAGCAGAACTATCATCGTCCAATGACATGTTCTGCTTCTGTTTTTTCTTGTTCAAAAAGGTGATGCATTCGTTAGTGGCGATGCGGTATAACCACGTGTAGAGCTGTGAATCTTCCCTGAATTTCTCCAGATTGCGCCACACTTTTATGAAGATATCCTGAACAACATCGTCCGCGTCGTCATGGTCAATAACCATACGGCGAACGTGCCAATAAATTTTCTGTTGATATTTTTTGAGCAAATAGCCAAACGCCTCTTCGCGTGTGCGTTCATCAGCAAATTTGGAAATGATCAAGGCGTCTTCCATTTGTGCAAAAAATTATTTCCGAGTGATTACTTTTCTTGCCGCAGCGACAATAGCAGTGGCGTTTAAACCATACTTTTCCATCAGTTGGGCAGGTGTACCCGATTCGCCGAAGGAGTCGTTTACAGCAACATACTCTTGCGGTGTAGGCAACTTTGCAGTCAACACCTGAGCAACACTGTCCCCAAGCCCGCCCAACCGGTTGTGCTCTTCCGCGGTCACGACACAACCGGTTTTGGTTACGGATTTCAGTATCGCTTCTTCATCCAACGGTTTGATGGTATGGATGTTGATTATTTCGGCATTGATACCCAATTTTTCCAATTCTTCCCCAGCCAATATAGCTTCCCAAACCAAATGGCCGGTAGCGATGATAGTGACATCTGTTCCTTCATTTAACATCAAGGCTTTGCCGATTTCAAATTTTTGATCGGCTGGTGTGAAGTTGGGTACTACCGGACGGCCAAAACGTAAGTAAGCTGGGCCTTTATGGTCTACCAATGCCATGGTAGCAGCCTTGGTTTGGTTGAAATCACAAGGGTTGATGACCGTCATGCCCGGAAGCATTTTCATCAAACCAATATCTTCCAAAATTTGGTGCGTTGCGCCATCCTCTCCTAAGGTCAACCCGGCGTGTGAAGCACAGATTTTAACATTTTTGTCCGAATAAGCAATGGATTGGCGGATTTGGTCGTATACACGACCGGTAGAAAAATTCGCAAATGTTCCGGTAAAGGGAATCTTGCCTCCGATGGTCAAACCTGCTGCAATGCCCATCATGTTAGCTTCGGCGATGCCGATTTGGAAAAACCGCTCAGGAAACTCTTTGATGAAATCGTTCATTTTCAATGAACCGATGAGGTCTGCGCATAAGGCCACCACGTTTTCGTTTTGTCTTCCGGCTTCCAATAAGCCCGCTCCAAATCCAGAACGTGTATCTTTAGATTCTGTATAGGTGTATTTTTTCATTTATGTTAAGTATTTAGATATTAGTACTTAGTATTTAGAAATCTAATGTCTAATATCTTTTATCTTAAATCTACTATTAATAATCTCCAATCGTTTCAGGTAATTGATTTAAGGCCGATGCCAATTGTTCATCGTTCGGCGCAACACCGTGCCACTTGTGCGATCCCATCATGAAATCTACACCATTTCCCATTTCTGTGTGCAGTAAGATAACGACGGGTTTGCCTTTTCCGGTACGCGATTTGGCTTCGTTCAATCCTGCAAGGATGGAAGCCATATCGTTTCCTTTTTCAATATCCAAGACATCCCAACCAAAAGCTTCCCACTTTGCGCGAAGGTTACCAAGCGAAAGCACTTGCTCGGTTGATCCATCAATTTGTGCCCCGTTATAATCCACAGCGGCAATGATATTATCGATCTTATTATGTGGCGCATACATCGCGGCTTCCCAAACTTGTCCCTCCTGCAATTCACCGTCGCCCATCAATACATAAATAAGGTGATTATCCTTGTTCAGTTTTTTGGCTTGGGCTGCACCGATTGCTACAGATAACCCTTGTCCTAAAGAACCAGAAGCCACGCGAATGCCGGGAAGACCCTCGTGTGTAGTCGGATGTCCTTGAAGACGGGAATTGATCTTTCGGAAAGTGGCCAATTCGCTAACGGGAAAATATCCTGATCTGGCCAATGTGCTGTAAAACACGGGTGAAATATGGCCATTGGATAGAAAAAATAAGTCTTCACCAATGCCATTCATGTTAAAAGATGGGTCGTGCTTCATCGCGTGGAAATACAGGGCAACGAAATAGTCCGTACAACCCAAAGAACCTCCAGGGTGGCCAGATTGACAAGCGTGCACCATACGGACAATGTCGCGTCTTACCTGCGAAGCAATCTGTTCAAGTTTGTTGATATCTGCGCTCATTTCTAAATTTAAGATGTTTCGATTATTTTGAGGGTAAAGGTAATGATTTTTCACTAAAAAAGAACAGGGGGATGTGTGCTGCACACATCCCCCTGTTCTTTTTATTTTCTCCCTTACATCGCTTCGGCCACTACTTCTTCTACTTCCGGCACCATGCGTTTCAACAAACCTTCGATTCCGGCTTTTAGTGTAATGGTGGAGGAGGGGCAGCCGCTGCATGAACCTCTTAGCTCTACAGTGACCGTTCCGTTTTCAAAGGATTTGTAAGCAATGGCGCCACCGTCTTGCTCCACGGCCGGACGCACATAGTCGTGCAATACTTGCTGAATTTTGATTTCGGTTTCTGTCCCTTCAAAATTAATATCTTCGTCGTGTTCTTTAGGTTTTACGGCCAGCTCCGATTCCACGGCTCCTTTCACAAAGTCTTTTAGCAAGGGCTCAATATCAGCCCAATCGACGGCATCGGCTTTGGTAATCGTCACAAAGTTGCTCGCAAAGAATACACCTGTCACAAAGTTGAACTTGAAAAGCTCCCTTGCGAAATCAGATTCTTGTGCTTTTTCTCTGTCAGGATAGTCCAAGCTACCGTTGATCAACAACTTGTTGACCAAAAATTTCATGGTTGCCGGATTGGGAGTAGTCTCTGTATATACGTTAATCGTTGCCATAACCTCTTTCTAAATTATCGGATACAAATATACATCAATTGTTTTTTAGCCCTCGTCATTTGCACGTCAAAGCTTACAGGATTATGCCCGTATAGTTGCTTGGAGATATGGCTTTGATTTCATTCTTTACCTCCTCCGCAACATTGAGTTGATCCACAAAATATGCAATCGTTTCTTTTGTAACGTGTGTGTTGGTCCGGGTGAGATCTTTCAGTGCTTCGTAAGGTTTTGGATAGCCTTCACGTCGCAGAATAGTCTGAATCGCCTCAGCGACAACAGCCCAGTTGTTATCCAAATCTTTTGCCAATGCGGCCTCGTTAAGTATTAATTTACGCAAGCCACGCAAGGTTGATTTTATAGCGATCAGCGTATGTGCAAAGGGCACACCGATGTTGCGCAACACCGTGGAATCCGTTAAATCGCGTTGCAAACGAGAGATAGGCAATTTGGCGGCCAAGTGTTCAAAAAGGGCATTGGCCAATCCTAAGTTTCCTTCTGCATTTTCAAAATCAATGGGATTCACTTTGTGTGGCATAGCTGATGAACCAATTTGACCCGCCGTGATCTTCTGTTTAAAATAGTCCATGGAAATATAAGTCCAAATATCGCGACAAAGATCGATCAAAATATTGTTCACGCGTTTGCATGCGTCACAGCTGGCCGCAAAGTTGTCGTAGTGTTCGATTTGTGTGGTCGTTTGCGAACGGGATAGTCCAAGCACGTTGTTGACAAAAGCATTGCCAAAGGCTACCCAATCCGTATGGGGATAGGCTACATGATGTGCATTAAAATTGCCCGTAGCACCACCAAATTTAGCAGAGAACGGTACTTGTTTCAGTGTGTCCAGTTGTTTTTCCAACCGCTCTGTGAAAACCTTGATTTCCTTCCCTAATCGTGTGGGCGATGCGGGCTGTCCATGTGTCCTGGCCAGCATCGGAACGTTCGTCCATTCACCGGATAAAGATTTCAATTCGTTCAACAGTTCCTCCATAGCAGGTAGGTATGTTTTTGTCAATGCTTCTTTCCAGGAATAAGGAATAGCTGTGTTGTTGATGTCTTGGGAAGTCAGGCCAAAATGGATAAATTCCAGGGAATCATGCAAGCCTAGTTTCTCAAACTCGTTTTTAAGAAAATATTCGACTGCTTTGACATCGTGGTTGGTGATTTTTTCCTTGTCTTTGATCCACTGGGCATCTTCAAGCTTGAAATTTTCATAGATATTACGGAGTTTATCGTTCAATGATCCATCAAAATGGGCGAGTTGTGGAATCCCCGAATCACAAAGAGCAATGAAATATTCGACTTCGACCAATACGCGGTATTTGATCAGGGCAAATTCAGAAAAATAGCCGGATAGCTCTTGGGTAGCTGGGTGATATCTTCCGTCGATAGGACTGACAGCTGTCAGTGGTGATAAGCTCATGTTCTATAGAATTGATTCAGTTGCAAAAATAAGAAAATCTGCAAGACTTCCTACGGGACCAAAAGGAAAAGCGCGCAGTACCGTATGCCATGCATGAAGATGCCGTAAATGGGCCGGTGCAAAAATCACATGAATATGTTACACGTTGAAACGGGAATTGTGCTATTTTTATGCAGTGTATAACAATGGCGCCGTTGGTGTCTAACAAAAGCATGGGACATGTTGATATCTGTAGCTATTATTGAAGATGATGTACATTATAACCGAGCGTTGCAGAAGATCATTGACAACGAACAGGGCATGTTCTGTTCGGGCCAATATTTCGATGGAAATTCGGTATTGCAGGACTGTGGACAGTGGGATGCCGACGTGGCGATCGTAGACATCAATTTAAAAGACATGCAAGGTGTGGAGCTCGTAGAGCGGCTACGGCATACCGGAACGCAGTTTATCATGTGTACCTGCTACGACGACGACCAAAACATAGTTGAGTCCTTAAAGGCCGGTGCTTCGGGCTATCTGCTTAAGGGAGAGCGCATGGATAAAATCATTTCCTCCATTAGGGAAGTATTTCAAGGAGGGGTTCCCATGACCTCTTCAGTGGCAAGGAAGATCCTACAGCAATTTGATAGGCCGGAGAAATCTGTTGCCGAGCAGAAATTGACCAAAACTGAAATAGAAGTCATGCGTTGGATGGCACAGGGACTATCGTACAAGATGATTGCGGAAAAACAATATGTTAGTATTGATACCATTAGGAAGCATGTCGCCAACATCTATAGAAAATTGGGCGTGAACAATAAGGTCGACGCCATCAATATGCTAAACCAAAGGCAGTAATTGTATTTACGTTTTGCTCTCCTGCCTCGTGCCGTAGGCTATGCACGCGAATCCACCGAGGAATAGTCGCTTTAGGCCTTTTCAACAATCACATTTTCATGTGATGGAATTTTGTGACTTACGCCATAGCTTTGTATGACTATAGCAAAGGTTGATTGCGATTTCAAAAGTGAAAATGAGCATTATGAAAACAAAAAACATGTATTTGTGGATGACAATTGCGGTTGTTTAGTTGGTGATGGTTGCTTGTAGCAAGAGCGACGGCGAGGTAGACGAAAAGTTAGGGAAAGGTGCTTCCGATGTTGTCGGTCGATGGTCGATTGAAAGGATAACGTATCAAAACCTGCTGAACCCTTCAGAATCCGAAACCTATGTAGGCAAGAGTGGTGACTATCTGGAATTCAAAGACAACGGCAATGTCAGTGGTTTCGCATTTGGAGAAGCGTTGTCCGTCTCCAAGTGGAAAGTTGACAACAAAGAGTTGCAGGTTACTTCTAAGGAAGAAGACGGTAAAACGACCACCTTCGTGTATGAAATTGTCAAATTGACGCGTTCCGAATTTCAGATCCAGCATGAAATAAAGGACGAAGATTACCAAATGAGGGAGACCTACTATCTAAAGCATTAATGACATGATATAGGCGGGAAAGAAAAGAAATGCATACCGCTTGTTTTTTGAAATATCCCGTCCATATTGTAATTTGGCGTAGGTTAGTGAACTTTGGCAATGAGAATACTGGTGGTATATCTTTTCATAGAAATACTTACGTCTGCTGTAGCACAGGGTCAAGAGGTTTTGCGCGCGGTTACGGGGCGATATGTCCGCGAGCATTATTCCCAGGCCAACGGATTGGGATATAATATGTGCAACAGTATTGTCGAGACTGACCATCAGTCGTTCTATATTGCAAACGGTGCTTTCTTGGATTTGCTGGATGGTTCGGGCATCTCTCCCGCATATTACGCCATGAAGCCCGGCGGGCAGGAGTTTGAAAATCTTGTTTTCATGAGCGGCAGGCTGTTTGCCTCGGATATCGCCAAACCCATAGTCCATGTGCTGAAGCCCGATGCACGAAAAATCATCGAGTTGGACCGCACGCTTTTTACCAAGAATATAGCGGTAAAAAGTTGTCTCTTTAATAATAGCGTATTGATCGTCTCTGACACGTGGACCCAACCTATGGTGTATCAATGGCTACATCCAGATCGGTTGACGTTGGGCAAGCCTTATCGGTTACCGCACCATCTTCGCCTGCTCGACCTGACCGAGGACGGCTTGCTCCTAGCGGTAGATAGAAACATCCGTACGGTCTATCTCATCCACCACGAAGCTGTAGTCGACAGTATGGACATCGGCCATGGAAATCGCTTGCTCCAAAACTGCATAGTCCAATCCACAAACGAGATCCTCTATTATACCTCGGTAGGTCACAAAATCCTCCCGATAGTGTTGGAAGACGCGGGCGACGATGAGAAGGTCCATTTTGCCCGTTATTTTACACCTCAAAAAAAACTGGTTTATAAAACCGCTGGTGAGCTTTTCGAAGTTGAAAATGGACGTCGACTTCGCATTGACCGCTTTGCTCCAGAAGTATTTCAGGCATATGTTGACAGAAGCAACAACTTATGGTTGTGTACCAACAGTGGTGTGTACAATTTTTTCCATCGGAAGATTCAGCAATTGGAATTCAACCACGTGAATCCAGATGTCGGCCCTGTAGATCTCGTCAAAAAGCAACAGGGTAGGTATCTCTTTCCTTCTTCATACAATGGCTTTCTGCTATCCGATAATTTGGACAGCTGGCGAGAGGATAGCTTGCTCACAGCGCTATGGGCACAGGAAAATAAGGAGAAGTTCACCCCTTGGACACAAAAAATAGTCACATATGGAAATAAGGTGTTCAGTGCGCTGGGTACCCTATTGGTCGTCAGCGATGGAAATCACATCGATACTATTAGAATCGATCCAGTCGAACTGCGGATTTCAGATCTTGCCATTGACAGCGCTCGTAACCAATTATACTTCATCAGCTATAAAAGTTTATACTGCTATGCTTTGGCTAGCCACACTGTTAAAAAGCTGGCGACAATCGTTCATGACGTGAAGGAAAACGGATATAATTTTAATCTGATGCTTACCCGTTCGGGCGCTGTCATGATCGGTAATAAAAAATTGTATAGGTACGATCCTGATAATGATGCGCTTAAGATATTTATGGATAAGAGCCCGGCAGAGGCCTACTATTACTTTTGCGAGGACGCTGATGGTCGAGTTTGGATTGGTAACCACCAGAAGATTTGGCTGTACGATGGCCATAAGCCTAAACTAGTGACCTCTTTTATCACTCCGAAAAACATTAACGGAATCGTAACCTACAAGAATTGGCTGATTGTTTCCAAAGGAGGTCAACTGCAGTTTGTAGACAAGGCGAAATATATACGCCAGAACATTGTCAATATCTTCCCATTTGCCGAAAATGTAGGTTTAAATCCCTTTAAGGGCATAATGAATGGTCTTTTGGTTGATGAAGAAAATAACAGTATTTTCTGGGCATGTATCGATAAACTATATAAGATCGAGCCGGACGAGGTCATTGCAAATACTGAAATCGTCACGACACCTTATATCCGATCTATTTTATTTTTGCGGACAGGTGTCAATAGGCCCCTTTCTGCCGATACGTTGAGCGCCATCAGGCTCGTATCGCCTTTGGGGATCAATAACATAGCTTTCGAAATCGGTTACTCACATTATATCAAAAAGCCAAAAATTCGTTATCGCCTCCACGGTACGGAAGATGAATGGCGTTTTTCGGATTTTTCAAAGATAGAGTATTACGACCTCCCCCCCGGAGAATATAGGCTGGAAACGCAAATCAGCACATTCGAGGAGCTGTGGGGGGAATCCGTTTGGTCTAAGGAAATTTTCATTCCTCCCCTATGGTACCAAACGCGCCTGTTTAAACTGGCCTGTTTACTCGTGGTCGGATGCTTGCTTTATTTCCTGTACCGTTTCAGGGAATACCATGTGCGGAAAATAAAGGAAGAACGTAAGAGCATCGGATACGATATGCACGATAATCTTGGAGCCGGCATATCCGCCCTTAAATTGAACGCGGAGTTTATCAAACATAAGATCACACAAGACAACCCGGCCGGTGAGGACATAGACGAACTGTTGCGAATATCAGATGACATGAACGTTTCCATGAGAGAAATCCTATGGAGCTTGCAAAACCGCAATGATAGCATAGGTTCTCTTATGACCTATACCCGAGACTACGTTGAGAATTTTTTGCGCCGGAGCGGTATCAAGTCTCATTTCCATCAAGAGGTGGCCGAGCCCGGAAGATCATTCTCATTTGGCCGGAACTACCACTTGATGCTTTGCATTAAGGAAGCTATCACAAATGTGTATAAGCATAGCAAGGCCCAGAATGTGGTTGTTCGTTATCTGCAAAGCAAAAACTCCTTCGTCGTTGAGATTCAGGATGATGGAATAGGTGTCGGGGCATCTTTGCATGCAGGCAACGGCTTGAAAAGCATGCAGATGCGGATGGCCAGGATAAGAGGGCGATTTGAGATACAGGACTGCGATAAAGGTACCAAAGTCGTGCTGAAACTCTGGACAGGAGGAATATTAAGGCGCTCTTTTGTCGATTTTTTCCGTCAGAGGAACAAAAAATAACCATTCACAATTGCGCCGTGCGGTTGCGTCCGCTACTGTAAAAGCCCGCTCGGCCATCTTCACTCGTTTTTTGAACCGAGACTCTGTCAAAATCACATCTTCATGTAATGTTTTCGACTTGTGACACACCTTAACTTTACTTGCAATAAGTATTCGTAATAAGTCGAATGATAAAAGAGAAAATATTTGTGAGGGGCTTCCCAAACATGATGAGGCTATTGCTTTTCTTTTTCACCGTATCCCTGCATACGGGATGCGGAATTAAAAAATCCGCATCACTCCCGGTATTTTCACATAACCCTTTCCACAGAGAATTTCCACGGTTGAGTGAATCACAAATTGACAGCTTATCGAAACTTTATGGTGATGGGAAAACATTTATAAACCCGTTGTGCATTTTAAATAATGCTGATTTTTAAATTGTTGATATTTCTGTTGAATATGTTTTTGTTGATGTACTGAATTACTGTCATGGCCGTTATCTTTGTTAATATCCTGGTCTTGAAAC
>Ga0222419_100144_pt1 | contig 125764 bp, 115 predicted proteins | sample 1B20Ametagenome_FD_182474 | JGI IMG/M metagenome (GOLD analysis project Ga0222419, IMG submission 182474) | Enriched microbial communities from leaf-cutter ant dump, University of Wisconsin, Madison, United States - 1B20A (version 2) | ecosystem: Environmental > Terrestrial > Nest > Insects... | reverse complement strand
AAAAGAACAAAATCACCCTAACGGGTGACTTAGCGTGCTAGCCGACGGTTTCATTGCTCCGTCGGCTCTTTCTTTCTCACCAATGTCCCGTTACATTCCGGGCAAAAGAACTCAGGCTCTTCCCCTAGTTCCAGATCGTATGCACACTCGGTAACGATAAACTCTGGAACCGGATCTATACACCCACAATCCACACAAACATAATCAATAAACACTTCAGGCTCATCATCATCCCAAAATGAAAGGTCCGGTGCTGCCCCGTCCCCGTAAATGTTAACCACTTGCTTGTCGCTGTTTTTCTTTTTTCCGCTCATACGCCTTGGCCCCCCACTTCTTTTCTTGGTTTCTTTCCCATTCCTCATCGTAGTAATAAATCCGGCCATAGTCGGCATGCCAAATCACCACAAGCTCCATTCGCTGCTTGCAGCACGGACACTGGATCGGATCCCGGTCATACGTTTCCATCATTCGCTCCCGGTACGTCTTCTTCCTTTTAACTGCCTTTTCAAACACCATCTCGATTTGCTTGTGCACCATGAAACGCCACAAATTGACCACTTTCTGCGCATCCTTGTTCTTCCTTCTGCTGTAAAGACCGTACCTGCCCACCATCCGAAAATGTTTCGGGGGGATATGCTGGATCAAATCATACAAAAACCGAAATACGGGCACGGTCACATCCACTCGTTTGCCCGTTCGGTGATCTTCATACCAGTAATGCACTTTGTGATAATCGTAGCTCACAATCCGGTATTCCGCGATGGCCGGTCTTGCCAGATATCTCCCGATATACTTCGCTGCTCCTCTGGCGTCCTTCATCCGCTGCTCTGCATTCACGTAAAATCCGTATGGGTAGCGCTTGTACAAGTCGTTCACCAGTCGCTTCACTTTCTCGTCCTTCGGAAACCATTTCAGCATTAAACCCATCAGCAGCTTCTGCCACGACTTCCTCAGATAGCTAAAGGAGATGTACTCGACGTTCTTCCATTGCTTCGTGTTGTCCAATGCTCCTTCCGTCACCAAGGCATGAATATGCGGATTAAACTTTAAATCCCGTCCGAAGGTATGAATGACCGTTATCACTCCAACTTCATACTTCTTGCTTTTGTTCTTCCGACGGTAGTAATGCTGGATCACTTGGGCGACTTCCTTGCTTAACTCGTTTAACTTTTTACGGTCTGCAAAGAAAATCTTTCGGAGTTCCTTTGGCACCGTGAATACCGTATGCCGATGAGGTACATTCAGGATCCGCTCCTGCTGCTTTTCCGCCCACTCGTCCGTGTATTTCTTTCCGCATCCATGACAAAAGCGACTTTTGCATGTGAAGCAAATCAAGACAGGCTCCGGTTCTCCTTCACGACAACCCAAACATTCATAGCGGGCGTATCCCATATCCTGCGTTCCACACCGTATTGCTTTTCGCACTGTGCTTTGAATATCTTCCCGCAGTTCTTCTGGAAACAGGTCGGCATGCAACTGCCAGAAACCATAGAAATGGTCTTTTAGAATTTGTTTCACCATCCCGCGCTTTTTCCATGTTTCAGGCCTATTGCTCATTCCAACCCCTCCCCTTATTACATCGGCCAGTTATCCACAATTCTGCATCATGCATAATTTCCTAAACAATGAAAAAAGACCGGATCGCCCCTGCCGGACGTTCCGATCTGTTGCCTGCTTTTCGCGTTGTTGTTATACCGGATCAACCTGGAAGGCGCTCCACGAAGAGGGATGCAGCTTGATCTCATATACCGCGCTGCCGTCCTCCAACGTATGCAGCTTGCGCAGCTGTCTGCGGCCGGCCGTTTGCGTCAGCTCGCTGCCCGCAGGAACGCACACCTGCCACGACGCCGCTGTCGTGCGGAACGATTCCAGCACAAACGCGCCATTGTCATAGGCAAAAAAACCGACATCGGCGCCGCCTTGCAGCTCAACCGACAGCAGCTTGCGGGTAACAACCGCACGCAGCTTGTTCACGACCAGCTCGGGCAGCTTGCGCAAATCGTCATAGTTGTCGGGAACGGCCAACGTAAAAATTTTGCCCTTGCTGTAGTTGTCATACATCAGTACGGGAATATTGTTCTGACCCTCCAGGCCAACCACCGCCTGCCAGGTGCCGTTGGTCGCGTAATCCAGCACCGGAAACAAAATGCTGTCGCCTTGCGCGAACCGGTCAAATGTGCAAACCGCCGTGTCAACGGCAAAATGGCGGATCGCCAGCTTCCGGCCAGTCGGACGCAAGGTCGTGAAATCCTCGATCCCGCGGCCGACCATCCGCTCCACAAAACCGGACGTCATGATGATGTGCCCGCCGGCGCGCAAATACGCTTTCATTTTATCGATAATCGCTTTATCGCGTGCGGCGTTGGCTGTAATCAGCAGCGGCCCCTGCTCCGCAGCTTGCGGGAAGTGCGGCGTCAGCTCCAGCGGCAAACCCAACATGCCCAGATAATCGTACAGATGATCTTCGCCTTTGGCATGATGCGGCTCATAGACCAGCGCGCCCACGGGCGTTCCGAGCTTTCCTGCCAAAGCGTCGAGCTTCTCCAACTGGAAGCCAAGCGGCGGAATATAGAGATGATCCTTAAGCAGCGAATAGCAAAACAATGTCAGCTCCTTCGCTTTGCCAAACACGGTCAAATACGCCTGTTCCAAATAGTAGTCGATATATGTGCAATCAAGATTGTCGAACCAGCCGCCGCCATTGCCGCCCGGCTGCAAGCTATCCATCCAGCGCAGCAGCGAATACGAAGCATAACGCGGAAGATGCTGCTGGCTCGTTGCCGGATCGCGGGTTTCCGTGCCCGTATAGATGCCGTCAAACAACGCCGGCTGCGTTTCGGTATTATAACCTGTCGCCTGGTACGCCTCGTTCCAGTTCGGAAACTTGATGATCATCCGCGCTTGCGGATTAACGGCCCGCGCCGGCTTTATGATCAGGTTCTCCGACACATCGGTCATCAGCTCCAGCCGGAACTCCTCCCACGTCCGCTCGCCCTTGCGCGCCAGACAATCGTCACAGCCGCAATTCGTAAAAAAGAAGTCGTCGAAAATCACCTCGTCAAACACGGCCGCCGCATTCTCGACCGCTTCGCGAAACTTGGCCCGCGACGCTTCCTCCGTATAGCAAATACCGCCAAACAGCCGCTCATAGCCGGGCCGATAGGCCGAACCAAGCGTTGGCGTAATGCCGCCGGCCGTGCGAATGCCACGCGCTTCGAAGAAGCTTTTCAGCTCCTGCAGCCGCTCGCGCGACAAGCTGACATCACCGCGGTGATTTTCGATATAAACCTTGGACAACTTCACATGCTTTTCAAAAAAATCAAGCTCCTGGGAAATGTGCTCCAGGCTGTTGTTCAGGCACGATGCGGTACAATAAATCGCCAGTTGAAAATTCTCGTATGCTGATGCTGATGCTGCTGCCATGATCGATCTGCTCCTTGTGTCGGATATGGGTAGGATCAAAAGCGGTTGCCGCCGGCGGCCCGACGCGGCTCGTGAATGCGAAAACCGCTGCGCGACCGGCAACCTCCGTGCGGCCAGCGCCGCGCCGGGAACTGAAAGCTCATGCAAACTAACGGTCGGCGCCGGGAACAACGCGGAGTGCGGACCACGCGCGGCTTGAGATTAGTCCTGCAAAATCTTTTCGATTTCCGCGATCACATCGGCCGAGAGAGCGATGCCCGACGCTTTGACGTTTTCTTCAAGCTGCTCGATTTTGGTCGCACCAACCAGCGCGCTGGCGATATTCGGCAGACGCAGCACCCACGCCAGCGCCAGACTGGACAAGGAAATGCCCAGATCGCCGGCAATGCTGATCAGCTTTTCGACTTTATCAAGATAAGCATCGGTCAAATAATTGTAAATCCACATATTCGCTTTGCTGTCGGCGGCGCGGCTGTCGGCCGGAATTGCCGAACCTTTGCGGTATTTCCCGGTCAATACGCCTTGCGCCAGCGGCGAAAACACGACCTGCGAAATGCCGTTTTTTTCACTCACCGGGATAACCTCGGCTTCAATATTGCGCAGGAACATGCTGTATTGCGGCTGATTCACAACAATCCGGTCGAGCAGATAACGGTCGGCCACCTGCAGCCCTTCCTGAATTTGCGCCGCCGTCCATTCGCTCACGCCGACATACAATACCTTACCCTGCCGCACCATATCTTCAATCGTGCGCAACGTCTCGTCAACCGGTGTCTCCGGGTCGTAACGGTGGCAGTAAAAAATATCCACATAGTCGACCTGCAACCGCTTGAGGCTGGCGTGCAACTGCTCGAACACATGCTTGCGCGACAAGCCGCGGTCATTCGGCCCGTCCCCCATCGGCCAGAACGCTTTGGTCGCCAGCACATATGAATCGCGGCTGTAATTTTGCAGCGCCTTGCCCAACAAAATTTCCGCTTCGCCACGCTCGTACACATTGGCTGTATCAAAAAAATTGATCCCGAGCTCAAACGCCCGCTTCGTCATGCGAGCCACCGTTTCCTCCGCAACGGAGTTGCCGTAGGTCAGCCAGCTGCCGAGGCTGATTTCACTTACCTTTAATCCGGTTCTGCCAAGCTTCCGATATTGCATCTCGTAAATCCTCCTTGCGTTGTAAACGCGCGTTAAATTTGCTCTCGTCATTTCACATTATAGATGCTATACTGGGGAGCATGTATCATATTTTCAACCAAAACTATTAAAATTGCAACCTCAAGCCGGCCCGGCGGCCGAGACGGTTTGCCAGCTGCACACCACGGAAGGAGCTTCCCCATGACGCCGATTATCGAATTCAGCTCGCCTCCGCTGCCTTACTACATCCTGAGCGGCTTTAGTATTGCCGCAACCGGCCGCAAGCATCCCAACCGTTACCAGCTCGGCGAATTTGACCTGCTCGTTGTCGACAGCGGCTGTTTATACCTTGGCGAAGAGGAACGGCATTATGAGCTGACCGAAGGCCATGCGCTCGTGTTGCGTCCCGATCTCCATCATTATCCGACCGAAGGCTGCCGCGTGCCAACCGGCTCGTATTGGCTGCATTTTCAAACGACCGGCACGTGGAAAATGGCCCACGAAGAGGAGCCGCCGCCGGCCGGCCGCGGTCCCGACAACGGAGCGCTTTCCTGCAATTTCAGCAAGCAGCACTTTACGATGCGGATTCCGCAATTTACGAAGCTGCTTCAACCGGCCAAAATGTACGAAACGCTGCAGCAGCTCAACGCGCTGGAGCAAAACTCGCACCAGGGCTGGGCACGCTGGAAGCAGCAGGTGCTGTTCCAGGACGTGCTCGAGCAATTGCATACATCGCTGGAAGCGCAAACGACGCGGCCCGGCACAGCCGTCGCCGATCAGGCCGCATCGTTCCTGCGCCAGCATTACCGCGACACGATTACCGCCGCCAGCCTTGGCGAAGCGCTCAACTTCCATCCGGTGTATATCGCCCGCTGCATGCAAAAGGAGTTCGGCTGCTCGCCGATGGAATATTTGCTGCAATACCGCGTCCAGCAAGCGAAAATGCTGCTGTTGCAAACCGACCTGCCCGTCGCCTATATCGCCGAGGAAGTCGGCTTCAATCAAGCGGCTTATTTCACTTCCTGCTTCTCCAAATATGAAGGGATTACGCCGCGGACGTACAGGCAACGATTTTCGCAAAAATAAATCGGCGACAAGCGCGTTGTACGGCCCTATAGGCGGGCAGGGTCTGGTCTTTTTTCAACCGCCAAGCCCCCACAAACATGCAAAAACCCGCAACACAGCGACGAGCCGCTGCTTGCGGGTTTCTTGATGCGTTCAGGGGAAAGCCCTGAGCGCTGATGTTATTTGCCGAGCTGGTGAATCGGATGGCCCAACGCGCCTTCGGCCGCGTCCATAACCATTTCCGTCAGCGTCGGATGGGCGTGAATCGTCAGCGCGATGTCTTCCAGCGTAGCGCCCATTTCCACAGCCAGCGTAATTTCGCCGATCAGGTTGGACGCTTCCGGGCCAACCACCTGGCCGCCGAGCAACAGGCCCGTATCTTTGTCGCCGACCAGCTTGACGAACCCTTGGGTAGCGTTCAGCGAGTTGGCGCGGCCGTTCGCCGCATAAGGAAACTTGCCGATGGCCACGTTGATGCCTTTGGCTTTCGCTTCCGTTTCGTTCAAACCAACGCTGGCGATTTCCGGGTCGGAGAACACAACCGCCGGGATCGCTTTGTAGTCGATCACGCTTGGATGGCCGGCAATCGCTTCGGCCGCAACTTTTGCTTCATAGGAAGCTTTATGCGCCAAGGCCGGCCCGGCGACGATATCGCCAATCGCAAAGATGTGCGGAATGCTCGTTCTGCACTGCTCGTCGATTTCCACAAGGCCGCGGTCGGTCAGCTTGAGGTTGATCAGGTCAAGACCCAGCTCGCCGTCCGTATTCGGGCGGCGGCCGACGGTCACAAGCACGTAATCCGCCGTTACCTGTTTTTCTTCACCTTTGACCGTAAACGTAACGGTTACGTCATTGTCGGTTTTTGTGCAGCTTTGCGCCAACGCTTCCGTATGCACTTCGACGCCAACTTTGTCGAGGTTGCGGGCCACCAGCTTGGACATTTCCTTTTCAAAACCGGGCAGCACCGTGTCGGAGCCTTCGAGCACCGTAACTTTCGTCCCGAACTTGGCATACGTCTGCCCCAGCTCGATGCCGATATAGCCACCGCCGATCACGATCATGCTTTTCGGAATTTCCGGCAAGTTCAGCGCTTCGGTCGACGAGATGATCCGGCCGCCGAACGGGAACGCCTTCAGCTCGATCGGGCGCGAGCCCGTGGCGATGATGCAATGCTGGAACCGGTAGCGCGGCGCTTCCTGTTCGTTGAACACGCGGGCTTCATGTTCATTGATGAACATGACCTCGCCTTGGAACATTTGAATTTTATTGCCTTTCAGCAGGGCGCTAACCCCGCCGGTTTGCTTTTTGACGATGCCGCTTTTCCATTCCTGCACTTTGGCAAAATCGACCTTTACGTTGTCGGCCGTAATGCCCATGCTTTCCGAATGGAGCGCGTGCTCGTATTGATGCGCTGCGGAAATCAGCGCTTTGGACGGGATGCAGCCGCGATTCAAGCAGACGCCGCCCCAATCCGATTTATCGACGATCAGCACGTTTTTGCCAAGCTGCGCAGCGCGAATCGCCGCGACATAACCGCCGGGGCCGGCGCCAATCACCAAAACGTCAATATCCAAAGATGCGTCACCTACGACCATATCTGTTACACCTCCAACACAAGAAGCTCAGGATCGGCAAGCAACTGCTTGACATAGTTCAGGAAGTTTTGCGCCGTCGCGCCGTCCACAAGCCGGTGGTCGAAGCTGAGCGAAAGCGCCATGACCGATGCCGCGACGATTTGGCCGTTTTTGACGACCGGCTTTTCGCTGATCCGGCCTGCGCCGAGAATCGCCACTTCCGGGAAGTTGATCACTGGCGTGAAGAACATGCCGCCGACGGAACCGATGTTCGTGATCGAAATCGTGCCGCCCTTCATTTCATTCGGTGCAAGCTTGCCGTCGCGGCCGCGCACGGCCAGGTCTTTAATGGCTGCGGCGATGCTCCAGACGTTTTTGCGGTCGGCGTCATGAATGACCGGCACCAGCAGGCCGTTGTCGGTATCGGTGGCGATGCCGATGTTGTAGTATTTTTTGTAGACGATTTCCTGCTTCTCTTCGTCGATCGTTGCGTTCAGCACCGGGAATTGGCGGCAGGCCGCAACAAGCGCCTTGACGATAAACGGCAGATACGTCAGCTTGACGCCTTTTTTCTCGGCGAGCGGCTTCGTTTTTTCGCGCAACGCGACGAGCGCCGACACGTCGACTTCGTCCATCAAGGTGACATGCGGAGCCGTGTACACCGATTTGACCATGGCGTTCGCAATCGCCTTGCGAATGCCCTTGAACGGCACGCGCTCCTCGGGGAGCGCGCCGCCGCTCACCGCCGGCGCCGCTGCGGCCGGCGCGCTGGTTGCAGCAGCCGCTTCCGGCGCTGCTGCTTCTACAGCCGGCGCTTGAGCGCCGCCGCCGGCTGCAAAGCCAAGCACGTCCTCGCGCGTCACGCGGCCGTGCTTGCCGGTTGGCGTGACCTCTGCGAGAGGCACGCCTTGCTCGCGCGCGAGCTTGCGGACGCTTGGCGTCGCAAGCACTTCGCGCGCTGCCGCGCCGCCGCTTGGCGCGGCTGGTGCCGCTGCCGCCGCAGGCGCGGCTGCGGTCGGTGCGGCCGCCGCCGCCGGGGCGGCCGGAGCCGGCGCCGCCTCGGCGGGCGCGCCGTGGCCGTGCTCGGCCGTCGGCGGCAGCTCGCCGGCGACTTCAATCGTGGCCACCAGTTGGCCCACGGTGCAGATGTCGCCGTCCTTCACCTGGACGTCGACGATTTTGCCCTCAACCGGGCAAGGCACTTCCACTACCGCTTTGTCGTTTTGCACTTCCATCAAAATCGTCTCGTCATTGACGCTGTCGCCCGGTTTAATGAGCATTTTGACGATTTCGCCTTCATGTATGCCTTCTCCCAGCTCGGGGAATTTATATTCAAACAATGCCACGAATGTCTACCTCCTTCATCCGAACGTTTCTCGATTAGAACTCCAGAACCTGATTGATGCCTGCGATGACGCGCGCCGGATTCGGCAGCCAGGCGTCTTCGATCTGTGCAAACGGATAGATCGTATCCGGCGGCGCTACGCGCAGCACGGGAGCTTCCAGGTGCAAAATCGCTTTTTCGTTGATTTGCGCAATCACCTCGGCGGCAACGCCGGACGTTTTTTGCGCTTCTTGCACGATGATCGCGCGGTTCGTCTTTTTGATCGAAGCGACAATCGTATCGATATCCAGCGGCATCAGCGTGCGCAGGTCGATGACCTCGGCTTTGACGCCTTTCGTTTTTTCGATTTCCTCAGCGGCTTTCAGCGACGTATGCACCATCGCACCGTAGGTGATGATCGTCACGTCCGAACCTTCGCGCACGACGTTCGCTTTGCCCAGCTCAACCGTGTATTCGCCTTCCGGCACTTCGGCGCGGAACGAGCGGTACAAGTTCAGATGCTCCATGAAAAAGACCGGGTCGTTGTCGCGGATCGCCGAAATAAGCAAACCTTTGGCGTCATACGGGTTGGACGGCACGACAACCTTGATGCCCGGCGTTTGCACGAGCAACCCTTCCAGCGGGTCGGTGTGCAGCTCGGCTGCTTTCACCCCGCCGCCAAACGGCGTGCGGAACACGATCGGCGCGTTGTAGCGGCCGCCGGAGCGGTAGCGCATCCGCGCAGCCTGGACGCAGATCTGGTCGAGCGCTTCATAGATGAAGCCGACGAACTGGATTTCCGCGATCGGGCGGAAGCCTTGAATGCCCATCCCGACGGCCAAGCCGCCGATTGCCGACTCGGCCAGCGGCGTATCGAATACGCGCTCCTCGCCAAATTCCTTTTGCAGCCCTTCCGTAGCGCGGAATACGCCGCCGACGTGGCCTACGTCTTCGCCGAACAAGACGACGTTCGGATCTCTTTCCAATTCCACGCGCATCGCGTCTTTTATCGCTTGAATCATTGTCATTTGTGCCATGACGGTACGTGCCTCCCCCAATTATTTATACGCTTGCTTTTGCTCTTCCAAATGCTGCGGCGTCTTTTCGAACATCGAATCGATCAGGCCGGCAACCGTCATTTTTTCCGTCTCTTCGGCTTTTTTGATCTGCTCGGCGACGGTCGCTTTCGCTTCTTCCTTCACGCGCGCTTCTTCTTCCTCGCTCCACAAGCCTTTTTTGGTCAGGAACAGGCGCATGCGCGTCAGCGGGTCCTTGGGCTCCCAATCGGCTTCTTCGTCCTTCGTGCGGTATTTCGTCGTGTCGTCGGCCATCGAATGCGGACGGTAACGGTACGTCAGCGCTTCGATCAGCGTTGCGCCTTCGCCCTTGCGGCCGCGTTCGGCGGCTTCGGATACAGCCTGATATACGGCAAGCACGTCCATGCCGTCGACTTGCACGCCCTTGATGCCCGCGGCAAGCGCTTTGTGAGCTACCGACATCGCCGCCGTTTGCTTGGCGTATGGTGTCGTGATGGCATAACCGTTATTTTGCACAAAATAAATCGCCGGCAGCTTGAACGCTCCCGCGAAGTTCATACCTTCGTAGAAATCGCCTTCGGAGCTTCCGCCGTCGCCGGTATACGTAATCGCTACGCGCGGCTGGTTGCGTTTCTTGAACGCCATCGCCACACCCGTAGCGTGCAAAATTTGCGCGCCGATGATGATTTGCGGCATCAGGACATGCACGTCCTGCGGAATTTGTCCGCCGTGCTGATGGCCGCGGGAGTACAGGAACGCCTGATACATCGGCAAACCGTGCCAGACGATTTGCGGCATGTCGCGGTAGCCCGGACAAATAAAGTCGTCTTTGTTCAACGCAAACTCGCTGCCGACCATCGACGCTTCCTGACCGGAAACCGGGGCATAAAAGCCGAGGCGGCCCTGACGGCCAAGATTGACCGCACGCTCATCCCATACGCGGGTGAACACCATTCTGCGCATCAATTCCTTCAACTGGTCGCCGCTCAGCTTCGGCATTTTCTCTTCATTGACGATCATGCCGTCCGGGGCAAGAACCTGCAAAGGCTCGACCTTTTGCGTGGTCACTTCATAATTCGCTTGGCTGACAAGTGGCTTACTCATTCCCGCATCACCTCATATATGTTTTTCATGCCATCTACTATGGATTTCTGTTATAGTATTATTATAAACCTGTTTTTGCGAATTGTACAACAGTTTCCTTGCTGTATAAGATATTATTTGCTGCAAGTGAATGATACAGTTCATAAAAATATATAATACAGTTACTGATTCTAACCGATCTGCTATAATACACCTACCTTTATTTACACGTTTTCGGGAGGCTTGAAGCAAATGAACGACTCGCGTTTGTACCAAAGAACCGTGCTGAAAGATGAGCTTGCTTCCGTCCATCTGGGCGAACCCCGCTCGCTGCGCATCTACCTGCCGCCGGGGTATAACGAGCTGTTGTCCTACCCCGTCATCTACTGCCAGGACGGCGAACAGTTTTTCAATTTCGGGCGGATCGCCACGACCTTGACGCGCTGCATTTTTGAAGAGGATCTGGAGCCGGCGATTGTCGTTGGCGTCGATGTCGTCACCGCAACGCGCACGGCCGAATACGCCCCGGAAGGCAGCCGCCACCTGGCGTATTGCCGGTTTTTCGCCGAGGAGCTTGTTCCTTATATCGAAAACCAATATCCGGTGCGGACCGATCGCACGGAACGGATGGTCGCCGGCGATTCGCTGGGCGGCACGGTGTCCTTGCATCTTGCTTTAGCTTATCGTCACCTATTTTGCCGGGTAATATCCTTGTCCGGCGCATTGTTCCACGCCACGCGCGAGCAGTTGGAACGCGAGGAACATCTGGGCTGGCTGGAGCTGTACCAACTGGTCGGACTGGATGAAACCGCGGTGACGACCGAACGCGGCACGTTTGATTTTGTCAGCGAAAACCGGCTGACGCGCGAACTGCTGGAACGCAAAAAAACCGCGCTTCTCTACTTGGAGAAACCCGGCAAACATCTGTGGGGCTTTTGGCAGCAGGAGTTGCCCGCAGCACTGCGTTATTTTTTGGCGTAAAAAAGCTGGAGCGCCGCCGCTCGCACGGCCACGAGTTCGCGTGGTCCTGAGCGACGCTTCGCCACACGGCGGCTGCGGCGCATACGGCATACGGCTGCCGCACCGCAGCCGTTGCACACTCCCCCGGCCTGGCACGCGCTACTCCTTAAAGCCGTAGCGGCTGCGCAGCTGCGCGGCCATCGCCCGCACCTCGGCTTCGTCCGGCACCGCAGCCAGCGCGGCCGCCGTCGCTTCCGCAGACGCGCTCCCGGCCAGCAGGCCGCACAGCGCCGCGGCGAAGCGCTCCGGCGTCAACGCCGCGGCGAGGCATTCGGCGAGGCTGGCCATGCGCGCCGGCTCGACCTGCGGATACGCCTCGGCCGCCGCGCCGGCCGCCGCCTGCTCGTAAAACGCGCGGGCGCGTTCCCCCCGCTCGCGGCCGGAGCCGGCGACGATCACAAACGCCTGCACGGACAACGCCAGTTGCTGACGGCGTTGGGCGATGCCGCAAAACTTGCGGCCGCCGATGCTTAAATCAAACTCTCCGGGGCAAAACGAACCCGTCACCTCGCCTTGCTCCACTTGATCGGTCAACGCCAGCAGCGTCTCGCGCAGCAGCGCAACCATCCGCTCGAAATCTTTGCGGTGCTCCATATCGCCGGCCGCCTTGGGCAGCAGCAGCGATACGTTGACGACGCCCGGATCAAGCGGCACGGCGGCACCGCCGGAGCTGCGCACCGCCGTGCGCCAGCCCTGGCGCTCCAGCTCCCGGGCCGCTTCGCGCGCCCGGGGCAGCCGGCTGTCGCGCAGCCCCATGACGAACGCCCGCGGATGCCGCCACATATGCAGCATCGGCGGCGCACCCCGGCCAATCCGGCGGCACAGCAGCTCCTCCAGCGCAAACGGATACAAAATATCGTCTTCTCCGCCATCCTCGATCCGATCCAGCACAACCATCCCCTGCCATGGCCCTGTGCGCTCCGGCGCCTTGCTTTCAGCCCCATGCTCCATCTTCGCTCTTCCTCTCCCGTTCGCCAGCCGTTGCTTGTCCCTAGCATTGTAACGCGGCGGCCCGACTGCCGCAACCACCTGAAAGCGCAAAACGCCAAAAATCATGTTCCCCACCTTGCTTGCACCTGTCAGCGCCGTGGCGAACTACGTCATGTCGCGCATGAAATCCGCAATCCGATGACCGTGGCGCGCGGCAACGCGCCCGGCAAAGGCACAAGCTGCCGGATGATATTGCCGCTATTGCCCGGCGAGGATATCCATGATGCCCTTGAACAACGGCAGCGCCTGATTGGCCGCCTGCGGGTCCGTATGCTCCACAACGACGGAAACGGCATAACGCGGCGAATCCACCGGACCGTAACCGATAAACCATTGATTGACGGTTTGCTGCGCACCCGCGCCGACTTGCGCCGTGCCGGATTTGCCGGCCAGCTTCCATTTCGCTCCCTGGAGCGATTGCCCGGTCCCGTCCTCGACCACCTCCTGCATCCACTGCAGCAGCGTCCGGCTCGTCTTCTCCGAGATGCGGCCGTCGCTGTCGGCCAGCTTCTGCGCGGGAAAACGCTGCATCACGCGATCCGTCCGATAGCGCAGTTCCTGCACGATTCGCGGTTCCAGCGCTTCGCCGCCATGCAGCAGCGTCACGATCATGTTCGCAGCCTGCAGCGGCGTCACCAGCACGTCGCGCTGCCCGATCGCCGTTTGCATGCGCACGCCTTCGTCGTTTTTCGGCGTCTTGGCCGCAAACAGCTGCCCGGCCTCCTCACCGTCCCACATGCTCAGCCCGGTTTGTTCGCCAACCGTCCCCGTCCAGCCGACCGGCGCCAGCAGCCCCAGCTTGCGGGCGTACGTCTCGATTTGCGCTGCGGTCAGCCGCTCGGCCACCCGGGCAAACACGATGTTGCACGACTCGGCAAAACCTTGTTCCAGCGTCAGCGGGCCGTGCCCATCCTTTTTCCAGCAAGTAAAGCCGTATTTGCCCAGCGCCCCTTCGCAATCAAACGTCTCGTCGGGCGCGACAACGCCCTCCTCCAGCGCAGCCGCCGCCACCACCGTTTTGAAAATCGACCCGGGCGTCGTCGCCTTTAATGCCTCGTTGCCCCAGGCGCTGTCGGCCGGATCGATTTGCCCCGGATTAAAATTCGGCCGGCTGGCCATCGCGATCACATCGGCCTGCTGCGCGTCAAGCACGACCGCAGAGCCTTCGCGGATCTGCATCCGATCCATCAGCTGCTCAATGCGCTGCTGAATATCGGCATCCAGCGTTGTCACCAGCTTCAACGGATAATAGGGGTTGTCCGGTTCGATAATCCGCGCGTCGAGGCCGCCCAGCGGCCGTTTGCCGGCATCGGTGAAATAGGAAATCGACGTAGCCCCTTGACCACGCAGCCATGGCTCGAACGTCTTTTCCAACCCGGCGACGCCGATCCGGCTTGTCAACGTCAGCTTGCCGCCGGCCAGTTCGGACGCGAACAAACCTTGCACCCGCTCCGGGTTTTGCCCGATAAATCCGATCACCTGCCGGGCCGCCATCTCCACCGGATAGCGAATTTGGTAGCTGACGACGCGGGCGTTGGGCAGTCCCAGCGCTTCAATCTGCCGAACCTGCTCGACGCTGAGCGCGACCGGCTCGCCGCCGCCCTCCATGCCCCACAGCTTGGCTGCGTTCAAATGGGCGGCAAACGCCTGCCACTGGGCGGCCGTCGTGTGCAAAATGCCGGCCAAGCCGGCAATTTGCACGCTGTCGCCGCTGTAGCCGTCGCGCACCGGAAACGCAGCCAACGCCTGAATCGTGCGACCGGTAAAAGGTTGAAGCGACCGATCGTAAATATCGCCGCGCCCGCTGGCGAGCACCAGCGCCTGCTGGCGCTGCGCAACCGAATTTTTCACCAAGTCGACGTTATAGGCCGAATAATGCTCCGCGCTCACCACCTGAATCCAAAACAGCTTGCCAAACATATACGTAAAAATAAGCACCACCAGCAGCAGCAGCCCAAACACCCGCTGCTTCTGCCTGGCACTCATGTCGCCTTGCCACATCCAAATCGCCTCCCGCTCCCGCCGCTCCGCCGGCCGGGCCCCTTATCATCCAGTATAGGCAATCGCGCTTGCGGACAAACCGCGGGAAGCAGGCAAAATCCGCGCGCCCCCGCCCCAGTCATACCAAAAAAGCCGCCCCCCGCAGCGCCATGCCGCGAGAGACAGCTTTTCGTTGATTCTCGGCTATTCCACTTCGAACTTCGACAGCGATTCCTTCAAGGAATTGGACAGCTGCGACAGCTTGTCCGACAGCTTGACCAGCGCGTCGCTGATGCCAAGCTGCTCGGAGCTGAGCGACGCCACTTCCTCGGAAGTCGCCAGCGATTCTTCCGCCACCGCGCTGACGTTCGTCATCGCATCGGACAACACCATTTGCGATTGCTCCAACGTGCTGATCGAATCGCTGACCGCGCTCAGCTGCTGAATAAAGCCGGTCATGTGCGAAGTCACCTGATGGAAAATCGTATTGGCTTCTTTCACCGATAAAATCTGTTCCTGGAAAATCGGCGTCGCATTGGACAGCACCTTGACCGTTTCGTCGATTTCCACCTGAATCGATTCGGTAATTTGTCCGACGATATCGATCGATTGCCGCGACTGGTCGGCCAGCTTGCGGATTTCGTCGGCGACGACCATGAAGCCTTTGCCGGCTGCGCCGGCACGCGCCGCTTCGATCGTCGCGTTCAGGGACAAAATATTCGTCTGCTTCGTCATGTTGTTCAGCACTTCGAGAATTTTGCGGATCGAACGCGTGCTGTCTTTCAGCTTGTCGACCTTCTCCACCATCGAGCGGATCATTTCTTCGGTCACGTTCGTTTTGCCGCTCAGCTCGGTCATGTAGCTCGTACCGCGCTCACTTGAGCTTTGCACGTCGGCAGCCGAGTTGCCCATATCGAGGTTGGCGGTGATCACGTTTTTCATCTGGTAGCCGATATGCTGCGTCAGCTCGTTGCCGCGCTCCGATTCGGTCGCCAGGCCCGAGGCGCCGTGGGAAATCTCATCGGTGGCAATCGCGATCTCGCGAGCGGCGGTGGCCGTCATTTTCGACGAATGCGTCAGCTCCTCCGCGGTATTCAACACGAGCTTGGCCGATTCGCTGGTCTGCTGGACGAGCGCCGTAATATTCGCCATCATCGTGTCGAAGCTGTTGCCGAGCTGGCCGATTTCGTCCCGCGACTTGTAGTTCGCGCGCACCGTCAGCTTGCCCTGTGCGCCCTGACTCATCAGATTGCGCAGATTGACGAGCGGACGGCCGATCATGCGGGCCACCAGCCAGCCGATCACGATAGCGGCGATCGTGGCGATCAGCGCCACGATCAACGTCAGCTTGAAGATGCTGGCCGCTTCCTTCACCAGCGTGCTGACCGGGATCGCGCCGACGAGATACCAACCGGACACCTCCGATTTGTAGTGCACGACGAGTTGATCCAGCGAGTTGATGAACGAACCGCTGTCCATGTCCATTTCTTCCTGGCTGAGCATCACATGCGCCGATTGGTCGACATCTTCCAGTTTGCTTGCGGCCACAGTCCGGTTGTCTGCGGTAATCAGCGACAGATCGCTGTCATCGCCGATATCGATTTTCTTAAGCTCGTCCATCAGCGACTCCGAGCTGATTTCGATGACGAGCACCCCTTCGTCGTTGCCCGACGACGCATCTTTGATCACGCGCCCGATCGCGAAGGTGCTGTTCTGATTCGAATAACCCTTCGGTTTGGCCGGCAGCCATGCCGGCAAGCCGCTGGCGCCCAGAATTTTCTGGAACCAGTCCTCGTTGATGATGCTGCCTTGCGGCTTGCTGCCGTTGCCGGTAACGAGAATGGCATTCCCATCCATTTTATACAGATGAACGCCTTTCACTTCCTTGATGGCAAACAACGTCCGGGTCAGCTTATCGTTGATCTGCCGCACGATGCTGATGTATTCATACGTATTTTCCGGTGTATTGTTGAGATCGGCAAGCCATTGCTGCAAATCTTTGTCCAACACCATCTGGAGCGACAGGTCCGTATACGTTCCAAACAGAAAGTCCAGCTTCTGCCCGGCTTGGGTAATCGTCTGGCCGCTGCTTTGGGAAACTTCATTTTTAATAACGTTTTTCGAAAGATTGTAGGAGATCATGCCAACAGTCAAGACGAAAAACAAAATGCTGACAAAAAAGATAATAAACAACTTCATCCCGACGGACTTGATCGGGTTTTGCACATGCAGGTTTTTTATCTCCTTGAACGCCGCCGAGCCGACCGACTTCGTCTTCGCGCCAAGATGCATCGACTTGACCCGATCACCAAACTTTCCTTTGCCGATTGTTTTCGAGGCTTTGCCCCATTGGATATTGCGGATTGCGTTGAAAGAGGACTTGCCGAGCTTGGACAAGGATGACCATACCTTTTGCAGTCCATTTCTCATACTGTTCACCACCATTAGAGACTAAGTTGCTTCATCAAACATACAGAAAACAAAATGTAAAGGTTTTCAACGAGGACGTCTGACATTTCAATTCGACATGGACTTGAATATTTCCTTTTTATTAAAATCATTTTACGAAAAAAAGAAAACCTTTTTCGCAGGTAATTTGCGCCAACGGCAGCCGCCCGGCGCCAGCGGCATTGCGCCTCGCGCCGGCAGCTGCGGACCGGGTCCGCTTCCGGGCGGGTATTACCGGCTTTTCCCCGTATTCTTGCGCATCATGTCCCATGCCGCAACCGGCTGCGCAACGCGCAGCTTGACGATTTGCAGCGGATGGCGCGCTGCGTCCAGCTCCTGACCGTGCTCATCCCACAGCCGCTCGACCTTTTGCCGGAACCAGGTGCCCTGCGGCCCAAAAAACTCCACTTCCTGCCCCGGCTTGAAATGATTGCGCTGCTGGATGACGGCCAGGCCCGTTTCCGGCTCGTAGCCGACGACCAATCCGACGAAATCGTAACCGACGACCTTGTCCTCCGGCTCGTAAATATGATCCTCATGCCCGGGGACATCGTAGAAAAAGCCGCTGTTCAGCGGACGGTTCGCCGCCTTGTGGATCTCATCGATCCACGCCTGCTTGACTTCGAAACCTGCGGGATCGGCAAAATACGCATCGATCGCCTGACGGTAAGCGTTCACGACCGTCGCTACATAATGAATGCTTTTCATCCGCCCTTCGATCTTGAAGCTGTCGACGCCGGATTCAATCATGTCGGCAATCGCGTCAATCATGCTCAAATCTTTCGAGCCCATCGTAAACGGATCGTCTTCATCTGCAAACAGCGGCAAATCGGTCGCCAGCGGCCCGTCCGCCTCGGCGTCGCCCCCGGCGAACAAGTCGTATTTCCAGCGGCACGACTGCGAGCAGCCGCCACGGTTCGAATCGCGGTCGGTAAAATGGTTCGACAGCACGCAACGCCCGGAATACGAGCTGCACATCGCGCCGTGAATGAACGCTTCGATCTCCACGTCGACATGGCGCTTGATCTCGTCGATTTCCGCCATGCTCGCTTCCCGCGCCAGCACCACGCGTTCGATGCCCTGCTCCTTCCAGAACTGCACCGCTTGCCAGTTCATCGTCGACTGCTGCGTGCTCAGATGCACCTCCAGCTTGGGCGCCACCCGGCGCGCCGTCTCCATGATCACCGGATCGGCGGCGATGATCGCCGCGATGCCGGCCTCCTGCAGCTCGCGCAAGTAGGCTTCCAAACCGTCGATATCCTCGTTGTGCGCGTAGATGTTCGTCGCCACGAACACCTTCGCCCCGTAACGCGCCGCAAACTCGACCCCCTCGCGCATTTCCTCGAACGTAAAGTTGTCGGCATTCGAGCGGAGCCCGTACTTCTGCCCGCCGATATATACCGCGTCCGCGCCGTAATGCACCGCAAACTTCAACTTTTCCAGATTGCCCGCAGGCGCCAGCAGCTCCGGCTTGTCCAGCCGCACCCGCCGGCCGCGGGCTTTTGCTTCCACTGCCATTGTCATGTCCATTTCACACCTTCTCGCAAAATCAATATACCTGGTCTTTATAAAAGAAACCGTAAGTCAGCTCGCGTTCCGGGTCCTGCAGCCTTTCGATCGCCGCCAGCCATTCGGGATCGCACGCATAACCCGCCGGGTCGGCCGTATACGCGTCAATCGCGGCGCGATAGCTGCGCACGACCGTTTCGTTATAAGCCGCCGGCTTGAGCAAGCCGTCGATCTTCAAGCTGTCTACGCCGCCGTCGATCAGCTCGGGCACATTGTCCAGCATGCAGATGTCTTCGGAACTCATAATGTGCGTGCCGGCGCTGTCTTCGAAAATCGGGTAACGCTGGTCCTGCCGTTCCTTTTCGATCAGGAACAAACCGCGGGCCGACGACCGGTCTTCGCGGGCCGCGCTGCGCCCTTGATGCTCCATGTAGCTTTTGACCAACTCGCGTTTGGAATGATAAATATTCGTAATGCCGTGCACCTGCACCTCCGCTTCCACGCGGGCCTGCCGCTTGAATTCCAGCACTTGCTCCATGTTCAGCTCGCGGGCCAGCACGGCGCGAACCGCGCCATGGCCGGCCCAATAGTTGGCCGTTGCGTAGTTGGTCGAGGTCATTTCCGCATTCCAATGCAATCTTGGCTGCGCCTTGAGCCTGCGAACCGCCGTCAGCACCGCCGGGTCACCAAACACCAGCGCATCGACGCCAATCGCAGCCAGCCGCTCGACATAAGCGTCCAGCCCGGACAGCGCGGCGTTATCGAGGATGCGGTTGACCGCCGCATACACCTTGGCGCCCTGCGCGTGCGCCCACGCCACGGCCGGTTCCAGCTCGTCCGGCGTCAAGTCGCCAGGCAAGCGCAGGCCGTAGCGCTGCTCGCCGACCAACACGGCGTCGGCTCCGGCAGCTATATAGGTTTGTATATCGGAAACGGAGCCTGCATTAATGAGCAATTCCGGTTTCGTCATGAATGAATCGCTTCCTTTCTCTCCGGTATGATATCGATTTCCTGAATGTGAAAGCCCGTTGCCCCGAAGGGTCATGGGGCTTGCTTTTTGCTGGCGGCGATATTTTTTTTGTGCTGCTCGTACGTCTCGGCAAACAGGTGCCCTTGCGAGCCGTCTTTTTTCGTCACATAAAACAAATAGTTCGTTTCGGCCGGATACAGCGCCGCTTGGATCGAAGCGAGGCTTGGGCTGGCGATTGGCCCCGGCGGCAAACCCGGATTGAGATAAGTATTGTACGGACTTGGCGTCTGCAAATCTTTCTCCAAGAGGCGTTCCTTTGGCTTATCGAACAAATATTGCACGGTCGCGTCGATCTGCAGGGGCATCTTCTGCGCCAGCCGGTTGTAAATCACGCCGGCCACCAGCGGCCGCTCCTCGTCGACGACAACCTCGCGTTCGATCAGCGAGGCGACGGTCAGCAGCTGGTGCAACGTCATTCCGCGCTGCTTTAGCTTGTCCGGCCAGTCGGCAGGCAACGTCGCCAGCTTTTTGTCCAGCTCCTGCAACGTCCGCTCGATAAAATCCTGCTCGCTTGCGCCCTTCTTGAACTCATACGTTTCGGGAAATAGATACCCTTCCAGCCGGTGTTTGATGTCCTTGCTGTTCGGCAGCCCCGTCAGCGCGCTTGCGCTAAACTGCGCCGGCGCATCGACCTCCTGCAGGAACGCCTCGGCGTGCCACGGCGTCTCCTCGCCAAGCTTCGCGGCGATTTGCTGCACGGTAAAACCTTCGGGAATCGTCACGCGAATGACTTCTTCCTTGACGATATCGCCGCTGTTCAGCTTGCCGATCATCTGATCAAGCGTCATGCCCGGCGTCATACTGTATTCGCCCGCCTGAAAACGCGAGCCCTGCCCTTGCACCTTCAAGTAATACGTAAAAATCGTCGCGCTGCGGATCAACCCTTGCTCCTCCAGCAGCCGGGCGATTTGCGGCGAACTCGCCCCTTGCGGAATACGGACATGCACCTCCTGCGCCGACAGTTCAACCGGCTGCAGCGCCTGCGCCACAAACAGCGCCACACCGCCCGCACCGCCGACGATCAGCAGCACCAGCAGCACGGCAATCGTCAGCGCGATCCTGCCCCGCCTGCGCGGCTTGCCCGTCTCCGCTTGCTCCTCAGCTTGCTCCTCATCTTCCGCAAATTCCGTTTCCCGCTCGTTGTCATCGATCACGTTCCCGCTACTCCCCCTCCTGCGAACACAAAAAAAGAGCGGATGCGCTCCGCTCGGGTGAATGGTCCTATAAGTCATCTTTCACCGGAAACATCATTTCATCGTAGATTTCCGACACGGTTTCCCATTCGTCGTCGTCTTCGATCGTCTCCAGTTCGTGCTGCCCGTCCGGGCCGGTCACAATGCGAAAGATGGCCACTTCGTCCTCTTTCTTGAGCGCCTCTGATTGCAATACCGCATAAGAGACGCCGCCGTGGACGAATTCGGTTAACAGGCGATACACCGTAGATTCGTTCTGCTCATCAAACAAAATGATATCATCCCCAAAAGCATTCCGCAATACGCCGCTTTGCGTTTCGCTCATGCTTCGTCGTCCTCCGCAAATTCAGCCATCAGCGTGTTGAACGTTTCTTCGACAATCTTCCACTCTTCCTCGTCTTCGATCGTAAACAGCTTCAAATCGTCGCCGTTGTCGTCTTCCTCGTAGCGGAACGCATACACCTCGTCGGTTTCTTCGTCTTCACTGTCGAGCGGCACGACCATCATGTATTTCTTGTCGGAACCGTCCACCTCGAATTTCATGATGACTTCGAACTCTTCCTCATTTCCTTCTTCATCAGGGATATAAATGATTTCCGGTTCTTCTTCGCGCAATTCGTCCTTGGACATGTATCCTCACCTCTTCATATTCGCATCCATGTACCCCTGCAAAATGAGCGCCGCGGCCATCTTGTCGATAACCGCCTTGCGCTTTTTGCGACTCATGTCCGCTTCAAGCAGCGTTCGCGTCGCCGCCGCCGTCGTCAGACGCTCATCCCACAGTTGTACAGGCACGTTTAGTTTTTGCCGCACTTCTTCGGAAAATGCGATGCACAGCTCCCCGCGAGGGCCGATCGTGTTATTCATATTTTTCGGCAAGCCCACGACAACCAGGCTCACCTCGTATTGGCGGACCAGCTCCTCCAGCCGCTGCCAGTCCCGTTCGGGTTTGCCGCGCTGGATCACCTCCAGCCCTTGAGCCGTAAAACCCAGCTCATCGCTCAGCGCAACGCCGATCGTTTTATCCCCGTAATCCAAGCCCATCCATCTCATCTTCGGCTGCTGTTCTCCCTTACTTGTGTTGCCCCAAATAGGAGCGGACCAGCTCTTCGATCAGCTCGTCGCGTTCCCGCTTGCGAATCAGGCTGCGTGCGTTGTTGTGGCGCGGAATATAGGCCGGGTCGCCGGAAAGCAAATATCCGACGATCTGGTTAATCGGGTTGTAGCCTTTCTCCTGCAACGCGTCGTAGACAGCCAGCAACACGTCCTTCGGCGACGTTTCAATTTCTTCGGCTTTGACGTTGAATTTCATTGTTTTATCCATGGAACTCATTCCGGTGCACCCCGCTTTCCACTACCGCTGTAAAAAATAGGTAAATTCTTGTTGTATATTGTGATATATTCTCTGTTCGCGCAGAAATTCCTGTTCCGGTCAAAAATATTTATGCTTTTTGCAGCGCGACCAGCGATTCCACCTTGCCAAGCGCCGCTTGCAGCTTGGACACGTCCTTGCCGCCGGCCTGCGCCATATCCGGCCGACCGCCGCCGCTGCCGCCGCATTCGGCCGCAACTTCCTTGATCAGCTTGCCGGCGTGATAGCCAAGCTTGACCAGCTCCGGGCTGACCGCAGCGACCAGGTTGACCTTGTCGTCGGCCGCCGCCCCAAGCACGATCACCGCCGCACCCAGCTTGAGCTTCATCTCGTCGGCTACCTGGCGCAGCGAATCCATATCGGCCGCATGGACCTGCGCCGCCAGCACGGCGACGCCGCCGATGTCCTTGACCTGATCGGCCAGCGAACCGGCTTCGATCCGGCTCAGCTTGCCGCGCAGGGACTCGTTCTCGCGCGACAGCTCCTTGAGCTGCTGCAAGGCGCTTTCGAGCCGCTTCGGCACATCGGGCACGTTCGACTTAAGCAGCCCGGCCGCTTCGCGCAGCAGGTGGAGCTGGCCGTCGAGGTAGGCGTAAGCGTGGCGGCCGGTGACAGCTTCGATCCGGCGGATGCCGGAGCCGATGCCGGATTCGCTCAAAATTTTGAACAAACCGATCTGCCCGGTGTTCGTCACATGGCAGCCGCCGCACAGCTCGAGGCTGTAGTCGCCGACGCGCACGACGCGCACGATATCGCCGTATTTCTCGCCGAACAACGCCATCGCGCCCAGCGCCTTCGCTTCGGCGATCGGCCTCAAGCTGATATCGACAGCGATATCGGCCCACACCTGGGCATTAACGCGCTGCTCGATGTCCTGCAGCTCCTCGGCGCTGATGCTGCCGAAATGCGAGAAGTCAAAGCGCAGGCGCTCCGGCTCCACCAGCGAGCCGGCTTGGTTGACGTGCTCGCCGAGCACCTCTTTGAGCGCTTTGTGCAGCAGATGCGTCGCCGTATGGTTTTTGATCGTGTCGCTGCGTTTCTCCTGCGTGACGATCGCCGCCAGCGTGTCGCCCTTGCGCAGCACGCCCGACTCGACGACAACGCTGTGCACATGCTGACCGTGCGGCGCTTTGCCGACGTTGTCCACGCGCAAGGTCACGCTGTCGCTGCGCAACATGCCGTGGTCGCTCACTTGACCGCCGCTTTCGGCGTAAAACGGCGTGCGGTCGAGCACGACCTGGCACGTTTCGCCGGAGCCAACGATGTCGGCAAACTGATTTTCGTGCACAATCGCAATCACCTTAGCATTCGCTACCAAATCATTATAACCAACAAATTCGCTTTTAACCGTAAAATCGGCGAGCGGGCCGCCTTGCACCTTCATGCTGCTTTCATCCTTGCGCCCTGTCCGTCCCCGGTCGCGCTGCTCCTGCATCGCGGCATCGAAGCCGGCGCGGTCGACGGTCAACCCTTTCTCCGCGGCGAAGTCTTCGGTCAAATCAAACGGGAAGCCGTACGTGTCATACAGCTTGAACGCATCCGCGCCGCCGATCTGGCTGCCGCCGGCCGCCGTTGTTTTCGCCACCATATCGGCGAGAATCGCCAGGCCGTCGCTCAGCGTTTCGTGGAAGCGCTCCTCCTCGGTGCGAATCACCTTCTCGATAAACTCGCGTTTGTCGACCACCTCGGGGTAATAAACGCCCATAACATCGCCAACAATCGGCACGAGCAGATGGAGGAACGGTTTGTCCAAGCCCAGCACCTTGCCGTAACGCACAGCCCGGCGCAACAAGCGGCGGATGACGTAACCGCGGCCCTCGTTGCTCGGCAACACGCCGTCGCCAACCGAAAACGCCACCGTGCGGATATGGTCGGCGATCACTTTCAGCGCCACATCAGTTTCCGTCTGGACGTGATAGGTTACGCCGGCCAACGCGCACGTTTTGTCAATAATCGGCATGAACAGGTCGGTATCGAAGTTTGAATCGACGTTTTGCAGGATCGAAGCAAACCGCTCCAGCCCGGCGCCGGTGTCGATGTTTTTATTCGGAAGCGGCGTGTAGCTGCCGTCTTTATTATGGTTGAATTGCGAAAATACGAGGTTCCACACCTCGAGGAAACGCTCATTTTCGCCGCCCGGCCAGCATTCGGGATCGTTCAAATCGCCGTAAGCGTCGCCGCGGTCGTAAAAAATTTCCGTACACGGGCCGCACGGGCCTTCGCCGATATCCCAGAAATTGTCCTGCAGCTTGTAAATCCGTGCTTCCGGCAGGCCGATTTTCTGGTTCCAAAATTCGAACGCTTCCGTATCTTCCGGGTATACCGTGACGGACAGACGGGTCGGATCGAAGCCGATCCATTGCGGGTCGGTCAGGAATTCCCACGCCCACGTAATCACTTCTTCTTTAAAGTAGTCGCCGATCGAGAAGTTGCCGAGCATTTCGAAAAACGTGTGGTGACGGCGGGTTTTGCCGACGTTTTCGATATCGTTGGTGCGAATGCACTTCTGCGCGTTGGCAATACGCGGATTGTCCGGCACGACGCGGCCGTCGAAATACGACTTAAGCGGGGCCATCCCGGCGTTGATCCACAGCAGCGACGGATCGTTATGCGGCACGAGCGAAGCGCTCGGCTCAATCTTGTGTCCTTTCTCGGCGAAAAACGCCAGCCATTTAGAACGGATTTCACTTGCTTTCATCAACCATCAGACCTCCATCGTCATCATCAGCATGATCTTTAAATTGGCGGAAAAATAAAAAACGCCCCTGTCAAAAACAGGGACGAATCATCGCGGTACCACCCTGGTTATTGCTCCATACAGCAAGCAATCTCCTTATATGAACGGTAACGGGTTCAACCGGCGGGGTTCTCCCGCGCTCCGAAACCAGCGTTCAGCCATCCTGATACCGGAAAACTCTCACAGCGAAAGCGCGCGTGCAGCGCGGCTAACGAGCCTTCTCTCTGACGGTGGATTGCAAGGCTTACTAAAGTTTCATCAGCGCTTTACAGACTTGGTTAAGGCAAATTATAGCGATACGCCGGGCCGCTGTCAACCGGATGGAGCGCGGCGGATGTCTTCTTAAACTGCCCGGCATGCCGGGGATTCGATCTTTATCGCTGCGGCGGCTTGTTTGATACGATCATCCTTTTATCAAAAAACCTTATTGACAATGATTCTCATTCTCTGTATAATAACAAATGTAAGGTCATCACTTAGCGCCCCCCGCTAATTGGACATTTACAAGTGCTTCTTGTCTTGCAAGCTTTACTCGATATATCCTCAAAAAACCTCGTCAAAACCCCCTTGCGCCCGCGCGGTGCAAGGGGGTTTTGGCATGTGCGCCGCTTCAGGTCGGCGTCGGCCGGTGCACATAATGCAGGAAAATATGCTGCACGATCACCTTCATCACAGCGAAAAACGGCACGGCCAGGATCAGCCCAAGCACGCCCGCCACCTCGCCTCCGACGAGCAGCGCGAAAATAATGAACAGCGGGTGCATATGCAGCGAACGGCCGACAACCTGCGGCGAAATGACATTGCCTTCGAGAATTTGCACGGCAAAATTGACGATCAGCACGAGCAGCACCATTTTGAACGAAATCGTCGAAGCCATCAGCAGCGCCGGAGCCGCGCCAAAGAAAGGCCCCAAATACGGGATGATATTAAACACCGCAACGACCGCGGCCAGCAGCAGCGGATATTCCATGCCAATCAGCCAATAGCCGACATAGGCCAGCACGCCGACAATCAGACAGACAAGCAGTTGGCCGCGAATGTAGTTGCCAAGCGCCGAATCGATATCGAGCAGCAAGTTGATCGTCTGGCGGCGATGGTTTTTCGGCACGATGGCGATGGCCGTTTTTTCCATCAACTGAAAATCCTTAAGCATATAAAAGGCCAGGAACGGCACGATAAACACGATAAACAACGTATTGATCGTCGAGCCGATCTGGTTCAAATAGTTGGAAATCGCCATCGCGATGCCGCTTTCCAGCTTGGCTAACGAATGATTAAAGCCGGTGCGCACGCTGTCCGGCAAAAGCCGGTTCTGATTGAAGCCATCGACCAGCGACTGGGCGCGCATCGCCAACTGCGGCATATGCTCGTTCAGCTCGGCCAACTGGCGGATAAACATCGGCGTTACATTCATGATCACCACAACAACCGAGGTGATAAACACGCTGTAAATCAGCAGCACAGCCACCGTACGCGGCACTTTGCGGTGATTGAGCAAGTTGACGACCGGATTCAGCACGTAGGAAATGATCATCGCGATAAAAAAAGGGGTCAGCACCGCTTTGAGAAACTGGAAGAGGCCGACGAGCAGCGGCTTGATTTGCAGCAGCAAATAAATCGCCAGCAGCCCGAGCAGCAGGTACAGCAAGGCGGCAAAGCTTTTATTTTTCCAAAAACGGTCCAATGTCGATCCCCCCGGTTCCAACGGTCTTTGTGCGCTATAACAGTATATGTACAACCCGGGCAAATTAATCCGCCTGCGGCAAAGCGCCTCGTCTTCCATAACGCAACGCCAATCGCCGAATGAAATGCAAAACCGCCGTATACTCGGGAACGCCAGAACAACGGGAACAGCCGCTAACGGCAAAAAAAGACCAAACCCGGTGCCTTCCGCGGCAGGGTCAGGTCTCTTCGATATAAAGGCCGGCGCGATGCGGGCCGAATCGTTGTCATTCATCAGTCAAGCATACAAACAGCGGGCTTTACGTCGCGTGGATCTGGACTTGCGGCAGCTCGTCTTCGAAAAACAAATCGTCAAGCGAACTCAACGTCCCGTCTTCCTCGACTTGATACACCGACATTTTGTCGCCGTTCACGCTCAGCTCGATAAAGCAACCCCAGCAATAAAACTGGTGGGAGCCAATCTTCCCGATGTCTTTGGAATTGCAGTTTGGACAACGCATCATCTTTCTCACCCTATTCTTCTTTGGATACGAAGAGCTCCTTCACTTCCTCAATACAATGCACAGGCACGATAATCGCGTCCGCTCCCTTCGTCGCCGTCGCCGGCATCGGCAGCCATTTGCGCCCGTCCTTCAAATCGGACAAAAAGCCTTCGGAAAGTTCATAACCTACTACTTGTGTACCCCAGTTCGGGTCAAAATAAACGTCCTCGACCACACCTAATTGGCAGCCCCCGGCCGTCACGACCGGCAACCCCTTGATGCTGCGGGTTCCTTCGAGCAAAGCGTGCAGCTGCACGTCTTCCTCCAGCTCCCGAATGACGCTATCGTTCGGTATCGTAACGGCATCGTCCCCGGCGGCCACCAGATCGCTCCAGCGAATATAACGGATGGCGGAAAACCACATCCTGGCCTCCAGCACGATGCCCTGTATGTTCCAAGTTGAGTCCAGCAGTATATCTTTCACTTGGCCTGCCTGCTTGCCGTCGTCCACGGTCAAGACAGTCAAACCGATCAGATCACGCGCTTTGCGCAAACGGGAACCCTCCTAGAACCGCCCGGTCCTATTTATTACGCAAACGCAACACAATGGTTGCAATTTGTTGAGCGGCTGTTTCGATTTGCTCCTTATCGTTCCCCATTCCGAAGCTAAACCGCACGGCGGAAGCCGTAACATTTTCTGGCAGCCGCATCGCCTTGAGCACGTGCGACACTTCCAGCGAACCGGAGGTGCAGGCGGAACCGCTCGCCGCGGCGACACCCGCGAGATCGAGACTCATCAGCAGCGTTTCGGTGCTGACACCGGGAAAGCTGAGGTTGATAATGTGCGGAACGGATGCGGTCAGATCGCCGTTGACGGCAAAACCGGACGCCCCAAGCAGCCGCGTCAGCTCGGCCAGCAGCGTATCACGCAACTCGGCCATGTGCGGCCGCGCAGCAAGCGCTTGCGGCAGCACGGTTTTCACCGCTTTGGCAAAGCCGGCGATCGCAGCGACGTTCTCCGTGCCGGGGCGGCGCTTGCGCTCTTGCGATCCGCCAAGCAGCGTAGGCACAAGGCGTGTCTTGGGCGCGGCATACAGCGCCCCGACCCCTTTCGGGCCGTAAAGCTTGTGCGCGGAAAAACTCATGAAATCGACCGGCAGCCGGTCGAGTCGCAGCGGCAGCTTGCCCAGCGCCTGCACGCCGTCGACGTGGAAAGCAATACCGTGGCTTCTGGCCAGCTCGCCCACCGCTTCAACCGGTTGGATCGTGCCGACCTCGTTATTGACATACATCATGCTGATCAACGCGGTTTCGGGGCGGATCGCCGCTGCCACGTCGGTCGCTTGAATAAGACCAGTCGGACCTACTGGCAGGTACGTAACGTCCCAGCCTTGCTCCTGCAAACGCTCAAACGGATGCAGGACGGCATGATGTTCGATTTGCGTCGTAATCACATGGCGGCGCTGTGCGGAAAGACGCGGCAGCGCGCCAAAAATCGCCAGATTGTTGCTTTCGGTGCCCCCGCTGGTGAAAATCAGCTGGGCCGGCGAGCAGCCCAAAGTATCCGCCATCGAGTCGCGGAACCGATTAAGCGCCGTGCGCGGCGCTCTTCCGAAGCTATGCGTGCTTGACGGGTTGCCAAACCATTCTCTATAGAAAGGGAGCATCGCTTCCAATACGTCAGGATGCACCGGAGTTGTGGCTGCGTGATCAAGATAAATAAAGTCCATAAGCCACCTTGGTTAAATATAAAACATGTAGTTGTCTTGCTTGCCTTCGTCCTTAAAGGCGATCAAATCAGCAAGCGTCGTGGAATCCAGCACCTCGGCGATGCTGTCGCGGATGCGAATCCACAGATCGCGTTTGGCCGGGTCGTCTTCTTCGGTAAAATCAACCGGGCTGATCGGCCCTTCCAGCACGCGAATCACTTCCCCTGCCGTGATCTGCTCGGGGGATTTCGATAAAATGTAGCCGCCGTAAGCGCCGCGAATGCTTTTGACCAAACCGGCGTTGCGCAGGGGCGCTACAAGCTGCTCCAGATAATGCTCGGAGAGCTGATGTTTCTCCGCTATGCTTTTCAGCGAGGTTGGCCCTTCCCCAAACCGGTTGGCGAGCTCCATCATGATCGTTAAGCCGTAGCGGCCTTTAGTCGATATCTTCAAAATAACACCTCATCGTTCGATCCATTTGCGCCGCAGAGCTTGTCCTGGCTCTGGTACACAGCGTTTCCATTTTTGGGCAAAACATTCCTAATACCCGCGTATCATATATATGTTATCACAACTCCAAGTTTTATGGGAGAAAAACAATGTCATTACGATGAATAAATTTTAATTTTCCCCGCAGGAGATGTATAATGAAGGGATAAGCAGCGTACGGGCAGGTGCTCGGGGAAAGGAATGCGTGTAGAACATGAGTGAAAAAACGCGGGTTGTGCTGGGCATGTCCGGGGGCGTCGACTCTTCGGTCGCAGCGCTCCTGCTGAAACAGCAGGGTTATGAAGTGATCGGGATTTTCATGAAAAACTGGGACGACACCGATGAATTTGGCCATTGCACCGCCGAGGAAGACGCCGAAGACGTGCGTCGGGTATGCGACCAGTTGGACATCCCTTTTTATACGGTGAATTTTGAAAAGCAATATTACGACAAGGTGTTTGCTTATTTCCTTGACGAATACCGCAACGGCCGGACGCCCAATCCCGACGTGATGTGCAACCGGGAAATCAAATTCGGCGAGCTGCTGCAAAAGGTGATCGATCTGGGCGGCGATTATATCGCCACCGGGCATTATGCCCGCGTGGAGCGGCGCGGCGATGAATACGCGCTGCTGCGCGGCAACGATCCGGGCAAAGACCAGACGTATTTCCTGAATGCGCTCAATCAGGCACAGCTGTCGCGGGCGATGTTTCCGATCGGTCATTTGCCCAAACCCAAGGTGCGAGAGATCGCCGCGGCGGCGGGACTGGCGACCGCGCGCAAAAAGGACAGCACCGGCATCTGCTTTATCGGCGAACGCGACTTCAAGACGTTCCTCAGCCAATATTTGCCGGCGCAGCCCGGTTATATGCGCGACTTGCGCACCGGCGAGGTCAAGGGCCGGCACGACGGCTTGATGTATTACACGCTTGGCCAGCGCCAGGGGCTGGGCATCGGCGGCTCCGGCACGGGCGAGCCGTGGTTTGTCGTCGACAAGGATCTGGTAAGCAACGAGCTGCTCGTCGTGCAGGGCGACCGGCATCCCGCCTTGTATTCGCACGGGTTGACGGCAACCGGCGTCAACTGGATCTCGCCGGCGCGGCCAAGCGGCCCGTTCGCCTGCACGGCGAAATTCCGCTACCGCCAGCCCGATCAGGGCGTGCGGCTGACACTGGCCGCGGACGGCAGCTGCGAAGTGGTGTTCGACCAACCGCAGAAAGCGGTGACGCCGGGGCAGTCGGTCGTGTTTTACGACGGCGAGGTGTGCCTCGGCGGCGGGATTATCGACAAGGTGCATCAATAACAAGCGGGCGTCCGGCGACTATCGTCCGACGCCTTTCGCTTGCATGGAGGGATGGGCTTATGCCAAAAGAAACAGCATTTCATGCCCGCACATACGAGGACGCCGGCGGCTTTATTCGCGACATCGGCATTTTGCCGTTGTCTTCGTTTATTCCCGGCCATCCTTCGATGGATTCGATTACGACACCGCAGCAATGGCACACGGGCCTCTCCGACGACCCGTGGCTGTGGCGCGACCGGCTGGCTGGCGAAGGGTTGGCCGCTTACGGCCGTTTTCTGGCCAAAAAGCCGGTGCTGATTGCCGCCGACTGGTTTCCGCTGATCAAAAACATCCTGGAGGAGCCGTATTCGGTCGAAGAGCGTTACGAAGACGGCTTGCTGCCGAAAGCGGCAGTCGATATTTACGCCGCCGTGGCGGCCGAAGAAGGCATCGACACGCGCAGGTTGCGCGCGGTGACGGGGCTGGCGGCGAAAGCAGCGAAAGCGCCGTTCGACCGGGCGCTGATCGAGCTGCAAAGCAAAGCCGATCTCGTCATCGGTGGCATTTCGGACCGGTTGACCGCGGATGGAGTGAAAAGCGGCTGGAACAGCGCCTGCTATTTGACGGCCGGGCATTGGATGGAACAGCACGGGCTGGAGCCATGCCTGCTGCCAACGCCGGAAGCCAAAGCCGAGCTGCGCCGGCGGCTTGGGAACGTCTGCGGCGAAGCGGCGCAGGCGTATTTGTACAAGATTTTCCGGCTGTGAGAGCCGGATGAAGCGCTTGCCCGCCGCACACGCTAACGGCGGAGGTGAGCGCATGCGATTGAATGCAAAGCTCAATCGGGGATTGGCCGCCGCCGCGCTGCTGGCGGCGCTGTGGGGGCTCCCGGCCCCGGCGGGGGCGCGGGAGCCGGAGCTGGCCGGCCCGCGGGGGGCGGGGCCGGCGGTTGCCGCCGGGGCGGCGCGCGGCGCAAGCGCCGCGGCCGCGGACGACGCGCAGCGCGTCCCGGCGGCGGGGCACGCTGCGGCGGGCGGGGCCGCAGCGCGGGGTGGGCCCGCGGCCGCTGGCGCGGGCCTGGGCGGCGAGGCCGGGCGTGCGGACGCGCCGGCCACATTGGGCGACCCGGCAGCGGGGCCGGCCTTATCTGACGGCCCGGCGACGGGGCCGGGCCGCTGGAAGGCGCTGCGGTCGGAGACGGTAGCGCCGGGGGTTGCGGCGGCGAGCGCGGCCGCAAGCGGCGGGATCGTCCGCCGGGCCGCGCCGGCGGACGATCCCGACCCGGACTACGCCATGTGGAGCCGCATGGCGTTCAAGGAGGCGCGCCGGCTGTACACCCTGCTCGACTACCAATACCTCGGCCGGGCCCCTGTCGCGCCCGGCGTCGACCAGCGGCAGTTTCGCTTCTGGGTACGCCGCCACCAGCGGGAATTTCCGCTGATCGTGACCATCCGCTACAATCTCGTCACGCATAAGGTATTTTCCGTCCGCATGGAAGAACAACCGCACGGCGGCGTAAAGACGTGATCGCGTGCGAGACCAACATCAAAAAACCTTTCCTCTGAAAAAGCAGCGGCGGTTGGCTGCACTTCAAGGGAAAGGTTTCTTTCATTTGGAGCCCGATCCCGCCGCATCCCTTCGCTCAGGCGACAAGCCGTGCGGACGCGCGCTCCTCGGGCGGACCTGCTTTTTTGCGCTAGAAAGGAAATCTCGCCGGAACCGGCGCCATCAAGGACCATGCGATGCAACCGACGGACCATGCCAGCGGGGTAAGCAGCGAATGCCTCCGAAAAGTCGGCACATACAACGACAACGCCGCCAACAGCAAAGAGCCGGCCGCCAGTACCGTAGCTTGCAGCAGGTACGAGTTGACCAGCATATAGCCGATAAAGCCCCCATAACATGCCGCAGTCACGTACACGTAATGCAGCAACACCTTGCGATACGCTCTCACCGCCAAAGACGGAAAGAAATACACGATCATACCGCTGGCTCCCCAAAACAAAAAAGAAAGGCTCACCAACACCAGCAGCGCAAATACAACCGCTACCATCCAATTTTCCAATATTTTGTCCTCCTGTCCGCTCCTGCACGCCGATTGGCAAACGAAACACAACCGCCAACCGCTATGGCTGTGCCCCATTCTCCAGTTTAAGCCTCTTGCTCAAGATCATCGCTCTCCGTTAGGGGAGATCAGCAATATGCTCAGACCACCTTCATCTTCGATGCCGTGGCGGCTGAACGTCGACTGGAGCGGCCCATTTGGGAAGATCAACAGCAGGTGCACCCCCGCGGCATCTTTTTTATTATAGGAAATTTTCCAACCCATCGCCGGCTCTAATATGATGTTTTGTATGTCTTATTTTACGGAAAATAAGCAAAAAGCAGCGTTCCGCTTGGCTCGCATCAAAGCGCGCGGAAAGCTGCTTGCAATCACGATCATCCTTTATCCCGCGGAGAAGCCGCCGCCGGTTGAACCTGTTGATGCCTTGCGTTTTTGCTGATTTTGCCGCATCTTCTCTTCCGTCCCCTGCTCGCTGGCAATAAACAACGCTTCATGCTGCAGCGCGTCCGGCAAATATTGCTGGTTGACATAATGCCCCGGATAGTTGTGCGGATATTTGTACCCGGCGTGCCCGAGTTGTTCCGCACCCTTGTAATGCGTATCGCGCAGGTGCAAGGGCACTTCGGCGGTGCGCACGCGATCCATCGCTTGCATCGCCCGTTCGATCGCCAACGGAATCGAGTTCGATTTCGGGCTTTCCACCGCAAACAAAATCGCCTGCGCAATCCCGTATTTCGCTTCCGGCCAGCCGATTTTGTGGTAGGCATCCATCGCCGTCACCGCCTGGACCATCGCTTGCGGGTTGGCCAGGCCAATGTCCTCGCTGCAAGCGACGATCAGCCGGCGCAGGAACGTCATCGGGTCCATGCCCAGCTTCTCGACCGCGTACAGAAACCAGAACAACGCCGCGTCGCTGGAGCCGCGCACGCTTTTGTGAAACGCCGACAGCACATCGTATTGCGTCGACTCATCGGCGCGAACGACCGGGCGGCGGATCGACTCCTCCGCCACCTCCAGCGTCACGCGCACCGTGCCGTCCGCGTCCGGCGGCGTCGTCAGCGCGGCCAGCTCCAGCGCGTTCAGCGAGCGCCGGATATCGCCGGCGGCCATGCGCGCGATGTGCTCAAGCGCCGCCTCGTCGACATCGAGGCGCATAAAGCCGAGCCCCTTGACGGGGTCGGCCAAAGCGCGCCGCATTGCGGCGAGCGCATGCTCAGCTGTCAACGGCTGCAGCTGAAACAGCGTCGAACGCGACAGCAACGCCCCGTTCACATGGTGGAACGGGTTTTCCGTCGTCGCGCCGATCAAGATCAGGATGCCCATCTCCACGGCCGGCAGCAGCGCATCCTGGCGCGAGGTGTTGAAGCGATGCACCTCGTCGAGAAACAACGTCGTTTTCCGTCCGTACAACGACTTGTCCGCCTCCGCGCGCTCGATTACCTCGCGCACGTCTTTCACCGACGCCTCAACCGCATTCAGCTTGACGAAGCCGCCTTGCGTGCGGCAAGCGATAATGTGCGCCAGCGTCGTTTTGCCCGTGCCGGGCGGCCCATACAGCACGATCGAACCAACCTTGTCGGCTTCGATCGCCCGGCGCAGCAGCTTGCCCGGCCCCACGATATGCTCCTGTCCGATATATTCGTCCAGCGTCGTCGGCCGCATCCGGTCGGCCAACAGCTTGCCCGCCGGCTCCTGCTCGGCGGCATACGTAAACAAATCCATTCTGCCACCCTGCTTTCTTCACAAAATCTTCCCTATATAGACAACTTCCGTTCCTCCATTATAACGGTCGAACAGGCGTTTGTCATGAGCGAGCGGACAAGCAGCCAAATCCGTTCATCCCAATAGACTATCCCCCAAAATAAATTGTGCTGCTCCTCCGTGTCCAAGAATCTCTGTTACGCAAGAAAAAGGATCTCCCCCTCCACTTTACAGTGGAAGTTGAGATCCTTTCATCTGTCAATCGGGGGTTCGCGCCCTGCCGGACACGCCTGACGCCCCCATGTTTGTTACTTCCGCTTCTCCGCGCCGCTCAGCAAATCGCGCACCGCAGCGCCGACCATAATCAGGCCGACGACCGGCGGCACGAAGGCGGTGCTGGCCGGCGGCATTTGCGCTTTGCGGATTTCCGGCGCGCTGGCCGGCACGATCCGCTGGGTCACATCCTCGCGCGGCTTGATCGGCTGTTCGGTCGAAAACACGACCTTCACGCCTTTGTTGATGCCTTCCTTGCGCAGCTTGTGGCGGATGACCCGAGCCATCGGGTCCATTTCCGTTTTGGAAATATCGGCTACCTTAAACAGCGACGGGTCCATCTTGTTGGCCGCGCCCATGCTGGAAATCAGCGGGATTTTTCGCTGCAGGCATTGCTTGATCAAATGAATTTTGTAGCTGATCGTATCGCTGGCATCCAGCACATAATCCAATGGATATTCGAACAGTTGCTCATACGTCTCTTCGGTATAAAACATCCGCAGCGATACCGCGTCGCATTCCGGGTTGATCAGCTTGATGCGGTCGCGCATCAAATCGGCTTTCGGCTGCCCGATCGTCGTCGTCAAGGCATGGATTTGCCGGTTGATGTTTGTGATGTCCACAACGTCCTTATCGATCAGGATGATGCGGCCCACGCCGGTGCGGGCCAGCGATTCGGCAGCAATCGAACCGACACCGCCGATGCCAAGCACGGCCACCGTACTGTTTTTCATCACCTCAAGCCCTTCGGGGCCAATCGCCAGCTCGGTGCGGGAAAACTGATGAAGCATCGGGGCTCCCCCTCCTTATGCCTTGACGGCCGGCTGCTTGAGCGCAAGCCGGATCGACAGCTGCTCCAGCTGCTTGTCGTCCACTGCGCCCGGCGCATCGGTCAGCAGGTCGGTCGCGCTGGCCGTTTTCGGGAACGCAATCGTTTCACGCAGGTTGGTGCGGCCGGCAATCAGCATCACCAGACGGTCGAAACCAAAGGCGATCCCGCCGTGCGGCGGCGTGCCGTATTCGAACGCTTCCAGCAGGAAGCCAAATTTGTCGATAGCTTCTTCCTTGGAGAAGCCCAGCGCTTTGAACATTTTCTCCTGCACATCGCGCTTGTAAATCCGCATCGAGCCGCCGCCCACCTCGTAACCGTTGAGCACAAGATCATACGCTTGCGCGCGGATTTGGCCCGGATCGCTGTCGAACAGGTGCACATCCTCTTCCTTCGGACGGGTGAACGGATGGTGCTCGGCGACATAACGTTTTTCTTCCTCATCGTAGCTGAGCAGTGGGAAGTCGACAACCCAGGCGAATTTGAACTGCGATTCGTCGATCAGGCCAAGATCGCGGCCGATTTTCAGGCGCAGGTTGCCAAGCACGTCGGCGACGACTTTCTTTTTGTCAGCCGAGAACAGCAGCAGGTCGCCTTCCTGCGCGTCCAGACGTTCGGTCAGCGCAGCGATTTCCGCTTCGTTGAAAAATTTCACGATCGGCCCTTTGAACTCGCCATCCTTCACCTGAATCCACGCCAAACCTTTGGCGCCGTAACGGGCGGCAAACGGCCCCAGATCGTCGATTTCCTTGCGGCTCCACGTGCCGCAGCCCTTGGCGTTCAGCGCTTTGACCTGGCCGCCGTTTTTGATCACGTTCGCGAACACTTGCACGCCCGAAGCCGCCACAATGTCGGACACCTCGACCAGTTCCAGACCGAAGCGCAGGTCCGGCTTGTCGGAGCCGTATTTGCCGATCGCGTCGGCGTAACTCAAGCGCTGGAACGGACGCGGAATGTCGGCGCCGGCCGTTTCTTTCATCAGCTTCGCCACCAGTTCCTCCATCAAACCAAGCAACTCGTCTTGCGACAGGAACGAGGTTTCAATGTCGACTTGCGTAAATTCCGGCTGGCGGTCGGCGCGCAGGTCTTCGTCGCGGAAGCAGCGGGCAATTTGGTAGTACCGTTCAAGACCACTAACCATCAGCAGCTGTTTGAAAATTTGCGGCGATTGCGGCAGGGCAAAAAATTCGCCCGGATGCACCCGGCTTGGCACCAGGTAATCGCGCGCGCCTTCCGGCGTGCTTTTCGTCAAAATCGGCGTTTCCACATCGATAAAACCATTGTCGTCGAGGAAATCGCGGAACAGCTTGGCCGCTTTGGAGCGCAGCATCAGCGTTTTTTGCATTTCGGGACGGCGCAGGTCCAAATAACGGTATTTCAACCGAACGGACTCGTCGACTTCGATGCCGTCTTCAATAAAGAACGGCGGTGTTTTTGCGCCGTTGAGAATCTCGATGTGCGTCACCTGCACTTCGATATCGCCGGTTTCCAGATTCGGGTTGACCGTATCGGCATCGCGCTCGACGACCTTGCCTTGAATTTCCAACACGTATTCGTTGCGCACGCGGTCGGCTATCGCCAGCGCTTCGCCGGAAAAGTCGGGGTTAAAAACGAGCTGCACAAGGCCGCTGCGATCGCGCAGGTCGATGAACAGCAAGCCGCCGAAATCGCGGCGGCGCTGCACCCAACCGTTCAGTATTACCGTTTGTCCTACGTGTTCCTTGCGGAGTTGTCCGCAATGATGAGATCTTTGCAACATCATGAAAATACGCCTCCTCGTATAGTGTTGTTTCCCTGATTCCCTTTTATCCGAACAAAATGGCCGCCGCGCGCTCTTCCAGATCGGCAATGCGCACGGTGCGCTGCTCGCCGGTCGCCATCGTTTTGACGGCAATTTCGCCTTTGGCCAACTCGTCGTCGCCGAGAATCGCCACGTATTGCGCCTGCAGCCGGTCGGCGGATTTCATCTGCGCTTTGATTTTGCGCCCCTGATAGTCCCGCTCCGCGCTGATGCCTTGCAGCCGCAGCTTGTACAGCAGCTTCGCCGTTTCCTTCTCCGCCCTTTCGCCAAGGCCGATCAAATAGATGCCCAGCGCATCGGGTTTCGGCACCTCGACGCCTTGATCGGCCAGCACAAGCAGAATCCGCTCCAGCCCCAGACCCAGACCAACGCCCGGCTGGTCATTGCCGCCGATTTGCCCGACAAGCCCGTTGTAGCGGCCGCCGCCGCCGATCGTGTCGATGGCTCCGATGCCGCCCGACTTGTATTCAAACGCCGTATGCGTGTAATAGTCCAGGCCGCGCACAAGCCGCGGGTTGATGGTGAACGGAATGCCCATGCCCTGCAAATGCTCCTGCACCGCGGCAAAATGCATCCTGCACGCCTCGTCCAGATGCTCCAAAATATTCGGCGCGCCTTCGCCCAGCTTGTGATCGACCTTGCAGTCGAGAATCCGCATCGGGTTGCGTTCAAAGCGCGATTGGCAGTCCCGGCACAACTGCTCGCGAACCGGGGCAAAAAACTGCTGCAACTGCTGCTTGTAAGCCGCCCGCACCTCCGGCGTGCCGACGGAGTTGATTTCCACGGTCACATTGCGCAGGCCGATTTCCTTGTAAAACGTATAGCCGAGCGCAATCACTTCGGCATCAATCGCCGGATCGACCGAGCCAAACGCCTCGATGCCAAACTGGTGAAACTGCCGGTAGCGCCCGGCTTGCGGCTGCTCGTAGCGGAACATCGGTCCGATATAATACAGCTTGCTGACATCGGGTTCGCCGTACAGCTTGTTCTCGACATAAGCGCGGACGACGCCGGCCGTCCCTTCGGGGCGCAGCGAAATGCTGCGATTCGCCTTATCGGGGAACGTGTACATTTCCTTTTCGACAATATCGGTCGTCTCGCCGACGCCGCGGGCAAACAGCTCGGTATGTTCGAAAATCGGCGTGCGGACTTCTTTATAGTTGAAGCTGCGGCACAGCTTGCGCGCCTGCGACTCCAGATACTGCCACTTCTCCACATCGCCCGGCAGCAAATCCTGCGTGCCTTTAGGTTTTTGGATATTCATGCGTGCTACCCCCTATCGATTTATTCCGAAAAAAATAAAAAATCCCCCGCCCCCGACTCTATTGTCAGGGACGAGAGATTTGAACACCGATTATCTCCCGTGGTACCACCCACGTTCGAGCCGCACAGCAGCCCGCTCTTGACGGTTAACGCCCGTTACACGCACAGCAGCTACTGACAGCGCAACAGCCTGAACGGCCCATGCCTGCGGTTCCCTGCCGGTCCTCGGGGAGGTCCTTCGTTCGCTCATCAACGGAAAGCTTGCAGCCCAAGGCTCTCCTCTCTGCAGATGTGGAGGCGAATTACTTTATCCCTTCAACGGATCACAGAATGTTCGAATCACATAACAGTTATTTTAATCGCAAAATGCGACAAAGTCAAGAGTTGCCAATTGTCCGTGTGTTACCAGCTGTCTGCCCACTTCTGCAGCTCATCCATAACCTGCTCCAGCCCTTTGCCTTTGTCAGTCAGCTCATATTCAATGCGCACCGGTGTTTCGGGATAAACGTGCCGGATGATGATGCCGCTGGCTTCCAACTCCTTGAAGCGCTCGGACAACATCCGGTCGCTCATGCTCGGGATCATGTCGGAAATATCCTTGAACCGCTTCGGGCCTTCCATCAGCACGCGAATAATCAGGCCTGTCCAACGCTTGCCGATCAGCTCAAAAGCATTTTCAAATTTCGGGCATAAATGAAACTGTTCCATACGAATCATCTCCTTATCATCTATTTTAGCATAGTCGCTTGACAAAAGTAAGTGCGCAGTTTATTATACTTACATAAAGTAAGTTATTTATTAAAAATTATCTACTAAGGAGATGTTGGAAATGGCTGCAGGATTGTTTGTTATTCGTTTGGTGGTTGGATTGCTGTTTATTGGACATGGTGCGCAAAAGCTGTTCGGCTGGTTCGGCGGGTACGGGCCAAAAGGTACAGGCGGTTTCTTTGAATCGATTGGCATGAAGCCGGGTGTGGCGATGGCGGTAATCGCGGGACTTGGCGAATTGGCCGGCGGGCTGCTGTTCGCTTTGGGACTTTGGACGCCCGTCGCGGGTGCGCTGATCGCGCTGACGATGCTGGTCGCCATCTTCAAGGTCCACGGCAAAAACGGCCTGTGGGCTACCGCTAACGGCTACGAATACAACCTTGTGCTGCTGGCGCTTGCTGTAGGCGTCGCGCTGATCGGCGCCGGCGACTGGTCGCTGGACGCAATTCTCTAAGCCGCCTGACGGCATTCGCACAAGGCGCGCCATAACCGACAGGCTGCCTGGGACTTGCTCCCGGGCGGCCTGTTGGCATGGCGGCGGCGGCTGCATCGCTTGCCGCGGCGCGCTGATTATTTTCAACAATTTTCATCGCTTGCGCCCGTCTAAAGCACATTCGGCAACATATATATGTACTGCAAGGAGCAATCCTTGACAACAACCTTTTTGAAGGAGGCAAGCCGGCTATGACTTTGGATGAGCGGTGGCAGGAAGATAACGGATTGGCAGTGATGCTTTCGGAAGATGCGGCAGACGCGGCGGAAGCAGCAAGCGAAGACAGCGCGGACGAGGAAACGGCGGACGACGCGACAGAAGAGCAAGACGGGGGCGCCGAGAGCGGTGACGAGGCCAGCGACGACGCGGCCGACGATGACGGGGAAGCCGCTGCCGAAGCGGATGATACCGGCGAGGATCGCGACGAAGCAGACGACGCCGAGGCGGAAGATGGCGACGAGGACTCGGACGGCGATGAGTCGGCAGAAGAAGCGGACGAAGCTGCCGAGGACGGCGAGGATGACACGGAAGCGGACGATGCCGCCGCAGAGGGCGAACAGGAAGATTAACTTGTAAGCGCATCCAAAAAAAAGTCTCCGGCTATGCCAAAAAAGCCTTTTCCCTCCTGACCAGAGAAAAGGCTTTTTTGCTTGCTTATGGCTGGCCGGTCAGACCGATTTTCAAATCCCGGATCAGCATATACGTATCGCCGTTGGTCAAGCTTTGCCGATCGGCGATGGTTTGCAGCGTCGCTTCGCTCAACAGGCCGCGGCGCGCCAGCTCGGCCTGCGCTTCCCCTGCTTGAACCTTATAACCAAGCGCGCTGGTCAGCGTATAACAGGCCTGCTGCAACGTCAACGCCGTTTTGTCCGGCGCTTCCATGCCGGCAATCGCCGCGGACGGGTCGCCCGCAAACGCCTCCGGTTTGATTTTTTTGGCGCCGCCGGCCAAATTGACCATCCGTTTGGCGTTGGACGAGTCGTCGAGTGCAAACTCGTTTTTGTAGCCGCCGGTTGCCAGCGCGAGGCTCACCGCCGTTTTCAGCCCTTCATACGATTTATGCATCATGTAAGGAGCCGGCTTGACCGTAAACGGCTGCAATTCCATGCCCATTTGATTCAAACGGCTCTGCAGCTCGGCGATATCGGCCTTGGACGCCGCCAACTGCCGGAAGGTCATGTTTTTCTCCTGCGCCAGCTTGGCCGCTGCGCCGGCCGACTGGCCTTCGGCCATGCCGGTCGGAATAACGCGCGCGCTGCCATGCGCCAGCGAATCGTAGCTGGCCGCGCGGCCGACGACGAGCAGCCCGTCCACTTCAAGCGGCACAAGACTGCGGAACGGAACGGCATATTGCTGCGGATTGAGCACAACGGCGCCGCCGTCGGTCGGGGCAATCCGCTGAATATCCGCTTCATACGAACCGATAGCGATACGGTCCCACTGATCGCGGTCCTCCAGCAGGTCGATAATGTTCAGCCGGTATTCGCCCAGCATATGCCGCGTTTCGCGAACGTACGGCTCCGGCGCCGTGGCGTCCAGCTCGACGCCGGCAAATTCGCTGTAGTGCGACTTCAAGTAAGCGACGACGTGTTCGGCTTCGCTTTGCCCGATGCGCACCGCCTCGGCGCGGCTTTGCGGGTCCGAGCCGTCGATGCCGAAAATTTGCAGCGCGTTGATCAGCGCCGTATCGTTATTTTGCCGCCCAATGTTCAAACCGCGCATTTTCGCCTTGCCCTTGTTAAATTCCGGGTAGTTATACAGCTCCCCATAACCCCAGGCGCTAACCTCGTTGGCATCGGTTCCCGGGTCCTTGTCGTCCTTGAGCCGCTTCTGGATTCCCTTCCACACCTCGGGCGTCACATTTTTCAGGCGAAATACGAGCGTCACCGCCATCTTGGCGTTTTTGTCGCCGATATCCTCGCGGCCGTACGTATACGGCACGCCTGCCGCAGCGGCCAGATCGGCGTCCTGTGTAGCGTCGATGACCGATTTGGCGCGCACGGTCATTGGCGCCCCGTCCGCCAGCGTCAGCTTGACGCCGCTCACCGTACGGGCCGCCCCGCCGCTGTCCACCAGCGGTTCAATCGCCTGCGCTTTCAGCAGGATATCGATGTTCGGCTCCTTGCGCACCATATCGTAGAACGCGTTGGCAGCAGTTACAACGTCAAACGAATCGCCTTCAATCCGGTTGAACCATTCCGTGAACAGCCCTTTGTTAAACACCCCGTGCTGATCCGGCCGATAGTTCATATCGATGGAATTCAGCCAACCAAGCGTCATCAGCCCGCCGAGGATATCGCGGTCGCGCCCGTCGACGAGCAAGGTCGACAACCCGCTGCGCGCGGCGGAAATCGCCGCCGTCACACCTTCCGGGTCGGTTCCGACCACGATCACGTCATACGACGCCTTCGGCTGCTTGACCGATTGCACCGTTTCCAGCGCCGCCCCTTCGCCAGCTTGTGCCTGCTGCGGCTGCGCGTCCCGCTCCGCATACAAAGCCGTAGCCGCAGCGATCACAGCTGCGATGATCAACGCCCACATCCAAAACAGCCAGCCTTTGGAAGCCGGGCCGCCATTGCCATTTGCTTTTGCCATCATTCCTGCACCTGCCTATAGTCTACTCGACCTGCCGGGCGAACGGCGCGTACGCTTCGTTCAGCAGCTCGCGTTTTTTATCGATATAATCCTGATAAGCCTGATTGTAAGCATTGGGTTCCTTCGGGTTGGCAAACCGCTCGATGCGCTGCGGCGCGCCATCTGCCGCCCCGGCTTCGCGCGGAAACACAATTTTGCTGACAGCGCCGCAGCCGACGCCGATAATCGTCTGCCGCTCCTCCATCATCAGGATGTTGTACAAGCTTTCCCGGCCCTCCAGCGCATAACCGACGTTCTCCAGGTTGCCGAGGATGTTTTTTTGCCGGTACAGGTAGTACGGCACGTACCCCCGCTCTTCCGTCCACTGAATCGCCCGCTCCATCATCTCGGCAATCTCGTCGCGTTCGGCGACCTCGTATTGCTCGCGGTTTTGCGTCATGCGCGAAGCCCGCTTGAACGAGAGCGTATGCACGGTCAGCGATTCCGGCATCAGCTTCCCCGTCTCGGCCAGCGACCGCTCCAGCTCCGCCATGCCTTCGTTCGGCAGCCCGATAATCAGATCCATATTGATGTTGTCCATGCCCATCTCGCGAGACAGCAGGAACTTCTCGACCGTCTCCTTGACCGTATGATGACGGCCGATCGCATCCAGCGTCTCCTGCGTAAAGCTCTGCGGGTTAATGCTGATCCGGTCAACGTTCCATTTCAGCATGACGCGGATTTTGTCCGGGGTAATCGTGTCCGGCCGGCCGGCTTCCACGGTCAGCTCGCGCACGCTCTCCATATCCGGCAGCGCTGCGTGCATCGTCGCAAACAACGCGTCCATTTCCTCGGCCGTAATGCTGGTTGGCGTACCGCCGCCCCAGTAGATGGTCGTCATCTTCAAGCCCGCTTCCTTGAGCCACGCCCCCGTCTGCCGCAGCTCATCGTGCAAGCCGGCAAGAAAGCCGTTCACCGAACCGTTATTGCCGCGAATGTCGTAAGCCGGAAACGTGCAATAAGCGCATTTCGTCGGGCAAAACGGGATGCCGATATACAAGCTGATCTCGCGGTCGAGCCGGAACAAGTCCGGGATGACCCGCAGCTGGCGTTCGGCGATATCGACCAGCAGCCGCGCTTTCGTTTCGCTGACCAGATATTGCTCCTCCAATATGTGCCGGCATTCCTCGGCCGAATGCTTCTGCAGCAGATTGTGCATCAGCTTGGTCGGGCGCACTCCGGTCAGAATGCCCCACGGCTGCTCAAGCTCCGTCATCATCTGCAGCGCCTGCAGCAAGGCCGACAACACAGCTCGGCGTCTTATCGCCTTGCAGTCGGCTGCGGCTCCGAATACGCGCGTGCTGTCGGCTTGCCAGCTCCCGGAGCCGCCAGGCAAACTCAATACGGCATAGCCGCGGGCCTGTTGCTCGTCCTCCTCCAGCCGCAGCGTAACGAGCAGCTCCGTCTCTGCGGATGTCTCCGCGCCGATGTTCGCTTCTTCAAAAAACAAGCGATGTATATGAAAAATTTCCGTTGAAAACTCGTCGAAGCCGATTTTGCTCAAAGCGATTTGCAAGTGTAACCCTCCATCACATTGTCACGCGGCCATAGGCGCTATTGGATAGTGTACCACATTTCGCCGCTCCAGAGAAATAATTGTAAAATGGAAATTACAGCAGACAACCAACGCTTTTCCTTACACGCCATCAAGCAAAAACAATGACTGTCGATCAATTGCCTAACGGGATTGGCGCTTGTGATGTCCCGCTCTCCCGCATTTGTTTCATCGCCGCATCTCCTTCTGTCTGCCATCGTTTCAACGCATCGCGAACGCTGATCTTCCCCTGCACAACATCGCGGAACAGCCTGCGCCCCACTTCCAGAGCAGCGTAGTAACCCGTCGGGAATTCCATTGGCGCAGGTTTGACGTTATAGAAAGCTTCTATGTGGAAATCTTGCCCGGTCGGCTTCGTATATTTCATGCGAGACACCAGTTTGTCGGAGCTGTTGGATTTCAACTTTGCCCAACCATCGCTATTCATAAATTGGATATATGTCCAGGCATCCACAAGATTTTGGGCTCTGGCGTTAATCCCCATAACGATTGGCATAAAAATCCTTCCGCTAACGCCCTTCGCCTCAGGATGGGAGGGCAACGTCACGACATCCCAATCAATAGGTATGAAATTGGCTGCGTTCTTGTTCGCACTGATCAATCCCTGAACTTGCGTGTAATCCATAATCCCCATAGCCAGCTTGCCTGATTCGAAGAGATCGTAGCTCCCGTACGCCCCTTGCATATCGCTTGGGCTGGCCAATGCGGGAAATACGCCCTCCTTTTGCAATTGCGCCATTGTCGTCCATACTTGTTCCCACTGGTCCGTATCCACCGCCAACTGATCCAAAGTGCTGTTGAACATAGGGGTCTCAAGCGGAGCCACATACATTTGAAGTCCGTCAAATAAATCTCTGGACCTGGATGTCGTAAATGAGAATCCGTCGATACGATTGTCGCCTTCGCCTCGGCCAAGTCGTTTGGCAAGCTCGAACACTTCATCCCACGTCATATCGTCCCTTGGATAATCAACGCCGGCTTCCGTAAAGATTTTCTTGTTGTAAACGAGCGCCGAAGAAATAAAAGTAGGAGAAAGCCCATACAGCTTGCCTCCGCCGGCATCCTTCAAACTTTCGACCACCGCCGGAACGATGCCCTCCGTATCGAATTTCTCTTTAGCAATGAGCGGGTCCAATTGTGCAAGCAAATTGCTGTCGATCAATGGGGCAAGCTGGCCTGAATCGAACGTGACCACGTCAGGGGGGTTATCTCCCTCCATCAAAGATTTCAGGCCGTCTGCATCCGGTTCTCCGGGCTTTGATACAATGGGAATGATTTCGATTTGGATGTCTGGATTCGCATATTGAAATACATCCGTGTATTGCTCTTTAAAGTAATCCTCGTGCGGCCCGCCATAGGACGGCATCACTGCTGCGATTTTGAGCACGCGCTCCTGCCGGTTCCCTTCATCCTTCGCTTGTTTGTCCTCTTTGGTACAAGCGGCAGCCAATGAAACTGCCGCAGCTACAGCAAGCGCTGCTGCCAGCATTTTAAACATCTTCACTCTTGTTTCCCTCCAACCGTTTGTATATGTAGTGTGGCTGTGCTGCTTCCAATTTAAAATATAGAGAACAGAACTTAAGATTTAACCAGTCATCCGTTTATGCTTTGCTTAACTAATTCTTAATCATTTTTAAGCAGGGAGAACGGAAGAACCCGAGTTCATAAAAAAAGAAGACCTTTTACGGCCTTCTAAACTTTTATTGTTTTCCCTTCGTCTACTAACGGCAGCCTTGTTTCAAATATCGTCTCCAGGCGGCTGCTGCGCGCGGATATCTGACCGCCATGAGCATCTATAATGCTTTTGGCGATAGCCAGTCCCAAGCCTGTTCCGCCATTTTCCGAGGTTCGAGATTTATCGGCGCGATAAAACCGCTCAAAAATATAGGGTAAATCCCTATCTGAAATGGATTCCCCGAAATTGGCAATGGAAACAACGGCCTCATGATGATCCCGCTTGATGCCAATGTCCACATACTTTCCTTTGCTGCCGTAGCGGATCGCATTTACAATCAGATTTTCGTAGGTGCGAATTAACCGATTGCTGTCTGCGTAAACGTAGAGCTCCTCATTGTCCTCGTTGAAACGACAGCACATCCCGGCTTTCGTGAACTGCGGGACAAATTCTTCCGCAAGCTGCTTTAGCAACACATTGATATTCACTTTTTGCAGGTGAAGCTTGATGTCCCCGCCGCTCATGCTCGTGTATTCGAAAAGCTCGTCAATTAATTTTTTTAATCTCTTCGCTTTTTCATAGGCTACATTGGTATAGTATCTAAGTTCAACTTCGTCCTTATAACGATCTGTTTCGATGAGCTCAAGATACCCAAGAATCGAAGTTAGCGGGGTCCGCAAATCATGGGATACGCCGATAATCAGTTCATTTTTACTTTTTTCCGCAGCGCGCTCGTGCTCCATTCCCTCTTGAAGCTTTTGCGCCATTCCATTAAAAAGATCGCTTAGCATTCTCCAAGTGAAAAAGAAAAAGAACCCGATAAACAAAACACTTCCTGCTCCAAATATGACAGGTACGGAACCAATATGGTTAACCACCCAAGCTAAAGGAGCTCGAAAGGGCCTCACATAAATCAAAATAATTTTAGATATCTGGTAGACCACCATCACGGGAGCAATTGAAAATGCAGCACTAAGTAAAAATGCTTTAACAAGTTCCCAGCGAACCCTATATAAGAAATTGGATTTCATCCATATTCACGCCATTTCTACCTGGAAGGCTTATTCCAGTTTATATCCGATCCCCCATACGGTTTTAATATAAAGAGGTTGACTCGGATCTGCTTCAATTTTCTCCCTGATTTTTCGAATATGCACCATGACCGTATTGTTCGATTCAAAATAGGACTCCTTCCATGCGGCTTCATAAATTTGTTCCATGCTCAGAACGTTTCCGCGATGGAGGGCCAGCACTTTGAGAATGGCGAATTCACGTGGAGTCAGCTTGATTTCAACGTTATCAACAAGCACCTGGTGATTGGCCAAATTGATATAGAGCTCATTAATGACAATTTCATTATCATTTTTCTGTTGAGCGGCATTGAGCTGCTTGTATCGCCGCAATTGTGATTTAACACGTGCGAGAATTTCAAGGGGACTAAACGGTTTGACGACATAATCGTCAGCCCCGATACTGAGCCCCGTGATCTTATCGATTTCCTGCCCCTTTGCGGAAAGCATGATGATGGGCATATGTTTGTCTTCGCGGATCTTCATACAAGCTTCAATTCCGGTCATCCGCGGCATCATAATATCCAGAATAATAAGATCAACTAGATGGCACTCCAAAATCTGCAATGCCTCAATGCCATCTTTTGCCGTCAATAGCTTGTATCCTTCGTTTTTTAAATACACCTTTAAGAGTTCTATAATTTCCTTTTCATCATCGACGATCAGAATCGTCTCTTCCATCACGACCTCCCCTTTCATTTTCTTTTCATTATACGTGGGCGAACCTTGGAAAAAAAGCCTCCGGCTGCCATGACGCGCCGAAGGCTTTTCGCTACCTGTATGTTTTTTTGGGGATGCTTTTCAGCTTCTCCTGCTCGGAGGTGAACTCCACGCTCATTTCCGAATCGCCGAGCGCTGTCAGTTGGCTGAGCCTTTCGGCGAAAGCCCCCTGCCCGAGCTGCTGCTCCAGGGACAACATCGCTTTGTGTTTGATCGATTGCCTCATACGGATTCACGCTGCTCCTTCTGGCTGATAGTGTATCTATCCAGTCTGCCCGGAAAAGCGCAAAATTAACCGCCTACTTGCTGTCGATCGTCAGCGTGACCGGTCCCCAGTTGGTCAGCGACACGTCCATCATTTCGCCAAACGCGCCGGTGTCCACTTGCAAGCCATGCCCGCGCAGCAGCTCATTGAACGTCTCATACAGCGGTCTGGCCAGCTCCGGGCGGGCCGCCGCCATAAAATTCGGCCGTTTGCCCTTGCGGCAATCGCCGTACAGCGTAAACTGCGAAACCGACAAAATCGCCCCGCCTATCTCTAGCACCGACCGATTCATCTTGCCTTCGCCATCCTCGAAAATGCGCAATCCGGCGATTTTATCCGCCAAATAACGGGCGTCCTGTTCCGTATCCTCATGCGTGACGCCAACAAGCAACAGCAGCCCCTCGCCGATCCGGCCCACGCATTCCTCGCCAACCTTCACTTCGGCTTGCTTGCACCTTTGCACAATCACTCGCATCGCTTGCTTCTCCCACACCTTACGCCTGCATGATGCGCTGCACCGAATACACGTCTTTGACGCGTTTGATCTTCTCGACGACATGATGCAGGTGATCGATATTTTTGATCAAAATGGTCATATGAATCATCGCCATCTTGTTTTTGTCCGAACGCCCCGAAACGGCGGAGATCATCGTTTTGCTTTCCGACACCGCCTGCAGCACCTCGTTCAGCAACCCCCGGCGGTCATGGCCGGTAATTTCAATTTCCACGTTAAAATTCGACTCGACCGCTTCGGCCCACTCGACCTCGATCACGCGCTCCTCTTCGCCTTCGCTCGCCGGAATGTTCAAGCAATCCTGACGATGCACGGAAACGCCGCGCCCCCGCGTAATATAACCGATGATCGCATCGCCCGGCACCGGGTTGCAGCAGCGGGCAAAGCGGACAAGCAAATTGTCGACGCCTTTGACGCGCACGCCGTTGGTCGGCCGGCTTTTGCGCTCGCCCGGCGGCGCCGCCTTCACTTCCTTGACCTCGCTCGTCAGCTCCAGCGCCTGCAGTTGGGCCTCTTCGGCCTCCTTGCGTAGCTTTTCCGTCAGCTTCGTGCAAATTTGCGCGGCGGTGATGCCGCCAAAACCGACAGCCGACAGCATATCGTCAATGTCGTTGAAGTTGTATTTGCGCGCCGCATCGAGCATCTTGTCGTCACTGGTCAGCGCCGACGGCTCGAAGCCCAGCCGCTTGAGCTCGCGTTCGATCATGTCGCGGCCTTTTTCCACGTTTTCTTCGCGTTTTTCTTTCTTGAACCACATCTTGATTTTGCTGCGGGCATGCGACGACTGGGCGATCTTCACCCAATCCTGGCTTGGGCCGTACGAATGCTTGGAGGTCAAAATTTCCACGATATCGCCGGTTTTCAGCTTATGATCCAAGGGCACAATCCGGCTGTTCACCTTGGAGCCGATCGTCCGGTTGCCAACCTCGGTATGAATGCGGTAAGCAAAATCCAGCGGCACCGAGCCAGCCGGCAACTCAATGACCTCGCCCTTCGGAGTAAACACAAACACGAGATCGGAGAAAAAATCCATCTTCATCGATTCCATAAATTCCGAAGCGTCGCTCGTTTCCTGCTGCAGCTCAAGGATTTCGCGGAACCAGTTCATCTTGTCCTCGAACGTCCCCGCCGGCACAACCGAACCTTCCTTGTACGCCCAATGGGCGGCGATGCCAAACTCGGACGTCTTGTGCATATCCCACGTGCGGATCTGCACCTCCAACGGCTCGCCCTTCGGCCCGACCACCGTCGTATGCAGCGACTGGTACATGTTTGGCTTTGGCATGGCGATATAATCCTTGAACCGGCCGGGCATCGGCTTCCACAACGTATGGATGATGCCGAGCGATGCATAACAGTCCTTGATGCCATCGACAATGACGCGCAAAGCGAGCAGATCGTAAATTTCGTTGAACTGCTTGCCGCGCGAGGTCATTTTTTTATAAATGCTGTAAATATGCTTCGGCCGGCCGGAAATGTCCCCCTGAATGCCCATTTCCTCCAGCTTATCGCGAATGCTCTGGATGACGTCTTCAATATATTGCTCGCGTTCGGCCCGCTTCTTCTGCATCAGATTGACGATGCGGTAATATTGCTGCGGGTTCAGGTAGCGGAGGGCGATGTCCTCCATCTCCCACTTGATCGTGGAAATGCCAAGCCGGTGGGCGATCGGGCAAAAAATCTCCAGCGTTTCCTCGGCGATCCGGCGCTGGCTCTCCTCCGATTGGTATTTCAGCGTGCGCATATTGTGCAGCCGGTCGGCCAGCTTGATCAAAATCACGCGAATGTCCTGCGCCATCGCCACGAACATTTTGCGGTAGTTCTCGTTCTGCTGCTCTTCCTTCGATTTGAACTTGATCCGCTCCAGCTTGGTCAAGCCGTCGACGAGCATGGCGCACGTCTTGCCGAATTTATCGAGCACCGCTTCCAGAGAAACCGTCGTATCCTCGACGACATCGTGCAGCAGCGCCGCCATGATCGAGGTGACGTCCATCTGCATATTCACGAGAATATCGGCAACGGCCAGCGGATGCAAAATATAAGGTTCGCCCGATTTGCGCACTTGTCCGTGATGGGCTTCGTTGGCAAACTCGTAGGCCTCGCGAATCTTCTGCAAGTCATTTTCTTTTAGATAGGTGGCGGCCTTCTCCAGCAGCTGCTCGATCCCCATGAATCCATCCATTCCTTTAGTCGATTTTCATTCATTATGCCTGCAAGGCAGGCTCCCCGTCAACTGCCCGGCTGCGCCGATTCGACAAGAATCCGCAACGCGCGGCGGGGATCCCGGAGCAGCAAGCTGGGCGCAGCGTTCTTTTCTCCTTGAAAAAAAGGCTGCAAACCCGCGTCACAACAAGCTTTTCATGCAAAAAACACCCCAATTATTACCTAGGCAATAATTCGAGTGCTTGCGCAATTAATATTGCATCAACGAGGCGACGTCGATGCCGTCGAGCTTGTTGCGCCCGTCGAGATAAGACAACTCGATCAGGAAAGCTGCGCCGACGATATCGCCGCCAAGCTGGCGGATCAGGTTGATCGATGTTTGAATCGTGCCGCCGGTTGCCAGCAAGTCGTCGGCGATCAACACGCGTTGTCCCGGACGGATCGCGTCCTTATGCATCGACAGCTTGTCTTTGCCGTATTCAAGCGCGTAATCGGCTTCAATCGTCTCGCCCGGCAGCTTGCCGCTTTTGCGGATCGGCACGAAGCCGATGCCCAGCGAATAAGCGAGCGGCGCGCCGACGACGAAACCACGGGCCTCGGGGCCGGCGATCAAGTCGATCTGCTTGTCCTTGATCAGCTCGCGCATTGCATCGATGGCAGCCTTGTACGCTTCGCCGTTTTGCAGCAGTGTCGTAATATCCTTGAAGCGGATGCCCGGCTGCGGAAAATCGGGGATCACGCGAATGTAGTCCTTGAAATTCATGCCCATTCCTCCATCTATTCCATCTCTTTATGCGTAGCGATCCACTGTTCCAGCTCCTTGGCGGACGCGTACAGCAGCAGCGATTCCACTTCCTGGCGTCCTTCCCGCTCGCAGTACAGCCGGGATGTTGACAAATCCTTTTTGGCCGGCGCGGCGTGCGGCTTGTAACGCGAGCCGTTGCGCTCGATAAAGCCCAACTCCTCGAACACCTGCAAAATAAATTCGATCATCGCCGGCGACAACCCCGAACGCTTGCTGAACGCCTGCGTCAGCGCGCGGTCGTAGACGTCCCAGCCGCCCTGCTTAAGCAGGGTGCCGTAGACGAGCTTGAACGTATCGCGCGACGGCATCGCCCCGCCGGCCAGCGGCCGCAGCTCGGCGAACACGGCGTAGCAGCGGGCCATCGAGCAGGCCGCGCCAACGACGCGGCGCAGCTCCGGGACGCTGCCCGGCGCCGAATAGAGCACGACGTCGGCCAACGCCGCGAAGTCGTGCCGCTCGGCTGCGGCGTTGGCCGGCTGCGGCGGGCCGTCCGCCGGCAGCACATACAGCGGCCAGCGGTCTTTGTCCGGGAGCGCGGCTTTGGCGTAAGCCGGCAGGTCCGCTTCCGCGAACAGCACGACGGCTGGCGGCGCGCCGCCGTCCGGGGCGGACGCCAGCGCCGCGGTCAGGCCGGCCAGCTTCAGCTCCATCTGCGTCGCGCCGCGCCAATCGAACAACTGGAGATGCGGGATGCGCAAATCCTGCAGCACGATTTGCGGCTTGCGCACGCCGTTCCATTCGTTGATCGACAGCTCGCCGAGCACGTCGAGCCGCGCCGCCGGCGCAATCAGGCCGGACAAGCTGCCCTTGCCGAAGCCGACCGCTTCGACGGAGGCCGCCGTCTCCGCTTGCGCCTGCGACAGCGCCAGCTTGAGATGCTGCTTCTCCTTGCCCATCGTGCGGATCTCGCCAAGCGTCAAATCCGTAAACACAAAACGCGGCGTCGGGTTGCCCATCCCGTACGGCGCCAGCCGCTCCAGCCCTTCGATGCTGGCGATCGGCACCTCGGCCAGCGAGCAAGCGGCGTCGGCTTTCAGCAGCGGAACGAAATCCTCGGCGCTCAGCCATGCTGCAGCCAGCTCATTGAGCTTGGCGGCAAACGCCGGCAGATGCTCGCGCGCCAGGCTCATCCCGGCCGCCGCTTGATGGCCGCCGTAATGATCCAGCCACGCCTCGCAATGGGTTAAGGCCTTGTACATATCAAAGCCGTGAATCGAGCGGGCCGAACCTTTGGCCATCCCCGTCTCCGGGTCGATGCCCAGCACGATGACCGGCCGGTAATACTTCTCGACCAGCCGCGAAGCGACAATGCCGATCACGCCGACATTCCAGCCTTCGCTGGCGACGACAAGCGCCTTGTCGAGCCCAAGCGCCCGCTGCGCTTCCGCCACCTCGACCGCTTCCTTCGCGATCTCCTCGACGATGCGCTGCCGCTCCTTGTTCAGCTCGTCCAGCTCATAGGCGATGCGCTCGGCTTGCGCTTCATCGTCGGTCGTCAGCAGCGCCACCGCTTCGGCCGCGTCTTCGAGCCGGCCGCTGGCGTTAATGCGCGGCGCCAGCGAAAAGCCGATATGCGAGGCGGTAATTTCCTTGCGTTCGATGCCCGAGGCAGCGATCAGCGCGCGAATGCCGACATAAGCGGAAGCCTGCATGCGCGCCAGGCCCAGCTTGACGATCAGCCGGTTTTCGTCGGTCAGCGGCATCAGATCGGCAACCGTGCCGATCGCAGCGAGCTCCAGCAGCTCCTCCGGCAGCCTGCCCAGCAGCGCGTGCGCCAGCTTGAGCGCCACGCCGACGCCGGCGAGCTGCTTGTACGGATACGGACAGCCGGGCTTTTTCGGATTGATCACCGCCAGCGCTTGCGGCAGCTGCTCCGGCGGCTCGTGGTGGTCCGTCACGATGACGTCCATCCCCAGCTCCTGAATGTAGGCCGTCTCATGGACGGCGCTGATGCCCGTATCGACGGTGACGATCAGCGCCACACCGGCATCCCGCGCCTTCTCGATGGCCTCGCGATTCAGGCCGTAGCCCTCGCGGACGCGATGCGGGATATACGTATCGAAGCGGGCGCCAAGGCCGCGCAGCAAATGCACCATCAGCGACGTGCTGCTCACGCCGTCGGCGTCATAATCGCCGTAGACGCGAATGAGCTGCTGCTTGTCCAGCGCTTCGCGAATCCGCTCGACCGCCGGGCGCATGCCGTCCAGCAAAAAAGGATCGTGAAAATGCTCCTTCCCGCCGTACATAAACCGCTCCGCCTCGTCGGCGCTGCAAATTCCGCGCAAGGCCAAAATTCTCGCCACCAGCGGATCGACCTGCAGCTCGCGGCTTAACGTCTCGACAACTTCGGCTTCGGCTTCACCTATACTCCATCTGGCTTTGGGGGCTAGCACGGCAGCTCCTCCTTCTGTTTAACCTGATGCGGCCCTAATGCACGATGCTTGGAAATTCATCCTGCTCGGGGTCGACGTTTTTGTAAGGATAACCGGGATCGTAAGGGTTGACGTGAACAAACACGTCGGAAACGTGAAAAAAGCGCTTCATCAGCTGCTGCTTGACGCTTCTGGCGATATCGTGCCCCTCGGCAACGCTGATGCGGGGATTGACGCTGATCTTGACGCTGACCAGCACATAATGGCCGTGTTCGCGCGCCCGCAAATCGTCCACCGTAATCACGCCTTTGACGCGTTGCGCGGTCGTGATCAACTCGGCGGCATCCTCGCGGTGCAAGGCGTTGTCGATCGTCGCTTGGATCGCCTCCATCGCCATGCCGTACCCCTTGCGCAGCACAAGCAGCGCAACAAGCAAGCCGGCAAGCGGGTCGAAATAATACAACAGCGGCGCATGCGCGTAAGAACCGGCCAACGCGCCAAACACGCCGAGCAAGGCGACGAAAGACGACATCAACGATGAGCGGTGTTCGCGGACGTTGGCAGCCAGCGTTGGCGAGCCAAGCCGTTGCGCGCGCCGCTGCTTGTAGCGGAACACGGCTTCCTGCGCCGCCATCGACAGGATCAGGACCAGCAGCGCATAAGCGTTCGGCGGCGCGGACACGCCTCGCCACAGCGCCTTGACGGCCGCCAGGCCGATCTCCACGCCGGCAACGAGCAGCAGCACGGACACCAGCAGTGCGGCTGCGGTTTCCCCTTTGCCATTCCGATAGGGATGGTCCTCGTCCGGCGGCAGCTTGGCCGCGCGAAGGCCGATCAGATCAGCCGCCGAGCCGGCCGCATCGGACGCGGAATGGGCCGCATCGGCCAGCAGCGCCCTGCTGTGCGCCAGCAGTCCGGCGGCGCCCTTCAAGACGGCTAACGCGATATGGCCGGCCAGGCCGAGCCAAGCGGCCGCTTGGGCCTTTTGCCAACGATCTTCCATCACCAAGCACTCTCCCTGAACGGATACAAAAGCCGCGCGATGGCTTCACGCGGCTGTCGAATGAATTGTTTACGTTTGTTGTGCGACTTGTTTCTTTTTGGCGTTCGATTTGTTTTTCAGCAGGAACCACAGCGGGCTGGCGATGCAGATCGAAGAATACGCGCCGCTCGTCAAGCCGATGATTTTCGCCAAAGCGAACAGTTTGATCGATTCGCTGCCGAAGATGAACAGGCACAATGCGGCGATCAACACCGTCAGCACCGTATTGATGTTCCGGGCCATCGTCTGCCAAATGCTGTTGTGAATCATCTTCGACAAATCTTCCGAAGTGCGAATTTTGGAGAAGCGCTGATTCTCGCGAATCCGGTCGAAAATGACGATTTTATCGTTGATCGAGTAACCGATCGTCGTCAATATCGCGGCGACGAACGGCAGATCGACTTCCAGACGGAAGATCGAAAACATGCTGATAACGATAAAGGCGTCGTGCAAAATCGCAATGATTGCCGCGACGGCAAACCGCCATTCGAAGCGGATGCTTACGTAAATGCTGATCGCCACGCTGGCGATCGCCACGCCGTAGATCGCTTTAATCGCCAATTCCTTGGCAATGTCCGGCGATACGGTGTTTACTTCCTGCGACACCTGATCGCCAAATTCGCCCTTGAACGCGTCGGCTACCTTCTGCACGCTATCCTCGCTCAGCACCTCGTCAAAGCGCACCGAAACGCGGTCGCTGTTGTCGCCGCCAATCGTCAGCACCGCCGGTTTGACCCCGGCTTTGTCAAACAGTTCCTCGGCTTTCGCCTTGTCGATCGCTTTGCCCGTGGAGACGTCGATCGACGTGCCCGCCTTGAAGTCAACGCCCAGATTCAAGCCGAATATGAGCAGTGTGACCAGGCCAAGCACAGTGATGATCGCGGAGGCGGTGAAAAATTTCCGCCGGTTTTTCATAAAATCAAAACGTTTCTCAAAGCTCACGGATGTCTGCCTCCTTCACGCCAAAATAAGCCGGCTTTTTAAACAGATTGCCGCGGATAAGCAGATGCATCAGCAGTCTCGACAAAAAGACGTTCGTCAGGACGCTGAGCACGATGCTCATGATCGTCGTAACGGCGAAGCCGCGGATCGCTCCGATGCCGAAGGAGTACAGCACAATCGCTGCGATGATGTTCGTGATGTTCGCGTCCATAATCGTGCGGAACGAATGCTTGGAGCCCGCTTTCAGCGCGGACAACATGCTTTTGCCCGTACGGATTTCCTCTTTGATTCTCTCATACGTAATGATGTTCGCGTCGACGGCCATCCCGATGCCAAGCACGAAGGCGGCGATGCCCGGGAGCGTCAGCGTGGCGTTCAGCCAGTCGAAGATCAGGAGCAGCAGCCACGTGTAGGTGATCAGCGTGAACGCTGCGACCAGACCCGGGATGCGGTAATACAGCACCATGAACAGCAAAATGATGATCGAGCCGATCAGGCCGGCCCGCACCGTTTGCTCCAGCGACAGCTGGCCCAAAGAAGCGCCGACAACCTGAGAATATTTCTCGGTCAGCTTCAGCGGCAGCGCGCCGAGATTGATCGTATCGGTCAGGTTTTTGGCTTCATCGTACGTGTAGTTGCCGGAAATGGTAGCGATACCATTTGGAATTACGCCTTGTACGACCGGAGCCGAAAGCTCCTTTTCATCCAAATAAATCGCCAGCGGTTGCCCGATCAGCTTTTCGGTGACAGCTTTCAGCTTGTCAGGGTCCTTCACTTCGACCTGAATCTGCGGTCGGTTCGTTTGGTCGAAACCAAGCTTCGCGCCGCCGACCTTAAAGTCGCTGCCGATCATTTCCTTCGTGCCGTCCGGTCCGCGGAATGACAGCTCCGCCGGCTTTTTCAGCGTGTTTCTAACCTCTTGCTCATTGGCTACGCCGGCGAGCCGAACGCGAATGCGGTCCTTGCCCTCGGTCGTAATTTCGGGTTCGGCGATCCCTTGATCGTTCACCCGTTTTTCCAAGCTTTTTGCCGTTTCTGAAAGCGATTCCTTTGTCACGACTTGTCCGGCCTCAATAGGCTCCGCCGTGTACAAAATCTCAAATCCGCCCTTTAAATCCAAACCGAGACGAATTTTGCTTACCAGACTCGGGCTTGACCATACGATCACGGCCAGCGTGACAACGATGGTCAAAAAGAAGACCGAAATCCTTTTTACATCCATATACTACCCTGTCTCCCTTCCATCCTCAATATTCCTATTATACTCACCCGCGAAAATCGAGTCAATTTGCCTTATTTCGCCCCCTTCCGCCCTTACGGCAAAAAAATAAGCCCCTTCCTCAGAATGGGCCCCCCTTAAAAGCGCTCATCGTCATCCAGTTCATAAATTGCGTCGATTTAAGCGACAATATATCGTTGACGATCTGGTGCAGCGGCGGCATGCCGAATTTGCGGTATTTGTCGCTGACGCAGTCCCAAACTTCCTTGCCGCCGACATGCTCGTAGCCCAGCATCCTGAATTCTTCCGCTTTGCTGAGGCAAAGGCTTTCAATCAATTCGTTCAGCTCGTTCTCCGAAAGCTGCACCTCTTCCGCGCCGCCGGTTTGCTCCTGCGGCTCCGCATCCTCGGGCAACAGCTCTGTTGCGGGCTCGGCCGCGTCTTCCGCTGACGGCTCTCCGATCTTGTCTTCTTCGTTCATGGACGGTCCTCCCGAATGAGCTAATGGTTCATCTTGCTTATTCGCCGCTGCGCGCCGATTTCCTGCCTGACGGTTTGCATGTCCGAAAATGTTAGCATGAGCTTGGCCTTCCGCTGCATAGGTATGAACTATTACCTGCCGTAGAGGAAGAGGGAATGGGCATTGACCAAGCAATCGTTTATGAAAGGAACCCTGATTCTGATGGCCGCCGGCATTCTGAACCGCATCCTCGGCTTTATTCCGCGCATCACGCTGCCGCGGGTGATCGGCGCCGAAGGGGTCGGCTTGTATCAAATGGGCTGGCCGTTTCTCGTCGTCATGCTGACGATCGTCACCGGCGGCATTCCTGTGGCGATTGCCAAGCTGGTCGCCGAGGCCGAAGCCGAACGAAACGAACAGCGCATCCGCTCGATTCTTCGCGTCTCGCTCGGACTGACGACCTCGCTTGGCCTTGTGTTCACCGCCGTCTGTCTCGCCGGCTCCACTTGGATCACCACGCATCTGCTGACCGATCCGCGCGTCTACTACACGTTTTTGTGCATGAGCCCGATCATTCTGATCATCGGCGTGTCTTCGGTATTCCGCGGCTATTTCCAGGGGCGGCAAAATATGATTCCGACCGCGCTTTCGCAAATTATCGAAACGCTGATCCGCATCGTCATGGTGCTCGTCTGCGCCAAGGCGATGCTGCCGCTGGGCATCGAATACGCCGCCGCCGGGGCGATGGTCGGCGTGATGCTCGGTGAAATCGGCGGCATGCTCGTGCTGCTGCTGCATTTTCGCGCCGGCCGCAAAACGCTCGGCCAGGACGTGCGGGCGAGCATCGGCACGCGCCGCTCGGCAGCCGGCGGATCGAGCCTGCGACGGCTGCTTGGCATCGCCATGCCGGTGACTGGCAGCAAGCTGGTCGGCGCGGGCTCCTATTTGCTCGAATCGATTCTGATCGCGCAAAGCCTGGCCGTCGCCGGCATTTCCACCGCGGCCGCCACCGCGCAATACGGCGCGCTGCAGGGCATGGTCATCCCCGTGCTGCTGCTGCCCAGCGCGCTGACCTTCTCGCTTTCCGTCTCGCTGATTCCGTCGCTGAGCGAAGCGGCCGCCCGCAAGGACATGCCGACGATCCACAAGCGGCTGCACCAGTCGCTGCGTCTGGCGCTCGTCACCGGCGCGCCGTTCGCCGCGCTGATGTTCGTGCTCGCCGAACCGATCTGCAAGTTGATGTACAATCAACCGGATGTCGGCGTGATGCTCAAGATCATGGCGCCCATCGCGTTGTTCATCTATCTGCAAGCTCCGCTGCAAGCCGCTTTGCAGGCGCTAGACAAGCCTGGCGCGGCGCTGATCAACACGTTCATCGGCGCAGCGGTCAAGCTGACGCTGATCATCTGGCTGGCCAGCAAGCCGGAGCTGGGCATCCGCGGCGCGATCATCGCCATCAACGCCAACATCGTGCTTGTGACCGTGCTGCACGGGCAAAGCGTCGTCCGCTTGCTCAAGTTCCGCATGCAGGCCGGCGATTTTGCCAAAACCTTGCTCGCCGTCGCCGGCTCGGGGCTTGCCGCCTTCGCCGTCATGTACGGCCCGTGGGCAGCTGCCGACTGGCTGCGCTTTACGTGCGCGTGTCTGGCCGGGCTGCTCGTTTACTTGCTGCTGATCACCGCGTTCAAGCTGGTGCTGGCCAGCGACTTCCAGCGTTTGCTGAAGCTGGGCAAAAAAATCATCCGCTGAACATCCCGCAGATGAACATTCCGCAGAGTTACGGCCGCTTGCGCGACAAAGGCCTTCGTTAGCGTTTCCTTTCGTAGGATTGCCAACGAAGGCCGTATTGTTGCATAGACGGCCGCGTTTTTTTGCCAAACTGCCGCGGAATCACCCCTTCCCCCTCGCTTTGTTGGATGGTGAATATGACTATCATTTTCATTTTCATAAGGAAGGTGGAGTTAAATCCAGCCTTGTTTGCCAACGGGATGTAAGCTATGTTCGTATAGAAGTCTTTAAAGCGTTTTCAATACAGTCCTCGCGCCATAAGCGTTCATGTATACGGAAGGTAGGAGAAACGCAACACGAAGCTTGATCAAACCGTTTTATCAAGGAGGAACCGTGATGATGCAAGACCCTTACGAACCAAACAGCAAACCGTGCCCAAACTTAATGATAAGAAGCACGTATGCAAAATACGGAATTTATGCGGCCTTTTTTTTATTTCTCGGACTTGCCTGCCTCGCTATCGGGCCAAAAGCCTCGGCAGCAGAATCCATCGTTTCTGCAAACAAGTATACGACGGCTTCAAGTGTGCTGAGCGCGACCTATGGAGCAGAGCAAGCTACGGACCTGTCCGTGCAAACCTACTGGCTGCCGGCCACTCCGTCGCTGCCGCAATGGCTGAATGTCGACCTGGGCCAAACGTACAACGTTCAGCAAACCAGTCTGACTTTTCTTCATTCTTCGAGTTACTATCAATACAAAATTGAAGCGTCCGTCGACAACGTGCATTGGAGCACTTTTGCCGACCGTACAACCAATTCGCTGATTGCTTACCCGCGTTATACGGATACCGGCAGCGTCTGGGCCAGGTATATGCGCATGACCGTAACCGGTTCCGGTGTTCCCGGAGACTTGCCGGGGGTAGCGCAATTCGCCGTCTACACGGACCCGGCGGCTGTCGCGCTGCTGTCCAGCCATAAAACCACATCAGCGTCGAGCAATTTCAATTCGATCTGGAACGCCGACAAAGCCGTCGACGGCAACCCTTCCACCAGTTGGGCTCCAGCAAACAACGACCTGCCGCAATGGCTTGCGGTGGATCTGGGACAAAACCGCACCGTCCAACGCATAGAAACCACGTTTGACGACAGCGGCGAAACTTACCGCTACCTGATCGAATTTTCCATCAACGGCACGCAGTGGTACAGCTTCGCCAATCGCTCGGCCAACGCTTCGCCTTGCGGGATGTATTGCACCGATGAAGGCAGCGTGTCCGCCCGTTATCTGAGACTCTCCGTTCTGGGCACAGCGACTCCCGGCCATTATGTGCGCGTTCCCGAATTTCAAATTTACGGTCCCGGCGATTCGTCGGACGACAGCTTCCCCGACAACAACACGATCACCCAGCTTGTCTTGAACAACGCTGCTTACAGCCTGAACGTCGGTTCTACAAGCTCCGCTTCGGTCCAAGCTTATTTGGCCGGGGGCGGCAGCATCTCCGTTCCAAACGGCGTTGTGTACACAACCGGCAATTCCGCCATCGCCAGCGTCAACGCTGCCACCGGCCTGATCACAGCCAACACGGCGGGAACGACGACACTGACGGCGTCATACAACGGCTTCACGGCCACCGCGACCATTACCGTGTCCGCTTCGTCCGTGCTTTCCATCGCCGCAACCGATTACAGCTATTCGTTGAACATCGGCGATTATCGTTCGTTAAACATTACGGCTTACAATTCCAACGGTTTGACGAGCAATGTGACGGGCACCAGCACGTATTCCAGCTCAAACACGTCAGCGGTGATCGTCAATTCCAACGGCAGCTTGAGCGCAGTTGGCAGCGGCAGCTCGACAATTACCATCAGCTATCAAGGCAAAACGACAAACGTCTATGTCACAGTCAATGACAGCTCGGTAACGACGCTGTCGTTCAACACATCATCCCTGACCATGTCCATCAATCAAAGCAACAGCTTTCAACTGTATGCCTATTCTGCCAACTACGTCAGCACGGATGTGAAGTCGAGCGCAAGTTATACTTCCTCCAACACCTCGATAGCGACGGCAACCAGCAGCGGTTATATTTACGCATACAGTCCGGGAACCGTCACCTTGACCGCGACCTACGGCGGTTCTACAGCTACGATGACGGTGACGGTGACAGGCGATATCGATCAGCAGGCTCCCACATGGAATTACGGGGAGCAGCCCACCGTTCAGGTGCTTGGTCCGAGCAGCATCACGCTAAGCTGGAATGCGGCAACCGATAATGTAGCCGTCACCCAATATCGTATTTATCAAGACAACGCGCTTTTTACAACCTTGTCGGGTACGTCGTTAAGCTATAGCGTGTACAACCTGACTCCGAACCAAAGCTACACCTTTGCGGTTGAAGCCGGCGACGCCGCTGCCAATGTCTCCACCAAGCTTTCAGTCAGCGCTGCCACCAACGACGCCGATTTCGATGCGCAAGCGCCAGACCTCGGACCGCCTTCGTATTTCTCATACGACAAACCAACAGCGATCCCTACGGTGAATCAACTGAAATACGATGCCAACGGCAATACGTATACCCAAGCAACGTTTGATCTCGCTGCCTTTAAACAAGCTCTGCAATCGGCAAGCTACAGCAGCGAGCAGCAAGTCGTGATCAACGTTACAGGCGGCAGCCGCGCAGCCGTCGTGGACCTGCCTTCGGATGTGTTTCTGGCGGACACCGGCGCTTCTTCCCTATCCGTCGCGATCCAACTGGATCAAGCTGCTCTGCGCTTGCCGGTGTCGCTGCTTCACCAATGGGCGTTGACGGTCAACGGATTTTCGCCAATTACCGTTGCCATCCGCGACGCCGATGCAACCGCAAGCGACGCCGCCCGTCAGCTGGCAACGGAAGAGAACAGTCTGCTGCTGCTGAACGAACCGGTTCAATTTTCCGTCCAGGTCGGCGGTGCAGAGGTTACGGATTTTGCCGGCACCTATGTAGAACACGTATTGCAGCTGCCATACGGAACCGATGCGAACCAGGCGACGGCTTTGTGGATCAACCCCGACAAACGCAGTTGGGGGTTCGTTCCTTCCACGCTAAGCAATGTCAACGGTCAGACCAGCCTGATCGTCAAAGCGCCTTACGATGGCCTGTTTACGGTGGTTCACAGTCAGCCTAAAACTTTTGCCGATATGGCCTCCCATTGGGCGCAAACCGATGTCGAAAACCTGGCGGCTCGCAAAATTGTTTCGGGAACCAGTGCCGACAGCTTCGCTCCGAATGAATTTGTGACCCGCTCGCAATTCGCGGCGATGATTGTCCGGTCATTGGGACTCGACTACCTGGCCGAAAATACGGAAGCTGCTGCGTTTTCCGATGTTCAGGCGAACGCCTGGTATGCGCCGACCCTGTCGGTAGCGTTGAAGTACGGGCTGATCAGCGGCTACTCCGACAACACCTTTCACCCGGACGAACGCATCAGCCGCGAGCAGATGTCGGTGATGATCCAAAAAGCCGTCATCGCCGCAGGCCATTCCCTCTATCCGAGCGGCGAAGCCTATTTGACCCTTTATCAGGACGAGCAAAGCATCGACAGCTGGGCACGGGATGCGGTGGCGTTTTCCCTGGAGCAGGGATTCCTGCAAGGCGTCTCCGATACCGCCCTGGCTCCCAAGCAGCAGGCTACGCGAGCGCAAGCAAGCACGGTTTTGAATCGTCTTTTGAATTATTTGCAATTTCTATAAAAATACCAGGGGCTGCAAAGCTCTGCGCCATGGCTTCTGCCGGTACGGAAATCAACCGTTCGGCAGGAGTCTTTTTCTTTGCTCCGCTGCATGTTTGCCCTCAACGCTTGCGGTCGAGAAACAGCCGGCCCCGATGGTCGATGGAGCAAAAAAATACATCCTTGAAGTCAAAAACCCCTTTGGCCTGCAATTGATTTTTCAGCCAGAAGCGGGTTTTGCCCAGCTTGTCCAGGTTCTCGTCCTGCACCCGCCCGTCCATAATCAGCGGCAGCGGCAAACCTTCGTAGCGGATGCGCAGCTGCGGCTCGCGCTGCTCCTCAAGGCCGGTTATGGCTGCAGCCGCCGGCGCTGCCTGGGCCGCGCCCTCCTCACAGTCGCCTTCGCCGCTTTCGCGCCGCGGCGTCGCCGCTCCGCCGGAGCCGTTTCGCTCAAGCACGCTAAGCTTGCCGGACGGCTCCAAAATGGCAAATTCCACATCAGCGACGTTCGTCACGCGATTTTGCCGCAACTGCATCATCAAATCGTCGAGGTTGTAGCGCTGCCTGCGCATTTCCTCGCGGTTGATGATCCCCTTCTCGATCAACACGCTGGGCTTGCCGTCGAACAACACGCGCATCGTTCGGCTCTTGAGCGCCACGAACGCAATCAGCACCTGAATGAGCACCAGCGTCAGCATCGGGACGAGCCCGTCCCGCAGCGGCTTGCTCGAATCTTCCAGCACAAACACGGCAATTTCCGCGATCATGATCGAAATGACCAGATCAAACAAGCTCAGCTTGCCGATTTCCCGTTTTCCCATAATGCGCAACATGAAAAAAACGACGAAATAGATCAGCACGGTGCGAAAAAAAATGGTCAGAATATCCATTGTTTGGGACCTCCCTGATCTGGCTCTTGCCGGAGTTCACTGGTATTCTGACCGCCGATGTACGGCATCATGCAATTGTTGCGTATTCAATTGTTGGCAATTACAGCAGCACAAGCTTGAAATACAACGAAGCGACGAGCAGCAACAGCACGGTCAAAGGAAGCGCCGCCTTCACATAATCGGCGTGGCGGAAGCCGGCGCTTTGCGCCGAAGCCATGCCCGCGGCCGCCATGCCGGCGTAGGAGCTGAGCAACGTCGCTCCGCCGCCGAGCGAAATGCCGGCGGCCAGCGCCCACCAGAGCGGCTCGGCAGTGCCGGCCCCGGCTTCCTGCAGTTGGCGGCCGATGTCCTGCAGCACCGGCACGGCCGCTGCGGCCAGCGGGACATGCTCCAGCACGGCCCCGCCAAACGCCGACAGCCACAGCGTCAGCAGGCCAAGCAGCGGCACGTTGCCCTGGCTCAGCTCCAGCGCCCGCGAAGCGAGAAAGCGGCCAACGCCTGTCCAGCCAAGCGCCCCGGTCATGATAAGCAAGCCGAAATAAAAGACCAGGCCCGAATCGCTGATCGTGCGCAACGCTAGTCGGTAGTCTTTGCTGCGTAGCAGCGTCAGCCACTCGCGGTAATGGACGGCCGCCATGGCAACTGCACCGCCTGCGGCGATATAAGCGGACGACCAGCCGAGCCAAGCTTGCAGCAGCAGCGCCAGCAACACCAGCAAGCCGATCGCCAGCGACGGCAGCGTGACGGCGCGTTCGGCCAGCAGGTCATTCGGCTGCAGCGCCAACAGCTCGCGCTTGTTCGCTTCGGAGGTGAGCAGCTGGCGGCCGTACAAAAGCCGCACGGCCAGCAGCACGATCAGCAGCAGCAGCGCCATCAGCGGCAACAGCGCCGCCGCATAATGCAGGAAGCTGCTGTGCGCGGCGAGGCCGACGATCCGGCTGTGCCCGCTGCCGAGCAGCGTCGCTCCGCCGCCGATGCCGGCGGACAAGATCTGGCCGACGAGCAGCGGCATCGGCGACAAGCGCAGCCGCTTGGCCGTCTCCAAGGCCAGCGGCGCCAGCGCGGCAACGACGACCAGCGCGTCGGTCAGCGCCGCTCCGAGCGCGGCCAGCAGCGACAGCCAGAGCGCAACCGCCATCGGGCGGGCCCGCGTCTTGCGGACGACGGCGCTGGCCGCGGCGGCCAGCAGCCCTGTTTTATGCAGCAAAGCCGAAAGGACATACATGCTGACGAGCAGCAGCAACGTCTGGCCGCTGAAATACCCCGCGAAGCCCGCTTTCAGCGGAAATAAGCCGAGCGCCAGCGCAAGGATCGCCCCGCCGAGCGCAATCAGCGAGCGGTTCCATTTTTCGATCACCACCAGCACATAAGCCGCAGCAAAGATCAGCAATGCGCAAACCGCCTGCCACAAGGCCGGGCTGTGCGTAACGTTCGTCATAGCTTCACTTCCTTTTCCGATAAGAGTTTGTACTATTTCTATGAGCCAGGCCATAAGATGATGTTAAAAAGACGTTTCTAACCAAGAAGGGAATGATGCGCAATGAACCCCATCAACCGGGTAAGTCAGGTCCGCATAACCTCGCCTTTATTTTCCGGCCTGCTGTATTCATTAATCATGATGACCGTCGGTACACTAGTCACATCGCTGTTTCTGCTGCTGACCAAAACGCAAGAAAGCTCGCTGGGCACACTGGTCCTGATCATCCACGGCGCGGCGCTGCTGGTCGGCGGCTGGGTGACGGGCAAGCGCGCAGGCAGCCGCGGCTGGTATCATGGAGCGCTGCTGGGCGTCCTCTATTTTGTGATCGTATTTCTTGTCGGTTTTCTTGCCTTCGACGCCGGTTTTAATCTGCAATCGCTCAAGCTGCTTGGCATCGCCTTCGCCGCAGCCGCGCTGGGCGGCATGCTCGGGGTCAATTCTCGCAAATAAGTCAGTTGCGTGAAATCATCACTTTTTTCTCCCGAATGTGGTATAATGTCATAGTCCTTTGTTCGCCAACCCATTTCCATATGTAGGGGGAACCACCATGAGTCCGTTTGTGTCGATGACACATGCAACTGTATATATCGTCATCACCGTGTTTTTTTTCCTATTGTTTGCGACCCGCAAGAATCCGTTTTATACGGCCGGTTTGTTCGTACAGGAAATTTTTACCTCCCGCAAATATATGCTGTATTTCGTCGGCATGATCGCGATTTTGTTTTTCAACAAAGCCGAGCTGTGGGTCGAACGGGGGATGCATTACCGCGCCGATTTCACCAAATCGATCTACGGGATCGAGGGCAATTTTGTCGCCGCCATCCAGCATTTGTTCTACAACAATGTGTTAACTGATGTGAGCAGCTATTTTTACGTTATCGTCTTTCCGGCCGTCATGATCGCTTCGATCGGGATTTATACCTTTGAGAAAAATTATAAGCTGGTTTACGCCGTATGCTGCGCGTTGATGTTCAACTATATGATCGCCATCCCGTTTTTCCTGTTTTTCCCGGTCAACGAGGTATGGGCGTTCCATCCGAACGTCGATTTGCTGATCACCAAGGCGTTCCCAACCTTCGAGATGGACTACCGGCCGCTGTCGGGCCTTGATAATTGCTTCCCGAGCCTGCATACGTCGATTTCCGTGTCGATGGCCGTGATCGCCATGCGCAGCCGCAGCTTGTTCTGGAAAGTTTTCGTGCCGCTGAACGCGGCGTTCATCATCTTTTCGATTTTCTACCTCGGCATCCACTGGCTGTCCGATATGTGTGCGGGCATGGTGCTGGGCATTGTCTCCGCCCGGCTGGGTCTGCGCATCAGCGAAGGCCGTCTGGTGCTCGGCGAGCGCGCCCTGCTCAAGCAAAGCTTGAAGAAAAACGAAATGTAAACGAAGTTTCGAGCGAGAAAAAGCGAGATCCTGCTAGCAGGGTCTCGCTTTTTGCCGTGTTGCCCGAACAGCCAAGCTTACTTCTTCTCTTCGCTCACTGCGGTTATGCTGTTGATTGCCGAGCGGTCGAATGTCATCTTCGTGGCGTCGTTCACGCGGAGGACGACAATATCGTCCGTAATCTCCATGATCGCGCCGTGAAGCCCGCCGATGGTCACGACTTTGTCGCCCTTTTTGAGATTGCCCAACATTTGGTTGCGCGTACGCTGTCTTTTTTGCTGGGGACGGATAAGTAAAAAGTAAAGCACGACGAACATGAGCACAAGCGGCCCGTATGTAATCAAATATCCTTGCATCCCCGTGCTGCTCGTTGTCGTAGCAGCGGCATCTGCCCAAGTGTACATATCGGAATCCTCCTTTCCTAAAAGCCTCTTTCGCTATCATTCAGCCCGTACGCCGCAAAAAATGCGTCGCGAAAATCGAGCAGCCGATCCTCCAGGATCGCTTGTCGGACATCGCGCATGAGCTGAAGCAGAAAGTGCAGGTTGTGATACGTCGTCAAACGGATGCCAAACGTCTCGTCCGCTTTGATCAAATGCCGGATGTACGCCCGGCTGTAATGCGTGCAGGCGTAACACGAGCAATTCGGGTCCAGCGGGCCGAAGTCTTCGGCATGTTTGGCGTTGCGCACGACGAGCCGGCCTTGGCTGGTCATGCACGTTCCGTTGCGGGCGATACGCGTCGGCAGCACGCAGTCAAACATGTCGATGCCGCGAATCGCCCCTTCAATCAACGCATCCGGCGATCCGACCCCCATCAGGTAGCGGGGCTTGTTCGTCGGCAAAAGCGGCGTCGTCTCCTCCAATACGCGATACATCATCGGTTTGGGCTCACCGACGCTGAGTCCCCCAATAGCATACCCCGGGAAATCCAGCGAAGTCAACTGCTCTGCGCTGAGCCGGCGCAGATCGGCGTGCATCCCGCCCTGGACGATCGCAAACAACGCCTGATCGTGGGGACGGGCGTGGCTCTGGAGGCAACGCTCGGCCCAGCGGCTTGTCCGCTCCAGCGATCGCTTGAGGTAATCGTATTCCGCCGGGTAAGGCGGGCATTCGTCGAACGCCATCATGATGTCGGAGCCGAGCGCGTTCTGAATCTCCATCGCCTTCTCCGGCGACAGGAACAGCTTGTCCCCATTCAGATGGGATTTGAACTGCACGCCCTCCTCGCTGATTTTGCGCATGTCGCTGAGGCTGAACACCTGAAAACCGCCGCTATCGGTGAGGATCGGTCGGTCCCAGTTCATGAACTTGTGCAAACCGCCCGCTGCTTTCACCAGCTCATGGCCAGGGCGCAAAAACAGATGGTACGTATTGCTTAAAATAATATGAGCGTCCATCGTTTTTAATTCCTCGGGGCTCATCGTTTTCACCGTCGCCTGCGTGCCGACCGGCATAAAAGCCGGCGTCTCGATCACGCCGTGCGGGGTATGGATGCGTCCAAGGCGCGCCCCGGACTGCTTGCAGGTTTTGATATGCTCGTAGGTGATGGCAGCCAACTTTCAATCACTTCCCGTTCTCGTAAATAAACATCGCGTCGCCAAAGCTGAAAAACCGGTAGCGCTCGCGCACCGCTTCCTCATAAGCCTGCATGATCCGCTCCCGGCCGGCCAAGGCGCTGATCAGCATCAGCAGCGTCGACTTCGGCAGATGAAAGTTCGTCAGCAGCGCGTCGACGACGCGAAACGTATAACCCGGATAAATAAAAATGCTCGTCCAGCCGCTCGACGCTTGCAGCTCTTGCCGTTCTTGCTGTTCGCCGGCCGGCGTCAGGCCGGGCTGAGACGCTGCTTCCAGCGTGCGCGCCGACGTGGTGCCGACCGCCACCACGCGGCGGCCTGCGGCGCGGGTTTCATTGATCAACGCCGCCGTCTCCGCCGGCAGCTCGTAATATTCGGCGTGCATCTCGTGCTCCTCAACCCGCTCCACCGATACCGGACGGAACGTGCCCAGCCCAACGTGCAACGTCACAAACGCCAGCTTCACGCCCTTGTCCTGCAGCCGCTGCAAATAGCTTTGCGTGAAATGCAAACCGGCCGTTGGCGCCGCGGCAGACCCTTCGTGTCTGGCGTAGACGGTTTGATAGCGTTCTTTCTCCGGCAGCTGCTCCTTGATATACGGCGGCAGCGGCATTTGTCCAAGCCGGTCCAGCAGCTCGTTAAAGATGCCGTTATACCGAAATTGCAGCACGCGCGCGCCCATCTCGCCTTCCTCCAGCACCTCGGCCCGCAGCAGCGGTTCGCCGCCGTCACCCTCACCGTCGCCGAACTGCACGACAGCTCCGGCTTTCAGCTTTTTGCCGGGGCGCACGAGCGCTTCCCAGCGGTCCGCGCCCAACGACTTGAGCAGCAGCACTTCGACTTTCGCGCCCGTATCCGGCTTCACGCCAAAAAGCCGGGCTGGAATGACTCGCGTGTCGTTCATCACGAGCAAATCCCCGGCTTGCAAATAATCGCTTAGCTCGTCAAAGCGACGGTGCTCGATCGCTCCCGTCGCCTTGTTCAGCGCAAGCAGCCTCGACGCCGTGCGTTCCGCAAGCGGCGTCTGGGCAATCAACGATTCCGGCAATTCAAAATCAAATGCATGTACATCCATTAGTTTGTATTCATTCCTTAACGATAGTGACTCCATAATAATAAGCCTGGAGTATGCGGGTATAATTGTAGCCCAGCTCGGCGTAACCGCGCGCGCCCCACTGGGACATGCCAAGTCCGTGGCCGAAGCCGGTGCCCTTGAAGCTAAACGTCTGGCCCGCCGCCGCGCTGCCGCTGCCCGTTCCCGGAGATTGCGCCGGGGAGTCTTGTACAGGCGCTTGCGCTGTGCCGCTGGCGCCGAGCACGGTCAGCTCCGTCGTCTTGCGAACCGAAGGTTTGCCGCCACTGCCTGACAGCACATACAACGTATCTGCTCCGGCCTGAGCGGACGAATCGCGCGCCGCAACCGTCAGTCCCGATGTGGTTCCACCGGCGGCCGTAGAAGCGGCTGTGCCCGTTTCCGCGGATGCGGCATTCGCGGATGCAGCATTATTAGTATAACTTTCCGCTCCTTCAATTTCAAACCGCGTGCTCGGCAGGCTGCCAAGCAGCGTGCGCAGCGCGTCGGGATTCGACGTTTTGACCACCTGGCCGTTGGCTTTCAGCTCGATGACGCGGCCGGAAGGCCCGCGCTTGCTGACCTCCAGCGTTTTCAGCCCACCGCTCAGATCAACGCCGGTCGCGCTTAGCCTTGTGGCCAGCTCTGCCGCCGTGTACGGGCCGCGAATCCAGGAATATGCATTCGATTCCGTCTCCTGACCGCTGACGGTCACTCGCTCCTTGGCGTCGAGCTGATAAATCGCCGCATTGGACGTATTATCGACATACGGCGCCGGGCGCACGTTGACGCCCGATTCCGTCGATTCGTAGATCAGTTGGCCGGCGGCATTTTTTTGCCCCGTGCTTTTCAGATAGTCGGAGCGCACGTAGCCGCTGCGTCCGTCACCCAACGTAATGCGATACCAGGGCAGCTTGCCGGCAGCCGCCCCGTCGTCGGGGCTCGGCACGCTTTTGAGGTAAGGAATCGGCGTGCCCCATACCTCGCTTGGGTCGGCGGTCGTGCCGCCGGCGTTCGAGGAATAAAACGGCGTGATCAGCGTTCCCGTCTGATCGACCAGCACCTCGTCCTTCGTCGCGTCCACGGCTTTGACCGCAGCGTCAAATTCGCGATCCAGCCCGTTGTACGCCTGGTCCAGCGTCGTATCGGTCACATTGGCGACCTGGTATTTGTTGCCCTGCTGGATCGCGTACGTGCGCGCGGCGACCGCCTGCGCCTTCAGCGCTTCGATCGGCCAGCTTGCGCTCAGCTCGGAGCCGACAACGCCGTACAAGTATTGCTCAAACGGCAGCACGTTAATGAGCGCCGGCCTGTTGTTGAAGGCGCTCAGCTCCAGATCGCCGCGGTAGGTGCGGCCGGAGTGCTCCTTGACCGCAATGCCGCCTTGCTGGGCGCGGAACAACGTCTTCTGCTCGCCTCCCCCGGCGGCATAATGGATCACAGCGTCGGCCGCGGTTGCCGCCGCCGTCACGTCGGCGCGGCGCAAAAGGTACGGCGCCGACGTATCGGCCTGCGTCAGCGGCAGGCCGCCAAGCAGCGGCGCGGCTTGCTGCTTGAGCGCCGCCAGTTCCTGCGGCGTCGAGGCGCTGCCGAGCCAGACGCTGTACGTCGGCTTGCCGGCGGCACCCTGCTGCAGCGCCAGCTCGGCCGGCAGGCCGGCAAGCGCCAGCGAGGCGATTTGCACCTGGGCCTGCGCTTCCGTCGGATAGGTCGCAACGCTTACGTGCAGCGGCCCGGCAATCGCGGACAGCGCCCCGCCTTGCGCCAGCGATGCGACAGCCGGGTCCTGCAGCGCCTGCGCCTTGAAGCTGTCGGCTTCCTCGCGCGTGCCAAAGCTGCCGTAGTATACCTGGTACACGGTTTTGCCCGCCTTCGAGCGGCTTAAGACGTAACCGTCATTGGGCAGCGTCGCCAGCTTGGCGACAAGCGCCTTGGCCGCGGCGAAGTCGGTCGTCTCCAGCAGCATCACGCTGTAGGCATCAAGCGAACCGCGCACGGTGGCCGGGCCGGCAAGCGTCACCCACGGCACAAACGCGCCGCCGTTTTGGACGCCGACGGTCAAGCCTGCGGAAGCCGAAAGCGTTACGGCCGGCTCTATCAATGTGTATTTGCTAGAATTCATCAATAATGCGACACGAATGGTGTCCCAATGAGCGGCATGGGCGACGGGTGCGGCCGCAGGCAGCGTGCCGGCGATCAGCGCGAACGCGGCGGCCAAGGCGGCGGACTTGCGGGGCAGCCATGTCTTCAGGGGCATGTTCACAATTCCTCTCTCGTTCCTAGTTCTTATGAATCTTCCAAAGCTATAGACGCCAAAAACGCCAAGAAGTTTTGTCGAGACAAAAAAATCTCCCGCCCGGCGCACAGCAGGACAAGAGAAAACGTGTGGCGATCTGCGAGGGTGAATGCCGTCGCGCGGCAGACGGTTGGCACGCTGCGGTGGCCGGCATTTGCCGGGCGTCGTCAAACCGGCACCTCGGTGGCCGCGCTTGCCGCCAAACGCGTCGTCGCCTCGCCGGCTATGCGCGGCCTGCCAGCTCCGCGTTGCGCGCCTCAATTGCGCGCATCGGGCAGCGGCAGCCCGAGATGCCGGTACGCCAGCGGCGTCACCGTCCGGCCGCGCGGCGTGCGCTGCAGGAAGCCGATTTGCAGCAAATACGGCTCATAGACGTCTTCAATCGTCTGGCCCTCTTCGCCAATCGTCGCAGCAATCGTATCCAGGCCCACAGGGCCGCCCTGAAAGCTCAGGATGATCGCCCGCAGCATTTTGTGATCGATCTCGTCCAGACCGAGGTCGTCAACCTGGAGCAGCTTGAGCGACGCGCGCGCCAGCTCCAGCGTGATCACGCCATCGCCCCGCACCTGCGCAAAGTCGCGCACCCGCTTGAGCAGCCGGTTGGCGATCCGCGGCGTGCCGCGCGACCTCATACCGACCTCGCGCGCCGCTTCGCCGACCATCTGCACGTCAAGAATATCGGCGGTGCGCGAGACGATATACGTCAGCTCATCGACCGTATAATATTCCAGCCGGCTGACGACGCCGAAGCGGTCGCGCAGCGGCGCGGACAACAAGCCGACGCGCGTCGTTGCGCCGACCAGCGTAAACGCCGGCAGATCCAGCCGCACCGAGCGGGCGCTTGGCCCCTTGCCGATAATAATATCCAGCGCGTAGTCCTCCATCGCCGGATACAACACCTCTTCCACCGTGCGGTGCAACCGATGGATTTCGTCGATAAACAACACGTCGCCTTCCTGCAAATTCGTCAAAATCGCCGCCAAATCGCCCGGCCGCTCAATCGCCGGCCCCGACGTCGTGCGGATATTGACGCCCAGCTCGTTGGCGATGATGTTCGACAACGTCGTCTTGCCCAGTCCCGGAGGTCCGTACAGCAGGACGTGATCAAGCGCTTCCTTCCGCAGCTTGGCCGCCTCGATATACACTTTCAGGTTCTCCTTGGCCTGCGCCTGGCCGATGTATTCGGCCAAATAACGGGGACGCAAGCTGAGCTCGGCGACTTGATCCTCCATCATCAAATGAGCGGATATGATCCGGTCATCCATACGGCTTCCCTCCCAGATGTCTTCTACCCTTTACATCGTATATAAAGCTTGCAGCGCCAGCTTCATGACCACATCGACCGAATCGCCGTCCTTGACCTTTGGCTTCACCTTCTGCCACGCCCGGTCGGCTTCCACCTCCGTATACCCCAGCGACATCAGGCCTTCCTTCGCTTCGGCCCAGACGATCCCGCCTTCCCCGACAGCGACCGGACGGGCCAGCCCGCCGCCCAACGCTTCGACCGCTTCCGCGCCGCTTAACCCCGCACCGGCAAACCCGCCCAGCTTATCTTTCAAATCCAAAATAATCCGCTGCGCCGTCTTCTTGCCGATGCCCGGCAGCTTCGTCAAAAACGCCAGATTCTCCTGACAAATCGCCGCCACAACCGCTTCTGGCCGCCCTCCTCCAGCCAAAACGCCAAGCGCCACCTTCGGCCCGATGCCCGTCACCTCCAGCAGCAACCGGAACAAGCTTTGCTCCTCACGGGTTATAAAGCCAAACAACAAATGCGCGTCCTCGCGCACATGATAATGGGTATACAGCGTCACCGCTTCATTGTCTTTATGAGGCAGCGCATACGGATTCGGGCAAAACACCCGGTAGCCGACACCGCCTACGTCCAGCACGGCATATTCGCTTTCGCGCAGCGCTACGGTCCCTCTGAGGAAATCGATCATCGTTTCACAGCTCCGTCTATTTTGGTTTGCAGTGTGGAGGAATGCGCATGGCAAATCGCGACGGCCAGCGCATCCGCGACGTCGTCCGGCTTGGGCACCACCGCCAGCTTGAGAAACATTTTGACCATCTCCTGCACCTGATGTTTCTCCGCCTTGCCGTAGCCAACTACAGCCTGCTTGACCTGCAGCGGCGTATATTCCGCAATCGGCAGCCCCGCCTGCACGCCGGCCAAAATCATCACGCCCCGCGCCTGCCCAACCGTAAACGCCGTCGTCACATTGCGGTTAAAAAACAGCTTTTCGATCGCCATCGCATCCGGCTTGTATTTGTCGATCAGTTGGCGCGTCGCATCATACACGTCCTGCAGCCGCAAGCCCGGGTCGCGGTGCGCCTCCGTCTGGATCGAGCCGTATTGCACGGGAACGAGCTTGCTGCCGATTTTATCGATAAAGCCGAAGCCCACAATCGCTATGCCTGGGTCGATGCCCAAAATGCGCACAATCTTCTCTCCCATTCTTTAAAAAGCGAACATATGTATCATTGTCATTATAGCAGATAACCAAAAAAAGAGATAGACCGCGGAACCCCTCCGCAGTCTACCTCAAGGTGTGGCGCGCTGTATGCGCGTATGTATGCGTTTATGTGCGCTATGCGCGCGTTATGGCAGCGAGTGTATTCGCTTGCTCAGACGAGCGCTGGGCGCGGTTGCACGCGTTCGTTGGCCTAGGCTCGCGCGTTGGTGAGGCTGCGCGCATTTCTTCGCTCAGGATGGCTTGAATGCGGCTATGTGCGTTCGCTCGCTCAAGCTCGCGTTGGGCGCGTGCGTTCGCTCAGGCCTGCATTGGGTGCCGCTGCACGCTTTCGTTCACCTAGGCGGGTTGGGTACGGCTACGCGTGTTTGTTGGCCTAGGCTCGCGTTGGTGCGACTTCACGCATTTCTTCGCTCAGGATTACGTTGGACGCGGATGCACGCTTTCGTTCGCTCAGACCTGCGGTTGGGCACGGATGCACGCTTTCCTTCGTTCAGACTCGCATTGGGCACGGATGCACGCGTGCGCCCAGGCTTGCATTGAACGCGGAGCGCGGCTGCGCGCATTCCTGCGCATATTCGCTCGTTGGACGCGTTCGCTCACATATACCGCAACTGGACACATTCCTACGCGCCTTCGCACATGCGTGCGTTGTGCAACCTGCTCACATATGCTCTACGCCCGCATATGTCTGTGCGCCATTGCGCTCATACGGGCGCATCGGCTCCTATAGCTAGCGCACCTGCGCCGCTGCTCAGGTATGCGCATATGCGCACCTGCCTGCGTATCACATCTGCACGCGTTGCTCACATGCACCTGCCTTCGCACATCTGTGCATAACCTGCACGCACAGCACCGCTACTTCCCGCATTACGGCGTCGTCATCACCCGCTGGTCCTCTTCCACCGCATAGTCGCTGAACGTTGACAGCACGCTGTTGTATTCGGCCAAATCAGAGATGCGGATGCCATCATGGAGCTGTTTGACCGTTTCCCGCGGCAGGCTGCTTTCCAAATGACGAATATTCAGCTGAAAAAACGTGCGGATCACGTTGTCCTTGCCCGGCGCGCCGCTGAACAGCGACAAATTGCCGCCCTCGTCGATCCCGAACACCGCCTGGTCCTTGCAAGCCGGCGACAAATCGTCGATTTGCTGCGTAAAGGTAACCGTACCGGCGGCGTCCAACGACGGCGTCCAATCCGGGTGCTTGCGCTGCTCCTCCAACAGCCGGTCGGCTGTCCACAAGCCCAGCCGCTGCGATTCCTCGCCACAAATATACGACTTGCGCAAATATGTCTCGCGCGAGCCGTCAAGCCCTTTCAGCAGCGTGATGGCTTGCTCAAGCTTGGAAGCCTGCTCCGCTTGCGCCGGTGCAGCCGTCACACTGAGCGACACCGGAGCGGCATCGCCGTCGCCGGGCCAGCCACCCGCTTGCGCCAGCCGCCATGCTGCTGCGCAGAGCAGCAAAAGCACAGCCAAAGCAAGCCAGCCGCGCCGTTTGCGCAGCAGCTTTTTCTTAAAATTCTTCCAAAAAGGGTAAATTCTCATCACAATCGCCTTCTATTCTCGTTTTGCTCGTATTGTTTCCATTTGCGCAAAGCCGTATACATCATTTACCATGAAAGATGGGAAGGTTGAAACAATTCCATGCAGGGATACGTCTATATCCATGCGTCTAATGTTAACAACAAGTCCATTGACCTTGGGATGGTGAATGCCGTTATGAAAATAAACCGCAAGCTGCCCGTCAAACGAACGACGCTGCTCCTGATTGGCACCGTGCTGCTCTGGTGCACAGTCGCGTTATGGAACGAGCTGGCGCGCGACCAGTCGCCGCCGGACAACCGGCCGCACTCGACGACCGCCGTGCCCGCTTCCGAAGCGCCCAAACAGGCCCATGCCGCCCGGTAACGGGCTTTTTCGGCGTTTGCGCGCCATCTGCCATTTGACTGTAGCCGTAGAAATGATATAGTCAGAGTAGGACTATTTTTTTCGGCTGCGCCGAACGGATTTTTTTGATTTTTCTCATACTTTCTAAATGATTTCGATATAGATTGGTAAGACGTAGGAGGGGAAGAACATGAATGTCGCTGAGCTTCGTTTGATCCAGCTGTCCCGCACCGGCGACCGGGGAGCGTTCGTGGAACTGGTGGAGCTGTACCGCAGCAAAATCCAGCGCCTCGCGTACCGGATGCTGCACAACCGGCCGGATTCGGAAGACATCGTGCAGGAGACGTTTATGCGCGTGTATCTGAATCTGAACCATTATGATGAAAGCCAGAAGTTTTCGACGTGGATTTATCGCATCGGCAAAAACGTCGCCATCGATCTGCTGCGCAAAAAGAAACCCGTGCAGTCGCTCGACGCCGAGCTGTCCGACTCCGACGACGACTACAGCTATTACAGCAAGCTGGCGAGTCAAGACCACACTCCTGAGCACGCCGTGCTGCAGACGGAAACGCAAGAGCATGTCCGCAAAGCGATCAACAAGCTGGCCGACAAATACAAAGCGGTCATTACGTTGTATTACATGGAGGAGCTTTCGCTGCAGGAAATCAGCGAAAAGCTGCAACTTCCGGTGACGACGGTCAAAACGCGGCTGCACCGCGGACGCGAACTGCTGCGCAAAAAATGGGGCATGAACTTCGTCGTCGGCCTTATGGTGTTTTTTACGATCGGCATGATAGCCTGAACGCGGCAAAGCCGGTTCAGGCTAGTTGAATAGACAGGCTCCGGTTATCAACCGGGGCCTATTTTGTATTGTGTTGCCCGCGCGGGAACGGCGGCGAAGCGGCTCGCAGCGCGCTAGGCCTGTCGGACGAGCGGTTGTCAGACCCGCTCGGCGGAATACCGCACACGGTTCCCGGCGTGCGATGGCAGGGTTATTGCGTTCATGGCAAAAAGCCCCGCGGGCAAGCAACGAAAAACAGCCGCTGAGAGCTGCTTTCGCTGCCCGCGCCGGGGCGCGCGTAAGGCCGGATTACCCGATCTTACGGAAATATGGTGCTGTTACACGTTGATCCAAGGGCCGGTCGCTTTGACCTCCTGCTGCACCGAGCGGCTTTGCCGCTTGCGGGTCAACGCTTGCAGCGAGTCGTTGGCCGCAGCCGTGCCCTTCGCCTTGCGCACGGCCGTGCCGCCGGATTTGCCGGACGCTTTGGCGCCTTTGGCCGGGCGAATGTCGAGCTCGACCTTTTGCTCATCCATATCCGCCGCAAACTGGTGCGTCTTCACCTGCGGCGACAAAAGCGGCGTGCCGGAGACGGCTTCCTCCATGCCAGGTATTCCGGGCATCCCAGACATTCCAGACATCCCGGGCATTCCAGACATCCCGGGCATTCCAGACATCCCGGGCATTCCAGACATCCCGGGCATTCCGGGCATTCCCGGCTGCGGGAAGCCACCCGGCGGCATGCCAAAGCCGGAGCCGCTCATCGGCGGCGCAAAGGGCGAGGCCATGGGTCCACCGGACACGGCCATGCCGTACGGCGCAGGGCCCATCGGCCCGCTGGCCGGACCGCCGACGGGCGGCAGGCCGGGCGCGCCGAACCACGGCGGCGCGAAATCCCCCCCGACCGGGTAACACGGGCCGGGGTAGAGCTCCATCGGCCCCTGTGCGCCCGCAGGGCCGGTCGGGAACGGCGGTGGCCCCATTGGCAGGCCAAACGCCGCAGCCATCGGCGGCTGGCCCATCTGCGGGACCGCCGCCGGCAGCACATGCGGCGGGAACGACGCCGCAGGGAAACCCGCGCCCGGCCAGGCTTCGCCGATGCCGGGCTGGAGCTGCGGCTGCGCGGCGGCCGGACCGCCGCAGCCGCAGCCGCTGGCGGCAGCCGCTACGGACGGCATGCCGCCGTGCTGCGGCAACCCCGGCTGGCTGCCGCCAAACGCCGCCGACGCCTCCCACGGGAAGGCCGGCGGATAAGCCGGCAGGCCTGCCGCGGCGGCCGGGTCGTAAGCGCCGCCCGGCGGCATGCCGTAAGCGAAAACTTCCGTAGCCGTGATGTCAAACTGCTTGAACGGGTGCGTCGCTTGCGGATACGGCTGACTCAAGCCGATGTCGCCGCCTTGGACCGACAGCGGCGGCGGGCACAGCGGCGCGGCCGGAATCCCCACCTCGCCCGGAGCCGGAGCCGCCGGACCGGATATGACGGCCGGTTCCTCGGCGGGTGGCTCAGCCGGCGCGGCCGGGGTGACGATCACCGTCACCTCCTCCGGCACAGGCACAGGCGTCGGGGTCGGCACCGGCTCGGCCGGCACGCTCGCTTGCGGCTCCGCGGGAGCCGCAGGCGCTTCCTGCTGCGGCGGCGCAGCCGGGGCTTCTCCCGCTGCCGGGGGCATTTCCGCCGGCGGCGTCGCCTCCTGCGGCAGCTCCGGCTGCGGCACGGGCTGCGGCTCATGCGGCTCGGCGCCCCATTTCGGAATAAACACGATGTCGCCGGTCAGCAGCACGTTCGGATTTTTCAAATGCGGGTTCGCCTGCAGCATCGCTTGCAGCGGAACGTCCCACGCCTTGCCCAGCTTCCACAAGCTGTCGCCCTGCTGCACGACATGCTTATACGCCAGTTCCGATGCAGGCGGTTCGACGGGCTTGGGCGCGCTCGGAAGCTTCACCTTCGTGCCCAACTCGACTCTGTTCGGATCGGCAATTTGCGGATTCAACGCGATGATTTGCTCTACGCTGACCCGGTACTTTTCCCCAAGTCCGTACAACGTATCGCCCTGTTTGACCATATGAATTCTCAAACCGAATACCTCCTTCAAATGATGGCCTCTCCGGGTGCCCATTTACCATGACTGTACAGTTTATGCATCATTCTGGGCTTTTGACCTTCTTACGGACAAAAAAAATCCCTCCCGCCCGCGGCGAAAGGGAAAAACCAACCTATTCGTAAACTTTAACGCCGTCGATATCGACGATGCGCCGAAACTCCTGCAAAAGATGGATCGTGATCGGACCGGCCTTGCCTTCGCCGATGACCCGCGCGTCGACCTCGCGCACTGCGATGACCTCCGCTGCCGTGCCGGTGAAAAACACCTCGTCGGCCACGTACACGTCATGCAGCGTAAACGGCTCCTCCTTGAGCGTATAACCGAGCTTGGCGCACAGCTCGATGATCACCGCGCGGGTGATGCCTTCGAGCGCCCCGCAGTAACAGGGTGGCGTGTACACAACGCCCCGCTTGACGATAAAAATATTGTCCGCCGAGCCCTCGGCCACATACCCCTGCGCGTTCAGCATGATCGCTTCGCCGACGCCGGCGAGATTCGCCTGGATTTTGACCAAAATGTTGTTCAGGTAGTTCAGCGACTTGATCTTCGGATTCAGCGCATCGGGCACGTTGCGGCGCGTCGACACCGAGACGGTTTGCAGCCCGTTCAGGTACGCCTCCTCGGGGTATATCGCCAGCTGCTCGACGATAATCACCACGCTGGCCTGCGGCGCACGGCGCGGGTCCAAACCCAGATCGCCCGCGCCACGCGAAACGACAAGCCGGATATACCCGCTTTGCAGCTCGTTGCGCCGCACCGTTTCCACCAGCGCCGCCTGCAGCTGCTCATACGTTAGCGGGATATTCAACAGGATCGATTTGGCCGAATCGTACAGCCGGTCGAGATGTTCCTTGCATTTGAAAATATTGCCGTTGTAAATGCGAATGCCTTCAAAAATGCCGTCGCCGTACAAAAAGCCGCGATCGTATACGGAAACTTTAGCCTCTTCCTTGTCGACATATTGACCGTCCAAATAAATCCATTGCGCCATGCGCGTTACACCTCCGTGGAATGCAAAGCGTACGAATAGCTCGGATAGCACCCCAGCATGCGAACCTGACAACCGATGGCTTCGATCTCCTGAATCGCCCCCGGCAGCAATACGGAATCCAAGGAACCTTCAATGTCGATATAAAAATAGTAGGTGCCCAGCTTTTTTTTCGTCGGCCGGGATTCGATCTTCGACAGGTTGATCCGCCTCCAGGCGAAAGCGGACAGCACCTGATGCAGCGCCCCCGGATAATCCTCGGGCAGCGTAATCAAAATCGTTGTCTTCGTATGCGCAGACGGCTTCAGCTCGGGGACCTCCTGGCCAACCAGCAAAAAGCGCGTCATATTGTCTTTATGATCCTGAATTTCCCGCGACAAAATCGGCACGTTGTACAGCGCCGCAGCCGCAGCCGTCCCGATCGCCGCCACCGTCGGGTCCTTGAGCGCTCCCGCCTGGCGCACGCCTTCGGCCGTGCTGGTCGCCGGCTCGAACTCCGCGCCGCCAAGGTGCCGTTTGAAAAACTGGCTGCACTGCGCCGGTACGACATGGTAGGACAAAATGCGGCGAATGTGCGCATACGGATTGCCCGGGTCGACCGGATCGGCCGGCGGATAGCCGATCAGGTTCATGTCGATCGGATACACCCATTCCGCGCGGATCGGCAGATCGACCTCATGCACGAGCCAGTCCATATGCAGCACGACGGAGCCCTCCAGCGTGTTCTCCACCGGAATGACGCCCAGCTCGCATTCGCCGTCCGCCGTCAGGTTGAACACGTCGGAAATCAGCTTGCACGGCACATACTCATAAGGGTCCGCGCCCAGAAAATGAAACGTCGATTCTTCGGAGAACGTGCCCGGTCCCAGCAGCGCAACCCGCTTCTTCATGCCCTCACCTCTCCCTGCACCACCAGCATCGCCTGCAAATCGGGCGCGCCCGGCGCAAGCGGTTCGGCGGTGACGCCGGCCGACGCCGGTTTCAGCCACAGCGTCTTCGCTTCGATGCCGTGGCGGCTGAACGTCGACTTGAGGAACGCCTCCAGCTCGGCTTTGCGGTCGCAACGCGCGTCGACGAGCGCCAGCATCGTTGGTCCCGCACCGCTGAGCGCTGCGCCGAGCGCGCCGTGCCGGTCGGCCTGCTCGAGAATTTCCGTCATGCCGGGGATCAGCGCCGCGCGGTGCGGCTGATGCAGCGCGTCCTTCATCGCATGGCGGATCATGCCGAGATTGCCGGTGGCCAGCGCCGCGACGAGCACGGAGGCGTGGCCGACGTTAAACACAGCTTCGCGCAGCGAAAGCTGCTGCGGCAACACGCCGCGCGCCTTCTCCGTCGACAGTTGGAATGCCGGGATGGCGACAAGCGCCTCAAGATGCGGGTCCGGCTCCAGCCGCACGTATTCGGCCCGCTCCCCGTCCCAGAACGCGACGACCAGCCCGCCGAACAAGCTGGCTCCGACGTTGTCGGGGTGCTTCTCCAACCGCGTGGCGATCTGGAACAGCTCGGCTTGCGTCAGCTTGCCGCCGATCAGCGCGTTGGCGCCGGCCAGCGCGCCGACAATCGCCGAAGCGCTGCTGCCAAGGCCGCGCGTCAGCGGAATGTCGCTGTACATGGCGATCGACAGCTCGGGATGCGACACCCCGGCGGCGTCAAACACCATTTGCGCCACCTTGTACACGAGATTCGATTTATCTGTGGGCAGGCCCTTCATTTGCTCGCCGATCAGCTCAATCGTCGTTTCCTCGGCCAACGCCATATCGATCCAGGCGTACAAATCAAGCGCCATGCCAAGAGCGTCAAAGCCCGGTCCCAGATTGGCCGTGCTGGCCGGAACCTTTACGCGAATCTTGCTGTTGTGCATGAGCAGCTCACCCCTCCAGTTTCTGGATGGCTTCCATAACCGCTGCTTCGGAATCCTGAACGACCAGCGGATCGCCGCCGGCCACGCTTTTGATCGCAATGTTCGGGTCCTTCAAGCCGTGTCCGGTCAACACGCAAACGACGGTCTCGCCGCCCTTGAAGTAACCTTCGGCTTTCAGCTTCATGACGCCGGCAATCGACGCCGCCGAAGCCGGCTCGGCGAAGATGCCTTCCTTTGCGGCAATCGTCCGGTACGCGTGCAAAATTTGCTCGTCGGTGACAAAATTGATCTGGCCGCCGGACTCCTTCGCCGCGTTGACCGCGCCGTCCCAGCTCGCCGGGTTGCCGATGCGGATCGCCGTAGCGACCGTTTCCGGGTCGCGGATCGGTTCGCCTTTGACGATCGCCATCGCGCCTTCGGCTTCGAAGCCGATCATTTTCGGCAGGGAGGACGATTTGCCCACAGCCTGATATTCCTTGAAGCCTTTCCAATAAGCGGTGATGTTGCCGGCGTTGCCGACCGGAATCGCCAAGTAGTCCGGCGCTTTGCCGAGCTGGTCGCACACTTCGAAGGCGGCTGTTTTTTGCCCCTCGATGCGGTAAGGGTTAACCGAGTTGACGAGCGTAATCGGGTGCTTGGCGGTAATTTCGCGGACGATTTCCAGCGCGCGGTCGAAGTTGCCTTCAATCGCAATGACCTTCGCGCCGTAGATGATCGCTTGCGCCAGCTTGCCCAGCGCGATGTTGTTGTTCGGGATCAACACGATGCAGTTCAGGTTGCCGCGCGCCGCATAAGCGGCGGCCGCCGCCGATGTATTGCCTGTGGACGCGCACATGATCGTGCGGCTGCCCTCTTCCATCGCTTTAGCGACGGCCATCACCATGCCGCGGTCCTTGAAGGAGCCGGTCGGGTTCAAACCCTCGTATTTGAAATAGACGTCGAGGTCCAGCTCTTCGGACAGCTTGTCCGCGCGGATCAAGGGCGTATTGCCCTCCTGCAGCGTCAAAAGCGGGGTCTGGTCGTTAACCGGCAAATATTGTTTGTACGTTTGAAGCAAGCCCATATATCTCATTGTTGTACAGCGCCTCTTTTCTATAAATTAACCTTTACGGTTTAGCCTTCTACGCGGTATACGCTTTTGATCGCATGGATGACGTCCATCGACCCGAACTCTGCGAGCACCTTTTTCATGCTCGCCTGGTTGGCGTCATGGGTGATGATGATGATTTCCGCCTGCGGCTTGCCGGCATCCGGGTGTTGCACGACGGATTCCAGGCTGACTTCGTGACGGGCAAAAATTTGCGTGATTTGTGCCAATACGCCCGCTTTGTCTTCGACTTGCAGGAGGATGAAGTTTTTGTAGGCGATTTGCTCGTCGGTTTTCAGCTTCTTCTCCTTATACGGCGCCAGCACCCGGCGGCCGTTGACGCCCAGCTTCAAGTTGCGCACGACAGCGACGAGATCGGCCACCACCGAGGTTGCCGTCGGCAGCTCGCCCGCGCCCGGGCCGTAAAACATCGTTTCGCCGACCGCTTCGCCGTATACGTACACGGCGTTAAATACGCCGTTGACGGATGCGAGCGGATGCGAGTTTTTGACCAGCGTCGGCTGGACGCTGACCGAAATGTGGCCGTCGTTGTTCTCGGCGATGCCGAGCAGCTTGACGGTGTAGCCGAGCTGTTTGCCGTATTGGATATCTTCCTTGGAAATTTGCGAAATGCCTTTTGCGCCGACATCGCTTAGCGCAACGTTGGCATGGAAGCCCAGCGTAGCCAAAATCGTCATCTTGCGCGCCGCATCCAGTCCCTCGACGTCGGAGGTCGGGTCGGCTTCGGCATAACCAAGCTGCTGCGCTTCCTTAAGAACGTCGGCGTAAGCCGCGCCCTCTTGGCTCATTTTGCTCAAAATATAGTTGGTTGTGCCGTTAACGATGCCCATGATCTTCGTGATCCGGTCGGAGGAGAAACCTTCGACCAACGTGCGGATGATCGGAATGCCGCCGGCCACGCTCGCTTCATACAACACGTCGCAGCTTTTCTCGGCCGCCTGGGCCAAAATTTCCGCGCCATGCAGCGCCATCAAATCCTTGTTGGCCGTGACGACATGTTTGCCGCTGGCAAGCGCGCTCAAAATGTGATCTTTCGCCGCAGAAACGCCGCCCATCACTTCAACGATGACGTCGATGTCGGGATCGCCGACGATGTCCCACGGATTCTCCGTCAGCTTGTCGGGGTCAACCGCGATGCTGCGGGTCTTGTTTTTATCTTGCACCAAAATTTTGACGATTTCAATCGCTGCGCCGGTTTGCCGCTGCAAATCCTCCTGATGGCCTTCGACGATGCGCACGACACCGGTTCCTACAGTGCCCAATCCCAACAATCCAACTTTAATCGGTTTCATTCCATTCCCTCCCGGTTTGCTTGTATGAATCAGCTTCTCTTTGGTTTATCCGCCTTGTCCGATGACGACGGCCCGCCGCAGTCCCTCCTGCGCGCGCAGGCGGTCCAGCAGGTCGCCAATCCGCTCGCCCATCAGCGAGGTGTCCACCGACAACACGACGTTGGCCATCCCCTGCAGCGGAATCGTCTGGTGAATCGTCAGCACGTTGCCGTCCAGATCGGCGATCAGCGCCAGCACCCGCGACAAAATGCCGGCACGGTGCTCCAGATCCATCGAAATCGTCACAATGCGTTCGCGGTCCAGCTTGCTGAGCGGATGAATCGCATCCTTATACTTGTAAAACGCGCTGCGGCTTAAGCCAACAAGCTCGACCGCTTCGTGAACCGTCTTGACCACCCCGCGGGCCAAAAGCTGCTTGGCTTGCAGCGTCTTGAGCACACCTTCGGGCAAAATATCCTCGCGGATCAAATAATACCGCTCCTGCTCCTCCGGCTTCATCGGCTCGAAAAACTCTTTAGTCTCGGACACGTTTCATATCGTCCTCTCTGGAAAGACTGATGTTTCCGTATAGTGGACATTATAGCGAAATGCCGCAGGCGAAGCAATAGGTAAATTTCTCGGCCCGCGTTCGGCCATTGCCGCCCGCTCTGCCGCTGTGATAAGCTGTGAAGGAATTGCCGGAAGGCGCTGCATGAGAAAAAGCCGGATAACCTTGGAGGGGATGGACTTGCTGCCTTTGATTCGACTGCGGATGTTGTCCGTCGCTTTGCTCTGGAACAGCCGGGATGAGCTGCTGATGATGAAGCGTTCGCCGCTGCGCACCTTGTCTCCCGGGTTGTGGGGCGCCGTCGGCGGCCATATGGAGCCGGATGAGCTGAACGATCCGCGTGCGGCTTGCATGCGCGAGGTGTTCGAGGAAACCGGGCTGACCGAAGGCGATATCGCCGAGCTGGAGCTGCGCTATGTGCTGCTGCGGCTGAACGGGGCGGAAATCCGCCAGCAGTTTTTTTACATTGGCCGCACCAACTGCGACCCGCGGGTCGCCACCAGCGAAGGCGAGCTGCATTGGGTGGCGCGCGCCGAGGTGCTGAACCGGCCGCTGCCGTTTATTTTCCGCATGCTGCTGGAGCATCATTTGAGCCATGGCGTCGCCCCCGGCGGGCATCCGTGGGTCGGCACGGCCGGACTGAACGGCCTGGACCATGCGCCCGGCGTGCTCTGGACGCCGCTGGTCGATCCCCGGCAGGTGTAGTCTGGCGGCCCGGGGCCGCTGTCTCTTTTTGCCCGCTCATGAAAAAAAGCCGTTCCGCGCAGGTTCTCCCCGCACGAAACAGCTTGTGTTTGTCCTAAAACGCGCTGCCGCCAAACATAAACCGATATTCCCAATGCGTGCCGGCAATGTTGTCGATGCGCACGCCGCCGCTTTCCTTGGAATACGTATGCAGAATTTGTCCATTGCCCAAATAAATGCCGGAATGCGAAATCGTTTGCGTCGCTTTGTTGACGCCGGAATAATTGGAAGCGGACGTGCCTTTATAATCCATGAAAAACATGATGTCGCCCGGCTTGAGCTGCCGCCAGTCGGTTGTCGTGCCGCCGAGCGATTTGACGTAAGCGCCTTGGCTGCGGGAATCCGTGGGCAGTTTCAGCCCAAGCCCGTCCAGAAAAGCCTGATGCACAAAATCGGAACAATCGAACGTCGTCGTATTGGAGCGGCTGGAGCCGTATTCGTAAGGCGTGCCGAGGTATTTTTTGCCGGCGTCGATCACCTTCTGCGCTTTGGCGCTGGCTGGCGTTGTGTCCGGTGCGGGGCTTGGAGATGGCGAGGCGGGCGCGCCGGACGTTTGTATGTATTTCGTGTTGGTGCTGACATAACCCGTGCGGCCGCTGGCGTCTTGAATTTTGTACCACCAGTTATTGGTTTTCTCCAAAATCTTTACGTTCTCTCCGGTTTTCAAATAGCGGATGCGCGTGGACGTCTCGCTGGCTTTCTCGCGGAAGCTGACGCTGGAGACGATCACCCCGGTGCCGGACGTAATCGTTCCGCTGCCCGGCTGCTGGGGCGCTGACGCTGTAGACACATCCAGATACCCCGCATTCGCCGATACGTAACCCAGCTTGCCGCTCGTATCCTGTACGTAATACCAGTATGCGTTTACTTTTTGGACCACCGATACGGCTTCTCCCACCTTCAAATACCGGATGCGCGCAGAATCGACGTTAGGGGCTTGACGGAAGCTGACGCTGGACAGCACATGCGCTTCGGTGGCCGCCGCCGCACGCGGCACAAGTGGACCCGATGCGCCAAGCGCGATGGCAGGGACGAGCAGCAGAGCTAACAGTTGTTTTTTCATGATGTAGGCCTCCTACGGATGAGATGATGGATGAACAGCAAACGAGCCGACAGGAAGGAGAAAGCAAGCAGTACCGTGACATTATGGTAACATATCCATCGGCGGGCGTTTAGCTGTAAATCCTGCCAGCCAGCTTCGCGGCGTATAGACGCGCGCCATTCAGGGCAGCGGGCTTGCCCGCGATGAGCTGCCGGCCTTGCCCTTAAGCGGCTTCAAAGCCGGCGTGCGCACCTGGTGGACAGGAGCTTGGCGATCATAAAAAAACACGCGCCCTCCGGCACGCGTTCCCGCTAATTGGCCCGCAAACGGGCTTCCTGATGGTACAGCCGCGTGCTGAGCTCGCTCCAGCACCGCAGCAGTTTGTCGGCTTCCTTGCGCCGCAGCAGCGTGTCCGCCAACTGAAATCCCTCTTCGTAACTGGCTACCTTGTCAAACCACATCAGCCGCAGTCCCGCGTTGAACACGATATGGTCCCGCTCCCGCCGGAGCTCCGGCGTGTCGTCGCCGGCCAGCAGCCGCTGCAACGCGGCGATTTGCTCCTCCCCGCTCATCGGCATAAGCGGCCCTCCGGCAAAGCCGAATTTCTGCGGCTCGACCATGCGCGACTCGTCGCCCCATGGCGTGACGATGCGAATCGGGCTTTTTTCATCAATCGGCAAATCCTCGGAGCCTTCCATCCCCTGTACAATATATACGGTCTGAAAACCGGACTGCACGCAAATCGGCACCAGCTTCTCCATCATCGCCCTGCTGCGCACCCCAACGATCAAATTTGCCGAATGCACCGGATTGATCACCTTCTCCACGGTGTTGATGACCGTGCGCACCCCCAGTTGCTCCCGCACCTGGCGCAGCCGGCCGATCGGCGGGCACAAGCGGTCGGTCCACAAAAAGCCGATCTGATGGTGCACAAACACCGTCTCCCACGCCTGCACAGACAAATCGACAGCGACCCCAAGCCCTTCGATAATCTCTTTCAGCGATACGCCCAGCTTCGGCGGCAGCTTGCCGCTGCCGTGCAGCACCTGCGGAAAACCGACGGAAGCGAGCAGCAAGCTGACCGCCAGCGTAATCGGCACAACATGCCGGCCCTCGTACGGGCTCACGCTGTTTAGCGAGTGCTGATGCTCGATGTAAGGCAATCTGTGGCTACGAAATACATCGACGAACGCCCGCAGCTCCTCGCCGGCTTCCCCCTTCATCCGCAGCGCCATTAAAAATGCCGCGTTTTGCGCATCCGTCGAATCGCCCTCAGCCATCGCGCGCGCTGCCGCTACCGCTTCTTCATACGTCAAATCGCGAGCGGCCGGGCCGCCGTTCCCTACAGCCTGAATCCACTCTTTCATGATAAACCTCCTCTCGTTGTTATTTCAATGTAATGTTATATAACCGAAATTCATCTTTTTTATTTGATTTTATGATAGAATCGTAAAGGTTTTTGTTGTTTGTGTCAAGTTTCATTACACAAAAATCACAGAGAAGGGTAAAAAAAATAAGAAGCCTGTTGCGCTTCTCTTTGGGGATGATGATGGCTGGTCCATGCAGGCTTTCGTGTAGTTTCACTCCACGCTCTCGGGTAGAGAGCGACAGGTACAGGAGATCAACGGCTACGACCGCGACATGTTTCAATCCACGCTCTCGCGTAGAGAGCGACAGCTATATCGAGAGTATTGAAAAAGGGCCAATGAGTTTCAATCCACGCTCTCGCGTAGAGAGCGACGGCCCCCTGTCAAAGCCTTGCCCCATAAGGCTTTGCAGTACAGTTTGCGCGAACCCTGCACCAGAGGGCCCTTTTTCAATCCCTTCCGCTAAAAATTTATCAAAAAATCATCTGCTTGTCCAGATAAAACCCTTATAGAGCAAGGCTTGTCACGATTGGAGAGCATTTGCGCGAACCTCCCGGGAAAATCATGTGTGCTTGGGGTTCGCGCAGCACCTAAACCGGCAAACACTCTTGAAACCATGGATGTTCAAAATAGAGGGCGCCGATGGCCCCCAATACAAAAACACCCTTGCTCGCCAAGGGTGCTTTCACGCCTATTCTCTTTCCACAAACTCAAACTCAAAATCGGCAATACGGATCGTTTGGCCGTCGACAGCGCCGCGGCTGCGCAGCTCGCGATCAATGCCCATATTGCGCAAAATCCGCGCAAACCGCATGACGCCGTCCTGCGTGCTAAAGTTCGTGCGCTTGATCAATTTCTCGATCGACGGGCTTTCGACAACAAACGTATCGTTCTCGCGGCGGATCGTAAAGTCGATCTCGTCGCGTTTTTCGAAGCGGAACACTTTGCGTTCTTCGACCTCGGCGACTTCTTCGACCTCCGGCGCGTCCGGGATGCTCTCCAGCAAATCGGCGATCCGGTAAAGCAACTCCTGCACACCACTGCGCGTCAGCGCGGAAATTTCGTAAATGTCCAGCTCCCGCCCATCAGCGGCCAACTGCTCTTTAAACAGCTCCAGGTTGTCCGCCGCTTCCGGCATGTCCATCTTGTTGGCCACCAGCAATTGCGGGCGCTGCTCCAGCTTGGCGTTGTACAGCTTGATTTCTTCATTGATCTTGTTAAAATCCTCATACGGATCGCGGCCATCCGCCGCCGACATGTCCACGACGTGCACAATGACGCGAGTGCGTTCCACATGGCGCAAAAACTCATGCCCCAGCCCCACGCCCTCATGCGCGCCTTCGATCAGCCCCGGCAAGTCAGCCATCACAAAACTGCGCCCGTCGCCGACATCAACCACCCCCAGATTCGGAGTTAACGTTGTAAAATGATACGCTGCGATTTTCGGCTTCGCCGCCGACACGACGGACAACAACGTCGATTTGCCGACGCTTGGAAAACCGACCAGACCGACGTCCGCCATCACCTTCAGCTCTAACACGACCCAACGTTCTTCGCCCTCTTCGCCGTTCTCGGCGATTTCCGGCGCCGTATGCTGTGAGGTGACAAAGCGCATATTGCCGCGCCCGCCGCGTCCGCCGCGGGCCACGACCACCTCCTGGCCGTGACGGGTCAGGTCGGCGATCACCTCCTGCGTATCGTCGTCGATGACGACCGTGCCCGGCGGCACGCGCACGATCATATCTTCGGCGTTCGCGCCGTGCTGCGATTTATTGCGTCCTTTCTCGCCGCGCGAGGCCTTGAAATGCTTCTGATAGCGGAAATCCATCAGTGTGCGCAAGCCCTCATCGACGCGGAACACGACGTCGCCGCCGTCGCCGCCATCGCCGCCGGCCGGGCCACCCTCCGGCACATACTTCTCGCGGCGGAACGCCACAAGACCGTCACCGCCATTGCCGCCTTTTACGAAAATTTTCGCCTTATCTACAAACATGGTTACACCTCGTTATGTGTGAAACGGCAGCCGCAACGCGATTACCGCTTCCTCCTCTTGAAAGTCGCTTGTCTCCAGCCCGTATTCCGAGCTATTCGACAGCCTGCTGCGGACAGCCCGCTCCAACGCCTCGCGTTCGTAGCTGCCCTGATACACAAAATCGATCAGCAAATGATCGTCCCCCGCGTCAAACTCCAAACTCAGCACGCCGCCGCCATCCAAATCCGCTCCGCTATGTACGCGGACCAGTTCTACGATATCGCGCACCAACGACGAAATCAGCTCGGAGCTCACCGGCAACAGTTGCAGGTTCACTTCCTGATCCAACCCGACCTCCAGCTGCAGCGAGCGCGACTGCACGCGAAAGGTGATCAGAAACACGATCAGCGAAGGAATGCCCAGCTTGGACAAATAGCTGTCCTGCTGGATCTTTCCTTTTAGCTTTTCCATAAAGGGCTGCAATTGATCATATTTTTTCAACTGGATGTATCCGAACAACAGCTGCAAGTCGTTCATCCAGTCGTGGCGCAGACGGTTGACCACCTGCAAAATACTGGCATGATGCTGCCGCTCACGCTGCTCCGCATCCAGATCGGCTTGCTCGCGCTGTCGGCTCAGTTCAAGCCTGTGCGCCGCCCAGCCGGCCGCCGCGGAAATGATCAGCAGCGCCACCCGCACCGGCCATGCATCCAGCCACAACAGGCCCGCCCCGCCGATCAGCACAATCGCGAGCAGATAGACCTGAACCCCGCTCGTTCGCTTCATTCCCGCTTCTCCCCGTTCTCCGCATGCTATGTAACCGTTTCTCAGTATAGCATTAAAACTGGAAATTATCACCACTTACTTGCAGCACGTGGACAACCTTGTCGCACAAACAAAAAACCCCAGCGAACTTACCGCTCGCCGGGGATCTTATTACACTTCAACTGCAGCAGCTACAGGAGCCACTTCAACCGGGTACACGCTCACTTTTTTGCGATCGCGGCCCCAGCGTTCGAATTTCACAACGCCCTGCACCAAAGCGAACAGCGTATCGTCTTTGCCGATGCCTACGTTGTTGCCTGGGTGAATTTTCGTGCCGCGTTGGCGAACGAGAATGCTTCCAGCCGTCACCGCTTGACCGTCAGAACGTTTTACGCCAAGGCGTTTCGCGATGCTGTCGCGTCCGTTTTTCGTCGAGCCTACACCCTTCTTCGAAGCGAATAATTGGAGATCCAACTTCAACATGGTGTCATCCTCCTTTGCTATAGATGGTTTCAATCGTTATATACTCACCGTATGTTTGTTCGATGGTTTGCAGCATGACCAGCATTGCTTCCAGCAGCAGCTGCACCGGCTCGCGCTTCTCTTCCGGCAAAGGCGGGAGCGTAATATCCAGCAGCCCTTTGTCCATCTCGTGAAGCGGGATAATTCCGGTCAATTGCTCGATGGCGTTGTATGCCCCGACCGTGACGGCCGATACCGCGGCGCAGACCAAATCCTTGCCGGGCACATCATATTCCGCATGTCCCTCCACCACGAAAGCCGTGATGTCGGTTTGTTCCGGCGATTGCCGCTCTATGGTAACATAGATCATAAGGCGCGCCTCTTAAGCTTGGATTTTCTCAACAACCACTTTGGTGTAGGGTTGACGATGACCTTGCTTTTTGTGATAGTTCTTTTTCGCTTTGTACTTGTAGACGATGATTTTCTCGCCTTTGCCGTGTTTTTCCACTTTCGCGGATACGGCTGCGCCGGATACCAGTGGGGAACCGACTACCAGACCGCCCTCTTTGGATACGGCAAGCACACGATCAAAAGAAACTACTTCGCCTTCAGCCGCGTTCAATTTCTCGATGTAAAGAACATCGCCTTCTTGAACTTTGTACTGTTTGCCGCCAGTCTCGATAATTGCGTACATTTCGTTGCACCTCCTCATGTCTCAGACTCGCCTGTATACAGGTGGGGACATGTCCCGCTTGTCTAGCCGTTACCTGATTCGCGCGGTTACAGCGCATGCCTAAGCAACACACTTTCGCTATTGTAACACAGATACGTCGAAATATGCAACCGCCTATTTGCGCTTGCGCGTCATTTCGAGCAGTCCCAGCTTCGTCCAGCCGACGATCACGGTTTTGGAGCGATCCTTGCGCACGGCTTGGGAAATCGTTTCCATAACGACGGTGCGGTTATGCTCCGAGCTCATATCGATGAAATCGACGATGATGATGCCGCGAATATTGCGCAGCCGCAGCAGCCGCGGAATTTCCCATGCCGCCTCGCGGTTGATTTCGAATACGGTCTGCTCCAGATCGACCGAACCGGTATAGCGGCCCGTGTTGATGTCAATGACCGTCAGCGCCTCGGTCTGATCGATGATCAGATAACCGCCGCTTGGCAACCAAATTTTGCGCCGCAGACTGCGGCTTAATTCCTCGGTAATGCCGAACTGGTCGAACAGCGGCACCTTGCGGTCATAGAACGCCAGCCGTCCCGGCCAACGCGGGCTTGCCTTGCGGATCAAAGCGCGCATTTCCTCATAGACGCTGCGTTCGTTGATCCACACCTCCTGCACGTCATCGCTAATCACATCGCGGGCCAGCCGCGGCAGCAGATCGAGATCCTGGTACAGCTGCGACGGCGCAGCAGCGCCTTCCCGCTTCGACAAGATCGCGTTCCAGAGATCGCGCAAATTTTGCAGATCCTCGCGGATAGCCTCCTCGCTTTGGCCGATCGCTCCGGTGCGCAGGATCACGCCCTCGCCCGGCTGCAGCATCCCCTCGGCGATTTGCTTGAGCCGCTGCCGCTCGGCTTCCAGGTCGATTTTGCGCGAAATCGCAATGTAATCGGCATCCGGCATGTACACCGTCCAGCGGCCGGGAATCGACACATGGGTTGTCACGCGAGCGCCCTTCGTGCCTTCCGGCTCTTTGCTAATTTGCAGCATCAAGCTTTGGCCGGGTTCGACGAGGTCGGTAATCGGCGGCTTGATCTTTGGCTGCTTGTCCATATGAACCGGGAGCAAATCATCTATATAGAGAAATGCGTTCTTGGCTAGACCGATATCGACAAAAGCGGCTTGCATGCCGGGAAGCACATTAACGACGCGGCCCAAATAAATGCTGCCTGCCCGTTTCGTATCAAGCGGATACTGCGCGTCCGCCTCCACCAGCCGCCCCTCCTCCAGAAGCGCGGATTGGGTAAGCTCGGGAGCACAGTGTATGATGAGCTGCTTCATGCTTTCACCTCAACGCTTATTCTACATGAAAAGCTCGAAAACTGCACTCCCCGGTTTTTTCCCCTCCAAAAATCCGCTGACGAGCTGCTGCTCCGGCACGACGGCCTGAATGCGCCCCCGCTCGCTCAGCACATAGATCAAATGGTATTTGTCGCGCATCAGCAGCTTGACGACATCGGCGATGCGCCGGCCTTTCGTCACCACAATCGGCTGGGCCAACGTGCCGCGCCCGATCAGCGCCTTCGTCCGCAAGCTGCGGCTCATCAGAAAACGCATAAAATGAAACTGTCGCTGCTTGAGCGCAAACCAGTTCGAAACGAGTAAAAAAACGCCGATCACAGCCAAATTCAGCTGCAAGTGTGCACCTGCCCCGCCATGCAGCTCCTGGCCAATGGCCGCAAGGACAATGCCTGCGCTAAGCGCCAAACTGATCCAGACGCTGCACACGATCGAGCGATGATATGACATGGCGTAAGAAAGCAAACAAAGCATAACCTTGCCGCCATCCAGCGGCAGGACGGGCAGCAGGTTGAACAATCCGATCATCACATTGACTTGCAGAAAATAGCCCCACCAGTCGCCGCCCGGCGCGCCGGCCGCCTGCATCGCCCAAGCGAGCGCCACCATCCAAACGTGTTGAAGCGGTCCGGCCAGCGCCACGATCAGTTCCTCGCGCGCCGGCACCGTGCCAAGCTCTTCCACCACGGCGACCCCGCCGAACGGCAAGAGCTGCACTTCCTTGACCCTCCAGCCAAAACCTTTGGCCGCGGCGACATGGCCCAACTCATGAATCAAAACGACGCCAAACAAGGTGGCTGCTTCGAGAAACAAGCCCGTAACCGCCGAACCGAGCATCATGAGGATGAACAAAGGATGAAACCGGCACCGGATTCCGAGCCATTTAGTCAAAAGCGATCACATCCGTCGGATTCGTCGGCTTGCCGTCCTTGGTGACGGCGAAATACAACTTGCCCTTGCCCCCTTCACCCGCGGACGTTGTGCCGAGCGCTTCACCGCCTTTGATCCAGTCATTCGTCTGCACCGGCGATTCGCTGACCCAGCCGTACACCGACTGCAGGCCGCCGGGATGGCGAAGGACAATCGTAAAACCGGTGCTTTCCTGCATGCCGGCAAAAATCACCTGCCCGGTGTCCAGCGCATACACCGGCGCATCGGCGGCCGTTTGCAGCAACACGCCCAGATGCGAGCCGGCGTCAAACGGCGTGCTGACGACGCCCTGGGCCGGCGCAAACAACGTCCGCTTGGTCGCGTTCACCTTCACCGCCTCCCCGCTTTCGCGGCTGCGAAAGCTCGGAATGAATGACGGCGAACCGCCGAACCGCTGCGCGTACCAAGCCGACACCGCCTGATAATCAAACGGCTCGGTCAGCGCCGCGGTAACAAACCGCTTGCCGGTTGATGCCCACGGCTGCTCGACATGAAACAGTCCCCAAATGCCGGCGAACAACACAACGCTCACCGCCAACTTCACGGCAAGCACCGAACGCCGCGGCGGAGTGGTCGAACCGTCTTCACCACCGCCGGACGTTCCGCCGAACCAACTGCTGCGGCCGCTCAGCAGCGCATCGTTTTCGTATTTGTAGCGCCAGGCAAATTCAGGGTCCTCCATCCGCCGTTGCCACCGGGCCTCCGCTTCCGTCTGCAGTTCCCGTTCCTCCTCGCCCGGCGCAAAAGCCGTACGCGGCGCAGCCGGCAGACTGAACGGCCCCGTCACCGGTCCCGCTTCGCCGGCTTCGCGCAAATGCCGCAGCCGCTCCAGCCGCCGCTGCTTGACTTTATCTTTGACTTCCATGGAAGTCCCCTCCCTGATCCATAGCTTGTTTACTTAAGCCTATGAAGCGCGGGACAAGATTATGAAATCACTTCCCCACAAAGTGGAGATTATAGGGACAGGTTTTTATTGCGTTGGTTTAAGTTTGTACTCGCATCATTATTTAAACGTAATTGCCCTAACATTTTGGTCACTGTCATTAACAGTCAACACAACTTCATCGGCATAACGCGAAATGAAAATTAAAAATGGAGAACGCAAGAGGGAATCATTAAGCATCCAGTTGGTTGGGAATAATGTAATGGGTCGATTGGGCATGTTCGACTTTTTTAGAAAATTCCACAAAGTTACATGATCAGTTTCAGCACAGTATTCAGTTTGTTCAATAAACCTAGCCTTAACAATTTCAAAAAGTTTAACATTGATTGGATTGCTTGTTTGTTCAATTTTTTCTTTCAGATAGAAATCCGTTACCAAGGGATGTATTTGTTTTAAAACATCAGTAAAGGAATGTTTAGCCTGCTTATTGATTTCCTCTAGCCTGATTTCTGTTAGCTGTCCGTTGACATATACTCCTCTTACTCGATTGAACAGTCCATTCAGTTTTGTAAAGGCATACGCTTGCAGTTCAGGATCAACGGCTGAAATTTGATAGACAACACCTTTCTTTATTACAAACGGACATAGTATCCATTGTAAGACGATATCACTAACAAAATCTTGAGGTGCTTGTGGAAATAGCTGCTCAATATCCCGAATCGAGTAATTCATATCATTTTCAATATCACATTCATCGTGGTCCATAGAGATTTCATTCAACCAATTCATCGTTCAGATGTCCTCCTGATGAAGAAGGCAATCCAGGTCGTTATGATCTAAATTGCCTTTTTATTTTAAACTTAAAATAAGGTACATTGAGCGGACACGATGGGTGCGATTCCATATATTGCATATCTACCTTCTACTGCTCCGCTCACTGATACATTAAATGTACCCGCTCCAGGAGTAAACGTTATCGTATCCCTATACGTTGCACTATTGCCCCCAAGAGGTTGTTTATAAACCTCTTTCTGACCTACAGCCATACCAGAACTGTTTTTAACCGTAAAAATTGCATCTAAAGATTGTATGGCTTCTCCCTTTTTTGTTAAAGTCAGAGACCAATTGCATTCCATCATGCCAGTACCAACTCCAAAAGGAATGCATTGGATCGTTCCATAACCACCAACGTCGGAGGCAACCTGAGTCTGAATGGACTGACTCGATGAACTCTGTTTACTTTTCTCAATTAAGTTAAACGTACCGGGTGAATCTTGGGCAAAGGTTGAAATAGGCAATACAACTAATAGGACCAAGGCAAGTAAAGTTATTAATAGTTTTTTCAAATATAATTCCTCCTTCACTTATAAGATTTACGCAATTGAATATACCATTATTTACCTATATTGTAAACATAAATAAATATTAACTTGAATCGTTCCAAGTGCTTTGCGGGAACCCGCGACGTGATAGCCAGTCACGCAAAAAAGCGATTGCACCGGCTCTACAGCCACCAAGCGCAATCGCTCTTTCTTATGTTCAGATCTATATGATTTCCGGCTCCACATCCTGATGCAGCTTCACGCTCATGATCAAGCCCAGCGACATCATGTTGATCAGCAGCGAAGTGCCTCCGTAGCTGATGAAGGGCAACGTAATCCCGGTTAACGGCATAATGTCCAGCATCATGCCAACGTTCTCGAAAATTTGGAAAACCATCATCGAGACGATGCCCACCACCACATAGGAGCCGCTCAGAAACGTGCTCTGAATGGAAATAAGAATCATCCGGTAAATCAGCAAAAAGTAAATCAGCAGCAGCAAAGCCGCGCCGCGAAATCCGAACTCTTCGCCAACCACGACGAAAATCGAGTCGGAATAAGCCAGCGGCACCAGATTCGTATGCACGGAATTACCTTTCATGTAGCCGTCGCCGTAAAAACCGCCCGAGCCGATTGCCCGCACAGCGTTGTAGACCTGAAACTTTTCGTCCCGCGAAACATTTTGCGGAAACAAATAGGTGTCCATGCGGTCCGCCCAGTGGCTGACGCCGAAATTTTTCAGCACGGCATACAGCGGGTCGTGATAATGCTGGTACAGCAGCAGCACAAGGAAGCTGCCGCCGACGATGACCACAGTCGCAATCAGCACATGCAGGTATTTGATGTTGGCGATCCACAACATGCCGACGAGAATCACGATAAAAATAATCGCGTTGCCCAAGTCCGGCTGGATGAGCACGAGCAGAAAGGGCAAAAAGACCGCTGCGCCGATCGGCAGCAAATCCCGCTTAAATTCCAGCGTTCCGCCGGCTCTGCGCGACAAAAGTCGCGTCAGCACAATGACCAGAATCAGCTTGACCAGTTCCGCAGGCTGGAAGTTCAGCCCGCCGGGCAGCGCAAACCAGCCGCGCGCCCCGTTGATTTTGGCCCCAAACACGTAAACGGCCACCAGCGACAGCACGCCCGCGCCGTACAAATAAACGGAGATTTTGAGCAGCAGCCGGTAATCGAACAAGCTGACGCCCACAAACGCTACAAAACCGACGATATAAAGCACGATCATCTTTTGAATGCCGATGGAAATCGTCGGATGGTCCATCGACGCGCTGTAGACGAGCATCGTGCTGATAATCATGAACACAAACAAAATGACAACGATCGGAATATCGATCTTTTTCAATTTGGCGAGCACGGGGTATATCATCCTATCCCGATAAACTTTTTCATCCGCTTCAGGAATCCGGTTTTGTCCTCCAACGGCATCAGCGGAACCGTATCTCCCAGAATGCGCCGCGCGATGTTGCGGTAAGCAATCGCCGCCCGCGAGCTCGGATTCATCACCGTCGGCTCGCCGGAGTTGGCCGCTTTGATCACGTATTCGTCATCCGGCACGATGCCGAGCAAATCGATGGCCAACACGGCGCAAATCTCGTCGATATCGAGCATTTCGCCTTTTTTGACCATGTTGGCGCGAATCCGGTTGATGACCAGCTTGGGCGAGGCGATTTTCTCGTTTTCCAAGAGGCCGATGATCCGGTCAGCATCGCGCACGGCGGCATTCTCCGGCGTAGTGACAACGATAGCTTTGTCCGCCCCGGCCACGGCGTTCTTAAAGCCTTGTTCGATCCCTGCCGGGCAATCGATAATGACAAACTCGAATTCCTGCTTCAACTCCGCGATAATCGCTTTGACGCTCTCCGGGGAAACGGCGTGTTTGTCTTTCGTTTGCGCAGCGGGCAGCAAGTACAGCTCGTCGAACCGCTTATCCTTGATCAGCGCCTGCGGCAGCCGGCAGCGGCCGTCCACGACGTCGACCAGATCGTAAATAATCCGGTTTTCCAGCCCCATGACCACATCCAGATTGCGCAGTCCGATATCCGTATCGACCATACAGACCTTTTTGCCCTGCAGCGCCAGCGCCGTACCGAGATTCGCCGAAGTCGTCGTTTTACCGACGCCGCCTTTCCCCGAGGTGACTACGATTGCCTCTCCCATGGCTTTTCACTCCCACAACTGTATTTGTGCCGTATGCTGTATCAGCCGCTCCCCGATTCCGGCCAGAGACGGTGCAACTGATGGAGCTTGTCGATTTCCATCTTGCCTTCCTTGATATAAGCGAACTCCATAAATGCTTCCTCAATGCCCCACTCATCCGGCGGCCGACTGATGATGCCGGCAATGCGCAGCTGTGTCGGACGCATGTGCGAAGCGGCGATAATCGCCGACTCGTCGCCGTTCAGCCCGGCGTGAGCCATCCCGCGCAGCGAACCCATCACATAAATATTGCCGGTGCAAGTCAACGTGCCGCCCGGATTGACATCGCCCAGAAACAGCAGATGGCCTTCATGATGCAACGTCTGGCCGGAACGGACCATGCCCTTGAGCGTTTTGACCGGAATCTCGGCCGGCTTGTCGCCCGCAGGGTCCGGTTGATGACTCTCTATCGATTGAATCAGCAAATTCCCTTTTTGCCCAATGATGGCGCGAATTTCTTCCTTCAGCTCCTCGCTGACCTCGCGCGCACCCAGCTTGACGTGGACGTGGACGATCGGCCCCGTGAGAATTTGCTGGTGCGTTTTCTCCAGCTTGTGCTGCAATTCCTTGAGCAGCGTCTCCCATTCGCAGGCATCGTCGAGTAAAAAAACGAGTCCGTCCTTGACTCCTTTAATTGTCACATGATGTTTTGGCACCGACATAAGCGAGTTTTCGACCCCCCAACCTTTACAATTCGGTTCGCGATGTCGAATCTCCTGCTGAGCTGCGAAATTAATCGTCTCCGGCCGTCGGCACAAGCGTCACGCGCTCCAGCAGCTTGCGCGCCGGCACATACCCCAGCAAAGCGAACAACATGTTGAACAGCACGCTGGGCAGCATGTAATGCGTCAAGCTGAATTGAAAATCGATGCTGATGACATTAAACAGCCGGTTGATGCCATAGTTCAACAGCTCGAACAGCAGGAGAGCCACCCCGGTAATCAGCAAATTGTAAAATACAAGGTTCGGCTGCCGACGCTGCACCAGCCCCGCCAAATAGCCGGCCAGCCCCATGCTGAACGAATACGTGCCAAGCATCGCGCCATAGTAATCGAAGTCCTGCAGCAGACCAAAGATGAGTCCATAAACGAGAGCGGTATGACGATGTACGAAAAGTCCGATAAACAGCACGAAAATCAGTGTAAAATGCGGCGCGATGTACACCTGGCCCTGCCAGGAGGCGGGAATCAGCCAGGGAATGATCGTTCCTTGCAGCAAAAACAGGCCAAGCAGCACGAGCCACATCACGTGACGTATCAACAACAGTCGCACCTCATTTCACTTCCGGCACTTCAATGACGAACACTTCGCGGATATGACGGAAGCTCGCCTTCGGCTCGACCATCACCTTGTGCGTGATGCCGAATTCGCCCGGCCCGATCGACACGATGCGGCCAACCTCGATGCCGCCGGGGAACACCTGTCCAAGCCCCGAGGTGATGACGGTATCGCCAACCTGCATCGGGTCCGCCTGATCGACCTTGTTCATGACCAGATAGCCGGTCTTGGCGTCATAGCTTTCGATCATGCCGAACGACTGGCTTTCCTTGCCCTTGACCGAAACGGCGATCGCTTTGGAATTATTGTCCGTATCGGTAATGTCCGTCAGCAGTTGGACGTTCGAATGGAAGCCAAATACTTTGTTGACGCGGCCGACGAGGCCGTCGATCGTCATCACCGCCATGTTCTCCTTGATGCCGTCCTTGTCGCCCAGATCAATCGATATCGTGCTGTTGTACGGGTCGGGATTAACCGTGACCACTTCGGCAATCCGGTAAATATAATTGTTGGACTGCCGCTGTTTCTCGGTAAAACCCAGCGCCTCCATCAGCCGTTTGTTCTGATCCTCCAGCTCGTTGAGCCGCTGCGTGTCGCGCGCATATTGCGTCAACGTCAGCTTGAGCGTTTTGTTTTCTTCATAAATGACCCGCATCTGGCGAATATCCTCAAAGAAACCCGCTATTGCTGCAGCGGGCTTGTAGAAAATGCCTTGGGTCCAGGAGACGGTGTCCTTGATGAATTTTTCCGGCCAAGTCATTGGCGCTCGGGCGCCAAGCGTCAGCCCCATTAAAATAAAGAAGCAGATGAGGCCGAACATCAGGAAGATCAGCCTTTTATTCCCCATGAATTTCAACAAAATGAACACCTTCTACTTTATCATCGCTTGAATTTCGTCGCTGATCCCGTTCTCGTCTTGAACAGATGAATGTTGTCGAGCGCGCGGCCGGTGCCGATCGCCACGCAGTCGAGCGGGTTCTCCGCAACAAGCACCGGCATGCCGGTCTCGCGGGCCAGCAGACGGTCGAGGTTGCGCAAGAGGCCGCCGCCGCCGGTCAGCACGATGCCGCGGTCCATAATATCGGCCGACAGCTCCGGCGGACATTTCTCCAGCGTAATCTTGACCGCGTCGACGATCGCATTCACCGTGTCGGCCAGCGCTTCGGTGATCTCGTCCGACGTGACGCTCAGCGTCTTGGGCAGCCCGCTGACCAGATCGCGTCCGCGGATTTCCTGCAAAGCCGGTTTGTCGAGCGGCAGCGCCGAGCCGATCTCCATCTTGAGGATCTCGGCGGTGCGTTCGCCGATCATCAAATTATATGTACGCTTGATGTATTGGATGATCGCATCGTCCATCTCATCGCCGGCAATGCGAATCGAACGGCTGGTGACAATGCCGCCAAGCGAAATGACCGCCACCTCCGTCGTACCGCCGCCGATATCGACCACCATGCTTCCGGTCGGCTCCCATACCGGCAGATCCGCGCCGATCGCCGCAGCGAACGGCTCTTCAATCGTATAGGCGTCGCGGGCGCCCGCCTGCTTGGTCGCATCCTCCACGGCGCGCTTCTCGACCGCGGTAATGCCGGACGGCACGCAGACCATGACGTTCGGATGGCGCTGGAACAACCAGCGCTCCTTTTGCGCCTGCCTCAAAAAGTAACGGATCATCGTCGACGTCGTTTCGAAATCGGCGATCACGCCGTCCTTCATCGGCCGGATGGCCCGGATATTGCCCGGCGTGCGGCCAATCATCTTTTTGGCGTCGTTGCCAACGGCTTCGATCGTTTTTGTATCGGTACGGAGTGCAACCACTGAGGGTTCCCTCACGATTATTCCTCTGCCTTTTACATATACAAGGGTGTTCGCTGTCCCCAAATCAATGCCCAAATCTTTTGTAAACCCTCCAAACATGACAGTTACTCCTTCCCGATGCCCTCTATCTGTTGCAGCTTGTATAGAGCATACTTTTTATTATATTACATATAGCCATGCTCCTTCAAACTTATGAACTTTTGATCGCCGATGATGATATGATCAAGCACCTCGATGCCGATAATCGAGCCGGCTTCCGTCAGCCGTTCCGTCAAATCGATATCGTCCGGGCTTGGCGTCGGATCGCCGCTCGGATGATTGTGCACGCAAATGATCGCAGCGCTGCTGCGCTGGATGGCCGCCCGGAACACCTCGCGCGGATGGACAATCGACGCGTTCAGGCTGCCCATGGACAACGTCTCCTGCCCGACGACGCAGTTTTTCGTATTCAGGAACAGGCAGACGAAATGCTCCTTCTGCAAATACCGCAGCCGCTCCGAAACCAGGTCGGCCGCATCCTTCGGCGAGCGGATCGTCACGGTTTCCTCCAGCTTGCTTCTGGAGACCCTGCGGCCCAACTCGATGCCCGCCTGAATTTGCAGCGCTTTGGCGTCGCCGATGCCGCGGATTTGCGTCAATTGGTCCTTGCTCATATCGACGAGCTTCCGCAGCCCCCCGCACTCCGACAACATGCGCTCGGCGAGTCGGACCGCCGATTCGGAAAACGTGCCCGTTCTCAATAAAATCGCCAGCAACTCGGCATTGCTCAGCGTCTCGGCGCCATATTTCAGCATCCTCTCCCTTGGTCGTTCTTCCAGCGGGATCTCCCGCAGCGTCAAGCCGGTGGATTCCATGGTTTCCCCCTCTTCCTGTAGGTAGAATGTGTTACTTGGGCTTATCCCATTCATTATATCATTCGAGGGCCGGGGGAGGGACCAGGAGTGGAAAAAATATATTTTATGGACAATAAATGTAAAAATGCAACCAATGAAAAAACCCCCGGCGTCAATGGTCAACGGCCGAAGGTTTCATGTGCGCGAATCGCGCGCCGCGTTCGGACAACAGGGGTCAAAATGGTAAACCCTATGCAGCAAATCACCGATCGTATGCTGCTCCAAATAAGCTTCCATCTGCTTTTCCGCATTGGCGAAAACCGTGCTCATGACCTTGTCCATCTTGGAAGAAACCACGCAAGATTTGCTTTCGTCGCCGGAGCACCAGTGCGGCTTAAGCGAACCCGGGCAGGTCACACGGTAAATTTCGGCCAGCGTCACCCGGTTCGGATCGCATTGCAAAATAAAACCGCCGCCGATGCCCTCCTTCGTCGCCACATAACCCGCTTTGCGCAAAAAACCCATGACCTTGCGGATGCGCGCCGAATGCGTCGATACGTTCGCGGCAATTTCCTCGCTGGTCGCCATATGCTCCGGCAGATGCGCGAGCAGGACGAGGCTGTGCACGGCTATCGTAAATTCGCTGTTCATGGCGTTCCTCCCTGTTAGAAAGCGAATACAGAGTCAGTTACTGTCATTGTAACCGTTACAGATAGGACCGTCAAATACAAATCGAAACGCCATGAACGGATGTTGCGCCGTTCCGCAACAGACGGACAACGCTTGGCTTCCTTCCTTTCAATCGAGCCGCACCTGCACCTCCTCCGGCGTTCTTGTTGCCGCGCGCCCGCTCCGAATGACGAGCTCTACGACGAGCAAATTGATCAGCCAGGAGGCCCAAGCGACGATGCGAAAGCTCAGTTCCACACGGCCTCCGGTAACCATCTCCAAGGGCACCAGCAATAAGCGCAGCGTTACCGCGGCAAAAGTAAGCGCGTAGCTGCGCAGCATCCAGCGTTTGTGAGCCTTCAGGTTTTTGGCGGCAATTTTGCCGACGCCGATCCAGGTCGAGCTGACCCACAATACGTCCAGAACCAGCAGGCCGATCCCCGAAATCCATCCCCCTGTCGTAAAAAAGGACAAATACACGCTCACCAAACCGCTCAACGTGACAGAGAAGGCATAGACGTAACCCAGCAGCCGATGCTGCCGAACTCCCGCCGCCGAGGGCTTGCGGAACACTTGAAACGGCCCGGCAATCAAGGCGATAACAGCCGTCGCGGCGTGCGCATAAAGCACATACAGCCAGGGCGTAAGCTGAAAATCGGGCTGCGTCAGCTTAAAGGACACGAGCGGCGACGTTTCGGCCCCCAAGAAACCGTACTGGACAACGGTAAAGATGCCGACAAGAAAAGCGAAAACAAAAACAAAGCTGCGGCTGAGCATGCTCACCATGGACATTCGTCTCCTTTGCAGATAATTCATTTACATTGTTATTTTAGATAACAGTGTTACACAATATGATACAGGCTTTTCGTTCCCTGTCAATCTCTTCTTTTCCGCGGCAAATAAAAAGGGCGGACCCCTCTCGAGCTGAGAGCATCCGCCAATCATCGTTTCTTCGGTTTCGCCTATTCGGCTGCAGGAAAAGGGTTGATCCCCATCTGCAGCAGCATGTGATACAACAGATTCATCGGCAATCCCATCACACTGTAAAAATCGCCTTCCATCTTTTCGATAAACAACGAGCCGATGCCCTGCACCCCGTAAGCGCCGGCCTTATCAAGCGGCTGGCCCGTGCCGATATAGGCGCGAATTTCCGCATTGCTCATCGGACGGAACGTCACCTTGCTTACCGTATGCCCAAGCAGCGTCTTCGGCAGTCCTGCCGTTCCCTCCGTCAACCAGCGGTACTTGCCTACATCGCCGAACTGCAGCATTTCATCCGCCGCACTGCCGCCCGCAGCCTCCGTAAAGCTTCCGCCGCGCGCATCCACACAGGCCAAACCGGTATACACCTCATGCACGGTTCCTTGCAGCGCTTGCAGCATGCGGAAAGCGTCGGCTTCGTCCGCCGGCTTGCCAAGCACCTCGCCGCGCAGAACCACAATCGTATCCGAGCCGATGATGACGCCGCCGGACTCCTCCGTCCCGCTTAGCATGGCGCGCACAGCCTCAGCTTTGCGCAAAGCGAGGATTTCGACAATTTCCTCCGGGCTTCGCGTCCCTTCGACGGTCTCATCCACGTCGCTGGCCCGAATGATATAGGGGAGTCCCAGCGAGTGGATCAGCTCCTGCCGGCGCGGCGACGACGAAGCCAGGATCAAGGTTTGCGACAATTTGGCATTCAAACGCAATACAGCTCCTTTCCTACGCGCTACAGCTTGCGGTACAGCAAGTAGGCGCCAACCAATCCCAAAATCGTGCATAAATTCAATTTGATTTGCAGATGAAGCTCGTATTTCAGCACTTGCAGGTCGCCCTTTGGCTCCCAGCTGATCTGCGTCGATTTGCTCAGAAAGCCAAGCGCAGGCACCGGCTCAAGCAGCTGCCCGACGATAATGCCCGCCAGCAAGCCAACGATCAGAAACAGCACAAGCGTGATTGTATTTTTTTTCATAGCCGCCATCCTCTCCACACACACAAACCTATTATACTTGCCCAAGCCGCCGGGCTTCAACCGCAGGTTGCGACCGGGCTGTACGGCAGGTCCGGCGCTTGGCCAACCGCCTTGCCGAATCTTACCTGCTTACAGCAGGCGGGCGTTCCTAGTAAGATGAAACATGGGAGGGAATCGACCGCTTATGCCTACCATCAAAAAACTCCTTGCGCTTACGCTTTTGCTGACGCTTGCTTTTCCTTACGATGCGCTGGCCTACAAGGTTGTCGTCGACGCCGGACATGGCGGCAGCGATCCCGGCGCCATCGGGGTCAACGGCCTGCAGGAAAAAGCCGTCAATCTCGACATCGCCTCCAAGCTGGCCGGCGAGCTGACCAGCCGCGGCTATGAAGTTGTGATGTCGCGCAGCGACGACCGGTATATTTCGCTTGCCGATCGGGTTGCTTTCACCAATGCGCAAAACGCCGATCTGTTCGTTTCGGTTCACGCCAACTCGCACACGCGCTCCGACGTTAACGGCTCGATGGTTTTATATTATGACAATGCTTATCCTCAAGCCGATTACCCGGCGAGCGACACGATGCAGCTTTTGACGCCCTACAGCAAGCAGTTGGCCCAAGGCGTGCTTGATGCGCTGGTCGGCGCCGCGGGCACGCGCAACCTCGGACTTACACCCAGCGCCGTTTATGTGACGCGCATGGGCACGATTCCCAGCATTCTTGTGGAAACGGCGTTTCTCAGCAATTGGACGGATGCGTCCCTGCTCGCCGACGACGCGATGAGGACCCGCATGGCGATTGCCATTGAACGAGGGATCGAAACGTTCACGCCGCCGGTGTTCGTCGACACGATCGGCCATTGGGCGCGCGAGGCGATCTTGCGGCTGCGCGATCTGGGCTGGGTCGAAGGCGCGAACAATCGCTACGCGCCCGACCGGGCTTTGACGCGCGCGGAATTTGTGACGCTGATGGATCGCGCGTTCGATTTTGCCGCGCTGGAAGCCGGATGCGCGGGCGGCGCGGCTACGGTGACCGGCTCGGTCTACGGCTGCGGCGCGGCGTCGGCGGCCGCGAATGCGGCCGCGGGCGGGAACGCAGCCGCTGCCGCCGGCGGCGAGGCGGGCTACCGCGATTTGCCGGCCTCGCATTGGGCGAGCGCCGTGATGCTGCAAGCAGGCAAGCTGGGCCTGCTTGAAGGTTATCTGGACGGTACGATCCGTCCAGACCAGCCGATCACGCGCGCCGAAGTCGCCGTGTTGTTCGCGCGGCTGCTCGCGGCAGCGCAGCCGGGCGTTGGCGTTGGCGCGCCGGCTGCGGGCGGCGCGTTTGCGGACATGCCGGCGGGGCATTGGGCCGCCGGCTCGATTGGCGCGCTGCGCGCGCAAGGGCTGATCAGCGGCGTCACGGACACGCTGTTCCAGCCCGACGCGCCGATGACGCGCGCGGAGATGGCGGCGCTGCTCGACCGCTACGCCGCCATGACCGGCCGCTAAGCGGCCAATCTGACGGCAGCCGTACGGCCAGCCAATCTGCGCCGGAAAGCGACGACATCAAGAAATCTCCTGAGCCGCTTCTCATCGTCAAGAAGGGCTGCAGGAGATTTTTGTTGTCTTCGTGATGAAGTTTGCCAGCGTCAACACCGTCTACAGCGCGATTTGCTTCATCAGCGCTTTTTCGGCGATGATCATTTGCATCATCGACGATTGGGCTTGCCAGAGCATCGCGGCGGACGGATTTTTTTTGTATTCCTCCATCGATTGAACCGCGCTGCTGGCTGCCGTCGTCATCTGCTGCACGTAGGGTTTTACGTCGTCGCCGATGCCTTCGCCCACGGCGGCCGCCTGCTGGGTCATCGCCTGATGCGCGGCGCGAATCGCCTGCAGCGACGTATCGTCGAGCGCCGTTGGACTCGATTCGGCCAAATGGATGATCGTCAAGCCGCTGATCGTCTGCACGAGCTTGCCGGCTTCGCCCACAAAGCTGCCGACCGCCGCCGGCTTCGTCCCGCTCCAGCGGATTTGCGCCGCTGCCGGTATATCAATCGCCTTGATATACACGTCAAGCTGCTTATCCTGCAATTGCTGGCTCAGCGCCAGCGCATCGTCGCGGCTTGGCGCGAAGCCGACGAACACCGTCAGCTTGTCGTTTTGCTCCAGCGCCGACGCCAGCCCTTTCTTTTTCAGCTCCGCTTGCGCCGCCTGCGCGCTGGCGAGCGTGCTGAAGACGCCGTTTTGCAAAAACGCGTAGCTTTGCGCCGCGATTTGCACCGGCGCCGCCGGCCCGCCAGCGGCGGCCGACTTGCCCGCGCCGTCGGCTCCGGCCGCCGCGCCCGCTCCGCTTACGGCCCCTCCCACCGCGCTCCCCGCAGCGGCGGCGCTCCCGTCAGGCGCTGGCGACGCCTGAACCGCCGCTTGCTGGGCCGCGTCCGTCTCACCCGTCTGCTGACCGTTGCCCGAAAACAGGCTCAGCACGAAAAAACCAAAAGCTACGCCCGTCACGACCGCGCCCGCGATCGAAGTGGCGATGCGCAGCCAGGACGTCCGCCCCGAGCGGGCGTAACGCACACCCAGCTCCGGCTCGACCCACGGCCCGCGCTCCCCGCGATCATCACGCTCCCCCGAATCGCCACGCTCGACGCGCTCAACGCGTTCACCGCGCCCCCCATAGCCGAAGCGTCCGCCGCCGCCCCAGCCGGACCACGCATCGGCCTCGCGCTTATCGGCCTCCGGCTCCACCGGCCTAACAGGCCCGACAAATCCTGCCGCTTCGCTTCCGCCAGCCGGACGCCCGCTGCGCGATTCGCGAATCGCCCGCTCGACGCGTTCGCTTTCGCTTTCCGGCTCCGCGGGCAACGTCCAGCCGCTGAACTCGCTCGTAAACGATTGAAAATCGTGCGGCTCGAACAAGCTTTTAAACCGCGGCGCTTCCATTTTCCGCTCTTCCGAACCGGCCGCCGGCCAAACCTCCTCCTCCGTGCGCCGCTTCGCATTCCGCTCAAGCTGCGGCTCCCCGCCTCGTCCTCCTGCTGCCGTCCCCACCTGCGCCGTCTGCCAGCCCGCTTGCTCCTTCTCCGCGCGCCGCTTCGCGTTCCGCTCAAGCTGCGGCTCCCACTCGCCTCGCCCGCCTGCTGCCGCCCCCTCCTGCGCCGTCTGCCAGCCCGCTTGCTCCTCCTCCGCGCGCCGCACGGCTCCCCAAGCTTGACGGCTGTCCGCCTGCGGCTCGTCCGGCTGCACAGCAACCGGCTCCTCCTTGACGCTGTACTCCTCCGCCAACAGCGGAATCACCCGCTCCTCCTTCACCGCTCCCGGCTTGCGCCCGCTCTGCCCCTGCCGCCCTTGATCAAACCGATACGTAATTCTCGCTTTGCTCATATGCCTCTCCCCTTGTCCGAATCTTGTACTATCAGACTATGATAGAGAGAATCCAAATATGTGCCGATTCGCGAGAAAAACTTTTCGCCGTCCGCAGCAGCACGCCCGACATCCCCGCGCAGACAGCATTCCTGCACCGACAACTCCCTCTTGCAGCAATCCCAGCCATCCATATTTCCAACAGCGCCCAAACGTCAAACACCACGTGCCGGGAGCCGCCATCCATCACACCGTCACACCATCACGCCACATGCCACCCATCTTTCCTACACCCGATTCCGGCCCTCCCCATCCGCAACAGCCTGATTTCGCCCAAAAGAAAAAACCGCATGAGCTTATCGCTGCATAGCGGTTTCGTGAGTTATGCGCTGGTTTCATATTTGCTGCGCAGCGACTTGGCCAAGCCGTCCGCAGCCTTCCAAATATCGCCGGCGCCCATCGTCAACACCAGATCGCCGGCTTGCACCCGACCCGTCAGCTCGGCTTGCACCTCGTCGCGCGTCGGAATATGGCGCACGTGCGGGTTGCTGTTCTGGCGGATCAGTTCGACCAGCTTCGCCGAATCGACGCCTTCGATCCGCTTCTCACCCGCCGGCGAATAAATGTCGGTGATGATCACCTCGTCGGCTTCGCCAAAGCAGCGGCTGAACTGCTCGAACAAATAATACGTCCGCGTATAACGCTGCGGCTGGAATACGGCGATGATCCGCTTGCCGGTCGCCTTGGCCGCGCTGATCGTCGCTTCGATCTCCGTCGGATGGTGCGCATAATCGTCGATCACGAGAATGCCGCCAACTTCGCCAAGCACCTGAAAGCGCCGTTTCGCTCCGCGGAACGCAGTAATCGCCGCCGCGATCCGCTCAAACGAAATGCCGGCTTCCAGGCACGTAATCACGGTCGCCAGCGCGTTGTACACATTATGCCGGCCCGGCACCGACAGCGCAATCTCCCCCAGCGTTTCCCCGCCGCGCTGCACCGTAAACGTCACCTTGCGGTCGCCAAGCACGATATCGGCAGCCACGAAATCGGCCGCGGCCATCTCAATGCCGTACGTCACGACATCGCTGGCAATCTGCGGAATCATCGCCTGCAAATGCTGGTCGTCGAGGCAGACGATCGCTTTGCCGCCAGGGCGCACCTGGCTCAAAAACTGCGCATACGCCTGCTTTAAATTTTCGAAATTGCCGTCGTAGTTTTCCAGATGATCCGCTTCAATATTGTTGACCAACGCCAGCGTCGGGTGATATTGCAAAAACGTCCCGTCGCTTTCATCCGCTTCCGCAACGACGTAATCGCCTTTGCCCGCCTTGGCGTTGCTGCCTACGTTCATGATTTCGCCGCCGATAATATACGTCGGGTCCATCCCGGTTGTCTCCATAACCAGCGCGATCATCGAGGAAGTTGTCGTTTTGCCGTGCGCGCCGGCGACGGCGATGCCCTTGCGCTCGTTCATCAGCCGCGCCAGCATTTGCGAGCGGTGAATGATCGGAATGTTCAACTCCTCCGCGGCCTGCATTTCGACGTTATCCTTGGACAACGCCGTGGAATACACGACCAGATCCGCACCGCTGACATTTTGCGCTTCATGTCCGATATACACCCGGGCGCCCTTGGCCCGCAGCTTCTCCGTCAGCTCCTGCTGCGCCAGATCGGAGCCGGAAATGCGGTAGCCCATCTCCAGCATCACCTTGGCTATGGCGCTCATGCCGTATCCGCCGATGCCGATGAAATGTACGTGCTCTGCTTGACTCACGCCGTTCTCACCATCCCTTTTCAGAATCGGTTTGCTTGATAATCCAGGAACGAACATCGGAGATCAAATACAGCGTGCCGGAGATGACCGCCAGATCCTCCGGCCCCGTCCGCTCCGTCAAGAGCGCCAGCGCCCGCTTCCAGTCGCGCTCCACGACGATGTCCGCCTGCAGGTTCATATCCTTCAGGAGCTGCTGCGCCAACTCGGCAAGTTTGCCGGCATCCCCTTTTTTATGAAAATCCGCTTCGGTCAGGATGAGCGTATCCACCAATGGTAGTATATGCCTTAAGTAGCCTGGATGATTCTTCGTTGAAAGCATTCCGATCATAAAATGCAGCTTGTCGTAGCTGTACACGTCGCGCAGCGCCGCCGCCAGCGTCTGGGCCCCTTCGGGATTGTGCGCGCCGTCGAGCAGCAAACGCGGCTGCTGTGCAATCATCTCCAGCCGTCCCGGCCAACGCGTCTCGCGCAGCCCGCGCCGCAAGTCCTCATCCTCGACGATGCAAGCGTAATACTGGCGCAGCACCTCCAGCGCCATGATCGCCACCGCCGCATTCGTCAATTGATGGCTGCCGTTGAGCGCAATCTCGACGTCCGGCAGTTCGCGGAACGGCCCGCGGAAATCGAGCCGCTGGCGGTCGATCTCACGGCTGGCCGGCGTATAACTGTAGGGCCCGCCCAGCTTGTACAACGTCGCCATTTTCTCCTTCGCGATGCACTCCACCACCTCAAGCGCCCCCGGATGGTCGACCGCCGTAATCACCGGCACGCCCGGCTTGATGATGCCGGCTTTCTCCGCCGCCACCTGCTCCAGCGTATCGCCCAAAATCTCCATATGGTCGTGGCCGACGTTCGTAATGATCGAGACGATCGGCGTCACGATATTGGTGCAATCCAGTCTGCCCCCCAGCCCGGTCTCCCATACGACATAATCGGGATAACCGACCTTGGCAAAATACAAAATCGCCAGCGCCGTCGTGATCTCGAACATCGTCGGCGGGCCGTACGCCTCTTCGGCCGACAGTTCTTCAATCACCGGCTTCAACTCGTTGACCAGCCGGACGAGCGAATCGTCGTCGATATCTTCACCGTTGACTTGAATCCGGTTCGTATATTTCTCCAGATACGGAGAGGTGAACGTGCCGACATCGTAACCGCACGCGCGCAGCACCGAGGTCAGGAAGGCACAGGTTGAACCTTTACCATTCGTGCCGGCCACGTGAATAAATTTCAGCCTGCGCTCGGGATGGCCAAGCCGGGCCATCAGCTGCTGCATCCGCGCCAGCCCGGGCTTCATGCCCAGCTTTTCCATCCGTCCAACAATCCAGTCAATCGCTTCGCGCGCCGTTTGAAACGCCCCTGCGGCGGGGCTGTTGTCTTGCTGCATTGTGCTCATCCTCTTTTACCCTTGAAGTTCGGCCAGTCGCGCAATCACCTTGTCGCGCTTGTCCGCGTAGTCGGCCAGCTTCGCTTTTTCCTCGTCGATGACCTTGGCCGGCGCCTTGGCGACAAACCCTTCGTTCGCCAGCTTCTTCTCAATGCGCGCCACCTCGCCGTGCAACGTCTGCAGCTCCTTGTTCAACCGCGCCAGCTCCTGCTCGATGTCGATCAGACCAGCCAGCGGCAGGTACAGCTCCGCGCCCGTAATGACCGCGGTCATCGCTTTGTCCGGCGCTGTCAGCGCGCTATCGATCGAGAGCAATGACGTGTTGCAGAAGCGGCTGACATAATCCTCGTTGCGGCGCAAAATGTCCAACGTCTCGGCGCTGGCCGGCTTGATCAGCAGCTCGATTTTTTTGCTCATCGGCACATTGACCTCGGCGCGGATGTTGCGCACGGCGCGAATCGCGTCCATCAACAGCTCCATCTCGGCCACCGCGTCCGGGGCCACAAACGCCGCTGCTTCCGTCGGCCAAGGGGCCAGCGTAATCGTCTGTCCTTCATGGGGCAAATGCTGCCAAATCTCCTCGCTGATAAACGGCATAAACGGATGAATCAGCCGCTGCGTGCGGTCGAGCACATACGCGAGCACCGATTGCGTTTGCTGCTTCGCGGCGGCGTCGCTGCCGTACAAGCTAAGCTTGCTGAACTCGATATACCAGTCGCACAAATCGTCCCAAATAAAGTTGTACAGCAGGCGGCCGGTTTCGCCAAATTCGTAGTGGTCGATCAAGCGCGTCACATCGCGCACGGTTTCGTTCAAGCGGTGCAAAATCCAGCGGTCCGCCGTGCCCTTCACGCCCGACAGATCGATATCGGCCGCCTGCACGCCTTCGAGATTCATCAGGGCAAACCGCGAAGCGTTCCAAATTTTGTTGGCAAAATTGCGGGCTTGCTCGACGCGCTCCCAGCGGAAGCGCAGGTCTTGCCCCGGCGTGCTGCTGGTGGAAATCATAAAACGCATCGCGTCCGCGCCGTATTTTTCGATAACCTCCAACGGGTCGACGCCGTTGCCCAGTGACTTGGACATTTTGCGGCCTTCGGAGTCGCGCACAAGCCCGTGAATCAGCACATCCTTGAACGGAATTTGATCCGTAAACTCCAACGCGCTGAAAATCATCCGCGCCACCCAGAAATAGATGATATCATAACCCGTTACAAGCACATCTGTCGGATAAAAACGTTTCATGTCCTCGCTATCCGCATCCGGCCAGCCCAGCGTCGAAAACGGCCACAGCGCCGAGCTGAACCACGTATCAAGCACGTCGTTGTCCTGACGGACGTTTGCGCTGCCGCAATGCGAGCAGGTTGTGGCGTCCTGACGGGCTACGGTTACGCCACCGCAATCGTCGCAATGCCACGCCGGGATGCGATGCCCCCACCAGAGCTGGCGGGAAATGCACCAGTCGCGAACATTTTCGATCCAGTGCAGGTAAATTTTTTCGAAGCGGTCCGGGACAAAATTGACCCCGCTGCCGCTTTTTTGCGCCTTGATCGCCCGCTCGGCGAGCGGCTTCATCTTGACGAACCATTGCGTCGACAAATACGGCTCGATCACCGCGCCGCTGCGCTCGCTGTGGCCGACCTGGTGGACGTGCTCTTCGATTTTGATCAGCACGCCCATCTCCTTGAGATCGGCGACGAGCTTTTTGCGGCATTCAAAGCGATCCAGTCCCTGATACGGGCCGGCGTTGGCGTTCATCGTGCCGGATTCGTCCATGACGAGCACCTGCGGCAAATCGTGGCGCTTGCCGACCTCGAAGTCGTTCGGGTCGTGCGCCGGGGTGATTTTGACCGCGCCGCTGCCGAAATCCTTCTCGACGTATTCATCGGCGACGACCGGAATTTCCCGGCCGATGATCGGCAGCATGAGGCTTTGCCCGATCAGATGCTTGTAGCGTTCGTCTTCGGGATGAACGGCCACGGCCGTATCGCCGAGCATCGTTTCCGGGCGCGTGGTAGCGACAACGATCGAGCCGGAACCGTCTTTCGTTTTATATGCCAGATGGTACAGATTGCCCTGCACCTCTTTGTATTCCACCTCGACGTCCGACAGCGCCGTACGGGCCGCCGGGTCCCAGTTGATGATATAGTTGCCGCGGTAGATCAGGTTTTTTTCATAGAGGGAAACGAACACCTCGCGCACAGCTTGCGACAGTCCTTCGTCCAGCGTAAACCGCTCGCGCGAATAGTCGAGCGAAAAGCCCATTTTGGCCCACTGCTCGCGGATCGTGTCGGCGTAATGCGCCTTCCAGTCCCACACCTTCTCCAAAAACTTCTCGCGGCCAAGGTCGTAACGCGTCAGACCTTCCTCGCGCAGCTTCTGCTCGACCTTCGTTTGCGTGGCGATGCCCGCATGGTCGGAGCCCGGCAGCCACAACGCGTCGTAGCCCTGCATCCGCTTCGTGCGGATCATGATATCCTGCAGCGTAAAATCGAGCGCATGCCCGATGTGCAGCATCCCCGTCACGTTCGGCGGCGGAATGACAATCGTATACGTTTCGGCCTCGGGACGGCCGCCCGCTTTAAAAAATTCATGCTGCATCCAATAATCGTACCATTTGCGCTCCGCTTCCTTCGGATCGTAGGTGGTCGGCATTTGCAGCTGTTGCTTCGTTTCGTTCGCTTCGCTCATTGACAATACCCTCCATCAATCTGCCATATATTCGGGAAAGCCCGGTAAAACACAAAAAAAGCCCATCGCCGCAAAGGACGAAAGGCTTTCGCTTCCGTGGTGCCACCTTCATTCCACCGTCGATTCCCGGCTTGCCTCCCGGCAAAACCTGCGACGCTGGCGCTCAAACAGATAACGGCTGTGGCCGGCAAACGCTAAGGCGGCTGCATAACAGCGCGCGGTGACGTCTGCAACTCAGGGGTGACTTCGATCGGCGGCAACCTATGGAGCCTTTCAGCGCTGCAGCTCCACTCTCTGAAGGACCGGCTATCTACTACTCCCCATCAACGTTTCCATTATTGCACAAAATGATACATCATATATTATCGAACATTTGCGGCTGAGTCAATACGCGCCGCCGCCCATACTTGCCAGTATCGACAAATTGCTGGATTTTATGCCTGCGGCGAGTCCGTCGGCGGCAAGCGTACCGTATACTGTAGGACCTCTGTGGGCCTTTATAACAGGAAAAAGCAAGCGGCAGGCTTGTCCGGCAGCCAGCCCGGTCGGCGTCCGGCCGCGCTTCGCGCATCGGCTTCATCGGCCGGCGCGAGCCAGCTTGCGCCGCAACCCGGTCAGGAGCTGATGAGGCCAGTACCTTGGCCGCAATAAATTCAAGGTTTTGGTGATAGGCCCAACTGCACAGGATGCGGATTGACGATGCTATCCAACCTTCCATCGCAAATGGTCAATGTACTGGCTTGCAAGCAGCGCAGACACATGGAAAGGCCCCCAGCCGCACATAGCGGCCGAAGGCCTTGGTAGTATGTATGCATCATCGCGGAAGGTAAATGACCTGCCCCGCCGATACCTCCGCATCGCCCAGACGGTTCAGCAGCTGCAGCTCGCGCGCATTCAACTGATAGCGTTTGGCGATCGTTTCCAGCGTTTCTTCTTTTTGCACGATGCACAGCCGCACCTTGCGAAATTCCTGACGTTCGTCTTCGGATTGAAGGAATAGCCGCTTCCATTCTACGGCATCGGTTCTGGCCTCGTCGGCAGCTGCCGGACGGGCGTCCGCTTCCTCCTTGCGCTTGTCGCCTTGCAGCAGCGATCCTGCCTTGGACAGCAAGGACTTGATGCCGTAAGGTTTGACCTCGACCGCTTCGTCGGCTTTTTTGCCGAAAGCGACCTTTAATTCCTTTTTCTCCTCCGTGACCACGGTCGCTTCCGGCGTATCCTCGACCTGGATTTCCGTTTCTTCGGCGCCCAAAGCGCCTTGCGGCCATTCCGGCGAATCAGCCGGCGCAACGGCCGGCGGCTCTTCCTGAGCCGGGGGCGGCGCAGGCTGGGGAGGCACCTCGGCAATCGGCCCGGGGATCGGCGCAGCCGGTACGGGCATTGGCGTGGGTGTCGGCTCGGGCATCGGCACCGGAGTGGGCACTGGCACCGGAGTGGGCTCCACCAGCACCGGCGGCGTGGGTGTTGGCACAGGGATCGGCGCAGGGGCCGGCGGCGGCACCGGGACAGGCTCATGGCGAGCTTCACCGGCTTCGTGAATGAAAGTCAGCTCCTCCCCCTCCTGCCAGCTGTCGGCCGGCGAGGCAAACGTCTCCAGCCCTTTCAGCGACAGCACGCCCGTCACATTCAAGCTGCGCGAGGACAGCAGATCGATATCGAAATTTTCGATCTCGATCTCGATATCCTCGACGCGCTGCACACGGCTGAGCGGCAGCGTAATTTCCACGGGAATCAGGTGGCGCAACGTCTGCTCGGAGGAGCCGTCCTCGCCGCCGTAGCTGCCCAGCAGCTGCAAATTGCCCTGCAGCACCGCCTGATCGCCGCTGGTGAGCACCTGAATGTTCGGAACCAGCTCCACGCCGTCAAGCTCGCGGATGCCAACGATTCCCTCCTGCAAATGGACGCGTTCATAAATATCGAATCTTAATCCGCCTTGCTGTTCAGTCACTGATTGAATCCTCCCTTCAACCGGACGTTCTCGTCGAACGGCCGATTTTCAACCCATCGTCGATTGTCTCTACATGTATATGGGTGAAGGGGGCCAGGCATGACTAGATTTTCGTCAAGCCCGCAGTTTGTCCAGCAGCCGGCTCATCTCTTCCGGCAGCGGCGCATGCACGTCGATCGGGATGCGCTCGACCGGATGCGCGAACAACAGGCGCTCGCCGTGCAGCGCCTGGCGGGGGAACAGCGGCGCTCCTCCGTACAATACGTCGCCGAGCAGCGGGTGCCCGAGGTGGCTCATGTGCACCCGGATTTGATGCGTGCGCCCCGTCTCGAGGCGCAGCTCGATCCAGGCGGCGCCCCGCAGCTGCTCACGCACCTTGTAGTGCGTGACGGCTGCATCGCCGCCGGGGCTGACGCGCCGTTTGCCGGCATGGTGACGGTCGCGGCCAATCGGCGCGCGCACCGTCCCCTGCCGCGCCGCCGGCGCGCCTGCGACGACCGCGCAATAGCGGCGGTCGATGCGCTTATGCTGCATCGCTTCGTCGAGCAGCACGTGGGCCCACTCGTTTTTGGCGTACAACACGGCGCCCGTGGTGTCCTTGTCCAAACGGTGGATGTGGCGCACGGCGCACGCCTGTCCGGTCGCGGCATAATGCCAGGCGACCGCTCCGGCCAGCGTGCCGTGTTGGCCGCGTTCGGCCGGGTGCACGGACATGCCGGCCGGCTTGTTGACCACGAGGCAGAACTCGTCCTCGTAGAGAATGTCCAGTTCGCTGCCGCCGTTGTATTCCGGCGCGAACTGCGGTTCCTCGGCGGCGAACAGGCGGAGCAGCAGCTTGCCGCCGCTGGTCCGCACACCGCCGGAGGAGGCCAGGCGCCAGTACAGCTTGCCCGGCACTGGAAGCAGGCCGGCCAGTTCCTCAGCCGCTTGCGGGGCCAGCGGCTGCCAGCCCGGACGGGGCAGCGGCAGCTCCAGCCAGTCCCCTTTTCGCGTCCACGCGCTCATTTGCGCCTCCCCCTGCGAGCCGTGATCACGATCGCCGCCAGCACCAGCAGAAACACCGTCAGCACAGCCAGCAAGTCTATCGGAAAGTCGAAGAGATAATAACGTTCCATCCTGTCGAACTCCTTGCGTCAAAGGATAATGTCCATTTTATTTTAACAATTACCAAACACAAATGCATGTCCGCTATGGTAAAATATTGTCTAGCATGCTGAGCGCAAAAGCTCAGCCCAAACCAGAGAGAAACCCAGAGAACGAATCGGAGAGGAACAACCGCTGTGCGAACCACCCCAACTTTATTTGACCCTTACCGGAGCTGGAGCTGGCTGAAGCGCTTGCTTCTGCTTGTTGCTGCGTGTGGATTTATCGGCTCGAGCTTTTTGTTTTTGACGCCTACGGGCGAAAGCCTGCGGATTTTTTTGGCCAAAACGGTCATCACCACCCAGCACCGCGACTGGGCTTGGATTCTGGTCGGCGCACACAAACGCGACGCACTCGTCGCGGAAGTACAAGCGCTCACCGAAAAAAACGCGCTGGAAAAGCAGGATTTGAACGCCGTCAAATACCGCGGACGTTCCGTCGACAGCCTGATCAAGGTCGAGGACATTTCCGGCAAGCTGTGGAAAGGCAAGCGGATGTACGTGTATGACCCGACGACGATTCGCGTCATGGTTCCTTCCAAGCAAGGCGAAGGCGAGCGCATCACCTCGATGGTGCAGCGCAGCGGCGCAGTGGCCGGCGTCAACGGTGGCGGCTTCGTCGATCCCGACGGCCTTGGCAACGGTTTTGCGCCGATTGGCGTGATCATGTCGGGCGGCGGCATTTTGTACACCGACCAGGACGGCTCGGTGCCGCAGCATATCGTCGGGTTTACGAAAGAAGGCACGCTGATCATCGGCAAATATACGATTAACGAGCTGCTTAAGCTTGGCGTTACCGATGCCGTCTCGTTTTACCCGCGCGTGATCGCCAACGGCAAGCCGCTGATTACGAGCGGCGACGGCGGCTGGGGCCGTGCCCCGCGCACAGCCGTCGGGCAAAAAGCCGACGGCACCGTCATCTTTATCGTCATCGACGGCCGTCAGGCGCACAGCGTCGGGGCTACGCTGAAAGAGGTGCAGGATCTGTTCATGGCGGACGGCGTGATCAACGCCGGTTTCCTCGACGGCGGCGCGTCGTCGGAAATGGTTGTGGACGGCGAGCTGGTGACGAGCCCGTCGAGCCGTTACGGCGAACGGCGGCTGCCGTCGGCGTTCCTCGTTTTTGACAAACCGCAAGACGTCCAGGTTGATCACATCTGGGACGGCTTGACGACGATCGATCCGGGTGGCGCTTACGACCACCCCGATTATTTGCGCGAGCAAGCGGAGAAAAAAGCGGCGCAGCCGAAAACGACGGCTACGCCGAAGCCGGCGGCGCAGCCGACGGTGCAGGCGGCGGCGCAGGCGACGGTGCAGCCGGAGGCCAGCCCCGACGCGGCGGCGGCCACCGGCAAGCCGCCAGCGGCGGGCGCGCCCGGCGCGGAGCGCGGCTGGGGCGGCAGCGGTGAGCCTGCCGCCAGCGCCAGCGCCGAGCCGGGCGCATCGCCGCAGGCGGGAGACGGCGCAGCCGCAGGTGGCGCAGCCAGCAGCGGCGCCGCAGGCGAGGGCGCGGCGGGCGGCGGCGGCAAGCCGTCGCCGGGCGCCAGCGCGAGCCCGCAGCCTTCGGCAACGCCGAAGGCCGGGGCGGCCGCCAGCGGGGCAGGCGCTGGCGGGAGCGCCGGGGGCCCCAGCGGCAACGGGGCCAGCAGTGGCAGCGATGCGGTGCAGCAGCAACCGCAACAGCCGGCGGCGAGCGAGCATTCGACAGGACACTAAAACTTGGCCTACATAGCAAGTGCATATATGCGTAGAACAACGAGGGCCCGGTTCGGATCGGGCTCTTGTTGTTCTTTCTATACGGCTCGGTCAATAACGCTGCGCAAACTCGAGCCTGACAGCCGCCATGCAGCAAGCAGCGCGCCGACAGACGCCATTTATTTGATTTTGCTGGCGATGGCTTTATTTTTAACCGTTACACGTTGCTTTACATTCGCATTGTCTTGGATTACGCTTGTACCGGGAATATATACGCGGATGCGAAGCAAGATGACTTGCTTGCGCGAGGAGGGACAAGCCGATGTTGAACAAAGCTTTGCTGGTCGGGGATGTCATGCACGAATGGGCAGGAACGCGTCGACTGTTGGCCGTTTTGCCGGAGGAGCATTTCGATTGGCGGCCGCACACAAAATCGCACACGCTTGGGGAATTGGCAACACATGTCGTCAACCTGTTGAATTGGCAGTTGGGCATTCTTCGTGATCCGGGCATCGACCTGGCCATCACGTCTTCCCGAAGATCGGCGCTAACGAGCCGTCAGGCGCTGCTGGACGAATTTGACACGAACATCCACGTGCTCGAGCAAGCACTGGACGCCCTAGATGAAACGGCGTTGGCTTCGGACTGGACGCTCCGTCGCGGCGATACGATCATGGCCGTTCAGCCCAAGGCGCTGGCCTTCCGCACAATGGGCATGAGCCACATGGTTCATCACCGTGCCCAGCTCGGCGTATACTTGCGTTTGCTCGACCAGCCGGTCCCCGGCGTTTACGGCCCAACCGCCGACGAACTCGGCAAGTAGCGGCACGCATAAGCAGGCCCATCGGACCGTTCCGGCGGGCTTGCATTTCCTATTGGCCAGCACCGATGCGGGCTTTGCTTTTTTGGGCCAGTTAAGCATCACAAATTCGTAGCCTGAATATTACTGTCATCATCCATTATTACATATTTATGCATAACATCCCTCCGAAATGATTTGCCCGATTTACCCCGCCATCTGCAAACCAAAGGCTAGGAAATAATCTCGGCTTCTAGGGCGTGTACGCAAACTGTACAAAAGGTAGAAATCTAGTAAAATAAGGACATGAGACGAAGATACGAGTTAACCGATGAAGAATGGAATATACTTGAACCCTTGTTGCCTCCGACTCGAAAAAAACAAGGAGGACGCCCGCCTAAAGATCGGCGCCAGATGTTGAATGCCGTCCTTTGGGTGGCCCGAACCGGAGCGCCCTGGCGAGATTTGCCGAATCACTATGGTCCTTGGTCTTCCGCTTACAGCTTGTTCTGGCGGTTGCAACAAGCAAACATTTGGGATGAAATCCTAAAGCATGTCGCCATCGAACCGGATTGGGAGCAAGTCATGGTCGATGCCACCATCGTCCGTGTCCATCAACATGGAGCGGGCACAAAAGGGGGCAGGACCAGCAAGCCATCGGACGTTCGCGAGGAGGATTAACGACCAAAATTCATGCGATGGTGGATGCGCTCGGCTATCCATTGCGTTTCGAATTGACGCCAGGACAAGATCACGATTCGGTCACGGGCTATCGCCTTCTTCATGAATTGGACTTCTCCCCGGGTGAAGTGTTGGCTGATCGCGCTTACGACACCCATGCCATTCTGGAGCTTTTGCAAAGCCGAGCGATCACTCCGGTTATCCCCAGCAAACGCAATCGGCGGGTAAAGCGCCCGTTAGATTCGGAAACGTATAGGGAACGACACTTAATTGAATGTTTTTTCAACAAAGTCAAAAACTATCGACGCCTGGCTACTCGCTATGAAAAAACAGCCAACATGTTCTTGGCTTTTTTGACGCTGCTTTCCATTCGTTTATGGCTCAAAGAGGTTTGCGTACACGCCCTAGTACATAACCTAATTTGCCATATGTCCAGAAATTTTTAACGAGGTCAAAAGCTTTTAGAATACAATGTTAGGTAAAATACTCAGTTTCCCTACCTATTCATCACTGCTTTTTACCAATTCGGTCTATATCTTTGTTGAGTTTGTCTACCTCTGTTATTATCGTAATAATCAATTACTCTATTTGTAGCTTGTCGGTATTCGTTTGTTTGAAGTAACGCTATTGCAAAATTTCTCAACTGCTCGCTAGAAGAAAAACCCTTTTCATGAATTGTCATAACGCTCCGAATAATAAGAGCATGTACGATTTCTGTCACAGATATCGGATCTTCATTTTCAATGTTTATAAAAGAGGCACCAGCATGAACCAACTTATTCCTAATATCCGTGTACAAGTGTTCGAATTTTTTCAAATCCTGCTCATAAGAAATGATATTACCACCAGATACAACAGCGGCAATATAACTTCTATGTGTCCAACCTTTCCATCCTGAGTCAGGGGAGCAAAGACCATCAAGTGCAAATATTAAAGACAAAAATCTAGCTTCATCATAAATGGTGTAAAAAGCTTGACTTAACGAAATAACTGAACTTCGAACTGACTGTTCAATCTCATTATTAGCCTCGCCTTTAATTATCCTAGCAAGCCATTCAACAAATGGATCTGATATATAGTCTGCCTCCATACCCAACCAATTATTAGTTATTCTAATAGGATATACAATGTGAATTAACTGTTTTTCTTTGTATTCTCGCTGTTTCGGAATTACGTAAGCAACTGTAAAACCATCAGCAAGCTGACCAGCCCTATCCGGTAAGTACTCGATTCTTTTGTAACTACAATGAGTAATTCTTAACAAATCTAGGGCCCGATCTGCTTGCTCACTTGCATTACGCAGTAGCCTTATTTCTGATTTTAAGTCGGCATTTAAGCCAAACAAGTCAGACTCACTTACTTCAATGGTTAACTCAACTAGCGGATAACGAAGCATATCTAGCTCGGTTTTTATTTCTCCATCCCACTGCTCGCTGTATTCTTCATCATGTAGTACATAACCACCGAAATAATCAACCCATGGACTCTCCATATCTTGAGGAGACCAAAATTTAAAATCTCCTATTTGAAATGAAGCTTCAATTCGAAGACCTCTGATTGGTACTAAGACTATGCATCTAGTTTTTCGATTTGCTAATAATTCTTTCATTCTATTATGCAACTCTGATACTTCGCACTGTTCTATTTCAAGCCAACTGAATGATTTTTTAAAATCATCTAAAGCTTGCTCTAATGAATAATCATCTTTTGAAAATGCAACCCCATCTCCCTCAGGAAACGCACTTGCCCAGTAGCCAAGCCTTCTAATCTCTTCAAGAGATTTGCCTACTTCCTCATCATTAAATTGATTCTTTGACGGCCAACGTAGATTACCACTCATATTTCCGTTTGGATGTAACAAGAAGGCTTTTTTCAAGTAATACACTCCGTATAATTTATTTATTTTTCCAAAATGCTCACCTAACGTTTCGTATATGCACGACGTCCGACGAAGTCTGATATGTTCGGCTGATTCATCTTCTTTGTCAATATCTACTAACGAATCGAGGAGCGAATATAACGATGCAATAATATGTTGTTAGAAAAAGTTATCTCCATCCTATGTTGCATCCGAAATTAATTTATTGTTGTTATATGGTTCATTTTCTTTATAAAGTTCTCTCTTAATTCACTATCAGCACTTTCTCTAAGCTGCTCCAAGTAATGTTCATATTCATTTAATAGTTCATCTTTAAATTTGATTACGTCTAACCGAATTCCATTTTCAATTTCAATAATCATATCAGGTTGATCAAATGTAAGCTGAGTGTTTCTCTTCGTCTGTGCTTGATGAAGAACTCCATTTCTAATATCTGAGTAAAAGATCTCAGCTGTTCTTCGTGTGAAATGTCGACTGAAATATCTACTCCTAGTAAAAAACTGTATAAATGCCTCCTTATGTCCTCTAAATACTGTCACATCAAGACCATTATAAAACTGATGAAGAGTTTCAATCAGCAAACTACATAACGCGATTGAGCTAAAGCTATAATCAATATGTCTATAATTTGCTCTTATGTTTTCAGAGTACTCTTGTATTAATAGTAGAAACCTTCCTTCAATTCTATCAGCAAATATATTAATTGCTTTTTCCCAAGTTTGCTCAGTACTTGTTAAAGATAGATTTAACTCTAGATAATCTTCAAGACAATACCTCGGTGAAATGTAAATATTATTATGGTACATATAGCTCCTCTTCTCTTAATTGAAGTAATTTCGTCTAACTCTGCTATTTATGAAATTAGACCAACGAATCGGTATAAATATCAATGTGCGGTACACGCTTGCCGCCCACCTTCTCTGTATCATACACAACAACCTTGTCAATCAGTTCATTCAATATCGGTTTCGTTAATTCCTTCATATCCGTATATTCTCGTACCAATTCCAAAAATCGAGTCATATTTTCACGCTTGCTCTCTACTTTTTGAAGCTGTTCTTCCAGCAGCTTGAGCCATTCCTTCAGTTGAGCCTGCTCTACTGTAAAATCCCGTGACAGCGCCACATACGCTCATCCGTGATTTTTTCTAAAGCGTTGTCCCCATACAGCTTACGCTGAATCGTTTGCAGTTCGCCTTCCCACCTAGCCAGCTTATCCCACTCTTTTATTTCAACTCCCCACTGCTTCTTCTGCTGGACCTCTTAGCGTTATAGCAATAAACAACATAAGAAGGGGCTGTCCGAAAAGTCCAATAACCAATGAGTCAGTCCTAAATAATGTGAAAAGATGCCTCCAAAACCACTATAGAAGTGGGGCTGGGAGCATCTTTTTCATCTTATAGGGGTGCTTAGCGGGGACTCCGAAACCATTAAACTACTTTCTGGACAGTCCCTTTCATGCCGATGTATTGCCGATTCCCATATTTTTAAATATACCTCGTAAAAAAACAGAATACCGGATTATTGTATACATATGTACACCAATTCAAGCTAAGTCGATCCATCCAGCTGCCTCTCATCGCTATCTTACGCTATAAACTGGGCCATAATCATACGTATTTAATAGATTGCCGCTCGTCAAGTTCACTCGCCCTTTATATATTTAATTAGACTGTATATAAGATTGTAAACAATACCGACACCGCTAATTACAAGTGGAAGCCATAACGGTAAGTGGAAAGTCTCACTGTTTGTATAAACAGTTACATCATAATAGGAAAAGGTCACTTCTTTAATTGAGTCGTGAGCATATTGAATGTGTTCCAACATACTGGTAATATCTTCGGACAAACGCAGGCAGGCAGTAAACATAGCAGCAATTAAAACGAGATTGTCTAAAATTAGCCCCTTTTTGATTGTATCCATATCTTATCCTCCTGCTTGTATCTTCATTTAACTAGCATATACAGCGAAGGATGCGTTAACACTAAGTGCAGTTGTTGTAGTGACTCAAACTAGCCCGGGATGCATATTTTCTAGGACGATCTTTAAATCACAAACAGGGTCTTGTGCACACAAAGTGAGTGAAACAATTCAGTCACACCGATTGCTGCCAGCCAAGTTTTTTCAATAGCTTTCCCATCCTATAAGATTTCCAATTACCTCCATATTAATCAACTATAAACACGTAAAGCAAAACCACTAAACGATAAAACGCAAAGCGGACCAGGTACACGAATTGACCTGTATTTTTTAATAAGAAAGCTCATAGTAGACATGATCATCAATTTTCTCTTTACTTCCTACTAAAATAGCTTCATCATACGTATAACTTACGCAGCGGGGCTTATTTTGAATATTCGTCATTGCATATTGCAATTTCGTAGGATGATCTGGGTAATATGGAGATCGTTCCTCATGTATAATTTCATTGTTTAAAACAAATATCATCCCGCTCATTAGATCCGTGGTGCCCTTATATTCAAATCCTAAAGCTTGACTGACATCAACACGGGAACTCCCTAAGCGAAAAAAAACTAATTTGTCCCACTTGAAATCCGTAATCTCTTTCATCGATATCGTACATGTAGCAGCATTTTGGCAGTTTTCATCAATTTCCTGAATAATTTTTGCACCTAATTTAGAGGGTGCTGCAAAGTCTTGACATCCAACCATAAACAGGGTTAGGGAAAGCATAACAATGATAAATGTTAGATACGTACTAAAACAATAATTTCTTTTCATCATTTCCCCAATCCCCCTATCCTCTTCCATGAATCCGTTATGATCCGGTTGATCCAATCTATTGGTTGCTGTCGGACACTGCTCATTCGATAATGTAGAGTAAACCCTTTTGAATGTTTCATCCGCTGGCTGATCTGCTACCCAAAGCCCTGTATTCATGTTCAGGTTTTCCATTAAGTGCATTGGTGCCACGGTAGGAACAGCGAGAAACCGCCGAACGATGAACGCAAGGCGGCTTGTAGAAGTTATACAAATTTTAACATATCCAAAGTCACGATTCACTAATCTTGCAAAACGGATATTTCCTGAAATTCATTCTGGTTGAAGAAGAGCTATAAGCCTGCTGTTCCCTATCTGCATAGCAAAATCAAGTGGAGATCTTCCCGCCTTGTTTTTAGTCAGTACATCTGGTTTATCCTGCATAAATAATTCCACTATATCGTAATACTTCCCTTTGCAATGGAAGACCGCCGTCCACAAGGCATTGTTGCCATATTTGTCTCTTATGTTGATATCGCCACCTTTTTCTAAAATCGCCCGCGCTATAGTGATATCTGAGAATTTACTAATATAATGTAATGGAGTTTGGCCGTCGGTATTCGTCAAATTAACCTCTATTCCGTTTCTCAACAGAAAATCTGCAATATCATAGTTCCTTCCAGCGATGGCATGGTGCAGCAGACTGGAACCCATGTTACTCTTTTTGTTGATATCATTTTGTGAAAATTTACTTTGAAACAGCTCCAACTTACCGTATTGCGCAATTGTGAAAATACTGGCTTTATTCATTACTGACATACCGTTACCTCCAAAATGAATGGTTCATACTGATGGCTCTTGTTACCTGATCCTGATTCTGGACAATATTTTTGGCTCAAAACCAAAATCAGTGCTTGACGAAATAATCCATTGTTGAAAATAGAAAAACATCTGCTAATCCTGTAATGTTGTAAGTCTCACCGAACAACATAAAGGAATAGACAGATGCAAACTCAGTATATCAATGAAATGCTCAACTTGCCAGAGCTAAAAATTC